>PVBE012239171.1_pt1 | contig 27346 bp, 28 predicted proteins | sample 1631181 | NCBI WGS metagenome assembly PVBE01 (sample SAMN08397723, study PRJNA350692) | Marine metagenome, whole genome shotgun sequencing project. | isolation source: water | place: Pacific Ocean | collected 2012-04
CGGTGGTTTCACACACAACGCTGCCATCCATCTGGTCAATCGGCGTGGCCAATTGGCCCGGATTTTTGACTATGACAAGCCCAACGCGGTGTTGGCGGAACTATGGACTTTGCTTCGCTCATGACCCGGTGGGAAATGCGGGCCAGCGGTCTCATTGGCTTCGGCCTATTGCTGCTGCTGGCGCTACCGCTCTCCGTGCGGGAGCTTGAATCAGTTCTCAGCCTTCACTTGCTGGTGCAGATCCCGCTGCTCGCCTTGGCCGGATATCTCTTTGGACTGGCCGCCGGCGGACGCTGGCGCGACACTCTGGATGCCTATAACGGTAAGGGCATCCCGGGGATTATTGTGGTGGTATTGGCGCTGGCGTTCTGGATGTTGCCGCGCTCGCTCGACATGGCCCTGGCGAACCCGGCGATGGAGTTCGCCAAGTTCGTATCGCTGCCGTTGCTTGTCGGCCTGCCGTTGGCGCTGAGCTGGTCCCGACTACCCAGCATCGGTCGGGGTTTCATAGCGGCCAATCTGGTGTCAATGCTGGTCGTTCTGGGTTGGCTCTATCTCGTCTCGCCAATGCGTCTTTGCAACTACTATCTGCTGGATCAGCAACGGGTGTTGGGCTGGGCGCTCTTGCTTCTTGCTGCCGCCGTTCTCGTCGTATGGGCGGGCAGAGCCCTCGTTGATATCCGCAGCATGGTCGGAGGGCCGTTCGGCGGGGCGGCCGAGGTCATCAATAGGGGTCGAGAGGTCGCCGATGTATGAGAACACCATTAGCCATTTTGCCGATCTGGCGCGGCTGAAAGCCGCCGCGCTACGACGCTCACCGGTGTCATTTTTCGTCGGAGCGATGATGGCGGGCGCCTATGTCGGTGTGGGGATCATTCTCATATTCACGGTCGGCGCCCAAGTCGATCCGGCCAGCCAAAAACTGGTCATGGGAGTGAGTTTTGGAATTGCTCTCACCCTGGTGGTTTTCGCCGGGGCCGAACTCTTTACCGGCCACAACATGTACATGCCGTTGGGTTGGTTCCGCCGGACCACAGGCGGCGTCGATCTGCTCTACGTCTGGACCATGGCCTGGGCGGGCAATCTCGTTGGATCGGCGGCATTGGCGCTGATATTCGTCGCCGGCGGCGGCGGCGAGTTGCTGCATGCCGGGGCCCCGCTGCTCAATCGCGTGGCCGACTACAAGATGAACTCGCCGTTCTTGGACCTGTTTGCCAGGGGTATCTTGTGCAACTGGCTGGTTTGCTTGGCCCTTTGGATGTCGGCACGAGTAACCAACGACACGGCCAAGTGCATCGTCATATTCTGGTGCCTGTTCGCCTTTATTGCCTGCGGTTTCGAACACAGTGTTGCCAACATGACACTGCTCTCCATCGCCCTGCTGGGCAACCATCCCGACACGGTCAATCTGGTCGGTATGGGCCACAACCTGTTGTGGGTGACGTTGGGCAATATCGTAGGCGGCAGCCTCTTCATGGCGGCCGCTTATTGGGTCGCCTCCGGGCATCCTGCCGAGGCGGCGCAATCGGCGACAGATCCCTAGCCCTGATCGGGTCCCTCCAGTTCGAACCGCCATGTGTCAAAGGCGTTTTGGCCTTGACCACAGGCAAGGACGTTTTCCGACGCCGCCCATTATCCTTGGCCGGTACCATTGCTGAGGAGGGGGGAGCAGCAAGCATGAAACTGACCAACGCCTTGCTGGGCGAACACGCTGTCATATACGAGCTGTTTGAATACGTGCGCGAGATGATCCTGAAAAGCGACGATATCAGGGATATTCACGGCGCGGCCGCCGTCCTGGAGAGGCTCGTCGTTTCGCATGCTCGGATCGAAGAGGATTTGTTGTTTCCCCGCCTGGAGCCCCACCTTGGGCAGATGGGGCCACTTGCCGTGATGCGGGCCGAACATCGCCAGATCGACGATCTCCTTGAAGCCGCAAAGCAGGAAACCAACATCACCGCCCTGCGGTCAGTGATTGGCAAGTTTCTGGATCTGGCATATGGCCACTTTCAGAAAGAAGAGCAGGTGCTGTTTGCCATGGCCCGACATCACCTCAACGACGCAACGTTGACCGAGTTGGGCGACCAATGGGCAGCAAGCCGGAGCGTCACCGTGACCCGGTGATCACCTGCCGAAGCGCGGAAAAGTGAGGGTTGTGTCCCGGGCGAGTTGATCGAGAAGTGCCAGTTCCCAATCGAGATAGCCCTGCATGGCATTCTCTACCGCGCCGCCGTGCTCGTAGGGCCGGTAAAAAACATCCGCCGGTTCGCTGGTCAGATTGGTGCCCCCCTCTTCGAGCGGGAATCCAGCCTTGCGCCAGGCCTCGGCGCCGCCTTCGAGGACCATGATCATGGCGTCGGTCATCTTCGAGAGCTCGCTGGCCGTGAGGACCGGGAGATAGGGATCGGCGCCGCTGATGACATAAGTGTCGGCCTCCGGCAAACGCCCGATCGCGGCGCCAAGCTTGGCACGCGCCACCCACCAAGCGCCGGGCAGGTGGCCGTTTTTGTAGTCTGGGCTTGGGCCAACGTCGATTACCGTCAGATCTTCCCCTGCGAGGCGCGCCTTCAGATCGCTGGCTGAGATCCAGATGGGGTCGCAGGCAGCCGCCAGCGGGACCTCCGACACATACGGGCCGGTTTCCAGCGTGCCCTGAAACCCGTCTTGCAGCACGAAGCAGCCTGTCCAGCCCAATTGCTTGAGCCAGCTGGCGGCCATAAGAGCTCGAACGCCCGTATCGTCGACCAGAACGATACGGGCGTTGCGCACCGCGATGTAGTCATCGGTAGCCTGCACGAGTTGACCGCCGGGCGCCGGCCGCGAGCCGGCGATATGCCCTTTCCGGTATTCTTCCGGCGACCGTACGTCGAGCACGTATAGCGTTCGATCGGGGTCGGCGCGCCAGTCTTCGAGGGTGGCAAAGTCGACGGCGCCGACGTCGAATCGATCGGCCACGTGTTCAGCCGCCTGCCTCGACCAGATCAAAGCCGGCTGCGAGACTTCGCCATAGCTCTGCTCGGCGCCATGCTCCAGCTCGAGGCCGGCCAAGTGCCAACCCATGGTGCCGTTGCGGAGCGCCGCCACGGGATTGGCAAGGCCCGAGTTGATGAGCGATTGGGCGCCGAGGATCGATCGCGTGCGACCGGCGCAGTTCACCACTACCAGGGTGTCGGGATCAGGCGCCATATCCTTGATCCGATAGACGAGTTCGCCGCCGGGCACGTTGATGCCCGAGGGAATATTCATGTTGCGATACTCGGCCCAGGGCCGGCTGTCGAGGATGACCAGATTGGCGCCCGATTCCAGCTTCGCCTTGAGCTCTTCGGCCGAGAGGCTCGGCGTCGCGAAGTGGCGCTCGACCCACTCGCCGAATGTCTTCGAGAGCACGTTGACGCCGGAGTAGAGCTCCAGACCGGCTTCGTTCCAGGCCGCAAGACCACCTTTCAGGATGGCCAAATCACTATATCCGAGGTTGTCCAGCAGCTCCGCCGCGCGCTCCGCCTCGCCGCCGCCTGCGTCGGCGATGGCTATCCGCGTCGAGGGTCTGGGCAGCAAATCCCGCACCGGAATCTCAAGGCGACCCAAGGGAAGGTTGACGGCCAGGATGGGATGACTTTGGCCATATTCGCCTTCCTCCCGCACGTCGAGAAAGGCGATCTCCTTGCCGTCCGTCAGGGCGTGCACCAAATCATCGGGACCTAGGGTGGGATGCTTCATGGGGTTTTCCGCCAGCCCTGACCGGACTGGAAATTCAGGCTAATATCCAGATATGACGACAAGCAAGGACCCCTTGATATTGGATCTCGTGGAGTGGCTGGCCACTGAACCCAGACCCTACGACGAGGTAATGGCAGCCTGGCGCACTTCATGCCCCGACCTCACGATCTGGGAGGACGCGGTGGATCGAGGCCTTGTCGCCCGAGAGCATCGGGACGGCATTGGCACATACGTATCCGTGACGCCGCAAGGTCGAGACCTCCTCGCCAGTGAGGGACGCTTGGCGCGCTAGTCTGAGCGCAGTCGCGGATCCAGCGTATCCCGCACGGCGTCGCCGAACAGATTGAATCCGAACACCGCCAGACTGATGGCAAGGCCCGGAAAGACGGCGATCCAGGGTGCGCTCTCGGCGTATTCCTCGGCGCCGCCTTGGAGCATCAGGCCCCAGGCCGGTGTCGGCTCTTGCACGCCGAGGCCGAGGTAGGAAAGCGACGCCTCGAGCAGGATGGCCTGGCCGACGAAGGCGGTGACCATGATCAAGAAAGACGCCATGACGTTGGGCACCATGTGGCGCAGGATGATGCGGCTATGGCTGAAGCCACACGCCCGGGCCGCGTCGATATAGGGAATTTCACGGATCGCCAAAGCGCTCGAACGCACCACGCGGGCGCAGCGGGGGATGAAGGGGATGGTTATGGCGATGATCACGTTCTGGGTGCCGGTGCCGAAGATCGAGACCACGGCAAGCGCCATGATGATCAGCGGGAAGGCCATGAAGACGTCCATCACGCGCTGGAAAATGAGGTCGATGCGACCCCCGAAATAGGCGCTGCCGACGCCCAGGACGAGGCCCAGCGAGGCGCCGATGAAGGCCGAGACAAAACCGACGAAGAGCGCGGTGCGGGCGCCATGGATAATGCGCGACAGCAGGTCCCGGCCGAATTGATCGGTGCCCAGCCAGTGCTCGGCGCTGGGAGCGGCATGCATTTCGGCAAACGAGTTGGCTGTGGGGTCGTATGACGTCAGTAGGTTGGCGAAGACCGCCATTAGAATCATGACGATGACGATCAAGGCACCCGCCGCACCGAGAGGCTTGCGGCGCATCAGGTCGAGCACGACCGTCGTCAACGGCGCCTTCTCGGCGTATTCCTCGAATTCGGCTTCGACTTGAATTTCGGAGGTCACGGGTGGACTGTCCTTTTAGGTGTAGCGAATTCGGGGGTCGAGCCAGGCATAGAGAATATCGACCACGAAGTTCGTCAAAACGAAGACCGTCACGACGACCATGACCAGTGCCTGGGTCAGGGTGTAGTCGTGGTTGGTAACCGCTTCGACGAACAGCTTGCCCAGCCCATTGAGATTGAAGACCTGCTCGGTAACGACCAGCCCACCCATTAAGAACGCGAACTCGATGCCGATCACCGTCACCACCGGCAAGAGCGCGTTCCTCAAGGCATGGCGGTTGATGATGAGCTTTTCCCTGAGGCCCTTGGCCCGGGCCGTGCGGACATAGTCCTCACGCAATACCTCGAGCAGCGCCGAACGCGTCATGCGGGTCGCCACGGCGGAATATCGGTAACCCGTCGCCACCGTCGGCCAGATCAGCATGCTGAGGTTTTGCCAGGGATCCACCCACAGCGGCACGTATTGGATGGGCGGCATCCAGGGCGTTCCCCAAATGGCCTGGGTCGAGACCAGCAGGCCCAAGATGATGAGGATGCCGAGCCAGAAGGACGGCATGGCGATGCCCGCAATGCTGAAGATGCGGACCACGTAATCGACCCAGGTATCCTGTTTGATCGCCGATATGGTGCCCAGTGGAATGGCGATCACGGTGGCCGTAATGGTGGCCATGATGGCGACCTGAAGCGAGAGCTCGAAGCGCAGGGCAATCTCCTCGCCGATGGGCCGGTTGGTCCACATCGAGGTGCCCAGGTCGAAGCGGATGAAGCCCCAGATGAAATCGAGAAACTGCATGAATAGCGGTTGGTCGATGCCGATCTCGGCGCGGCAGACGTCGAGCGCGTCCTGGTCGAAATAGCCGCCGGTGCCGGCCATCCGCAGTTCGCAAATGTCGCCTGGTATCAGGCGCAGCAAAAAGAACACGAGCACGGCCGCGCCGATCAAGGTCGGAACCATCAAAAGGATGCGCTTGACGATATACTGGTACATGGCTCCTCTACTCCCCGCCCGTGCGCTTTACGGGCGGGGAGTCCATGGTCTCAACAAACGGTCAGGATCGGGCTATTGCTCCAGCCAAACCCCTGACAGGTCCTGGTTCAGGTAGTGGCTGGGGCTAATCTTCCAGCCTTTGACGTAGGACCTGTGTGGAATGATGCGATACCACCACAGTGTAATGAAGGTGTTGGCCTGCTCGTCGAGCGCCCGCTTCTCGAATTTGCGCATGATGGCGCGCTGTTCGCTGACGCTTCCGGCCTGGTTCATGGCGTTGAACATCTTGTCCATTTCACGGTCTTGGTAGCCGCCGTAATTGTTGCCGGAGACGTCATCGGAGATGAACTTGGCCACGTCGAGCAGCGGATTGACCACGGCCTGGCAATTGAAGTCGATGGAAACGTCGAAGTCCTTCTTCTTCCTGAGCGTGGCGTAAAAGGGGCCGGTGGGCTGAACGCGCTGTTCCACCTGCAGGCCGATCTGCCGCCATTGATCGATCAGCCAGGTGCCGACGATCTTGTAGGGCTGATCGACGCCACGGTTGTGCAGCGTGAACTTGAGGTTGGGCACACCGGCTTCCTTGAGCAGCCGCTTGGCCTCGGCACGTGATTTTTTGATGTCGGGCCAATAGCCGGCGATCTGCTGCAACTCCGCCTTTGTCGCCGCCAAGGGGTGGCCCGGAAAGGCCACGCCGCCGACGGCTTTGACGATGGCGATCTGCGACAGATACTTCGAGCCGCCCCAGCGATCGATGGCCAGGCTCAGCGCCCGCCTCACCCGGGGATCGTCGAAGGGTTTCTTCTTGTGGTTCGGCGTAGCGATGAGAACGCAGTTCCAGTTGCTCTCCTGGACCTTGATCTGATCACCAAGTGCTTTCACCAGATCGTCCCGGCTCTTGGGTGGGAAGCCACGGAATTCGATGGCCGCCCGGTCACCCCGCACCGCCTGGACCCGCAGCGACTGCTTCTTGGCGAAAATGGCCTCGAAGCCGTCGAGATAGGGCTTGCCCGCATGGTAATAATCCGGGTTGCGTACGCCGCTAATCAGGGCGCCGGCCTGGCGTTCCTTGAAGCGGAACGGTCCCGACCCCAGCACGTTCTTCTCATACCAGTGCATGTCCTTGTCGAGGACCTTCTTGGCATAGATGAAGTTGTAGGGGTTGGCCAAGGCCGGAATGAAGGCCCCGGAGGGGTATTTGAGCTTGAATTTCACCGTGTGATCGTCGGTCGCGGTGACGCTTTCGACCATCACATAGAAAGCCTTGCGAGCGCTGGCCACACCGGCCGGCGGATTGATGATCTTGTTGAAGGAGGCAACGACGTCGTGGGCCGTTAGCGCCGAGCCATCGCTGAATTTGACGCCCTTACGGATCTTGAAGATATAGCTGTTGTCATCGGTGGGCTTGGGCATCTCGGTGCAGAGGTCGCAAACAAAATCCGTTGGCGAGCCTGGATTGTCCGGATTGACTCGAATCAGCACGCTGTAGAAGGGTGCGATGGGATGGATCAGCGCGAACGTCGTCTCGCGATGTCCGTCGAAGCTCGGCGGCTCCGCCGGCACCACGTATCTGAGAACGCCGCCCTTCTTGGCTGCCATCGCTGCCGGCCCGACCGCGCCGAGCGCCAACGCCAGGCCCGCGGCCAACGAGATCGCGAGTTTCGAAAACGGGATTCGCATTTCGGTTACTCCTTCCCTTTTTGACTTTTCTTTGTTTCTCTCAGAACAACGCTCCTCCTACCAACGACACTCTACGGGGCGGACGGCAGCCAGGGCCGCCGACGCTCAAACTTCGCTGCAGGCCACCCAGTGGCCCGAACGGGTTTCACGAAAATCCGGTGCCTGCGTGCGGCAGCTCTCGACCGCCAGCGGGCAACGGGGGTGAAAGACGCATCCCTTTGGCGGGTTCATCGGGCTAGGCACTTCGCCCGCCACGACCTCATGCGCCCGCGCCCCCTCCACCGCCGGATCCGGCACCGGGACGGCTTCGAGCAAGGCTCGCGTGTAGGGATGTTGCGGCTCGTCGTAGAGCACGTCGCAGTCGGCTAACTCGACGATCTTGCCAAGATACATCACCGCCACGCGTTGGCTGAGATGGCGCACCACGCTGAGGTCATGCGAAATGAAAAGATAGGTAAGATGAAATTCGTCGCGCAGATCCTCGAGCAGGTTGATGACCTGGGCCTGGATGGACACGTCCAGCGCCGACACCGCCTCGTCGCAAATGATGAATTGGGGATTCAGAGCCAGGGCTCGGGCGATGCCGACGCGCTGGCGCTGGCCGCCGCTCATCTCGTGCGGGTATCGATCGGCCATTCTCGCCGGCAGCCCGCAGGTTGCCAGCAATTCCTTGACCCTCTCCCGACGGCCTCCGCGGCTCGGCTCGATGCCGTGCACCTTCATGGGTTCGCCGATGATGTCGCCGATCTTCATGCGCGGATTGAGCGAGGAATAGGGATCCTGAAATATCACCTGGATCTTTTGTCGATAGGGCGACAGGGCCCGCTGGTCGAGGTCCGCCAGGTCGACGCCGTCGAAGAGGATTTCGCCGCCGGTGGCGCGGTCGAGCTGTAGGATACAGCGCCCTGTGGTGGTTTTGCCGCAGCCCGATTCGCCCACCAGGCCCAAGGTCTCGCCTTTGTGAATTTGGAAGCTGATGCCATCGACGGCCTTGACGTCCGCCACCTTGCGGGGAATCAGCGCGCCTTCAGTGACCGGGAAATACATCCGCAAATCCCGCACCTCGACCAGCACCTGGCCGGCGGCCGCGCTCATGACGCTGCCTCGGATTGCGCCAGTTCATTCAGGCGCCAGCAGGCCGCGAGATGGCCGTTGCCCACCGGCTCGAGGTCCGGCACCGAGCCGGCACAGCGCTCGACGGCGTGGCGGCAACGCGGCCGGAAGGCGCAGCCATCGTCGAGCCGGGCCAGGTCGGGCGGCTGGCCGTCGATGGAGTCGAGCTTCTTGCGCCGCGCCTGATCGAGACGGGGTACCGAGCCGAGCAGGCCCACGGTGTAGGGATGGCGCGGCGCGCGGTAGATGTCGGCGGCACTGCCTTGCTCGACGATCTTGCCGGCGTACATGACGTTGACCCGGTCGGCGTAGCGGGCCACTACGCCTAGATTGTGCGTGATGATGACCAGCGCCACGCCGAGGCGTTTCGTCAGATCCTTCATCAACTCGAGGATCTGCGCCTGGATGGTCACGTCGAGCGCCGTCGTGGGCTCGTCGGCGATAATGAGCTGTGGCTCGCAACAAAGCGCCATGGCGATCATCACCCGCTGCCGCATGCCGCCGCTGAAATGATGGGGATATTGGCCGAGGCGCCGTTCGGTATCCGAGATGCCGACCATGCCCAGAAGCTCGAGGGCCCGCTGGCGGGCCGCTTCAGGCGCCATGGCCAAATGCTGTTCCAGAGTTTCGGTGAGTTGCAGGCCGATCGAGAGCACGGGGTTGAGTGACGTCATGGGCTCCTGAAACACCATGGCTATGCGCTGGCCGCGCACCTCGCGAATTTCTTCGTCGCTCAAGTGCAGCAAGTCGGTTCCGAAGAAGCGGATGCTGCCACCCACCACCCGGCCGGGTGGGTCGGGAATGAGCCTGAGAATGGAAAGTGCACTTACCGACTTGCCGCAGCCCGATTCGCCGACCAGCGCCACCGTCTCTCCGGCGTCGACACCATAAGATATGCCGTCGACCGCCCGTACGGTACCGGCGGACGTGAAAAACTGCGTCTTGAGATCCTCGATCTCGAGCAGTCTCGGCACCTGTCCCCTCCCTAGCGACGAAGCCCAGTTGGCGCTCGATACCGTGCTTCGACTTTGCCTCCGCGATTTTTTTTGTTACCGGCGACAACCGTCGCCGATGATTTCGCGGTTCCGGTTGCCGATAGTATCAGTTCCCCGAGGTCCCTTGCATCACTTTCGCGCCATTGCGGCTGCATCGTCGGCGGCGGCCGCGAGGGAAGGGCGCAAGAGATAGCTGAGCGGCAGAATCAGAAGCACCGAGAGCGCCACCGCCGCAAGCGTTGTGGTCACTCCCATTTGATCGCTGAGCAGGCCGAAGGCGGCTGGCGAAAGGGCGCCTGCCCCGACCCCCAGGGTGTAGAAGAGGCCGAACCCGCGCGAGCGCCGTTCCGGCACCACGAAATCGGCGACCGTGGCATAGAGCACCGAGGAGGTGCCGTTGAGACCGATGCCGACCAAGGGAAGTAGTGCCAGAGACGCCACCAGCGGAACGGGGATGAGAACGAGGATACCGCCGACGGTGAGGAGTTCTGATAGCAAAATGGTGCGGATGATACCGACGCGCTCGGCCAAAAAACCGCAGAGAAATTTACCCGCCGCGCCACCGCCGAAGACCAGTGCCAGAGCCAGTCCCAGGGTTTCCACGCCGGCCCCCTTGTCGACCAAAAGGAAGGGGAAGAAGGTCAGGAACGCTGTTCGCGAGGCGCCGTCGATGATGCCGATAAAGGAAAGTAGGGTGTAACCTCGGCGATCGCGGATCCCCCAGCTCTCGAATGTCGCACCGCGTTGACTCCGTTCCAGATTCGCCGCCGTGGGTGCCCCGACAGCCAGCCGGTTGAGCACGAAAAAGAGGCAGGCCGCAGCCAAAAGCCCGACCATGCCATATGCCACGGTGCCCCAGCGCCACTGCCAAGCGATGATGATCAGCGCCAGCAGCGGCGGCACCGCCGCTTTGCCCAGGTCGCCGCTGAAATTGTAGACCCCGAGCGCCGCCCGCCGGGGGCCAATCTCGTAGGCCTTGGCGACCAAGGTGGAGCTGAGCGGATGCTGCGCGCCCGAACCGGCGCCGGCCACCATCAGCACGAGCGCCAGCGTCGTCATGCCACCGGCCAGACCCAGAGCCATGAAACCGACGGCGGTGACGGCAGTGCCCAAAACCAACAACGATCGCTCGCCGAGACGTTCGGCCAGCAGCCCCGCCGGCACCTGGGCTGTCGCCAGGGCCCCGGAATAGAACGATTTGAGCACGCCGACCTGGGTTAGCGACAAGGCGAACTCCGCCTGCCACAGCGGCAACAGCAAATAGATCACGTCCGAAAAGCCGTCGTGAATGAAGTGCGCCAGGCAGCAAGTGCTCAGAGTGGCTCGACGCCCGGGGGGTCGTTTGTCCCGCTCGGTTGCCGGGCCAGAGCGGCGCCAGGCAGACCGATCCCCCCCACTCACGCTTGGCGCCTCAACCGTTCGCGAGCCAAATGGGCGCCCGCCACCAGGGCTTTCAACTTGTCTCGCGCCACTTCCAACGATAGCGGTACCAGGCCGCAATCGGGTGCCGCCTGGATTTGCTCGGGGGGCAGGTGGCGGGCGGCGGCCAGCAGCTTGGTGGCGACCTGCTCGGGCGGCTCGACCTCGTCGGTGCCATTGTCGATGCAGCCGAACATTACCGTTTTGGAGGGGCACAGCCGCAGCAGTTCCGGGTCGAGCTTTGAGGCTTCGAACTCGAGAGAAAGCTGGTCGACGTTCGATCTCTCCAGTTCGGCGAGGATCACCGGGTAGCTGTCGACGATGGGCCGCGGCACGCCCGGCATCGGATAGCTGTAGCAAATGTGAACCGCGGTTTTGGCCTGCCTCAACCCGACCAGACAGCGATCGAGCGCCTCGATTCCCCAATCAACCACTTTTTCGGGATAGCGCGAGAAAACCGGCTCATCAAACTGGATGACGGCGGCACCCTGAGCATCGAGGTCGCGCGCCTCCTGATTCAAGGCTGCGGCCACGGCCAAAGCGAATTCGTGTTCGTCCCCGTAGTGCTCGTCGGCCGTCGAATCGACGACGGTCATGGGGCCGGGCAGGGTGATCTTCACCGGCCGGTCCGTTCCGGCCAAAGTGAAGCGCAGATCATTGACGACGATCGGAGAGCCGCGCTTGACCGGGCCGACGCAGCGGCCGACCTCGGCAAGGCGCCGGTTATTGCGCGTCCATTTCTTGGCCAGAACCTCGTAGTCGAAGCCCTCCAGCCGTCCGGTGACATACGTGACGTAGGACTTTCGCCGCTGTTCACCGTCGCTGACGATGTCGATGCCGGCCCGTTCCTGGTCGTGCAGCGTCAAGCGCACGGCGTCGTCCTGGGCCGCCTCGAGCACGTCTCCCGACAAGACCCAGTCGGCACCTTTGCCGTGGACCTGTTTGCTGTCGGCATTGAGGGCCAGTTTTTCCTGCAACCACGTCGGCTTGGGCATGCTGCCGACGACGGTGGTGAGGAATGGACGCGCGGTCATTGTCCGCCGCCCCGAAGGCGGTTCAGGGCCAAATCGAAGGCGTCGAAATTTCTCAGCTCGGCGCCCTCCGGAATTTCGCAGGGCCGATTGAGCAGCAACGGCACGCGTTGCTCCGACAGGCCGCCGTGCGATCTCAGAGGTTCGTTCAGGCCGGAGAGGTCGTGGTCGCTCTCGCGCGTCCCCAAGACCTTGTTGGCGGCCGAGATGACGACCAGATCGCCCAACCGGTCCGGTGGCAGCTCGAACCGCCTCGCCGCCGTCTCGCGGTCGAGCACCAGATCGATTCCGTCGAACTTCGACAGCAGATCGGCGACCGGCTGCCAGTCTTCACCGTCCAGGTAGATCACGGCATATGACCCGAGCGCCCCGTGATGCACCACGTAGGGATCGGTGATGGGGAGGATCACACGGCTCCGTCCGGCGCCCAGACGTTGGTCCAATTCCTCGGCCAAGTAGATGACTTCGGGCTGCCCTCGGTCATCGTGCTTGGCCTTCATGCCGTGGTCGGCGGTCACCGCGATCACGCTGCCCAGGGCGTCGAGTTCCCCGAGGTAGCGGTCCATCATGGCGTAAAAGGCGTTCGCCGCGGCGCTGCCCGGGGCATGTTTGTGCTGGATGTAGTCGGTGGTCGACAGGTACATGAGATCGGGCCACCGTTTCCGCATCTGTGCGACACCGGCGGCAAAGACAAACTCGGACAGCTCGGCGCTGTAGACTCCGGGCAAGGGCAGACCGACGAAATCGAGCGCCGCGGCAATTCCGTGCTCTTCGATCGTGGCCCGATCGGCGTGTTCCGCAGAATAGCAGACCGCGTCAGGCCCTATGTCGAGGCCGTGGCCCAGCAGACGCCTGAGCTTGTCCTTGGCGGTGACGATGGCCAAAGTCGCCCCTGCCTGTTGCGCCGCGGCGAAAATCGTCGCCGAGCGCAGGAAGCGAGGATCATTCATCATGACTTCCTCGCCGCTCTCGGGATCCAAGACATAGTTGCCGCAGATGCCATGCCGGCTGGGCGGCGCACCGGTGACGATCGACAGATTGTTGGGGTTGGTGAAACTGGGAATCACACACTTGGCGACGGCATTGGTGCCTCGTTCCGCCATGATGGCGAAGAAGGGCGCGACGCCTGCTTCGACCGCAGCTTCGATGTAACCGGGCTCACTGCCGTCGATGCACACGACGACGGTGGGCGCGGCGGGGCGATCATAAGACCGGCCGTTGAGTTCGATCCAGGACATGCCCCCCCGGCAAATATTTGTTTGAACGACGGTACAGGCGGGAGCCGCGCCCGGCAATACTGTGCGCATCTCTGCATCTAAGCGGATCAGAGTATGGCTAGCCCCGACTGTCCTCAGGACTCAGCTTGACGCAGCCCCCCGGCAATGCCTATGCTATAGTCAAAGGAAGCATTGCAACGCATTGAAAATTAACATTTTTTGCTTTGAGTTAAAGTGATTTATCAAGTGGATGTCTGAGGCCCAGCAATTGAGGAGTGCCGCCCGAGCGGTGTGTGGGTGATGGCTGAGGAGAGCGGATTTGCGGCCGGCCGGGCCGGTTTGGAAGAGGCCGTGGTCAGGCTGGAGGCGGCGCTGGTCGCCCGGCTGGAAGCGGAAAAGGCCGAGACTGATGCCCAGGTGACTGCACTGGAGCAGGATCTGACCAGCTTGCGCGCCGAATTCGAGGCGCTGAGAGCCGAAAACCAGCGTCTCAACGGCGAACTCATCGATGCCCGGGCCGATCATGCGGCGCTGGAGGAGGTTGCCGACGCCGTCGGAGGGCGCCTCGACACCACCATCGATCAAATCCGCAACATGTTGCAGGGCTGAGGGGAAGGCGGTACCGAGATGGCGCAAGTCGAAGTTACCGTCAATGGCCGGGCCTATGTGGTGGCCTGCGAGGACGGCGAAGAGACGCATCTCGAGGAACTCGCCGAATACCTCAACGGGCAGGTCAAGGAACTGGCCGAATCGCTGGGCCAAGTCGGCGAGGCGCGGCTGATTCTGATGGCTGGACTATTATTGGCCGATGAGCTTTTTGATGCCGTGGCCCGCATCAAAACCTTACAGAGCGAGGTCGAGGCCGCCGGCCAGGCCGGAAAAAAGGCCTTGAGCGAAGCCGGCGCGCAGGCTGCCGGCGACATGGGAGCATTGACCAAACGCATCGACGAGGTTGCCCAGCGCCTCCAGAGTGCATAACTTAAACCCTGAGACGGGTACTGCACGACGCGTTAGCCGCCACAATCCCTGGGGCCAATACCGATCGCCCGGGAGCTGTCACTGCCGGAGCCGTGGTTTCGGACATACGGCGCCCACCTGCTTAGGCAGGCCACAGCGGACCGGCGCGGCGACGGCCGTTGCGGTCCCGTCTTTTTTCGCTCACCGCGGCGGACCTGAGGGTCCGCTGCCTGTGCTTGGCGTCGCCGGGCGGCGGTCGGGGTTTGGGGTAGTTGTTTTTTTCGAAGCAAGCGCTGATAGTCTATCCGCTGGGCGGCCCAGCTGCCCGGCGGCGCGCGCGACTGCGCGTCGCGCCTAAGCGCGGAAGCCTGCGTGGCGCTTGAACGCAGGCGGGCCGAAGGCCCGCCGTACAAGGAGTCCTGCGAAGCATGAGCGAGCCGTCCATCGACAAGGCTGAACTGCGCAAGACCAGCCTGGAGCGCCGAATCGAGGCTCATGCCACGGCCGGGCCGCTGGCCGGCGATCTGGTGGCCGGGCAGTTCCTCGAGGCTATCGAGATGGCCGAGGGCGACGCCGTTGCAGGCTATTGGCCGATGCGCCAAGAGCAGGACCCGGTGCCGTTGATGAAGCGTCTGCATGGGGCCGGGCAGGCGGTAGCGTTGCCGGTCATCGAAAAACCGGAGAAAACGTTGCTCTTTCGCTCCTGGGAACCGGGGCAGGTATTGGAGGAAGCCGAGTTCGGCACCTCGCAACCGGCGCCCGAGGCCGCCGTCCTGCGGCCCAACGTCATCCTGGTGCCGTTGTTGGCTTTCGACGACCGAGGCTTTCGCCTGGGTTATGGCGGCGGCTATTACGATCGCACCATCGCGGCACTACGTCAGAGCGGCGAATTGCTGGCCGTCGGTATCGCCTACGATGCCCAGCAGGTCGAGCGCGTGCCCGAGGAGGAATTCGATCAACGCCTGGACTGGGTGGTAACCGAGAACGCAGCCTGGAAATCCACCGAGGTTTTCGCGTGAGGGTATTGTTTCTCGGCGATGTAGTCGGGCGTTCGGGGCGAGATGCCTTGAAAACCCACTTGCCCGGCCTGAAAAACGGTCTCGAGCTCGATTTCGTGATCGTCAACGGCGAAAACGCGGCCGGCGGCTTCGGCATCACGCGTAAGATCTGCGACGAATTCTTCGCGCTGGGCATCGATGTCATTACCACCGGCAACCACGTCTGGGCCCAGTCGGAGACGCTGGGCTTCATCGACCAGGAAAAGCGCCTGCTGAGACCGCATAATTATCCTCCCGGCACACCCGGCAAGGGCGCCGGTACCTATCTGCTGGGCGACGGGCGTAAAGTCTTGGTCATCAACGTTTTGGGCCGCGTCTTCATGGAGGCTCTGGACGACCCCTTTGCCGCCCTCGAGAATGAACTGGCAGCCGTGCGGCTGGGTGCCGGCGCCGGCGCCGATTTCATTTTTGTCGATTTGCACTGCGAAGCGAGCAGCGAGAAGACGGCGCTAGGCTGCGTCCTCGACGGCCGTGTCAGCGCCGCCATCGGCAGCCACACCCACGTGCCCAGTGCCGATATGCGTATCCTGCCCGGCGGCACGGCCTATCAGTCCGACGCCGGCATGTGCGGCGATTACGATTCCGTCATCGGCATGGTCAAGGACGAACCCATCCGCCGCTTCCAACGAAAGATCTCGGGAGGGCGCTTCGCACCGGCCCTGGGCGAGGGCACGTTGTGTGGCGTCTTTATCGAAAGCGACGATGCCTCCGGCTTGGCCACGCGCATCGCGCCGGTCAGGTTGGGCGGGCATCTACAAGCCGTAGTGCCGCAAGCCTAACCCGGGCGGTTGAAACAACGGCTCCGCCCAAAATTCGCCACAATGGCCGCCATAATGGAGCCTAAAGCAACTGCATTCGGCAGATTTGCGGCGGATTTGCTGCCTTTTGGCACAATATCTGGTATAACCGCCAGGGAAGTGGACTAGATCAAGGGCGGAAATCACCCTGTTTCGGGTCCGAAATATTTTCTGTCCAGGAGAATTGTTGGCTATGGCGGGACATTCCCAATTCAAAAACATCATGTACCGCAAAGGTGCGCAGGATCAAAAGCGCGCCAAACTGTTCTCCCGATTGATCCGCGAAATCACCGTCGCCGCCAAGTCGGGCCTGCCCGATCCCGAACACAATCCCCGTCTGCGCGCTGCCGTGGCCGAGGCCAAGGCCGGCAACATGGGCAAGGATACCATCGACCGGGCCATCAAGCGGGCCGCCGGAGGAGCCGATGGCGAGACTTACGAAGAAGTGCGCTACGAGGGCTACGGCCCTGGCGGCGTGGCGGTCATCGTCGAAGCCCTGACCGACAACCGCAACCGCACCGCCTCGGAGGTGCGCTCGGCCTTCGCCAAATACGGCGGCAACTTGGGCGAGACGGGTTCGGTGGGCTTCATGTTCGAACGCATCGGCGCCATCCACTACGAAGCCGACAAGGCCAGCCCCGACGACATGCTGGAAGCGGCCATCGAAGCCGGTGCCGACGACTGCCTCTCGGATCCGGGCGGCCACGAAGTGAGTTGCCCGCCTGACGACTTCCATGTCGTGCGCGAGGCCCTGGAAGCCAGGCTCGGTCCGGCCAATCACGCCGGCCTGACCTGGAAGCCGCAAACCACCGTGAGCCTCGAGGAGGACACGGCGGCGACGCTCTTCAAGCTGCTGGAGGCCCTCGACGACAGCGATGACGTACAGCGCGTGGCCTCCAACTTCGAGGTCTCGGATGAGCTCATGGAGAAGTTGAGTGTCTGATAGCGGCTTGCGTATTCTCGGCCTCGACCCCGGTCTGAGAAACACCGGCTGGGGCCTGATCGTGGCCCGCGGCAACCGCCTCAGCCACTTGGCTCACGGCGTCGTCAGCTCGGATGCCGAGACCGACCTGGCCGCACGGCTGTGCCAGCTCCATCGCGGCCTGGCCCAAGTCATCGTCGAACACAGCCCCGACGAGGCAGCCGTCGAGGAAACCTTCGTCAACCGCAACCCGGCCTCGACGCTCAAGCTCGGCCAGGCCCGCGGCGCCGTACTGCTGGCGCCGGCTCTGGCCGGCCTGCCGGTAGCCGAATACGGCGCCAATCACGTCAAAAAATCGGTGGTCGGCGCCGGCCATGCCGACAAGCGCCAGATCCGTGCCATGGTGGCGCTGCTGCTGCCGGGCGCGAAAGTCGGCAATGCCGATGCCGCCGATGCCCTGGCCGTGGCCATCTGCCACGCCCACCACGCCACCCGGGCCGGCGGCTTCATAGCCCAGGCATCATGATCGCGCGTCTCAAGGGGCTGTTGGAGAGCCAGGCCGAAGACGGCCTTGTCATCGACGTCGGCGGCGTCGGCTACCAGGTTTTCTGCTCGGCCGCTACGCTGCGCCGCCTGCCCCGGCCGGGCGAGGCGCTGGTGCTGGAGATCGAGACCCACGTGCGCGAGGACCACATCCACCTCTATGGCTTTACCGAGGTGGACGAGCGCGCATGGTTCCGCATCCTGCAAAGCGTCCAGGGTGTCGGTGCGCGGCTGGCGCTGGGCATACTCTCGGCGCTGGTGCCGGCCGAGTTGGGCCAGGCCGTGGCGGCCCAAGACGCAGCCACCCTGACCCGGGCCAACGGTGTCGGCGCCAAGCTTGGCAAGCGTATCGTCAGTGAGTTGCGGGACCGCGTGCCGGCAGCCGCCATGGGCCTGACGACGCAGCTACCTGGGGCCACTGGGGCAACCGGCGGCAGTGCCGCCGATGCCGTATCGGCTCTGGTCAATCTGGGTTATGGCCGCAGCGAGGCCTTTGCCGCGGTGGCGGCGGCGGCCGGGACGCTGGGCGACGGGGCCGAGGCGGGTGAGCTGATCAAGGTCGGTCTCAAGGAGCTGGCACCATGAACGAGCGCCTGGTCACGGCCGAGCTCAGCGAGCCCGATGCCGGCGAGGGGACATTGCGGCCGCAGACCCTGGCCGAGTTCATCGGCCAGCCTGAGCTCTGCCTCAATCTGGGTGTCTTCATCACCGCCGCCCGGGCTCGTGGCGAGGCGCTCGACCACGCGCTGTTCGTCGGCCCTCCGGGGTTGGGCAAGACAACGCTGGCGCAGATCGTGGCCCGCGAGCTGGGGGTAGGATTTCGCGCCACTTCGGGACCGGTGATCGCCCGCGCCGGCGACCTGGCGGCGCTGCTCACCAACTTGGAGCCACGCGACGTTCTGTTCATCGACGAGATCCATCGCCTGAGCCCGGCCGTCGAGGAGATCCTTTATCCCGCCATGGAGGATTTCCACCTCGACCTGATCATCGGCGAGGGCCCGGCGGCGCGCTCGGTACGCATCGATCTGCAGCCCTTCACGCTGGTCGCTGCCACCACCCGCACCGGCCTTATCACCAAACCGCTGCTCGACCGGTTCGGCGTCCATGCCCGGCTGGAGTTCTATGCCGAGGCCGACCTGGCAACCATCGTCGAGCGCGGCGCAGCGCTACTGGGTCTGGCGCTGGAGCCCGACGGCGCCATCGAAATCGCGCGCCGCGCCCGGGGCACGCCGCGGGTAGCCGGCAGGTTGCTGCGCCGGGTGCGCGATTTCGCCGCGGTCGACGGCGAGGCCGCCATCGACGCTCAGGTGGCCGACCGGGCGCTCGGCCGCCTGGCCGTCGACGGCCGCGGCCTTGATGCCCTGGACCGGCGCTACCTGGGCCTCATTGCCGAGAGCTACGGCGGCGGGCCGGTCGGCGTCGAAACCATGGCAGCGGCGCTGAGCGAGCCGCGTGACACCATCGAGGACGTCATCGAGCCCTATCTCATCCAGCAGGGCTTGGTGCAGCGTACGCCGCGCGGCCGTATGCTGGCGCCCCAGGGTTTCGCCCACCTCGGACTGGTCCAACCAAAGCACCAGGGTGGTCAACTCGAGCTGCCGGCCGGGGAGGCGGACGATGACGTTGTCTGAACGCCCGGCCACAGAGCCGACCGAGCTGACCGTCCCGAGCGATGTAGGCGGCCGCCTCGAAGCCGGCAGGCACGTGCTGGCGCTGCGTGTCTATTGGGAGGACACCGACGCCGCCGGCATCGTCTATTACGCCAACTACCTCAAGTTCATCGAGCGCGGTCGCTCGGACCTGTTGCGCCTTTTGGGCGTCGACCAGGCGGCACTGCACCGCGAGACCGGCGTCGCCTTCGCCGTCAGGCGCTGCGAGATCGATTACCTGCGACCGGCCCGGCTGGACGACCGGCTGGAAGTGCGCAGCCGCCTGCTCGACGTGCGCGGTGCCTCGTTGACGGCCGAACAGGTGGTCTGGCGCGAACAAACCGAATTGGTGCGGGCGATTGTCCGTATCGGCTGCATCGATCCTGCGGGTCGGCCCCGCCGCATGCCGCTGGCGGTGCGTACCGCCCTTGCCGCAACCCTCTGACTGCCGGGATATCGTTTCATGGAGAGCCAAGCCGTCGATGCCGCCCTGCTTGCCGGATCGGTAGCCCCCACCGACCTCTCGCTGATCGGCCTTTTCTTCCGCGCCGACATCGTGGTCAAGATCGTGCTGGCGGTTCTGGTGTTGGCCTCGTTTTGGTGCTGGGCCATCATCGTCGAAAAGATCGTGCGTATCCGCCGCCTGGCCAGCCAGGCTGAAGAATTCGAGGAGGCGTTCTGGTCGGGCGGTTCGCTGGAGGAGCTCTACGACCAGATCGAACCTGTGGCCGACCACCCCATGGCGCTGCTGTTTTCGGCCGCCATGCGCGAGTGGCGGCGCAGTACGATGCGCAACCCCAGCGGCGCCGACAAGTTGCACGCCGGCATCCAGGAGCGCATCGGCCAGGTCATGCAACTGACCATGACGCGCCAAATGGTGGACCTGGAGAAGTATCTGGGATTCCTTGCCACGGTGGGCTCGACAGCGCCCTTCATAGGGTTGTTCGGTACCGTCTGGGGCATCATGAACAGCTTTCAGGCCATCGCGCTAAGCAAGAACACCAGCCTGACCGTGGTCGCCCCGGGTATCGCCGAGGCGCTGTTCGCCACGGCACTGGGGTTGGTCGCGGCCATCCCGGCGGTGGTCGCCTACAACAAGTTCTCCTCCGATATCGGTCGCTACGGCAATCGCCTCGAGATCTTCGCCACCGAGTTCTCGGCCATCCTCTCGCGCCAGCTCGAGGAGCGCGGCTAATGGCCTTCGGTCTCCACCGCGGCCAGGGTCCCAGGCGCCGTGCCGGGCGCGATTTCAAGGCCATGAGCGAGATCAATGTCACGCCCTTTGTCGATGTCATGCTGGTGTTGCTGGTGGTCTTCATGGTGACGGCGCCGCTGCTCACCGTCGGTGTGCCGGTGGATCTGCCCAAGACCAGGGCCGGCGAGTTGCGGGGACACGACGAACCGCTGGCCGTCAGCGTCGATGCCGAGGGCCGGGTCTGGCTGCAGGAAACTGAGGTCGAGCCCGTACAACTGGTACCCCGCCTCATGGCCATCGTCGGCAACAAGCCCGATACCCGTATTTTCGTGCGCGGTGACCGTAGCGCCTCTTACGGCCAGGTGCTCGAGGTCATGAGCAATATCCAGGAAGCCGGCTTTCGCCGCGTTGCCCTGGTCACGCGGCGGTTGGACGGCACTTCCGGCACGGCCGGGCGCCGAAAGTGAACGGTGCGCGTCGGCGTTCCCATATCGGCGATGCTGCACGCGGCGGCCCTGGTGCTGGCCTACACCGGCCTGCCCGACTGGCTGCTGCCCGAGGCCATAATCATCGAGACGCCGGTGGTCGTCGAATTTGTGGCCATAGAAGAAGAGACCCAGGCAGCGCCATTGGTGCATAAGCCAGAACCCAAGCCAGAACCCGAGCCGGAGCCAGAGGCCAAGCTCGAGGAGCCCGAACCCGAACCAGCGCCCGAACCCGAGCCCGAGCCCGAGCCCGAGCCGGAGCCTGAGCCCGAGCCGGAACCCGAGCCCAAAGCCGAACCGAAGCCCAAACCTAAACCGCAGCCCAAGGCTGTGCCGCAGCCCAAGCCTCGGCCCAAGGCGGTGGCCCGGGCGTTGCCGCGGCAAAAGCCGAAACGCAAGCCGCGCTTCGAACCTCAGCGCATCGCGGCACTTTTGGACAAGAAGCGTGAGGAGCAGGTCGCCCAGCAACCCAAGCCCAAGCCCGCCAAACCGACGATGGCCGCGGTCTCGGCCCGGCGCGCCCAATCGCGCCTGTTTCAGCGCCTGACGCTGTCGCAGATCGACTACGTCAAAACCAAGATGCAGAAATGTTGGAGCGTGCCGGCGGGTGCCCGCGATGCCAAAGACCTTGTGGTAATCGTCCGCATATCGTTGACTCCCGAAGGCAGCCTGCGCGGCGCCCCGGAGTTGGTTAACACCGAGCGCCTGGGCGAGGAGTATTTCCGGGTGGCGGCCGAAAGCGCCTTGCGCGCCATTCGCCGTTGCGCGCCCTATGAGTTGCCGCAGGCGAGCTACGAGCAGTGGCAGGAAATGGAACTGAAATTCGATCCGCGGGAGATGTTCACGGGATGATTAGTACCCCCTTGTGCAAAAGGATGGCACTGGCCCTGTTCGTGCTGCTCGGCCTGATGCTGACGGGCGGGCCGGCGGCGGCCTTGTTGAAGATCGACATCACCCAGGGCAACGTCGACCCGTTGCCGTTGGCGGTCAGCGAGTTCGATGCTGCCGAAACCGAAGCCCGGCGCCTGGGTCGTGGCATCGCGGACGTCATCAGCGCCGATCTCGAGCGATCGGGCCTCTTTCAGCCTATCGACCGCGGAGCCTTCATCCAGACGCCGGCCGCCATGCGGGTGCAGCCGCGCTTCGGTGACTGGCGCATCATCAACGCCCAGGCGCTGGTCACGGGAACCACCAAGTTGGGTGCGGACGGAAAGCTGAGGGCCGAGTTCCGGCTCTGGGACGTCTTTGCCGAACAGCAGATGACGGGACTGGTCTACACCACTGCCAAGGACAACTGGCGGCGCATCGCCCACCTCATCGCCGACGCCATTTACAAACGGCTGACGGGTGAGGACGGCTATTTCGACACCCGCATCGTCTACGTTTCCGAAAGCGGGCCCAAAACCAAGCTGGTCAAGCGTCTCAGCATCATGGACCAGGACGGCTACAACAATCGCTATCTGACCGATGGCAGCCACTTGGTGCTGACGCCCCGCTTTTCGCCGACAGCACAGGAGATCACTTATCTCTCGTACTTCCACAAAACACCGCGGGTGTACATCTACAATATCGACAGCGGCCAGCAGGAAGTTCTGGGCGACTTTCCCGGCATGACCTTTGCGCCGCGCTTTTCGCCAGACGGCAACAAAGTGGTCATGAGCCTGATCACCGGCGGCGACAACTCCGAGCTTTACAGCATGGACTTGAGAACCCGCAATATTGTCCAGCTGACCAACAATCCGGCCATCGATACCTCACCCTCCTACGCCCCCGACGGCAGCCGCATCACCTTCAATTCCGACCGCGGCGGCTCGCAGCAGATCTACGTCATGGACGCCGACGGCTCGAAGGTCCATCGCGTCAGTTTCGGTGACGGGCGCTACGCCACGCCGGTGTGGTCGCCGCGCGGCGATCTCATCGCTTTCACAAAAATGCGGCGGGGGCGCTTCTATATCGGCGTCATGCGCACCGACGGTAGCGGCGAACGACTGCTTACCGAAAGCTTCCTCGACGAAGGCCCGACCTGGGCACCCAATGGCCGCGTTATCATGTTCTTTCGCCAGGCCCGCACGCGGGCTGACGGCAGCGGTGGCGAGAGCCTGCTGTGGTCGGTCGATCTGACGGGACGCAACATGCGTCGTGTGGTGACGCCGCTGGATGCATCCGATCCGGCCTGGTCGCCACTATTCAGTCGTTCGCCTTGATTAGCTTGGCGCTGGACATTATGTTACCCCCGCGTTTTAATTGCCAAAATCGGCTCGACGCTTTACTTTGACTAGTCTTCGCTGACCTGAATAGACGGGTCCGGGGGGCTATTGCCGGTAGAATGCGCCGCCTCCCAGCGAGCGCACGCAATAGAAGGGAGTTCTCGATGCGGCTCAAGTTGTTCGGCACTTTCGCGGCCCTCCTCCTCGTCGCCGCCTGTGCGACGCCCGCGGAGGAGACCAAGGATTCTTCAGGTTCCGGGGCCTCGAGCGATAGTTCGTCCTCCCAGAGCCAGCCCACCACGACGACGGCGCCAGCGCCGGCGCCCAAACCCATGGCCTCGGTACAGCCCAAGGGTCCGGCGCCGGGTTCCTACGAGGATTTGGTGGCCAACGTCGGCGATCGCGTCCTTTTCGGTTACGACAAGTACGCTCTGGTTGCCCAAGCCCAGTCGACGCTGAGGCGCCAGGCCGCGTGGATGAAGAAGTTCGCCAACGTTACGATCACCGTCGAGGGACATTGCGACGAACGCGGCACCCGTGAATACAACTTGGCGCTCGGCCAGCGCCGGGCTGCCGCGGTCAAGGAATATCTGGTGGCGCTGGGTGTCGATGCCAACCGTGTTGCGACCATCTCGTACGGTAAGGAAAGGGCCGAAGTCGGTGGCTCGAACGAGGCCGCTTGGCGGCAGAACCGGCGCGGCGTGACCACCGTCAATTGAGACGCCGAGGCCAGCCATAAGTTAGCGCGAACCACCCGCGCCCCGAACGGGGCGCGGGTGTTCTTTTTCGCCGCCATTACCTTATTGTTGCCGCATTCCTGAGGCCAAATCGCCGAGATGCAAGATTCCCAGCGAGCGGCGGCAAAGTGAGGAACGCATGATCCGGTCGCGAGCCGCAAGCAAGGCGAATTTGTTGAGGTCCTTGGCCGCACTACTATTGGTCTGGCTGATGCTGGGGGCGGCGGCCGCGCCGGGCCGGGCGCAGCAAGTCGACGCCGGTCCGTTGCTGCAGCGCATCGAGCGTCTGGAGGCCGAATTCAACGATCTCAGGGCTTTCTTACACCGCGGCGAGGGCGGGCTGCCGCAGCCTCTGCCGACCTCGTCGTCGTCTCCGGCTTCACCGGCGGTGACCAGCGAGAACCAGGAGCGCGCCGCCCAGGTGCAGGTCAAGGTGACCGCTCTGGAACAGGAAATCCGCCGCCTGACCGGCGAGATCGAACGCGTCGTCCATCTTGCCGAACGGGCTCAGCAGCGCCTCGACAAGCTAGTCGAGGACGTCGATTTCCGGCTTACCGCTCTCGAGCGCGCAGTTGCCTCGGGCGCCACGGCGGGGTCGGGCACGCCAGGAACCCCGGTGGCCAGCACCGGGGCCGTCAACCAGCGTGTCGTCGAGGAAGCGCCCGACGGCACCAAGGTGCTGGGCACGCTACCGCTGACCCGGGTGCCGGTCGAGCAGGAGGTGCCGACCCAGCCCGAGAAACCCAAGGGCATCTTGCCCGAGGGCAGCCCCCAGGAGCGCTACAAGTTCGCCTTCGGCGCTTTGCGGCGCTTGGACTTCCCGCGCGCCGAACAGGGCTTTCGTGAGTTCATTGCTGCCCACACCGACGATCCCTTGACCGAGAACGCCCATTATTGGCTGGGTGAGACATTTTACGTGCGCGGCGATTTCGTCGAGGCGGCCAAGGCCTTCAACGAGGGCTATCAGCGCTCGCCGGAGGGCAAGAAGGCCCCCGACAATCTGCTCAAGCTGGCCATGGCGCTGGGCCGCTTGGGGCAACAGGACGAAGCCTGCGCCGCTTTCGAGGAGCTCTTCCAGAAACTCGCCGAGCGAGCGGCCAAACCGTTGCTCGCCCGCGCCGAGAAGGAGCGCGTCCGCGCCGGCTGCCAATAGGGGAGAGCGTGAGCGCGAAAGTATCGAACCCGGTTCTCGGTGCCCGCGAGTTCGGCCGCCTAATGGCAGCCGTGGGCGCCACCACCTGGTCGTCGTTTGCCGTCGCCGTCTCGGGCGGGCCCGACAGTCTGGCGCTGGGCTTGCTGGCGGCGCACTGGTGCCGCCGGCAGGGCCGTGAGTTGCTCGCCCTGACGGTCGATCATGGCCTGCGCCCGGAGGCTGCGGCAGAGGCACGGCAGGTGGCGGCTTGGCTGGCCGGGCACGGTATCCCTCACCAGGTACTGCGGTGGCGCGGCGCCAAACCCCGGCACGGCCTGCCGGCGGCGGCCCGTGAGGCGCGCTACGATCTGCTGCTGGGCTATTGCCGGCGGCGCGGCATCCAGGCACTGCTGCTCGGCCATCAACTCGACGACCAGGCCGAAACGCTGCTGCTGCGGTTGGGCCGAGGCAGCGGCGTCGATGGCCTTGCCGCCATGGCCCCGGCCAGCCGGCGTGATGGCGTGGTACTGCTGAGGCCACTGCTCACGATACCTCGGGCGCGCCTCGTCGCCACCCTCGAGGGCCGGCGCCAACCCTGGCTCGAGGACCCCAGCAACCAGGACCCGAACTCTGCCCGCAGCCGGCTGCGGGGCTTTTTGGCAGCGCTAGGGGATGACGGTGCCGAAAGCCGCCGCCTGGCCGCCACGGCGACCCATCTGGGACGTGCCCGGTTGGCCTTGGAAGCCGTTACGGGTGAGCTTCTGACCCGCGCCGCGGTGCTCGACGAGGCCGGCTATTGCTGTGTGGACGCCGGGCTGCTGGCTGCGGCGCCCGAGGAGATTGGCTTGCGCGCTCTCTCGCGGGTTTTGATGTGCATCGGCGGGCGTATCTATCCACCGCGCCTGGAACGCTTGGAAAGGGCCTTTGCCGGGCTCGGGCAGAGCCGAACCCTGGCCGGCTGCCGCCTGCTGCCGACTAACGCCGGCCTGCTGGTGGTGCGCGAGGCGGCGCGGGCCGAGGCCGTCGAGTTGAAGCCGCGCCGCGAGATCTTGTGGGACGGCCGCTTTCGCATTCGCCTGGGTTCGGGTCCGGCGGGGGCCTACCGGGTGACGGCGCTGGGCACCGCCGGCTGGCGTACCTTGCGCCGGACCGAGCCTGGAGTTGCCAACCCCCATCCAGTCCCGGCGCGGGCGGCGTTGCCGGCGCTGTGGCAGGGGGAAAATCTGCTGGCGGTGCCCGGGCTCGGCTATGCCGCCACGGGAACGCCCACCGATTCGCCCCGCATGCGCGCTGTTTTTGCCCCGCGCACGCCACTAATTCCGCCGCTACCTGTTGTTTGACGCCCTTCACAACCTACCTATTGGAGTGCTACGGTTCCCGATTCCCGGGGCAAATGTTATGATCAGTGGCGGTGCGGCAGCAGGACGGCCTGCAATGCTCGTGGCGTAGGAGTGAAGGTTTGAACAATTTCGGCAAGAACCTGGCGCTGTGGGTGATCATCGGCTTGTTGGTGATCGCGCTATTCAACGTCTTCCAGGCACCGACCACGCGCGGACCTGTGACCAACCTCGCTTTCTCCGATTTCCTGGCCGAGGTTCAGGCCGGCCAGGTGGCCGACGTCACCATCCAGGGGAATTCCATCAACGGCCACTACGGTGACGGCCGCGCCTTCACCACCTACGCCCCCAACGACCCCACCCTGGTAAGCCGCCTGGGTGAGGCCGGCGTGCGCATCAGCGCCGCACCGACCGACGACAACGTACCCTCCTTGCTGGGCATTTTGGTCTCCTGGTTCCCCATGCTGCTGCTGATCGGCGTCTGGATCTTCTTCATGCGCCAGATGCAGTCGGGCGGCGGTAAGGCCATGGGCTTCGGCAAGTCCAAGGCGCGGCTGCTCACCGAACGCCAGGGCCGCGTCACCTTCGACGACGTAGCCGGTATCGACGAGGCCAAGGAGGAACTGGAAGAGATCGTCGAGTTCCTCAAGGACCCGCAGAAATTCCAACGCCTGGGCGGCAAAATTCCCAAAGGCGCGTTGCTGGTGGGGCCGCCGGGCACCGGCAAGACACTGTTGGCACGAGCCATCGCCGGCGAGGCCAACGTGCCTTTCTTCACCATTTCGGGTTCAGATTTCGTCGAGATGTTCGTCGGTGTCGGCGCCAGCCGGGTGCGAGACATGTTCGACCAGGGCAAAAAGAACGCGCCCTGTATCATTTTCATCGACGAGATCGACGCCGTCGGCCGCCACCGCGGCGCCGGCCTGGGCGGCGGCAACGACGAACGCGAGCAGACGCTGAACCAGCTGCTGGTCGAGATGGAC
>PVBE011539397.1_pt1 | contig 27333 bp, 22 predicted proteins | sample 1631181 | NCBI WGS metagenome assembly PVBE01 (sample SAMN08397723, study PRJNA350692) | Marine metagenome, whole genome shotgun sequencing project. | isolation source: water | place: Pacific Ocean | collected 2012-04
CCGGCTTGCGTCGCGGCATCAGCGCCGTCGACACACAGAAGCTACGGCCGGGATCGCCGATCTCTTGCCTGTTGCGCGGCGGGCGGACGCCGCGGGCGCCGAACGGTCGGAATCGACCGGTGAACGGTCAGACGGTCAGCACCAGCTTGCCCACCGTGTCGCCGGTCTCGATCGCGCGGTGCGCATCCGCGACGTCCTCGAGCGGGAAGGTCTGGATCGTCGGGTGGGGGAGCAGCCCGGCGGTGTGGAGCGCCAGCAGCTCCTCCATGCCCCGCCGCAGCAGGGCGGCGTTGGGGAAGAGGTAGCTTAGGTTGAAGCCGAGCACGCTCTTGTTCGCGGTCACCAGATCGAGGGGGGAGAAGCGGGGTGTGCGCAGGAAGCTCCAGGCCAGCTTCGGCCAGTCCAGCGTGCCGCGGCCGCGCTTGAACATCGTCGCCGCGCCGTAGACCACGAGCCGGCCCCCGGGGGCGAGGTGGGCGTAGCTGTCGCGCAGGCTCGGGCCCCCGTTGGCGTCCAGGATCACGTCGACCAGATCGACCCGGATCCAGACGTCCTCCCGCTCCCGAACGATCACTTCGTCAGCGCCGCGGGCCCGCGCCAGGTCTTCCTTGTGCGCCCGTCCGACCACGCCGATGACCCGGGCGCCCATCTCCTTGGCGATCGAGATGGCGGCGCCCCCGACCCCGCCGGAGGCCGAGTGGATGAGTACGGTCTCGCCCTCCAGCGGCCGCGACAGGTGCTTCAGCGCGTACCAGGCGGTCAGGTTCACCGCCGGGAAGGCGGCAGCCTGCTCGTCGGTCCAGCCCTCGGGGATGTCGAACAGCTGGTGGGGCGGCACGACGACGTGGGACGCATAGGCGCCGAACAGCGTCACCCCGAAGACGCGGTGGCCGTCGCAGGTGCCGGCGATGTCGAAGCCCGGGGTGATCGGCCAGCCGACGAACTCCTTGGCGGAGGAGTACAGCCCCATGCGGACGATGCAGTCGGCGAAATTGACCGAGGCGGCGGACACTTCGACGAGGCAGTCATCGCCGATGGGCGCCGGGTCGGGGTGTTCTTCGAGCGTCAGCCGGTTGTACGAGCCGGCTTTGTGGATGACGACCTTCCTCACCGCTTGCGTGCGACCCAGGTGACGCGGGCCTCGTTGGGGCCGATGTTGGGGATGCGTTGGGCGCTGAAGCCGTGGGCCTGCAACAGGGAGGTCATCGCTTCATCGGTGAAGGTCGCGAGCGCGTGGCGCGCCCGGATCGCCCGGTACGGCGAGGCCAGCAGCGTCGCCGTGCTCCACAGCCGCTCCGCCAGCGTGCGCGGGGTGATCGTGCGCGGCAGGAAGTCACGCAGGTCCTCCCGCAGCCCCGTGCCCGGCGGGATGACGTCGCCCAGCACGAGCGCTCCGCCGGCCTTCAGCTTGTCCCGGGCCAACGCCAGGAGCGCCGCGAACTCGGCCTCGGTCAGGTACTGGGCCACGGAGAAGGCGGTGAAGCCCTGGGCGCTGGCGGGCTCGAGGTCCGCGATCGACGCCAGGTCGTGGACGGCCGTGTCCCAACGTTGGCTGGCGGAGGCGCGGTAGTGCGGCGACTGGTCGACCAGCACCACCTCGACGCCGCGGTCTCGGTAGAGCCCGGTGCCGAGGGCGTGCCCGCAGCCGAAGTCGATGACCCGGTCTCCCCGGTCGAGCCTCGCGAGGTGCAGCACGGCCCGCGCGGTCTCTTCGTTCTCGACCCGCGTGCGTTCGTTGGCCGCCCACGCTCGGTGGGGGGCGGCCCAGAACCTGGCCCAGTCACTCGACGGCATCGGGGCCACTCTAAGGGACCCCCCTGCTTCGGGGTAGACACCCCCCCGGACGCTCCCTAGTATCCGGCCGCCTTCCGGCCCGGAGTCCCTCATGAACGAACCCTCCTCCGTCTTCGCCGAACTCGACATCTACGACCTCGACGGCCTCCTCACCGACGAGGAACGCATGGTCCGCGACATGGTCCGGCGCTTCGTCGACGAGCAGGTCCTGCCCACCATCGAGCAGCACCACCGGGACGCGACGTTCCCGCGGCCGATGCTCAGGACGCTGGGCGAGCTCGGCCTCTACGGCATCCCGCTGAAGGGCTACGGCTGCCCCGGGCTCAGCAACATCGCCTACGGCGTCGCCATGATGGAGCTGGAGCGCGGCGACAGCGGGTTCCGGTCCGCGGCGTCGGTGCAGGGCTCGCTGGTCATGTGGCCCATCCACGCCTACGGCTCCGAGGAGCAGAAGCAGAAGTACCTCCCGAAGCTCGCCAGCGGCGAGTTCATCGGCTGCTTCGGCCTCACCGAGCCCGACCACGGGTCCAACCCCGGCGGCATGCTCACGCGGGCGACGCGCACCTCGGACGGCTGGGTGCTCAACGGCGCCAAGATGTGGATCACCAACTCGCCGATCGCCGACCTGGCGATCGTGTGGGCCAAGGTCCGCGAGGACGACGGCAACGACACCATCCGCGGCTTCGTCGTGGAGGCTGGCACCCCCGGCTTCTCCGCCCCGACGATCCACGGCAAGTGGTCGCTGCGCGCGTCGCTGACCGGCGAGCTGGTCTTCGAGGACGTCAAGCTCCCCGCCGACGCGATGCTCGCGCACTCGCCCAAGAACCTGAAGGGGCCGCTGAGCTGCCTCACCCAGGCCCGCTACGGCATCACCTGGGGAGCCATCGGCGCCGCCCAGGCCTGCTTCGACAGCGCCCGCCGCTACTCGCTCGAGCGCTCCCAGTTCGGCAAGCCCATCGGCGCCTTCCAGCTGACCCAGCGCAAGCTCGCCAAGATGGCCGTGGACATCACCAACGCCCAGATGCTCTGCCACCGCCTCGGCACCATGAAGGACAACAAGACGATGACGCCCACGCAGGTGTCCGTCGCCAAGCTCCACAACGTCGACATCGCGCTGGACGCCGCCCGCGTCGCCCGTGAGATCCACGGGGCCATGGGGATCACCGACGAGTACCCCATCATGCGGCACATGATGAACCTCGAGTCGGTCAAGACCTACGAGGGCACCAACGACATCCACACGCTGGCCATCGGCCGGTTCGTGACGGGGCTGTCGGCGTTCGCTTAGAGCTCAGGCGCAACTCAAAGAATGCCCACCGAGGAGCCGGCGCCAGGAGGTGGGTGGCGGGCTCAGGCGGCCTGGGCCGCGATGGCGTGCGTCGTAGCCCTGGCCGCGCTGCGGCGCCTTAGCGCACACCCGAGCTTCTACTTCGACGGCGAAGCGTCCATCCCCGCCACCATCGGCCGGGAGCTGTGGCTTCACGGCGCCGATCTTGTCTTCCACTACAACCTGATCCCCTACCAGGGCTCGCTCGTGGTCGACCCGGTGCTGTCCTCGCTGGCCTACCGGGCGATCGGCGACCACGCGTTGGCCTGGTATGCGATTCCCATCGCCTACCTGGCGCTGGCTTCGTGGGCGGGGAGCGACCTCCTCGCCCGCGCTGTCGGCTCCGTAGCTGCCGTCGCCTGGCCCGTGCTCCTGATGACGCTCCCGTTCTTCATCCAGGACGGGTGGGTCCGCGGCGTGGGCGGTCACCCCGCGGCCGCTACATGGGGCCTCGCGGCGACGGCGCTGGCGGCGCGTGCCGATCGAGATGCTCGGTGGGCCTTCGCTGGCGGCTTCTTGCTCGCATTCGGGGCATGGCACGTGCGCAGCGCGGCCATCGCCACTCCGGCCCTTCTGCTCGCCGCCGCGACCGGAGGATGGCGGGGGCTCCGGGCAGCCGGCGCCGGGCTCCTCGGGTTCCCCCTCCTGGTCGGCGCCCACGCGGTCGTACTTCTCCGCACGGGGACCTTCTGGGACACCATGGCGCCCAGCAACCTCCTGAACCTCATGCTTCGCCCAGCCGCGCAGGCGTCTGAACACGGCTTCACCACCCACGTGGGTCTGGCCAACGGGTGGCTCGCTGCCCCCGCGATGTTCCTGCAGCCCGCAAGCCCCGACGGCCCCACCATGCGCCCCGGGTGGCTTCTGTCTGGACGCATCTGGGCCGCCGCCTGGCTGGCGGCGCTTCCCGCCGCCCTCCTCGCGTGGCGATCACGTGATCGGGGCCTCGCCGATCTCCGGATCGCGGCCGCGCTCACGCTGCCCCTGACCTGGGGCCTGTTCATCCTCCTCAGCCGACATGGGGTCGACGACGCCTTGCCCCGGGAGATGCGAAACCTCCGGCCCCAGATGGACGCGCTGCCCCTGAACGCGAGCACGTACCTGACGCCCGTCTACAGCCTGTACGTCTTTGGCCTGGCGCTGGCGGCCGGATTGGTGGCGGGGACCCGCGCGCGGTGGGTCGCAGTGCCGATGCTGGTCGTCCCGATCGCGATCGGAGCCTTCCACGCGGTCGGGGACCAGGGCGAGCGTGAGGAGACCCAGATCGGGGAGGTGGACGCGTGGTTCTACCCCGGCATCCAGCTGACTGGTCGTGTGCCGCCCGATGCCGTCCATCGGCGAAGCGTCGGGCGGGATCCAGACTCGGATGCCTACCACCTCGAGGCGTGGGCGTCCATGCTCCACCATGGCGGTGAGCTCATCACGTCCGATCCGTCTGGCCAGGCCGCTGCGCTCCAAGAGGCGATCGACGGCGGAGCTCTCACCGACGAGGCATCGGAGGTCCTGGCCCGCGCGCTCGGCCGAAACCTCGGCGGCGAGGCCGCGGGGGTGGACGAGGAGCGGCTCGGTGAACTCGCGCGCGGCATGCTGGCGGTTGCGACCGAACTTCCCTATCCGCTGGACATGGAATACGTCACGGGGTTCGTTCAGCCCCTCGATCCTTCGGTCGCCGGCTCCGACCCGGCCGGCTGGCTGACCCGCTTGTGCCAACTGCCCGGGGTCGAGCCAGCGCCAGCGGTGTGTCGGTGACGCTGTCCCAACGCTCCGGCGTACCCTGACGCCGTGCGCCCCGAAACCCCGCTGGACCCCCCTCGGACCACGATCCAGCTGGACCGCGGCGCCCTCGCCTACACCGACACCGGCAGCGGCCGGACGGTGATCGCGATTCATGGGCTGCCCGCCAGCTCCCGGGACTTTCGCTGGTTCGACGCCGCCCTCGCCGGCCGGGTGCGGCTGATTCGGCTGGACCTCCCGGGCTTCGGGGAGAGCCCCCAGCACGCCCAGGGCGGCCGGACACTCCGCGATCTGGCCGAGGTCGTACGCGACTTCTGCGACGCCGCCGACCTCCACGATGCGTTGCTCCTGGGCCACTCCATGGGCGGGCCGGTGGCCCTCGACGCCGCCACGAGCTCCGACCGGATCCGGGCCGTCGCCCTGGTGAACTCGGCCGGACCGCGGCTCCACCGCAGCATCTTCCCGCGCGCCTACCGCCTGGTGATCTGGGCCGCTGACCTGCACCCCTGGATGCGACGCCTGCTCCTGTGGGTGGGTCGGCCGGTGGCGCGACTGGCGGGGTTCTCGAAGCACCTCGCCGACCACGAACTCCTCCGGTCGGCGCGGCTGTGCGGGGGGTTCGATCCGAGCGTCGTGGCGGCGCAGTTGGCCGCCCTGGACAAGCCGCTGCTCGTCGCCTGGGCTGAGGACGATCCTGCCGTCCAGAAGAGCGTGAGCGAGGCGCTGATCGCCTGCACCCCCGACTGCGAGCCGCTGCGCTTCGAGACGGGCGGCCACAACCTGCAGAGCACCCGAGCGACCGAGCTCGCCGACGCGCTCGCCGCCTGGAGCGACGCGCTGGGCCCGACCCCTGGCTAGAAGCGCCCCTGCACCCCGGTCGGGGTGAACGCGATCCAGCCTCGCGGCTTCTTCTTGCCGTTCCGCATCGCCGTCGGGTCCCGCTCGTACGGCCAGTCCACCTTGTGGGCCAGCCCCGCGATGATCATCGCCACGCCCGCCCACTCCGCGATCGCACACACGATCGCGATGGGGTACTGCGCGCCCGTCCACACCGCCAGGGTGATGTTGCCGACCACCGGGATGGCCGTGACCCAAGCGCTGTAGTGCGGCACCGCGCCGTTGAGCACCAGCGCGCCGGCGTGGGCGAACCCGATGCCGTAGCCGCTGGCGAAGGACGCCACGCCGGCCGCCATGAAGCTGCGCCGGTTCTTCGTCCGCTCCTGCCACTGCCGGTACAGCCGGATCCGGGCCCGCTTCGCCGAGCGCTCCTGACGCTCCGCCAGCAGCCGGGCCTCCTCCTCGGGGCTCAACGGCGTGACCTCCGGGAGCTCGTCCGGGTTCTCCGACTCCGTCAGCGGCGCCGGCGTCTCCAGCCCCGGGGCGCTCAGCGGCGGCTCTCCGTCCGGCACACCCGGTCGGATGCGCAGCGGAACCGCCACCTCGAACGGCACCCGCCGCCCGGGCGTGTGCAGGCGCACCGCCTCATCCGCCGCGGTCGAGATGCGCGCCAACGACACGCCGTCCAACAGCAGCAGCCGGATCGACTCCACGCCGCTGTCCAGCTCCTGCTGCGTCGGCTCCTGGCCCACGCCCGTGTAGTACGCCTCCACCGTCGAGAGCATCTTCTGCGTGAGCAGGTCCGGCGCCGACGGCTCGCTGCCGTCGTCCAGCACCTCGCTGCCTTCGGGGACGGGCTCGGCCTCCGGGCTGGGCTCAGCCTCGGGCTCTTCGGTGGGCTCCGGATCGGGGGCGTCGCCCTGGGCCAGCGCCCCGGCGGGGACCAGCACCATCATCATCAGCAGCAGGCGCAGAACCGTCATGCGTTGCCTCCATAGAGCTCGGCGAGCCCCTCTTCCAGGGGACGAGGATCCCACGCGAGGTCGCGCCGCGCGGGCTGAATGTCGACCTCCGTGTCCTGGAGGAACGCCATCACCTGGTCGACGTTGATGAACGGGTGCCGCTGCAGCCGCCCCAGGATGCGCGCCCCCCCGATCGCCAGCGGCGCCGGCACGTGCAGCGCCCGCGACTCCGTCCCCTGGGCCCGACCGAGCACGTAGATGAAGTCGTCGAAGCTCAGCGGCTCCGGTCCGGCGACGTCGTAGGTCCGCCCCGCCGTCTCCGGTGAATCCAGCAGGCGGAGCACGAAGTCGACGAAGTCGTGCACGAACACCGGCCGCATGAGCGACTTGCCCCGCCCCGGGATCGGCACGCGCGAGAACTTCGCCACCACCTGGGCGAACAGGTCGAACTCCTTGGAGCCGTGCCCGTAGATCATCGTCGGGCGCAGGTGGGTGACCGCCAGAGACGGGGCCGCGAACTCGGCCTCGGCCTCCTGCTTGGTGCGTCCATAGGCGTCCTGCAGCTTCCTTCCCGCGCACGTAGAGGAGACGTTCAGAATCCTCGTCAGGCCGACCTCTCGGGCCGCCGCGACCAGGTTCCGGGAGCCGACCACGTTGATCTGGTGGTTGAGGTCCTCGTCCGAGGAGTCCGCCACGGCCGCCAGGTGGATGACCGCCTCACACCCCTTCAAGGCGCGTACCAGCGTCGGGGGCTGCATGAGGTCGCCCACCACCAGGTCCGCGCCCGCCACCTTCAGCGGCTTGCCCCGGTCGGCGCGGCGGCAGAACGCGTTCACCGTGTTGCCCCGCTCCAGCAGCGCCGGCACCAGGTACTTGCCGACGAACCCCGTCGAGCCCGTCACCGCGATTCGTCCCTCGAGCATCAGGCCAGTCCTCGTTCGTCCAGATCGTGTTCGTCGAGCCCCAGGAAGTGGCCGACCTCATGATGGAGCGTGATCCGGACCTGCTCCGCCATCGTGCGGCTGTCCGGGCAGACCCGCTCCAGGTTCCGTTGGTACAGGTAGACGTGCGGGCCGCCCTGGACCCCCATCATCGAGTCCGTCGCCTGCAGATCGGCCCACGTCGGTCCGTCGAACAGGCCCAGCAGGCGGGGGTCCCAGGGGGCGTTGTCCAGGATCCAGACGTCGGGGTAGTCCTGCACGAACACGGGCACGTCCTTGGCGGCCTCCTGGACCGGCTCTGGCAGCGCCGCCATCGCGCGATCCGCCCACTTGCTGATCTGCTCGTCCGCGTACCGCAGGGGGGGCTGCTCGGGGGCCGTGTCGATCTCGTAGACCTCCGTGAACGCCGCCCGCATGCCCGCCAGATCACCCGTCATTTCGCGCGCGACCGCGAGGTCGTACCAGGCATCCGCGAAGTCCTGGTCGAGGAAGCAGGCTTCCTCCAGGTGGCCGACGGCCTCTTCGATCTGCCTTGTCTCCAGCAGGGTCCAACCCAGCGCGTGGTGGAGATCGGCCGATTCGGGGAACCGCTCGACGCCACGGCGAGCCGCCTTCAACGCGGCGGTCAGGTCCTCGTCCATGGCTGCGAGCCGCCACCGCCCGAACGCGGCCTCGCCGTCGTCCTGCCCGGACTCCATCTTCGCGAGGAGTCGGGAGGCGCGACGCACGTCTCCGTGGTCGACGCTGGCGTGGAATCGCTCCAGCAGCCGATCCCGATCGTTCAGGGGCTTCACTTGGGGTTGCTCATCGGCTAATCAGGGCAACCCGCGTCGGCCCTGGCCGGTGCGAATCACCCTCCTACAGTAGCGGAACGCCCGTGACTGAACCGACCCTCCGCCAAGACCCCGTCCGCTTCGACGGCCGGATCCTGTTCCTCACCGACGACCCGGAGCTGCTCCGCTACCAGTTGGACGGCAACGATTTGGATGGGATCCCGGCCCTCGACAGCCTCGTGGACAACATCTCCACGGACGAGATCACCCCCGGCTGGGTCTGCTTCTATTACGACGAGACGCTGGGCCACTACTCGCTGGTCGGCCTCCGCGGCGGAACCGTCAAGCCGGGCGACCTCCGAGGCGGCGGCTTCAAGGTCATCGTCTCCGGCCTGAGCAAGGGCTGCGGGAGCTCCCGCGAGACCGCCCCCTACAGCGAGTTGTGGGCCGGCGTGGACCTCGTCATCGCCCGCTCCGTGGAGAAGATCTACGGCCAGAACTCGCAGAACATCGGCCTGCTGACGTCCAACGACTTCGGCCTCATCGACCGGATCCGCGCCGGGGAGTCGATCCCCCTGTCCGAGTTCACCGCCGGGCTCGACCCCATCGCCACCGACATCGTCCGCTACGGGGGCCTGTTCAACTACAACAAGGCCCGCCTCGCCGGTCAGGTCACCCCGCCCCAGATCACCACCGCCGCGCGGCCCATGAACCTGGCGGAGAAGATCCTCGCCTCCAAGGCCGTCGTGGACGCCGCCACCGGCACCCTCGGCCTGGACGCGGTCAAGCCCGGCGACGCCTTCTTCGTGCGCGCCGACACCCGCTTCAGCCACGACTACACCACCGCCATGGGCGACTCGCTGTTCAGCCAGGCGCTGGGCGAGGACGCGAAGGTCACCGACCCCGAGTCGGTCTACGCCTTCCGCGACCACCTCACCTTCCTCGGCGACGTCATGGCTCCCAAGCACCGCAAGCTGGGGCTGCTGGAGAAGGCCGACGGGCTCGCCACCTCGCAGCGCGCGTTCGCGGCCAAGCAGGGCGTCCGGCTCTACGACGAGATCCAGAACCCGGACGGCACCAAGGGGTCCGAGGCGATCTGCCACAACGCCGTGCTCGAGGACATCGCGCTGCCCGGCGACGTGGTCGTCGGCACCGACTCCCACACCTGCACCGCGGGCGCGCTCGGCACCTTCGCCTTCGGCGTCGGAACCACCGACATGGCCAACGCCTGGTACGCCAAGGACGTGCGCGTGCGTGTGCCCGAGTCGGTGCGCTTCCAGATGACCGGCAAGCCGTCCCCGGACGTCACCGCCAAGGACGTCATCCTCCACATCATGGCGCTCCCCTACATCAAGGAGAGCAAGGCGATCGGGCAGGTCCTGGAGTTCGCCGGTCCGGGGCTCAAGCACCTCAACTTCGACGAGCGCGCGACGCTGACCAACATGGCCGTCGAGGCGGGCGCCTTCACCGGCGTCATCGAGCCCGACGAGGAGGTCGTCCGCTACCTGCAGGCGGTCCGTCCCGGGCTCGCGCGGGAGACCATCGAGGCCGGCTTCCTCCGGTCGGACGAGGGCGCCGAGTACGCCGCCACCTTCGACATCGACCTCAGCGCCATCGTGCCGATGGTGGCCACCCCCGGCGACCCCCGCAACGGCGTGCCGTTGGTCGATCTCGGCGAGCGGATCGACATCGACATCGCCTACGGCGGCTCCTGCACGGGCGGGAAGATGACCGACATGGACCTGTACGCGTCCGTGCTCGAAGGGGCCGTCGCCAACGGTCTCCGGGTGCCCGATACGGTCGATGCCTACATCCAGTTCGGGAGCCAGAAGATCAAGGAGTACGCCCGGGCCAAGGGCTACACCGATCTGTTCGCCGCCGCCGGCGTGCAGACGATCGAGCCCTCCTGCGGCGCCTGCATCAACGCCGGCCCCGGCGTGTCGGACACGGCCAACAAGGTGACGGTCTCCGCGATCAACCGGAACTTCCCCGGCCGATCGGGGCCCGGTGACGTCTACCTCGCCAGCCCGCTGGTGGTCATGGCGTCGGCGCTCGCGGGGTACATCGTTCGACCCGAGGACTTGCCGGGCGAGGCGGGTACCATGGAGGAGTGCGCGCCTCCCTCGTTGTCTTCGTCGCCCTCGCTCTAGCCACCTCCGGATGCGACCTGCTCTTCCCCCCGGATGAGCCGGACGATCTCGACAACGACGGGTACGACGAGACCGTCGACTGCGACGATCTGAGCTCCGCGACCTACCCGGGCGCGGGCGAGATCTGCGACAGCGCCGACAACGACTGCGACGGAACCGTCGACGAAGGCTTCGACGAGGACGCTGACGGCTTCAACACCTGCGGCGCCGACCAGGACTGCAACGACATCGACGCCTCCGTCTTCCCCGGCGCGGACGAGATCTGCGACGGCGCCGACAACAACTGCGACGGCGAGATCGACGAGGGCTGTGAGGTCGACGTCGACAACGACAACGACGGCCACCTCGCGTCCGTCGACTGCAACGACTCCAACGCCCTCGTCTACCCGGGCGCCCCCGAGACCTGCAACGGCATCGACGACAACTGCGACGACGTGGTCGACGAGGGCTTCGACGACGACGGCGACGGTTGGTCCGGCTGCAACGGCGTCGACTGCAACGACGACGACCCCGCCATCCACCCCGAGGCGGTCGAGGTCTGCGATGGCGACGACGAGGACTGCGACGGCCTCGCCGACGAGGACTTCGACCTCGACGGGGACGGCTGGACCACCTGCAAGGTGCAGCCCGACTGCGACGACAACGTCGCCTCCACCCACCCCTACGCGCCCGAGCAGTGCAACGGCGTGGACGACGACTGCGACGGCCTCGTCGACGAGGACACCGACGACGACGGCGACGGCGACGGCGTCAGCGCCTGCGCGGGCGACTGCGACGACACCGACCCGGACATCTACCCCGGCGCCGTCGAGCTCCCCAACGGCGTGGACGACGACTGCAGCGGCGCCGCCGACGACGGCTACAGCGGGCAGATGAGCGCGTCGCTGTTCGTGCCGACGGTCACCGGCTCGGAGACCCAGGAACGGCTCGGTGACGTGCTGTCCTCCGGCGGCCACTACAACGCCGACCCCTACGGCGACGTGCTCAGCGGCAGCGGCAGCTACAACAGCGGCCAGGGGCGCGCGCACCTGATCCTCGGCGAGTCCTTCTCCACCGCCTCGCCGCCGGCCGCGGTGGCTCCGTTTGCGACCGTGACCGGCACCACCTCGGGCGAGTACCTCGGCTGGTCGGTGGACCAGGGCGACCTCAACGACGACGGCTACGACGACCTCATCATCGGCGCCCCTGAGTTCAACACCGCCTCGCCTCCCAACGGCAGCGTCTACGTCTTCTTCGGCAGCGCCGCCGTCACGGGCGGCACGTGGCCTCCGGGGGCCGCGGACGTGCACCTCGAGGGGAGCCTGTCGACCGAGCAGTGCGGCACCGCGGTCGCTGCGCTGGGCGACGTCAACGGCGACGGCGTCGGCGACCTCGGCTTCACCTGCCCCTGGTACGACTCCGGCGGGGGCATCCTCCGCGGCCGCACCATCGTCGTGTACGGCGCGGCGACGTGGCCCTCCGAGGTGACCGCCGACGCTGGCGACGTGCGGCTGGTGGGCGCCGACGCGGACATCGAATCGGGCCAGGCGCTGGCCGGCAGCGACGTCAACGGCGACGGGTTCGCCGACATCGCCATCGGCTCCCCCAACTACGACGGCGGTCGCGGCCGGGTGGTCTTGTTCGCCGGCTCGGGGAGCCTCTCGGGCTCCCTCACGTTCAACTCCGCGCTGCGCTCCTGGATCGGGGACGGCGGCGACGGAGTGGGCGAGTTCCTCCTGGGCGGGGACGCCGACGGCGACGCCTACGGGGACCTCCTCATCGGCGCCCCCGGCGTCGCCTCGGACACCGGCCGGCTGGGTCTGCTCCGCGGCGCCGCCAGCCCCCCCGCCTCGGCCGTGGCGTGGAGCGCGGTGCAGCTGTACGTCAGCGGCTCCGCCACCACCGAGCAGGCTGGCTTCAGCGGCGCGCTGGGCGACATCGACGGCGACGGCATCCCCGACCTGCTCGCCTCGACCCCCGGCTGGGACGGTTCCGGCGGCGGAGATCAGGGAACGCTTCAAATGTTCTACGGTCCGCTGACGTCCTACTCCGGAATGGTCTCCTCCTCGTCCGCTGACGCGTTCGTCGTCGGCGCGGCCGGAGGCGACTTCCTCGGAGGTGCGGTGGGTGTGGTGCCGGACTTCAATGGCGATGGCGCGGACGACGTGCTCGTGGCCAGTCCCTTCTCCGACGCCGGCGGCGGCAACGCCGGCCGCATCTACTTCGTCCCCGGCTTCTAGCTGCTCCTGGAACGCGCGCTCATGAACCGTACCCACCTCTTCCTTCTGATCCTCCCCGGGATCCTGGCCGCCTGCGGCCCCATCCTCGACGACGACGACGGGGAGCCGGTCGTAGTCGGCACCAGCAGCGGCGCCGTGCAGCGCTTCGGCGCCACCGAGGAGGCGGGTGCGTCCGTCATCTGGTCGGGCTCCATCGACCCGTCCAACAACGTCCGCATCATCGCGGACGGCTCGGATGTGTTCGTCGCCAGCGGCCAGGAGGTCAAGCTCTTCGACGACGGCGACGCCGGGGCCGACTTCTGGGACCCGCCGGTCTCGTTCGCCACCGACGTCATCGCGATCGCGGGACCCGTCGGCGGGGCGATCTTCGTGCTCACCGACTCAGCCCTGGTGGCGATTCAAATCGCCGACGGCGCCGAGCTCTGGAACATCGACCTGTTCGACCTCGGCGACCCCTCCGACGACGCGCTCACGGTGGTCGACGGCGCGCTCTTCCTGGCGGGCAATCCGACCAACCGCATCGACCCCGACACCGGCGACGTCACGCACTCGGCCGCCGGCACCGCCTCCATCTCCCGCCTCGTGGGGGCCTCCGGCAGCGTCTACGTCGGCGGCCCCAACGGCGTCACCGCCTACTCCTCGTCGGACCTCAGCCAGTCCTGGCACCACGACACGGACGGCTCCGTGGACGATATGGTCGTCAGCGGCGGCTCCGTGGGCTACGCGGTCTTCGGCGGCACCGGCGGTCTGGGCCTGCTCACCACCTCGGGCAACCCCGTGGCCCAGGCGGAGCCGGACGAGGTCTTCCAGGCCCTCGCGCTCGGCGGAAATCTGCTGCTGGGGGCGCGCGCCGACGGCACCCTCGTGGCGCTGGACGAAGCCGACCTGGCGGAGGTCTGGACCGCCCCCGGCGACTCGGACGTGCGCGGCCTGTCGCTGAACTCCCAGACGATCTTCTACGCCTCCGGCGGCACGCTGGACGGCATCAACCTGGCCGACGGGGGGCACCTGTACGGCCCGGTCTCGGGCAACGGATCCATCGTCGCGGCGCAGGCTCTCTAGGCCTCCGGCTTCGGCCAGTTCGACGTCGACGGGTCCACGATGAAGCGGCCCGCGAGCACGTCCCGGCCGAGCCGAAGTCCCCGCTCCCCGCGCTCGATCGTCAACGCCGCGCGCACCGACAGGGTGTGCCCGGCGACCGTCACCTCGAGGGCGACCGACGGCTCATGAGGGGCGGCCGCTTCCAGCTCGATCTCGGCTCCGTCGTCCGCGAGGCGCACGCGCAGCAGACGCCCTCCGGGGGCGTCCTCGGCCAGCTCCCAGGCGGCGACCAGCAAGTGGCTCCCCTCCTGCGTCACGTCCGCGACGTACAGTTGATCGGGGAGGATGGGGCTCTCGATGCGGGCCGTCCCGCGCCAGGGGAGGGTCTTCGCCGGCGTCGCGGCCGGGGCGGCGGCGATCGGCTGCGCCTCGCCCGACTCCAGGAGCAACGCCACGGGAGGGGGCAGCTCCAGGGGCGGGGGCGGCGGGACCGCGAGCACGCCCGGATCCGGGTCCAGCGGCTCGTTGCCGATGGGCGCCCACGGATCCTTGAGCTCCACCTGGGCGGCGGCGGTGATCTCCATGTCGTCGACCTCGGTGTCCTGCACCTGGTCCCAGAGGGTGTCCTCGGTGATCGGCTCCTCGGTGGCGATCAGCTCGATGTCGCCGGCGGTCACGTCCTCGACGGGCACCCACAGCTCCGGCCGATCGGGCTCCTCCGGCGCCGCGGCGGGCTCTTCCGGCTCGGACTCCTCGGAGGCCTCCGCGGTGGGGAGGTGGGCCGACGAGATGATCGCCGCGATCGCCGCCTGGCTGGTCGCGTCGTCGTCGTCCCCGTCCCCGTCGATCTCCATGTCCAGGTCGTCGTCGCTGTCGTCGGCGTCGTCTCCGATCGCCTCGTCCAGCGCCGCGGCCATGTCCTCCGGAGACAGCGAGTCGGCGGGGTCGGCCTTCTTCTTCTTCTTTTTGGGGTCGTCCGCCATCAGCTCGTCCAGCGCTCGTCCAGCCGTCCGAGCACGCGGCGGACGAACACCGCCACCATCTTGCGGCGGTACTTCGGGTCCAGGGGCACGTTGCGGTAGGCGACCGACGCCTTCATGCAGGCGGTGCCGATTTCCGCGGCCAGATCCGGCGAGGGGGTGCGTCCGAGGAAGCCGGCGACGGCCTCATCGAGGGAGTCCGGCTTGCTCCGCAGCGCCGTCGTGCAGACGTGCAGCCGGTCCAGCGCGCCGGAGGCGTCCAGCCGGTATGCGACCGCCACGCCGAGGCTGGGGAAGTCGATCGAGTCGCGGATGCGGAGCTTGTTGTAGCCCGCCGTCAGCTCCTGGGCGGCGTCGGGGATGTTGACGCCGACGAGGAGCTCGCCGGCCCTGCGGTCGCGGAAGCGAACGATCCCCTCGTCCTCGAAGAAGTCGGCCACGGGCACGGTGCGCGCGCCCTCGGACGACAGCAGCTCCAGCTCCGCGCCGAGCACCACCAGCGCCGCCGCCAGCTCGCCGCTGTAGGTCGCGTAGCAGTGGTCGTTGCTCGCCGGCACCACGAGGCACTGGCCGCCTTCGGCCTTGAGGCAGAAGTTCTTGCTCGCCCGCCACATGGGGCTCTGGTTGAAGTAGTAGCAGCGGGTATCCAGCATCAGGTTGCCGCCGACCGTGCCGTGCTCGCGCAGCGGGGGCGAGCTGATCGCCTTGGCCGTCTGCACCAGGACGGGGAGGGCCGCGGCGAGCTCGGCGGAGCGCTCGATCTCCACCAGCCGGGTCAGCGCCCCCAGCCGGGACGTCGTGCACTCGCGCAGGCCGTCGAGCCCAGCGAGGGAGACGACGTGGCCCTTGTTGTTGAGCCGGTTCTTGTAGTTGGGGAGCAGGTCCGTGCCGCCCGCGACCACGTCGACGTCATCGCTGAAGCGGGCCATCAACGCCGCCGCTTCCGCGGGCGTGGAGGGGCGGTGGTACTCGAACGCGGGCAGATCCATCAGGCGCTCCCAGCGGCCTTGGCCGCCTTCCGGTCAGCGCGGGCCTTCCGTTCGATCGCCGCGAGCACGACGTCCGGGGTCAACGGCAGCTTCCGCACCCGCACCCCGACCGCGTCGTAGACCGCGTTGGCGACCGCGGGGAGGATCGGCGCCAGGCCGCCCTCACCGCACTCCTTGGCGCCGAACGGCCCCTCCGGGTCGATGGACTCGACCAGGGTCACGTCGAGCTCCGGCATCTGCGAGGACGTGGGCATGCGGTAGTCGAGGAAGTTGGCGTTGAGCAGGTTCGGACCGTTGTAGTCCATCTCCTCGCACAGCACCTGACCCAGCCCCATGTGGATGGAGCCTTCGATCTGGCCTTCGACGCTGAGCGGATTCAGGGCGCGCCCGCAGTCGTGGGCCGCCCACACCTTGATCGGCTGGATGAAGCCGGTGTCGGTGTCGACCTCGAGCTCGCACACGTACGAGGTGTAGGAGTAGGTCGGGGACAGCCCCGCGCCGGCACCCTTGTAGGTGGTCACGCCCATCGGGGGGGAGGTGTAGGAGCCGGAGACGGTCAGCGCCCCCTTGCCCGCGAGGGCCTCCTCCAGCGCCTCTTCGTACTTCACCGAGGCCTCGGGCCAGTGCCGGTTGTAGACCCAGCCCTCGCGCATGTCGAAGGACTTGGGGGCGTAGCCGGAGATCTTGGCGGCGGCGGCGATCAGCTTTTCGCGCAGCGCCTCCCCGGCGCGCTTGGCCGCGAGCCCGTTCATGAAGGTGACGCGTGAGCTGTAGGAGCCCAGGTCGATGGGCGACATGTCCGTGTCCACGGCGTAGACGCGGAACATGCTCATCGGCAAGCCGAGCACCTCGGCGACGCACTGCGCCGTCATCGTGTCGCTGCCCTGGCCGATGTCGGCGGCGCCGGTGTGGACCGTGACCCCGCCGTCCATGTCGACCTTGAGGTGCACGGTCGAGTGGGGGAGCCGGTTGGCGTGGATCTGGAGCGCCGAGCCGGAGATGTAGAAGCCGCAGCCGATGCCGATGCCGCGCCCCGGGGGCAGCTTCCGGTACTTCGCCTTGAAGTCGGACTTCCGGGCGACCGTCTCGATGCACTCCTTCATCCCGTTGCTGGTGATGCGGAAGCCGTTGATGAGGGTCGAGAACTCCGGGAGCACGTTCTGGAGGCGGGTGTCGATGGGATCGAGCCCGGCCTGTTCGCACAGCTCGTCCAGCAGCACCTCGGTGCACATCCGGCTGTTGACGCTGCCGTGGCCGCGCATGGCGCCGCTGACGGGGCGGTTCGAGTAGACCCGGGTGCCCTGGTACTTGAACGCGGGGAGGCGGTAGGGGCCGTGGGACAGCACGCCGTTGTAGTAGGAGGTGACGACCCCGAAGCTGCCGAAGGCGCCGCCGTCGATCAGTGCGTCGATCTCCAACGCCTTGATGTTGCCGTCCTTGCCCAGCGCCATCTTCGCGGTGGTGGCGGTGGGGTGGCGTCCGTGGTTGCTGAAGAAGACCTCCTCGCGATCGAAGAGCATCTTGATGGGCCGCCCGATCTTGCGGGCGAGGTGGCAGACCACCATCTCGTGCGGGAAGGGGTCGCTCTTGCCGCCGAAGCCGCCGCCGACCGCGGGCTTGATGACCCGGATCTGGTGCATCGGCAGTTCGAGCACCTTGGCGACCGCCTTGTGCGTGTAGTGCGGGACCTGCTGGCTGGTCCACAGGACCATGCGCTGGTCCGGGGTCCAGTGGGCGATCGCGGCGATGGGCTCGGTGAAGGCGTGGGTCACCGCCTTGAACTCGAAGCTCCCCTCGGCCACGTAGTCGGCGGCCGCGAAGGCCTCCTCGGGACCGCCGAAGGACTGCTTCACCCGCTTGTGGATGTTGTTCTCGAAGCGGATGTGCTCGTGGATCTTCTCTTCGCCCTCGCGCAGGTCGCGCACGCTGTCCTGCTTCTTGAGGAAGGCGGGCAGCTCGGTGACCTGGACGTCGACGAGCTCCAGGGCGGCGTTGGCGATCGCTTCGGTGTCAGCGGCCACGGCGACGACGCCTTCGCCCAGGTGGCGGACCTTGTCGACGGCCAGCGCGGTCTCGTCCTGGCTGATCGGGAGCACGCCGAACTTGATGGGCAGCTCGGTACCGACCATGACGCCGTGCACGCCGGGGAGGGCTTCGGCCTTGCTCGTGTCGATCGAGTCGATCCGCGCGTAGGCCCACGGCGACCGCCAGATCTTGCAGATCAGCATCCCCGGAAGTTGGATGTCGTCGCAGTACACCGTCTGGCCGGTGACCTTGCAGCGCGCATCCAGGAGCGGAACCCGCTGCCCGATGATGTTGAACCCGTCCGGCGGGTCGGGGCGTCGCTTGTCTTCCGGCGGCTTGGGGAGCCCGGCGGCGCGGCGTGCAGCTTTTTCGTCCTGGTAGGCAACCATGGGGCTACGGAATGTAGCAGCGGCCCTGGCCGCGGTCGCGCGTCAGTCAGCGACGATGCGGACGGTCGCTTCGTCCCCCCCGGCGGAGACCCGGACCACCGTCTCGGAGGGGAACTCGATGCGCTCGCGCATTCCGACCCAGATCATCGCGTGGCCGTTGTCGTCGGTCGCGAGGGACAGGGGCCCGTCGCCCTCGGCGAGTGACTCGATCGGGGCCAGCGGGAGGCTGCAGTCGGGGGTGAAGAGCGCCTCGATGTCCTCGGTCCGGATCATCCCCAGGCTCGTGTCCAGAAGCTCGAACTCGACGTCCACGCCAGCGAGGGGGACGTTTTCCAGCGATGCCCGCACGTACGCGTCGATGGGTACGAGCGGGGCGCGCTGCGTGCGCGCGAAGTCGGCCCAGATCGGGTGGTCGGCGATCTCGGCCCAGGGGGCACAGGCCTCCGCGTCGATGCCGATCACGTCGTCGACCACCAGCTGCGTGCAGGCGGGAAGGACCAGGAGAAGGAGCGCGAGGGGGCGAGCGACCATGGATCCAGGCTACCGCCGGGCACCTGTTACAAAGCCAAGAATGGCCCGCAGCGTGGTTCGGCCAGTCCGTTAGGATGCGGTCCGTGCGTCGTTTTTGGCTCCTGCTGTCCGTGTTCGTCCTCGTCGGCTGTCCGACCGGCGAGGAGATCATCGGCCTCGACCCCGCCCGCTTCACCGACGTCGAATGCGCCCCCGTCGGGGACAGCCGCTGCCTCGAGGGCATGTTCCAGACCTGCGAAGGCGGCTATTGGTACAATCAGGAACTCTGCGGTTCGGTCTGTTCGCTCGACCTGGGCTGCGTCGCCTGCGAACCGCTCATGGGCCGGGCCTGCGACGGCGACAACGTCGTCGGCTGCAACCCCGACGGCACCCTCGGTTCGATTCAACAGACCTGCGGCCTGGGCGGCTGCGTGCTCGGCCAGTGCGAGGACGACTGCGGCGAGGGCACCGACCTGATCTACGTCGTCGACCGCGACGACCGCTTCCTCAGCTTCGACCCGTGGGAGGACGCCTTCACCTTCACCGAGCTGGGCACCCTGGGATGCCCCGCCGGGAACCAGCTCGCCGGGTGGGGCGGCGGCGTCGGCCAGGGCACCCCCTTCTCGATGTCCCTGGACCGCAACGGGGTCGCCTGGGTGCTCTACACCAGCGGCGAGATCTTCCACGTGCCGATCAACAACGTGGACAACTGCCAGCCGTCCCCCTGGGTCAGCGGCTCCGAGGGCTTCGAGCTGTTCGGCATGGGCTTCGTCTCCGACGAGATCGGCGGGGAAGCGGAGACGCTGTACATCGCTGGCGGCACCGCCACGGCGATGAGCCAGCACCTCACCGGTCGGCTCGGCGCGATCGATCCCGAGACCGCGCAGGTGAGCCCCGTGGGGAGCCTCACGCCGTCGGAGCTGGGGCCGGAGCTGACCGGCACCGGAGCGGCCGAGTCCTTCGCCTACTTCCCCGGCGTCGCCTCTTCGATGATCGCGCGCATCGACAAGTTCACCGGCCTCAACGCCGAGGAGTGGGCCATCGAGCCGCTGGACGGCCAGCTTCGGGCCTGGGCCTTCGCCCACTGGGGCGACCGCTTCTACATCTTCGTGACGTGGCAAGACCCGTTCGACGGGTCGCAGATCTCCCAGGTCCACCGGTTCGATCGCATCACCGGCGACGTGGAGATCATCATCCCCAGCCACAACTACCGAATCGTCGGCGCGGGGGTCTCGACCTGCGCCCCGTTCGTCTTCCAGTAGGAGTCTGAAAGGTCGGCTTCCGCCGGCCCTCCCTGGCCTCGGTACGATGAGGAGGGGAGGAAATTCCATGACTTCGAGCGCCCGGCGGGCCGTGCTGCTGCTCGCCCTGATCACGGCCGCCACGGCGCAGGCGGGCGACTCCCCGTGGCGGCACTCCGACGTGCCCGCCCGGCACTTCGACAGCTCCCACGACTGGTGGAAGGACCGCTCCAGCCGGGCGGCCCTGGCGCCGATGGTGATCGAGTCGGAGTCGGTTCAGTACCGCTACGCCGGGGCGATGGACACCGTCACCGTGACTCACGAGACCGTCTACCGAATCCGGGACGCAGCGGCCGCTCCGCGCGCGCTCTGGCTGGGCTCGGTCGGCTCCGAAGGGCTGGATGCGGTGCTCGACTTCGAGGCCCGCCTGGTGGAACCCGCGGGGACCGAGGAGGTGGGCCGCGAGCGCCTCATCGTGCGTGGAGTCGAAGATGGGGAGCGCTACCTCGCGGGGCGTCGCGCCGTGTTGCTCACGCCCCCGGGCGGTCGCACCGGGCGTCTCGCCGTGAGGAGCGTGATCCGAAACTCCGTGCTCGGTGGCGTCCCGGGCTTCATCGCCGGCTCCTACCAGCCCCACACGAGCGTGCCTACGAGCCGGTGCACGGTCGAGATCGTCGTGCCGGTGGTGGAGGAACTGCGCCTGGAACAGCGCCCCTTCGAGCTCCCCGTGGAGGAGTCCACGACCGAGGAACTCCGCACCCTCCAGGTCGAGTTCCGAGACCTCGCGCCGGTGCGCCTGGACTCCGCGACCGCTCCCCCGGTCGGCTCGCTCCCGACGCTGTTCTGGTCGAACAGCCCGAGCTGGAGTCACCTGGGGGAGGCCCTGTCGGAGCTGTGGGAGTCTCACGTCGCCCCCACCCCTGCGATCGAGGCCTGGCTCGCGGGGCGCGCAACCTCTGACGGGACCGCCGCCGAGCGCGCCCTGGAGGTGCACGATCTGGTCGCCGCGGGGTGGGACTACCTGGGCTTCTACCCCGACGAGTCGGGCTGGATCCCTCACGCCGCGGAGGTCTGCCTGGGGGCCCGGCCTCGTGCTGCGTCGCGAGCATGTCCGGCCGCCGCCCGACGAGCCGCTTCGTGACTCGACGCGCCGCTCGCTGTTCGTCTCGACAGACCCAGACCCCCTGGCCGCGGGTCGCATCCTCCAGGCCGGTCTCGAGGAGCACCGCGCAGCCTGGCGGTCGACGGTCCCGACGTACGTCAGAGCCGCCCGAACGCGCCACCCCGAGATCAAGGACCCGACCGAGCGGCTGGCCCGCTACCTCGCCGGACTGCCCAACCTGGAGTGGGGGGACTTCTGGCGCATGGGCTTGGATTGGGGAGAGCCGAGCGACGCCGAGGAGCGGCTGCTGCTGCCCCTGGAGCGGTGGGTGCTCGCTTGCGTGCTCTTCGAGGAGGTCGGCGGAGTTCCCCTGATGCTGTCGTGGGACCTCGGGGCGCCGCCGTCGGCCGCGGGGTTTGCTCCGTTCGACGACGTCGGGGTGCTCGTCCCGGGCCTGGGGCTCGTGCTCGACGATGGCTTCGTGCCGGCGCCCGAGGGGACGTCCGCGCGACTGGCCGGGGTGCAGACCGTGCAGATGACGGCTGATTCGGTCGAGTTGGTGCCGCTGGCGTCGGACGCGGCGCACGCGATGGTCCACTGGGTCGGCGTTGTGTCTTCTCTTCAGAAGCGATCGGTGCACATGAACCTGACGGTCGCGTTCCAGGGCGACCGGGCGATCGAGCTTCGACGTTCGTGGGACTCCTGGCTCGAATCGCGGAACGCGGTGGCGCCGGGCAATCGCGTGAGCCTCGAGACCTGGGAAGCACGGTTTGTGGGCCGCGTCATCGAGCGCGCTCCGCGGAAGGGAAGCGTCACGGTGGAAGATGACCGCCGCGACTTCGTCCAGCTGTGGGCGTCCGTGGCGGCGGGCGAGTCGCTCGCGATCGAAGGGGAGACCGCGCTCATGGAGATTCCGCTGCGGGTCGAACATGAGCTGGTCAGCCTGACGCCAGTCCGGCGGAGGAAGACTCCGTTGAGACTCGATCTGATCGACGAGCGGTGGAACCGCACGTTCCTGGCTCCCGACGGCTACACCCTCGGTGCGATCCCCGACAGCGAGACCCACGCGGCCGGACCGATCAACGTGTCGGTGGTCTGGGAGGGGGTCGGCCGGGGTGCGCGCCTGACCTACCAGCTGCAGGTCAACGAGCAGACCGTCGACCCCGTGCACGCCAAAGACGTGCAGGAAGCAGCCCGGATCCTTCAGGAGCTGGACCGAACCAAGCTGGTGTTCGTGCGCTCTCCCGAGCCCGAGCCCGAGCCCGAGGAAGAGGACGAAGTGCTCCCCTGAGCCTTCCAGTAGTCCACCCCCGCGGTGGCCGCGAACACCAGCACGGGGAGCAGCGGCTGGCGGATCCGGGTGAAGCCGACGCTCAGCAGCACCGGCACCGTCCACAGCGCGATCGCGATCCAGGCGGCGCGGCCCTCGCGGGTCCGCAGGCCGACCAGGGCGAGGGCGAGCAATCCGAAGTGTGACGCGGTGACCAGGGCTTCCAGGCCCGCCGGGACCCCGCGGTCGATGAGCTCGAAGTGGCGAACGGCGAAAGCGTCCACCTGCCACGTGGCCCCCACTCGGAGCAGGGCCCGCCCGGCCGCTGCGCCCGGATCGGATGCAACCGTGGCGGCGGCGACGTCCTTGCACCAGCGGGCCTCGCAGCGCAGCTCTGCGAGGGGGTCGCGGTGGCGGCAGGCGCTGGCTCGCAGCGCCTCGAACGACTCACGCTCGGCGAGGCTTCCCCACAGGGACGAGGCATCCGCCCGGATCAGCTCGTGGTTTCCCAGCGCGACGTTGCAGGGGCCGGAGGTGTCCATCGGCGTGAACGTCTGGAGCAATAGCGAGAGCCCGAGCATCCACGGGATCCAGAGTGCGGCGGCCGGCACCGCCACCCGCCACCCTCGGCGCGGCCCCGGCCACGCCAGGAGCGCCGGCAGGAGCGCCAGCGAAGGAGCAGCGAAGAAGGGGAGGGGAGCGAAGGTGAGGCCCAGGGCCCACTGCCGTGAGCGATCGTCGGGGTCGTCCGCCAGGCGCAGCGCACACAGGAGCACCAGCGCGACGAGCCCGGTGGCGAACGCCGTCGGCCACAGGGTCAGCCGGAAGAACAGGGCTGATGGATGCAGCCAGACGGCCAGCGCGCCGACCAGGGCCCAGGTCTCCGGCACCCGGCGTCGAAGCGCGTGGAACACCACCAGCCCGGTGAGCAGCCCGGCGAGCAGCTGGAGCAGTCGAAGGGGGCCCGGGAGCGTGCCGGAGAGCCATTGGATCAGTCCGGCTACGGCGCCGTAGCCCGGGTTGTGGACCGCGATGCGGCCGACGTCCGCGGGGATCGGGGTGGGGAAGCCGTCGCCGGCCCAGGCGGTGAAGCCGTCGGCGGCAGCCTGGTAGCCGACCTCGTCGTACCGCAGGGGCGGGGTGCCCCAGGCCTGGAACAGCACGACCTGGACCACGGCGACTGCGACGAATGCCCCCACCAGCGGCGGCCACGAGCGGTTCACTCAGCCTCCCGGGCGGCACCCGTCGTCGGTGCAGTAGGTGGTCACCTCGACCTCCAGCGGCGGGTCCCCGGCGAGCTCGGGCGGGCACTCCTCGGGCTCGCCCCAGGTGCCGGCGTCGCAGTGCTGGATCGTCGAGTCATCGACGCAGTGGAGCGTGTTGGTGTCGCAGGCCCCCTCGAGCACGCTGCCGTCGGGGTCTTCGGGCCCCTCGTCGCAGGCGCCGAGGAGCATCAGCAGGCCCGCGAGGGCGGCGAGGCGCCTCATGAGTCGGGCTTCGTGAGCTTGGCCGGTGCCTTGGCGGTGTCGGGGCCGCCGCCGGTCTTGGCCCAGCTGTCCTTGCCGTCCTTGCGGTAGACGGTGACGCCCTTGTCCCGGAGCTTGTCCAGGTCCCGCTCGGTGAGCTCGCCCCCGAGGTGGCGCAGCGCCTTCTGCCGCAGCGCCTCCCGCTTGACGTCGCCGAAGGACGGGAGGGTGCCGCCGGCGGCCGCGGCGGCGAGATCCTCGCGCTGTTTGCGGCCGCGGTTGGAGGTGGCGACGTTGGCGGCCGCCATGACCACCTGGACGGTGCCCTGGCCGAAGGCTCCAGCGTCCCGGCGCTGGCAGTCGAGCCCGCAGGACGACTTCGTCTTGCCTACGCCGTGCAGGATCTCCAGTTGAGCCCCGCAGGTCGTGCACTCGTAGTTGTACAGCGGCATGCGCTCAGCACAGTAGCGCGGCGAGATCGTCATCGGTCAGGCGCAACGCCGCGTCCGCGCCCTCCAGCACGGCGTCCGCCATCGCCTGCTTGCGGGCCTGCAGGGCGAGCACCCGCTCCTCCACGCTGTCGGCGGTCACCAACTTCCACACGAACACCGGCTTGTCCTGCCCGATGCGGTGGGCGCGGTCGACGGCCTGCTGTTCCGCGGCGGGATTCCACCAGGGATCCAGGAGGAAGACGTGGTCGGCGGCGGTCAGGTTCAGCCCGGTACCGCCGGCCTTGAGAGAGACGAGGAACACGGGGGGCCCGTCGGCGGCCTGGAACTGGTCGACCACGGCGCCGCGGTCGCGGGTCGACCCGTCCAACCGGACCCAGTCCAGGGACGCGCCCTGCAGCCTCGGCTCCACGCGATCGAGCAGGGAGGTCCACTGGCTGAACACCAGCGCCCGCCCCCCTTCGTCCGCGACCGTCTCCAGCGCGTCCATCAGCACATCCAACTTGCCGGAGGGGGCCTCGGGGCCGTCGGGGAGCAGCGCCGCGTCGCAGGCGGCCTGGCGCAATCGGGTCAGCGCGGCGAGCACCTGCATGCGCTCCGTCAGCCCCTGGGCGCCGGTACGTACCTGCTCGTAGGCGGCCCGCTGGGGCTCGGACATCGCGCACCGCAGCACGGTCTCGGTGCGCGGGGGGAGGTCCTTGGCGACCTCGGACTTGAGCCGGCGGAGCACGAACGGACGGACCCGCGCGCGCAGGGCGGCGAAGGCGGCGGGCGAGCCCGTGCCGAAGCGTTCGTCGAAGCGCTTCCGGGTGCCGAAGAAGCCCGGGTTGAGGAACTCGAACAGCGACCACAGCTCGCGCAGGTGGTTCTCGATCGGGGTGCCCGTCAGCGCCAGCCGCCGCTCGGCGTTGAGGCGTCGGGCTGCCTTGGCCGTCTGGGAGTCGGCGTTCTTGATCGCCTGGGCTTCGTCCAGGACGACGGTGCGCCAGCGGACCTTGGCCAGCCGATCACCGTCCAGCCGCATGAGCGCGTACGAGGTGATGACCACGTCCTGCTTGCCCAGGTCGATGTTCGCTCGGCCCTTGCCGTGCAGCACCGCGACGGCGAGGTCGGGGGCGAACCGGGCGGTCTCGGACTCCCAGTTGCGGAGCACGGACGTGGGCGCCACCACCAACGAGGGGCCGTGGCCGCGATCGGCCAGCAGGCTGGCGATGGTCTGCACCGTCTTGCCCAGCCCCATGTCGTCGGCGAGCACGCCCCCGAGCCCTTGCGCGGCGAGGAACTGGAGCCACCGGTAGCCGTCCTGCTGGTAGGGGCGGAGCTCGGCCTCGAGCGCTTCGGGGGGATCGAGATCGGGCACGCCGTCGCGCAAGGCGTCGACGAGGTCACGAAGATCGGGGGGCGGCTCCGCTCCGACCGACTCGAGCAGTTGCGCCGCGGCCGGCGCGAGGTGGCGGCCCGAGCCGCTGCTGGCGAACGCGAGCAGGCTGCCGTGCTCGTCCAGCCAGTCGCCGGGGAGCCGGGCCCAGCCCTCGCCTTGCAGTGCGACGACGCCGCTGCCGGAGTGGTAGGCCTCGAGCACCCGGTCGGCGCCGACCGCCGCGCCGCCGGACCGGAAGCTGACGTGAAGCCCCTTCTCGCCCCAGGAGACGACCGGCTCGAGGGTCTTGCGCTTGAGCTTGAACCGCTTCGCTGCGTCCTTGCCGGCGACGTGCCCCTTGAACGCGGGGAGCTTGTTCTGCACGAACCGGACGGCCCGCTCGCCTTCGAGGCGGACCCGCTGTCCGGGGCGGAGGCCCAGTTGGGCGTCGAGGCGGGTGATGGCGTCGCGTTCGGCTCGGCGGTTGCGCACGGGCAGGCGGGTCATGCCGCCGAGCGGGAAGATCTCCTGCCCGATGACCTCCGCCACGGCGGGGTCGCCGTAGACGACGCGAACGGAGGCCTCCAGCACGGGGCCGCGGGCGATCAACGACAGCTCCGTGCGCAGCCCCCCGGCCTGGACCTCGGGGAGCCCATCGGAGCGAATCACGGTGATCGCCTTGGCCAGCGCGGGGAGCCACTCGGCGGTCAGTCGGGGCACCTCGTCGTCGCGGAACAGCAGCGGCACGCGGAGCTTGTGCTGCTGCAACTGGGTGAGCTTGCCGAAGCCGCGGGGGCGGAGGATGCCCTCGGACAGCAGGAGCACGGGGTCGCCCTTGAAGGTGGCGTCGACGCCGTCGGGATCGGTGAGGGAGAGGCGCCAGCCGGCGCCCGTCGGTTCGGCCCGCGCGACGACATCCAGCGGGATCTGGCTGACGGTGATCGGGTCCCCGTTGAGCCGCACCTCGTCGGCTTCCAGGAGGGACGCCAGGAGCAGCTTGTGGCTGCGTCCGGGGATGCGATCGCCGGCCCAGTCGCCGCTCAGCTTCATCAGGTGGCGCGTCATCGTGCCGATGGTCAGCTCGCCGATGGCGGCGCCGAGCTCCAGCATCTGCTCGCCGCGGGCCGCCGCCACGTCCAGGTGGATGCCGTGGGGACCTGCCTTCAGGAGCATCACGAGCCGCGCCGGCGCGGCGGCCGCGGCGAGCGATTCGGTGCCGTCGGCGAGGGCGAGGGTGGCGGCCCAGGCGTGCGCGCAGCCGTCGGTGGGGGCCTCGCAGTCGCACTCCCACTCGGCGTCCCCGGGCCACAGTTCGACGTCGAAGCGGCCCGATCCGAGGGTCACCGCGAACGACCACCCGTCGAGGTTGGTGTCACGTCCCGCGAGGGCGACCCGTCCCGCCTCGTGCGCGCGCTCGCCCACCCGCCGCGCGGGCGCGGGGGTCACACTGCGGAGCGCTCGGCGGAGTGCGTCGGACATCGGCTGCGTAGTAGTTGCGGGGGACGTGACCGTCAAGAGTGGGGGCCGTCACGATTTCTTCTCAGGCTCCGCCGCGAATCTCCGAAGAGGTACGGGCGACCACTTGTGTCGCGGAGGAGCGCCCCATGCCGATCGTGAATTCACACCATCATGCGACAGCCATCCCCTCGAGCGATTCCTACAATCGCCGCATGCGACATCTGTTCCTGCTCCTGACCGCCTTGATGTTCCTCGTCGGCTGCCCCGACGACGACGACGACTCGACCGTGACGGACGACGACGACGCGACCGACGA
>PVBE012307775.1_pt1 | contig 27333 bp, 27 predicted proteins | sample 1631181 | NCBI WGS metagenome assembly PVBE01 (sample SAMN08397723, study PRJNA350692) | Marine metagenome, whole genome shotgun sequencing project. | isolation source: water | place: Pacific Ocean | collected 2012-04
CTCGGAGTCCACCTCAACCATGGCAGCATATAGGCGGGGGAGGGTCTTACCATCCACGGCGTGGTGAAGGGAAACACGGCACCGGAGAGCCGCTGGCTCGGGGACGCATCGATCTGCGGCAAGCTGGAGATCCTGGATGGAGCCGCCGGCCCCGTGGGACTGGCCACGACCGCCCGGCTCGGCCTCCCTACCGGAAACGGCCACGGCTGGCTGGGCTCCCCAGGAGTCCATGGTTCGGGCGGCGTTGCCCTGACCACCGGAGAGGTAGTTGTCCTCGGCCTCAACCTGGGAGCAGAGATTGGTCCGAGCACCGATCTGGGTGAACTGATCTGGGGCCCAGCACTCTCCTGGCGCGCGGGTGCCAGCACCTCCGTACGGGAGGACCTCTGGGTCTCCGGGGAGATCGATGGCGCCCACCACCTCTCGAGTCCGAGTGCACCCGGTGCCCACCCGCTGGAGGCACTACTCTCGCTAGGACACCAGCCCATCTCTCAGATGGTCCTCACCGTCGGCGGCGGTGCTGGCCTCTCCAAGGGGGTCGGCGCACCCCGCTATCGGGGCCTGCTCGGCATCCGCTGGCTTACTGAGTAGCACCCCGAAAGCAAGAGGGCGGGCCCTGCCTGAGCAAGACCCGCCCCCTTCGCAGCTTCCGTTCTAGTCCTCGTAGAGCGGCTCGATGTAGAGCCGGCTGGCGAGCACATAGTAGTTGCTCTCATCCGCATCACCGCGCGACTCCGCACCGACACACACCGTGACGAAGCGCTCGTCGCCGAGCTCCAGATCCCGGATGGCCGGGTCAGGACTCTCTCGCTCCAGGTCCTCGATGGCCGCCGCAAGCTCCGTGCCATCTTCACCATAGACGGTGAGGTTGGCATCAAGCAGCGAGCCGAGGTCCTGGGCCTGGATGCTTACACTGAGGAACCGCCCGTCCAGACCGTCAGAGACCTCATCTCCATCGATCTTGTAGCAGTCCGTGCCGTCCTCCTCGATCTCACCCCAGCCATCCGTGTAGAAGTAGTCAGGGGTGTCGTCGGACTCGGACATCGTAGAGGTACTGGATCCCGGGTAGTCATTGGGCTCGGACTCCACAGGGGCGGCCTCATCACTGTAGCCAGTGTGGACGATCGGGTAGAAGGTACCAAAGCCTGAGCCGCCGGCCGCGTCCTTGACCTCCAGGTAGTACACCTCGCCGAGCTCCATGCGGAACATGATGCCCATGTCAGCAAACCAGGTACCACCGAGCTTGTAGGTCGGGTCCACCGTGTGGGCCACGACCTCGCCACCCTCGTTGTACAGCGTGAACTCGGGCTGGAAGGTCTCCATATAGGTGGGCCACAGGGACCAGGTGTAGAAGACGGCAGTGGAGCCCTCCTCTCCCCAGTCGTAGCTCTGACGCCACAGGTCGATGTCGCCTTCTTCGAAGATGGTGCCGTAGCAGTCACCGATGGTGTCCGCGAACCAGTTGGAGTAGCAGCCATTGACCTCTTCTGAGGCATCGATGGCATCGGCCTCCTCGAAGGTGTTGTTGGGCTCCGGATCCTCGATGAAGAGCGGGTAGCCTATCAGGTCGTATTCCCAGCCAACACCGCCCATCGGGCCGTCCTCATAGTCGGCCCAATCAGACCACTCGAGGACCTCGATGTAGACCGTGCCATCCTGCGTCGGCTGATAGTAGAAGGAGGAGTCCGTTCCCCACGCCCGGAAGGGCATGTCATCGTTCTCGAAGATGAACTCGCCCGCAGAGTTGTAGAGGCGAAGCACGGTATCCGGCTCTCCTGCTTCATCACCGATATCAGCCGCAGTCGAGATGATGTACTGCACACCCTCGAATACATCGAGGCAGAAGAAGTCGCGGTCGCCATTCGTTCCGATCGTGTCCCGGTACAGCGGGTCACCCCACTCCATGTCCTCCGTGAACTCAATGGGCTGGCAGCTAGCGATGTCATCGCCGGCGTCCACGCCAATGTCGGTGTCTGCGTCTGCGTCTGCGTCTGCGTCTGCGTCTGCGTCTGCGTCTGCATCCGTATCCGCATCCGCATCACCGTCCGCATTGAAGCCGGAGTCCTCGAGTTTCTGGTCTACGACGCAGCCAGAAAGCGCGGAGGCAAAGAGCGATGAGGTGAAGAGCGATGAGGTGAAGAGCAAAGAATAGCGATAGCGGGACATTTCACATCTCCGAGGTCTTTGGGACAGGGAAGGTAGGCCGACCAGGCATCAAGCGCAAACATGGGCGGGGGTTCCTCTCCAGAAGTAGCGAATGCCGCACCACCTCCAGCGTGCCGTGATAGTGTGGACGGGCCGAAAAGGGCCCACCAGGAGATGCCGTGCCCCGGGACGATGACAAGGCACCTGACCTACCGGACATCGAGGACATGCACGAGATCACGGTGCGGATCTCCATCTCGCGTCCGCCAGATGTCCAAAAAAAGGTGGTCCCCACCATCCGCGTGGTCGCAGGTCCCGACATGCTCTCCTACGTGACCGTCCCGCTGGACCAGGAGATCATCATTGGCCGGGACGAAGCCGCAGCCCTGCCGCTGACGGACGGTACAGTCTCCAAGCGCCACGCACGGGTCACCCACGAGGACGGCGGCACCCTGGTGCTGACGGACCTCGATAGCACCAACGGAACTGCGGTCAATGGACAGCCGGTGACCCGCACCATCCTTCGGCCCGGTGACCATCTGGAGATCGGGGCAGTCTCCATGCGAGTGGACATGCTCTCCGCCGAAGAGCTGGGCCACCTGCGGAGGGTCGTCTCCCGCCTCGAAGCCGCCAACCGCTGCCCGATGACTGGCCTGTTGACCCGATCGTTCATGGAGGAGAGCCTCCCGGCTCTGGTCCAGAAGTGCGACCGGGCAGACGCACCCATCTCCTGCGTGTTCGTGGACATCGACAGGTTCAAGTCCATCAACGACCAACACGGACACAAGGTCGGGGATGAGGTCCTTCGCGGAATCGCTCGGCTGATGATGCTTGGGGTCCGCGACAACGACCCGGCCATTCGGTACGGCGGTGATGAGATCGTCTTGATCCTGCCAGGGTCCAAGGAAGGACACGGTGTCGAGGCTGCGGAGCGCATCCGCCGCATGATTGCCGGTCATGACTGGGACAGGACGGCCCCCGGGCTCAGGGTGACGTGCTCCTTTGGTGTCGCTCAGCGGAACCCTGAGGAGTCGATCCCCAGCTGGTTCGACCGCACAGACAAGGCCATGTATGCCAGCAAGCATGAGGGGCGGAACTCTGTGCACTCCTTCACCAAGCTGGAGAACTAAGGCCCTTTTTCTGGCCTGATTCGACGCCCCCAAACGCTGGACTGCACCGCCACACACACGATCGGGGTGCAGATTTTTCTGTACGGTCGAAAAAAACCAACCGAAGCTTCAAGTAGAGGGCGTGGCGTTTCCAAGGGGAACTTTGATGCCACCCTGGCTTCAAAAGCCCCCACGCCCATTCAGGTAAAACGGGAACGCCGGCTCTTCAAAGGACCGGATGTTCTACTTGCTCGCCATCGTCATCACCCTGCAGGCCCCAGCGAAAGCCGGGCCGCTGGAGGATGCTGCTGTGCTCTTGAGCCGCTTCCCTGCCGGAGCGGTACCCGAGGTGCAGGAGGTAATGGATGCAATCGAGACCATCGCACGCTCCGGGAAGGACGAGCACCTGCCGCTCCTGCTGAGCCTGGTCACCCATGAGGGGGGCGCCGTGGGGCGCGCAGCCACACGCGCAGTGGGCAGCATCACAGGAGAGGTCGTCCTGGCAGACGTTGAACCCGAGGAGCGTCCTATCGAGGAGCGGAAGATTGTCCCGCCCCCGGTTCCCATCTCCGAGGAGCGCTAGCTCAGCAGCTCGCCGCCATCCAGGGTCAGGATCTGACCATTCATGGCCTTGGCACCGTCACCCGCGAGGAAGAGAATCGCATCCGCGACCTCCTCGGGCTCAAGGAGGCGGTCCTGCTGATTGCGGCCCTCAAACCAAGCCTTGGTCTGCTCTTCATCGAGGCCAGAGCGCTCGACGATGTGTGCCATCGAGGCCTGAATCATGGGTGTGTCGGTGTAGCCAGGGCAGATTGCGTTGACGCTGACACCACTCTCCCCCACCTCGGAGGCCAGGGCACGCGTGAAGCCAATCAGCCCGTGCTTGGCCGCACAATATGCTGCCAGGTAGGGATAGCCCTTCAGGCCCGAGACGCAGGAGACGTTGATGATGCGTCCCCTCTCGCGGGAGATCATCCCAGGAAGCACCTTCAGCGCGCAGAGGAAGGCACCGGTGAGGTTGACCTTGAGGTGCTCCTCCCAGACGCGAACATCCGTCTTCACGACCTTGCTGGAGCGCACGAGGCCGGCGTTATTTACCAGCACATCCACCGGCCCCGCAGCCATGAAGGCTGCCTCCACACTGGCAGGGTCCCCCACATCCACTCGGACCGCGTACGCGCCGATCTCGTCGGCGAGGCCCTCGATCTCACTGCGTGTGCGTGCCATGACCGTCACACGGTATCCAGCATCCTTGAACTTGCGGGCAGTTGCAGCACCAATGCCGCGTCCACCGCCCGTAACAACCGCATGTGGCGCCTTTGGCATCATCCACTCCGAGATCGGCCGGGAGCTTCAGACGCCCGGGCGAGGCCCGCCCACTTAACACGCTTGAGGTCGAACTGTGTGGCACACCTCTCGATTTACAAGCTCAGAGGGTCTCGCCCACCCCCCGATAGCGACCCGCAAGGTACAGGAGTGGTGCAAGGTCATCACGCTCCCCAAAGGAGACTGCCGCCTCCACCTGGCCGATGAAAATCGTGTGGTCGCCCCCGTCCTGGGCCGACCACTTTGTGCAGTCGAGTTGGGCCATCGAACCCCCAATCAGAGGTGCACCGCTGACCTCCCCCCGGGTGATCTCCAGGTCCGCCCACTTGTCCTGATCTTCGGGGAAGCCCCACCCGGCAAAGCGGTTGGAGATGCTGACCTGCTCCGCGCTCAGGAGGTTGACCCCGAAGCCGGTGGCCTGCTCGAGAAGCCCGTGGGTGGTGTTGCCCTTCTTGACACACACCAGAATCAGGGGAGGGTCGAGAGAGAGGGAGCAAAACGCACTGGCCGTCATGCCGTGGTCACCCTCCGGCCCCGCTAGTGTGACCACGGTCACGCCACTTGCGAACCTTCCAAGCGCACTCTTGAACGACTGGGGATCTGCTGCCATGTCACCCTCCATGTGGGGGCTGGGCATAACTGGTTAGGTCGATGGCATGGAAGCCACAGGTCATCCCCAGTCCGAAGCCCATCCCGCCCGAGGGCGGATTCGGGTCGTGACAGCCGCTTCGCTCTTCGACGGGCACGACGCCGCCATCAACATCATGCGTCGCTTACTGCAGGACGGCGGTGCCGAGGTCATCCACCTCGGCCACAATCGCTCGGTCGCAGACGTCGTCAAGGCTGGCATTGAAGAGGATGCCCACGCCATCGCCGTGAGCTCCTACCAGGGAGGCCACAATGAGTTCTTCCGATACATGGTCGAGCTCCTGGAGTCACAGGGTGCCGGGCACATCAAGGTCTTCGGCGGCGGCGGCGGGGTGATCGTGCCCCAGGAGATTCGTGCCCTACAAGAAGACGGCGTGGAGCGAATCTACTCACCCGAGGACGGGCGCCGGATGGGCCTGGTCGGGATGATCGAGGACATGCTGACCCGGGCCGACCAGGACCTCACCAGCCAGTGGTCCGCCTCTGTGCTCGACCTGCAGGCTGGTGACCGTCGCACACTGGCTCGCGCCATCAGCCACTCGGAGGCGGCGGTGGCAGACCCCAGCCGCCTGCCCGATGAGCTCCAGTCCATCATCGATAGTGCCTCGGGCGGGGTGGTGGTCGGCATCACGGGGACCGGCGGTGCAGGGAAGTCGTCCTTCACCGACGAGCTGGTTCGGCGCTACATCCACGACCGCCCGGAGTCCCGGGTCGCCGTGCTCAGTGTAGACCCCACGCGAAAGCGGACGGGCGGGGCCTTGCTCGGGGACAGGATCCGGATGAACAGCGCCCGGGCAGAGCAGGTCTTCGTCCGCTCGCTCGCCACAAGGGACGGCGGTGCTGAGCTCTCCGCCGCGATCCAGCCAGCGATCGCCCTGTGCAAGGCTGCTGGGTACCCGCTGATCTTCGTCGAGACATCGGGCATCGGGCAGGGCAGCTCCGCCATCACCGAGGTGTCCGACTTCCACGTCTACGTCATGACCCCGGAGTTCGGGGCCGCAAGTCAGCTCGAGAAGATCGACATGCTGGACTTCGCGGACATGGTCGTGGTCAACAAGTTCGACCGACGAGGAGCGGAAGACGCCCTGCGCGATGTACGAAAGCAGGTCCAGCGGAACAAGAAGGCCTTTGATCAAGAGCCGGAGAGCATGCCGGTCTTCGGCACCATCTCCTCTCAGTTCAATGATGCGGGCCTCAATACCGCCTACCAGCACCTGATGATTCAGGTAGACAGGATCGGCGGGAAGGGCTCGAATCCGACCACCGACCAGCCCCAGCAGGCAGACCGCACAACCGGAGGGACCCAGCAGTGCATCGTTCCCCCCCGGCGGATCCACTACCTTGGCGAGATCGCGCAGAGCGTGCGGGACTACAAGGGATGGGTCGATGCCCAGGCCAAGAAGGCCGACCTCAGCCAGCACCTCCAGGCAGCGTCCGCCTCCGTGGGTGGCGAGGCTCTGGAGCAGGCCGCGGCACAGGCCAAGGCTGACCTGGACCCGGAGACCCGCGAGGCGCTCGAAGGCTGGGAGGCCCTGCAGGCGCAGTACTGCGCTCAAGAGCTCGTCTACCAGGTCAGGGGTCGCGAGATTCGGCAGCCCATGTACACCGAGAGCCTCTCCCATCTCCAGATTCCGCGGGTCAGCCTTCCGAACCCCAGCTCGGACGGAGACAAGATCCGGTGGCTCAGGCTGGAGAACGTCCCCGGAGCATTCCCGTTCACTGCCGGCACCTTCCCGCTCAAGCGGCGAAGCGAGGAGCCCAAGCGGATGTTCGCGGGCGAGGGTGGACCTGCCAAGACCAACTCGCGCTTCCACTTCCTCTGCGAGGGAGAGCCCGTCCACCGCCTCTCCACTGCCTTCGACTCGGTCACGCTGTATGGAGAGGACCCCGACGAGCGGCCGGACATCTTCGGAAAGGTGGGCGAGTCCGGGGTGTCGATAGCGACCCTCGATGACATGGGCGTGCTGTACTCAGGCTTCGACCTCTGCGCGCCCTCCACCTCCGTGTCCATGACCATCAATGGGCCCGCACCGATTCTCCTCGCGATGTTCATGAACACAGCGATCGACCAGCAGGTGGCTCGCTTCACTGATGACAACGGGCGGGCTCCAAACGAGGCCGAGGCTGCGGATATCCGAGCCAAGGCCCTCTCGGTGGTGCGTGGCACCGTGCAGGCCGACATCCTCAAGGAAGACCAGGCCCAGAACACCTGCATCTTCTCTCTGGAATTCGCCCTGCGGATGATGGGCGATATCCAGTCCTGGTTTATCGATAATAGTGTTCGAAACTACTATTCTGTCAGCGTCAGCGGATACCATATCGCCGAGGCAGGAGCGAACCCCATCAGCCAGCTGGCCTTCACTCTGGCCAACGGATTCACCCTGGTGGAGTACTACCGGGCCCGGGGCATGGACATCGATGCCTTCGCCCCCAACCTGAGCTTCTTCTTCAGCAACGGAATGGACCCCGAGTACTCCGTGATCGGTCGAGTCGCGCGCCGGATCTGGGCCATCGCCATGGCACGACTCTACGGTGCCGGGGAGCGCTCACAGCGGCTGAAGTACCACATCCAGACCTCTGGCCGCTCGCTGCATGCCAGAGAGATCCAGTTCAACGATATCCGCACAACCCTGCAGGCCCTGCTGGCTATCCAGGACCAGTGCAATAGCCTCCACACCAATGCCTTTGATGAGGCTGTGACCACCCCGACCGAGGCCAGTGTTCGGCGTGCGATGGCCATCCAGAAGATCGTCAACCAGGAGTTCGGGCTCCTCCAGAACGAGAACGCACTGCAGGGATCCCACCTCATCGACGACCTCACCGAGCTGGTCGAGGAGGCTGTGATTGAGGAGTTCGAGCGAATCGATCAGCGCGGCGGAGTGCTCGGCGCCATGGAGACCCAGTACCAGCGAGGCAAGATCCAGCAGGAGAGCCTCCATTACGAGCACCAGAAGCACTCTGGTGCCCTGCCTATCGTCGGCATCAACACCTTCGTGGACCCAGCCACGGAGGCCGAGGACTGGGAGCCTCCCGAGATCGAGATGAGGCGGGCTTCTGTGGAGGAGAAGCAGGATCAGATCTCCCGCCTTCGTGACTTCCATGCACGGCACGCGGATGCAGCGCCTGCAGCACTTGCGAGACTGAAGCAGGTTGCAACCGAGGGCGGGAACATCTTCGAGGCTCTGATGGACACGGTCCGGGTCGCGAGCCTGGGCCAGATCACCCATGCGCTGTACGCGGTGGGTGGGGAGTACCGCAGGAACCTGTGACTGCGTCTCGGAAGGTCGGGCCCTTCGCTCTCGCCGAGGTCATCGGGGAGGGTCAGAGCACCGGCCTGTACCGAGCGGTGCGAATGGACGGCACGCGGTCCCCGCGGCAGGTGGCCATCCGCGCCGCGATCGATCCGACTGACTCCACCTCCGCCGATCGGGTTCACCGCGAGCACGAGGTGCTCCGGGTGCTGGATGACCCACGGATCCCCAGGGTCTACGGCCATTACCCAGACGTGGCCGCCATGGCGATGAGCTTCATCGACGGCATCACGCTTGCGGACATCATCTATGCCGCCAGCCGCGACTGGGTGGCGCTGGAGCCCCCCACTGCGCTGGACATCGCCATCGAGGTGGCGCACGCGCTCAGACATGCCCACTCCATGCGCTTTGGTGCTGGCAGCCGGATCATCCACGGGCACCTGGGACCCCAGCGGATCCGCATGGAGTCCACAGGCAATGTGGTGGTGGTAGGCCTGGGTGCGGCATCGAGAGGCCGACATCCCGCCTACACAGCACCCGAGGTCGCCCGCGGTGGGCTGCCCACACGCGCAAGCGACCAATGGTCTCTCGGCGCCACCCTGATCGAGATGCTCCTCAGAGAGCGACTGTATGCGGGACACCGCGCTCCCGAGGACGCCGCCCGGGAGGGCAATGTGGATCCCTGGATCCGCCGCGTCGAGAGCGCCATCCCGGTGGTCGCCCCCCTGCTCCGAAAGATGCTCAGCCAAGCCCCAGAGGCACGCTTCCAGAGTGAGCCCGAGATGCTCAAGGCCCTGCTCGCCGCGAGTCGGCGTATGGGTGGTACAGTCCATCGGCGCCACCTGGTTGCGCAGGTGATGATCCACGCGGACAAGCTCAATGCCATGCGTCCTGAGCGGCCTCCAGTCCTTCCACTCCCACTCCCAATCGACCTCGGCCCCCAAGAGCCCGAGGTCCAATCCGGCCACGCCCCGACTCCTGCCCGCCCCGAGCCCGAGGTCCAGATCATGTCCCAAGAGACCACCGACCCCACTCCCGCCGATGCGCCCACTCCCGTCGATGCGCCCACTCCCGTCGAGGCCACGCTGCGGCCAGATGTGCATGAGCCCGCTTCGATTGTGGACATCCCAATCGCCCCCGAAGATGAGGTCTTCGATCCCGTACTGCCCGACCCGATGCCTGCACCGGCACCCGACCCGGTCGCTGCCCACGTAGAGGCACCCGAGCCAGACCTGGAGCCCACCGCACCCCTCACCACCCCGGGCCGCGATCCGCTGGCGCCTCCGCCACCCGAGCCCACCGCCCGCTTCCTGCCCACCGAGATCGCCGGCATGGTGGCTGGGGTCACCATGTTTGCGCTCGCCATCTGGTACTGCCTGAAGGTGTTCTAAGGCCATGGCAGACGAGGTCCACCCCATCGCCAACGGTGTCGGCGTCTTCCCGGTGAAGACCCCCACCCTGCCCCCAGCAACCCACACCAATGTCTGGGTCCTCGGAGACCATCACGTCATTGTGGTGGACCCGGCGAGCCCCTACCCCGAGGAGCAGGAGAGGCTGGACGCAGCGATGGAGCTCTTCTTGGTGGAGGCGATCGTCCTGACCCACCACCATCTGGACCACATCAGCGGGGCCGAAGACCTCCGCGCCCGCACCGGCGCCAAGATCATGGCCCATCCGCTGACGGCCGAGCGGGTCGGTTTCCCTGTGGATCATCTCCTCGAGGACGGGGAGATCCTGGCCACAGATGCAGGCTTCTGGAAGGCCATCCACACTCCGGGGCACGCCAGCGGCCATCTCTGCCTGGACAACCCCGGTCTCGGATGCCTGGTGGCAGGAGACATGGTGGCAGGCACCGGGACCATCCTCCTCGACCCACCAGAGGGCAACCTTGGGCTCTACCTGGACAGCCTCGAGCAGCTCAAGAGCCTGGGTGCCAGGATGCTCCTGCCCGCGCACGGCTCTCCTCTCGAGGACGGGCCGGCCTGCCTACAGGAGTACATCGATCACCGAAATATGCGCACGGACCAGATCCGGGCTGCGCTCAAGGAACGCCCGGCAGCACTCCCCAGGGACCTGGTACCGGCGGTCTACACGGACGTACCGTCAAGCTTCTACACCATCGCTGCCCGGCAGGTGCTCTGCCACCTGCAGTGGCTCCACGCCCAGGGAGAGGTCACCCTCGACTCAGATCGCTACACGGTGGTCGAGTGAGGGGCTGGTTCATCACCGGGACAGACACGGAGGTCGGTAAGACCGCCGTGACAGCCGGGCTCGCCGCCGCTGCGAGAGAGAAGGGGCACGAGGTCATGGCGGTCAAGCCGATAGCGACCGGCAGCGCCCCTCCGGGCGAAGACGCCACTGCAATCGCCCGAGCTGCGGGTCACGAGCCACGGGTCCACACATGCCTCCCCGAGCCCGTCGCCCCCCACCGGGCGGCGATCCTGGCCGACACTTCTGTGGATCTTGCCGACCTGGTCACCTGGGTCCAGGGCCACCCTGCAGACCTCCTGCTGGTCGAAGGAGTGGGCGGCTGGGCGGTGCCGCTGACTGGCACAGCACGGGTGAAGGACCTGGCCGTATCGTTGGGCCTGCCTGTGATCGTGGTGGCAGCCAACCGGCTCGGCGTCCTCAACCACACACTGCTGACTGTGGATGCGGTGGTGTCCTCGGGCCTGAGAGTCGCAGCGGTGGTTCTCAATGACCACTTCAGCAGTGACCCACGACTGGCGGACTGGAATCACACAGATCTGGAGCAGAGCCTCGACTGCGCAGTCCTACGCTTCGAGTCTCAGCCGGGGCCGGGACACCCCTGGGTTGCCGGCCTGGACCGCTTGATCTCCTGAGGGCAGCCCCTCAGCCTTCGGGGTCCTGAGCCTCTACGGGAGGAGGTGCGCTCTCCTCAGGTGCGCTCTCCACGACACCTTCAAAGCAGGCCATTGTGCACCGCTCGGCCCCCTGCGCCTGGCAGCGCGACTCGAGCACATCTTCTGCCTCGACCTCGAAGGTCATGGTAGTCCCGGACTCCTCTGCGGCCTTGCGGGCCTTGGCTTCCGCTTCCTTTGCGCCCTTGTGGCAGGCCTTGTACTCCACACGACCGGGGCTGACGTAGACATCCGCGTCACCGTGGTCACCAAGGACATCCGCCATCGCGTCTTCACAGACCGAGATGCATGCATTGTACTTGGCCACCGGCGGGTACAAGCCGGCGCTGAAGCCGACGATCATCAGGCTGGCGGTCACAATGCAGCCGGCCTTGGAGATGTTGGGCAGGTTGAGAGGAGACCTGTGGGCGCCGATATAGGTCACGATGGCGACAATCGCCGCCAGACCCATCAACACCACCGCGAGATTCTCCAGCATTCACCCATCTCCCAGAGAGGAAATCGCCCCTGTAGGACGGCCACAACCCTACCACCGGGCCGCAACTCCTGACAGTCCTAACCAGTCCAACCCATCCAGGTCATCTTCAGACAGAAGTCTCACCTCGCGACCGGATCCGCTGATTCCACCGCCAGGAATGGGCGGATCTGGCCAAGAGTATGGAGGCCGATTCCTCGAACCCGGACCAGATCATCCACAGATGCAAAAGGTCCATTCACAATACGGTCCTCAATGATGGCCTCGGCGCGTGATGGCCCAATGCCTGGCACCGTCATGAGGGCTGCCTCCGGAGCAGAGTTGAGCAAAATCGGAAGGCCAAACACCAGCCTCTTGTCCATCTGGGACACCGTAGCCGTGCCGTTCACCAGGGTGACGCGTGCCCCCGGGGGAACCGGCGCATCGTCCAGGATCTTGCCCCCCGCTGCCGCTACGGCCGCCGAGACGGTCACAGGTGGTGCCACAGGGAAGAAACCCGGCCTCGGCACATCGCCGGCGACCTCGACCACGACAAAGTGCGACTGTGGGGCGCGAGAGCGCAGCCAGGAGCGGCCCATGAGCAGCCCGGCACAGATGACCAGGAGGACGCCCATCAGGGCCATCCTCTGCCGCGGAATCTGTGCCCGCTCGGTGCGTCGAAAGCGGAGGCGCTCAGTCGACATGGGTGGTCGCCTCACGCCACTGCTCGAGCACGGTGCGGTGCTCCGGACCTGACGCGGTCACAGCCAGGACCCGTCGTGTACCTTCCTGATGGAACTCGACCCGCAGGTGGTCATCAGGCAGCAAGTCAGCGAACCGGTCCGCCCACTCCACAAGCGCCACCCCGGGCCAACGATCGAGCGCATCTTCCAGACCAATCCCCGGGAGATCCTCCACCCCCAGCCGATAGGTGTCCGCGTGCAGCAGCGGCAGCCGGCCCTCGTACTCAGCCATCAGCGTGAAGGTAGGGCTGACAATCTCCTGAGCCACATCAAGACCTGCCCCCACGCCCTTGGCAAAACAGGTCTTGCCTGAGCCGAGGTCACCGACCAGCGCCACCACAACCCGACCCGAGGCCACTCGCCCCAGTGCCGCACCCAGGGCACGCGTACGGTCCGAATTATCGCTGGTGGCCAACCACATGTGCTCCCCCTATTCGATTCCTTCCTGTTCAGCGGTTGACCACCTACCGTCACCCTTGTCGGGCACCCGGCACCCACGGGAAAGCGCAACATCCGCTTGCGCTTATGCGCTCACCGTGCGAGGTATCGGCCTTGCAGCCAGGACTGTGCGTGGAACGCTTTCTCGAAGAATACGGGCTCATCGCAGTCTTCGTCTCCCTGGTGACCACACCGGTCGGAAACCCAATTCCGGAAGACGTCAGCCTCTTCTTCGCTGGTGCGATGGCGAAGAACTTCGATCGCATCGATATCGTCCATGCGCTCATCTACGGCTACCTCGGTGTCACCATCGGTGACTCCATCGCCTGGGCCATGGGTCGCAGGGTGGGACTTCACCCCACCGGATTCCTGGCCCGGATGATCGGTCCGAAGGGCCTGGGGCGGGTGGAGGGCTTCTACAAGCGATGGGGCAGCTGGGCCATCGTCATCTGCCGACAGTTCCCAGGCTTTCGACTCCCCTGTTTCTTCTTTGCAGGTGCCAGCGGGATGCGCTTCGAGAAGTTCATTGCCGTGGATGGGACTGCGGCCCTGATCACCACCAATGTGTTCGTCTGGCTCGGGTACACCCTGGTGGACTTCGAGAAAGTCGAGCCATGGCTCACCCGCTTCCGGCATATTGCGTTCCTGCTCGTGGCAGTGATCGCCTGCATCGTGATCTACGGGATCGTGAACTACCAGATTGAGCTCCGCAGGAATCAGCATCTGCGCCTGACCGAGGAATAGCTCAGGCCGTCGCAAACAAGCGGGCCAGCTTGGGGCCTCCCTCCTCACGACGGCAGACTGCCACGAGTCCGGCCTCAAACAAGGCGACAAAGTGGCCTCCCACCTCCACCTCAGCCGGCGGGGATGGGGCCGCTCCCCGCTGACAGAGCAGATCTCTCTGCGCCGGGCTGAGCGCGACAGCTGGGAGGTGCCCGAGCACGCTAGCCGGCGAACATAGCCAGGGCTGCAGACGATCCCAGACCGCTTCTCTCGGTGCCCAGGGCACCCGCTCCTCGCCCTTCCTTGGACGAAGTACCGCCGACCAGTCCTCTCGATCCGCCACCAGCTCCGAGAGCCGCGGGAAGCAAAGAGCCTTGTCGATGCCAAAGGGGCCACTACGAGACCGCTGGAGACGTCCCAGGTGACCAACCGTCCCCAGCGCGTCTGCTATTTCCTCTGCAATAACACGAACATATGTCCCACGACTGCATGTGATTCGCACGCCGATCTCCGTGTCGGTCAGCGAGGTCATCTCCATGGAATCAATGCGCACAGGCCGCGCCTTCGCCTGTACTGGCGTTCCCTCGCGGGCGTACTGATACAGGCGCTTTCCCTTGACCTTGACCGCAGAGTACGCCGGTGGGCGCTGCATCCGATCGCCCACAAAGCTCTCGAGAACTCGGCGCACACCGGCCTCGTCGAGCGCCGGCACGGCCGCCTCGGCCTTAACCTCACCTGTGGGGTCCGCCGTGTCCGTGGACCTGCCGAGCGAGACGATGGCCTCGTAGACCTTGCAGCTCTCATCCAGAAACTGGATCAGGCGGGTAGAACGACCGACGGCCACCGGCAGCACGCCGGTAGCGAAAGGGTCAAGCGTGCCGGTATGCCCGACCTTGCGGATCCCGGTCACGGCCCGAATCGTGGCCACAACATCGTGGCTGGTGATCCCCGCAGGCTTGTCGACAATCAGAAAGCCGGTCCGAGTCACTCTTCCCGCTCCCGTGCGAGGTCCTCGATGAGCGACTCCACTGCCATGGCCTGCTCGATGCTCGTGTCCACATGGAACTCCAGGACCGGCAGGTACCTCATCCTCACCCTCCGCGAGAGCTGGCGCTGAATGTAGCCCTTGGCTGCATTGAGACCCTCCTCGATCGAAGACGGATCTCCCATACCACCCAGGGGTACAAACCCCACATGGGCACGCCGGAGGTCGGGCGAGACACGCACTTTGGTAATGGTCAGGGGCCCCACACGAGGATCCTTTAGGCCCTCCTGGATGATCTCTGCCACGGCCGACTGAATCTGCCGAGTCACACGGTCCATACGCTGCGTCTGTGCCATCGCGCCGCCCTATGGGTTCCTCGTGCGGGTGTCAATCTCGCCCAACGCGATAGCTCACCTTCATGTCGGGTGCTCTCGAGCTGGTCATTGTCGGTCCTGGAAGGCTGGGTCGCTCAGCCGCCCACCTGCTGTCGGACACAGACGCCAGCTTTGTCCTGGTGGGCCGTGCAGACCCGATCCCAGCCGCTCCCCTCACCTGGCTCACCGTCCCAGATGGCGCCATCGAGGAGGCCGCCTCCAGGGTGCCCCACGGCGGTGTGGTACTCCACGCCTCCGGTGCTACCGGGATCGACCCCCTCGGCAGCCACCGGGCCAGAGGCTCCCTGCATCCTCTGATGACCTTCCCCGGACCCGAGCTCGCCCTGCCCACCCGCTCCGAGGTCCCCGCTGCGGTCGCCGGCGATCCGGAGGCCATCGAGGCCGCTACGCGTCTTGCACAAGAGCTCGGCTTCACTCCGTTCACTGTGACGGGTGACCGGGCGCTCTACCATGCAGCCGCTGTGATGGCGGGCAACTTCGCCACAGTGCTCCTGGGCGAAGCGAGTCGAGTACTCGTGCAAGCCGGTGTACCAGAGGAAAATGCCCCGGCCCTGCTCGCCCCACTCGCCCTGAACTCCATCCAGAATGCAGCCGAAATTGGGCCGGGCCCTGCACTCACAGGGCCCGTTGCGCGAGGTGATGATGCGGTAATCCAGCGCCACCGCAGTGCGCTTGCTCACAGCCCGGAGATCACCCGCCAGACCTACGAGGTGCTCCTGCACGCAGCACGCCTTCTACGAGAACGTACGAAGTCCGGGGAATAAACGTATGGGTCCCCGCGTCCGATGAGAGAAGTAGGGCCCTATTTTCGGAGGAAAACAAGCCCTGCACCCCAAATCCAGTAGTTGTCACTCCCGGATCGGGTGCTATTATTCCAATGACCCCTTTCAACAGGCACCAGATGCTCGACGCGTTCATCATCGAGAAGATTCGCCGGGAAGAGTCGCATCGCGAAAGCGATCAGCTCCCGCTTCGGATCGAAATCTCGCAAGAGCGGCAGCAGGAGTCGGTGGGTCAGGCGGAGAAGGATGAGGAGACCGACCGCGGTCTCGCCATCATTGACTTCTCCATCTGAGTCCATCTCAACCACTGCTGACGCCCTGCGGCGTTGGTGTCTGTGTCGCCCACAAAAGCGTGTTCCCTGGCTGCCCAGTCAGTGGTTGCACCGTGCAAGAGCGACAACGCCATCGATTCCGAGTTGAACCCTGCCCTGCGGGTCCACATCGCGCGCGTGTGGTAGCTCCACCTCAATCCCACCTGAGTCATGCCGCATTCGAGAAGCCCCACCCGCACCGAAGAGCAGGTCCAGCGTCTCGCGCAGATCCGGGCTGATGAGGGGCACCTGACTATCCAACATCACGGGCGCCCACATCTCCCGCGACCGCCCATCGCCGAATTGCTCCCAGCCCGGCGCTGGTGAGACCGGCCCCATCCCAAGCGGCCATACCTCCAGCGACTGCTGAGCGGAGCACATAGACCGCACCCAGGTGCCCCCGTGGCGGTCTGGGTCAAGCACGACCTCCAGCCGGAGGCCGCGGACCTCCGCCATGAAGCCAACCCCGACGCCCGGCAGCTGCTGCACCTGCGCACCATGGAGGCGGGCGATGTCCCGCAAAACAGCCCCATGGGCCGCCCATGCGTGGCGAAAGCGGCCCACACGAGCCAGCCAACTCATACCGATGAAGAGTACTCCCCCCGCAAAGAGGCCCATCACCACGCTGAGCTGTGCTGCAGCGATACGGGCAGCGCCTGGACCCACACTGAGACCCTCCAACACCGCAGCAAGCAGGCTGGAGTTGAGCGCCAGGCCCAGCAACACCACGGCAGCGACCAGGCATGTGATGGGTCCAAAACGGGAAATCAGCGACTCCGGGTGCGCACAGCCCCATCATGCCATGGACCTTCCAGGTGCGCTGCGGTACGCGCCCATGGCTTGCCGGCCACCAGCAGACAGGGTAAACACGACGGCCAAACGGTGCCCTGCACATGGCCCATGGGCCTGATAGCACTGGCATCCATCAATCTCTCTCCTTTCCCGGAGTCCCCAATGGCCCGCGTCTGCACCCTCACCGGCAAGCGCCCGAACGTCGCCAACAAGGTCTCGCACTCCAACATCAAGACCAAGAAGCGCCAGCTCCCGAACCTGCAGACCAAGCGCATCTGGTTTGCCGAGGAGAGCCGCTGGGTCAAGATCCGGCTGTCCACCCGTGCGCTCCGCACCCTTCGGCACATGTCGCTGGGCGAGTTCGCCAGGAAGAACGGGATCGACCTGTCCAAGCTCTAAGCGACCTGGACTACCCCATAAGCTCCCTGAGGAGCTTCAATAGCTGAGCCCGACTGAACGGCTTCTGCAGGTATCGTTGTTGCTCTGTGGGCCGATAGAGCAGGCCGCTTGTGAGCACAGAGCGTGTGGCAAGGTCTGGCCACTGCTTGGTGATGGCCTCGATGAGGTGTTCTCCGGTCATTCCTGAGAGGCGTTGATCGGTGAGCACGATATCAAAGCGATCGGTTTCGATTCGCGCAAGGGCCTCCTCCGCCGAGTGCACAGACACGATCCGATGGCCATCGGTGACCAGCATCCAGGCGATAGTCTCGCACATGACCCGGTCGTCATCGACAACCAGGATGGACCACCCCTGGTGGGGCGATGTGTGCTCCTCATCCGGACTTGCCTCCGGCCCCGGGAGCTGAAAGACCACGCGAGAGCCACGAGGAGAGATGTTCTCTGCAGTGAGCCAGCCGCCGTGTTCCTGCACAATGCCCCAGCTGATGGAGAGGCCTAAGCCTCGCCCAGCCTCAATCGACGTGGTCCCCGCAGCGTATGGAGCATTCAGCTCGGTCATCAGGGCCTCGCTCAAGCCGGGGCCTTCATCCTCCACACACACTTCAAGCGCCATACTCTCTCCCGCCTGTGCTCTCACCCGCACCATCCGCCCAGCAGGAGAACACTCCGCAGCACTGGAGAGAAGATTGATGAGCACCAACTGAAGCTGGTCTGCGTCCGCATGCACCTGGAGCCCCTCAGATACCGAGACATCCAGCTCGACCCGCGAGAGGCGGCGACCCAGGCTCTCTACGGCCCCCGCCACCACATCATCAAAGGACAACCACTTCCTATCCGGCTGTCTCGGGCGAGCGAAAGTGTGAAGGTTCTGAACAATACGAGCCACCCGCCGGCAATGCTCCTCCAGGATGTCCAGGTGCCGCTCTCTGGTGCTCACGGGCATCTCTGGAACTGCCCGAAGCATCTCCACCCGCCCCTGGATCACAGCCAAGGGATTGTTGATCTCATGCGCGATACCACCAGCGAGCCGGCCCACGCTGGCCATCCGCCGTGTGTTCACCAGCTCGGCCTGCAGGCGCTGCCGAGGCGTCACATCCCTGAGGACCAGCTGGGTTCGTCTCTCATCGATCCGGGTGATGGAGAAGCCAAGCTTCCTTCCATCGGGGAGCGACACCTCGCTATCACCAGCCCCTTCAAAGCCCGAGGCATACAGCGCCAGGAGCGCCTCCCCGGTCTCTGGCTCAAACACATCGGAAATGGAGGTTCCAACCAGGTCGGCCTCGTCACACTCAATCCCCCGCTCAGTCGTGCGGTTGCACCCCTGAATCCTCCCCTCACGATCCAGAGTGAGGACCATGTCCGGCATGTTGTCATAGAGCGCCTGGTAGGAGGCCGCGGTCTGAGCAAGAGCCTCGGACTGCTCCTCATATCGGGACTGCAGGCGGGCAATCGCGCGCTTGACCCCGAAGTCCTCCGGCTCAGAGTCGGTCATCGAGCGAGTCAATTGTCGCTTCAGCGTCTCCACGGTCTTGCAGGCAGCAACGAGTTCTGCTTCAAGCTCCGCAATCCTCTGATCTGGAGACGTCATGGACCGGCTCCTAATCCGAGTGGGCAGCCGCGGGAGTCCCGAAGGCCACACCGGTCATCGTGTATGTGACCAAGACGGCACTGTAGTGCTCCCCGTAGGTATGGAAGCCTGCGGCCAAGACTGGTGCCATGGAGTCAAAGTGCTCTTCGAGCCGTCCATTCCGTCGCGCCTGGACGAGGCGACCACCGCAGTTGAACAACAGCAGCCCTGCGGCAGGCACACCAAGGGTAGAGATCGCGTCGGCTACGCCCGCTACCGTGGTCTCCACAATGTCACTGGACTTGGCCGTGTGCAGCACCATGCCCTCCTCCACAGCCGCCGCCAGGACCAGCCCCTCTGGCTTGACCGCCATGATCCCTCGGATGAACATGACGTCCCCAATGCGAAACCCCAGCTGTGTGGGCACAGCTGCCGCAAGGTTGGGATCAGAACGGAAATCCTCCTCCGGAAACCCGCTGATGCGCGAGAACTCCTTTACGGCTGGCCAGCCGTTGAGCTCCGTAAGCATGCGATGCTCCGGGTCCGCGCCGGTCACCACCAAATCCTCACCTCCCGGCTCGTACTGGTGGATGGCAAAGGGCTGAAAAGCCACTCCCGGCTCCAGGATCAGGACCACCGCACCGCCGCTCCCCGCATTCTCACCGACAAAGCAGTGCGTTGCGGTCATCTCGAAGTCATCACCAGCACTGCCACCCACCAGCGGGAGATCCGGCACCGCATCGCCCAGTGAGCCCAGGAGCTGCTCCTCGTTCGAGGAGAGCCCATCGGTGAGGGTGACCACCACATGCCGGTCCGGGTCCAGCTGATCCAGCTCCAGGCCGAGAGTGCCAGCCAGGCGACTGAGCACCTCCCCACCCTCCGCGAACCGGAAGCTCTCCAGGTCGGGGATCCGCTCCGCAGCCGCCCGACACGGCTGCCCCATCGCGAACGCTGTGATGCTGGACTCCACAAATCCATGGGGAGCGATCTCACCCATGGTCGTGCAGCCAACTACGACCACCCCTGGAAGCTCGGTAGAGAACGTCTCCGCCACGAGTCCGCCACTGTGGGCCGTACCGTGAAAGATAAAGACCACAGCGGGCGACATCGGCGAGAGGGTATCGATGACCTCGCGGGCTGCCTCGGCCGTGTCAGGCAAGGTACTTACCGCGACACCGATGTACTCACTCACAGGCGCACGCAGACCGCATCTCCCTCGATGTGGACCTCGTACGTGGTGATGCAGGCATCGGCATTGGTCCCACAAGAGCCGTCGGTGACCTCAAAGGACCAGCCATGGTACGGACACGTCAAAACCGTGCCATCCAGCTTGCCCTCACCAAGCGGGCCATCTGCATGAGGGCAGGAATTGGAGACCGCATGGTACTCACCATCCACATTGCACAGCGCGATGGCCGTACCCGCAGCGATGATCTCCTTGACCTCGCCAGGCTTCAGCGCACCCTTGTGGCTCACCACCTCAAAGCCTTCCGGCGGCGTCACATCACGGGGCGGCTCCATGCCCCCTGAGCCTGCACCCACTGGCGGGGTGTAGGACGGCGCCGAGTAGGAGATGTTCGGGCTGGTATCCTCGGCACCCCCGCCGAGCAGAATGCAGCGGATCTTGGCCCGGATTCCGTTGTCACGACCAAGAATCAGTGTCTTCAGCAGTCCCATGACTCACCCACCTCTGGCCCAGGGGTCTTCCCGCCACATAGCACACTGCTATCCCTCCCACCCGGGCCCTCGGGCGGATAGGTTTCCTCGCAGCAGGGGTCTTCATGATTCGAAAGAAGCTCAAGGACAGGGCACGTAAGGCTGCCATCAAGCTCCTCAACATGGAGTTCGATGCCGAGCACCGCGACCCAGCTGGCCGCGGAGTGGTGGACCCAAGCGCATTCGACCCAGACAAGATCCCCAAGGTGGTGGATGGCGATGGAGATACCCCGGGCCCCAACCACAAGACCGAGGTTGGCAGGCCCTGGCTCGCCGCCCAGCTCGCAGGGGGCGTGTCCCCCGTATTTGTGGACGTCCGACCCGCACCCGAGCTGGCGCAGGGCCTGCTCCCAGGTGCACTGTGCATGCCTTCCACCCGGATCCACCAGCACCTACACCGCCTTCCATCCAAGGACATACGGATCACCGTCTACGACCAGACCGGGGCACACAACGCCGCAGAGATCGCAAGCTGGCTTCGTGAGCAGGGCTGGGAGTGGGCCCGGAGCCTGCGAGGCGGCTTCGTCGAATGGATCGAGCACGGGGAGAGCCTCACCCCCGCACCGACCAGCTTGGACGGCAACATTCGCATCGGTGATCCCGTGACCCTTGGAGATGGTCGGGCTGGATGGGCCCTGGAGATCGATGGCGAGGACATCACACTCTGGCTGGACTCCGATGAAGAAGCCGGCCCCGTGAAGCGAGATGCTCTCTCAAAATAGGCCCACCCTCCCCTGGTGTGCCCTCGCTCTGATCGGGCTGTGCGGCACTGCCTCGGCACGTCCCACAGGCACGGTTCTGCCGGTGGCACCCTCGGTCGTCCCAGGGCGCGTGAGCAAGCCTTCCCGCGACCCGATAGCCGAGGCCCGGGCCCACTATCTCCAGGGAGACATGGCCCAGGTGGTCACGCTCCTGACCCCTGTGCTGCGCCGCCCAAAGAAGCCTCTTCCCAGGGACCAGACCTCCGCCCACATGATGCTGGGACTGGCCCACCGCGATCTCGGCAACTGGAATCTGGCCAGCACGGAGTTCTGGCGAATCCGAACCACGGCCCATCCGCTTTCTCGCTGGGCTGCCTGGTACGAGGCTGAGGCAGACCGCGAGCGCGGGCGCCCTCAATCGACCATCGCGGAGTGCACGGAGATCCGAACCAAGTGGCCGGCAAGCTCGCAGGCAAAAGAGTGCCTGCTCCTGATGGGAGATGCATGGGCAGACCGAAAGAACCGGACCCAGGCAAGCGCGCTCTTTGGCCAGTGGATCACAGCTCACCCTGGCTCACCCCGAATCGAAGCCGTACAGCTCAGGCGGGCACTCGCAATCGCGCGGGTTTCCCCTGCGCACGGCATTCCCCAGCTCAAGCGCCTGGTGCTCGATCACCACTACCACTCCTCGGCCAAGGCCGCCCAGCTTGCACTGGACGCGCTTGGACAGAAGGGACACAAGGTCCAGCTTCCGACCGACACCCGCACCACCATTCGGCGCATCACCTCGGCCCAGCGCTGCGGTCGTCTGGACGCAGCATGGGCTCTGTTCCTGGATCTGAAGAAGCGAGGCAACAAGGATCCCATCGCACAGCGCTGGACCCGATCCAACGAGGAGCGCATCTCCAAGCAGACGCGGCAGTGGGCCCACTACGCGAGCCTGCTCCAGGCCCGGTATGACAAGCGACCCAACCCCTCGCTGGCCTGGTCGGCCTTCAGCGCATGGTCCCGAGCTGGAGAGTGGGACAAGGTGGTCGCCCATGGCCGAGAGGCTCAGGCCGAATTTGGCCGCAGCGGTCGCTGGAGGAGCGCAGACGACGAGCTGGCCTGGGCTGAAATCCACCAGGGTGATTATGCGGCGGCCCATAAGCGGTGGGCATCCCTGGCGGATGGACGCGGCATGCTCGGCAAGCGGGCGCAATTCTACGCAGCCTTCTGCGCCTTCCACGCCGGTCAGCTCGATGCCGCGCGTGCTGGCTTCGACAAGGTGGTCAAGACCGGACGGTCCTGGCGCGCTGCTGGCTACTACTGGCGCGCCAAGGTCCGCGAGGCACAAGAGGACCACAAGGGTGCCAAGGAAGACCGACTCCAGGCCATCAATGCAGACCCAGAAGGCTGGTACACCGCGCTCCTGAAGGCCAAGATCCCAAAGACCAAGGGGGGCTGGCCCATCCACGACGGTCGGTGGCATGGCCCACCCCAGCCCGTCCTCCCTGAGCTTTCCCCACCACCCGCCCGCAGTCTGGCGAGTGTGATGCCCTGGCGTGCCAAGAGTCTCGAGGCACCCCCGAAGGGCCACTGGCCCCCGAGCCTGGCACTCCGCGCCTCTGAGCCCCTCGCCCCGGCGCCCATCGTGGCCCCCACGCTGGTCACCATTCCCGGCACAGTCCGGGACGGCTATGTCCGGTCCCACCTCTTCGACCCCGTGACGGCCGCCGCCAGCTTCAAGCGCTTTGCTTCGCGCAATGCCACTCTCTGGCCCACACTACCGGCCGCCCATGACCTGTCCCAGGCCGGCATGATGGCCGAGGCCGGCGAGATTCTCAGCCGGGTCTATACCGAGTGGAAGAAGCCCAACCTGCGGAAGAACTCCACGCCAGAGCGGGTCCAGCAGATCCGAGCGGTCAAGCTGCCCATCAGCACCTGGCGGCAGTACTTTGCTCTGACCCGGGACCACCACCACGCAGCAGTCGCCTCCTTCGGACTGGGGCGGAAGACCCGAGACCCGAAGGAGGCCAAGGCCGCGTACCGGCTGGCCTACCCAGTGGTCGAGGGGCCCGCCTTGTGGGGCCACGGTGAGGAACACAATGTGGACCCCCTCCTGATGATGGGCATCATGCGCCAGGAGAGCACCTACCGGCCCACCATCAAGTCCCACGCAGGGGCCATCGGGTTGGTCCAGGTCATGCCTGCCACCGGAGCCCGGCTCGCCTGGCTGATGGGGGACCCCCATTACTCCCCGGGCGCCCTCGCAGACCCAGCCGTGAACCTCAAGTACGGCACCTACTACATGTCCTTGCTGCTCAACCGCTTCGACGGGGTCTACCCTATGGCCATCGCGAGCTACAACGGGGGACCTCACAATGTCTCTCGGTGGGTACGGAACCACATCGGCAAGATCGGCCTGGATGCCTGGGTGGAGCAGGTGCAGTGGAAGGAGACGCGGAACTATGTGAAGCGCGTCGTGGGCCACTATGCACGGTATGTAGAGCTCTACGGAGAGCCCGGCTCCACACTTCAGCTCCCTGCCCGTCCGCTCGGCGATGACCCAAGCGTGGTCAATTTCTGAGGGCCGCACTCACGCCGAGTCCTGCAGATTCCACAGCGCCCCCCCGAATGTCTTTCCAACTCCTGCGTTTTGTCCTACGCTGGCTCACCTGTGGAGGGGGGATGCGCCTGGAGAGCCTACTCTTCGTATCCGTGCTGATCTCCTGTGGCGGTAAGGAAGATGCTACCCCCGAGGTGGTAGTTGAAGGCATCGAAGAGCCCGCAGGCGCGGTCTCGTTGCGTGACGTCAATGGTCACTGGATCGATCTGGAGTTCGACGGGGAGGTCGACGGACAATGGCCGCCACCCGACAAGGGATGCGACGGCTGTGCCCAGGGGTGGTACCAGGGGCTGGATCTCGGTCAGATATGCCTTGATTTTGACGGCCTTCGTGACTGGACAGGCCCATATCCCTGGCTGTGAGTGCTCAGCGAACGGTCCAAAACCGGCTGCCGCTGCCATCCGCGTCCACCCGGAACCGAATCTGCTTGAAGCAGCGAGGACATCGGGCCTCATAGGCTGTCCCCGCTGCATTCCGGTAGACCCGCACATAGACCTGGCAGCAGGCAAAGGTCACACCGAGATACGGGCGCTTTGACTTGGACTCTTGCCCAGACATACCTTTGTTATCGGACTGATGCAGCGCCACTGAAGTCTGGATGGCCCCACCAGGCCGGTCGCTGCGAGGGCGGAATGGAGTCCAGGGCTGGGGCGAGCAGACCCATGATCTCCTCCAGATGGAGGCCATACAGAGCCGCCACACACCGGTCCACCGCATACTCCATCTCCGGCGCCGCCTGGTCGGTCGCAGCCTCCGCTCCCGCCACTGCCCGGCAGAGCCCCTCCGCATCGCTGGCCGTCACCCGAGGCAGCGGGATGGAGCGCAGGTTTCCCAGGGTGAACTGTGGCTGCAATCGCTTGGCGCTGGTCCACTGGTACCAGCTGTAGGCGGTCACCAGGGCACTGTTGAGGAGTCCCACCACCACCTGCACCGGCACATCGGGCTGCACGTGGAGCAGGTAGACCGACTGCAGGGCTGGGAAGTCATCGGCCACACAGGCAGCCACGGGACCAGCACCGGTCTTCACGAACAGTACCTTGGGGCCCATGTAGACCCGCTCGGCCTTCTCCAGCGCATCTCTTGGCCCCTGAAGCCGAGGTGGACGCGCGCGGTATCTGCGTACACAGTCCCCGCTGTAGATGGGAATCTGGGAAGGGTCCTCATCTCGCTCCCCGAGGGCCTGCTTGCCAAGCTCCTCGCCGCGGGTCAGCCCCGCAGTTCCAGGACGGAGGACATCGGCCAGGGTAGCTCCGACCCGCTCCATCTGGCTCCGGAGTCCGTCGGACCCCAGCCAGCCCTCAGGCGCATGGAGGACCCACGGACTGCCATCCAGTCGTGCGGCCAGCGAGGCAGAGACCCGGTGGCCTGCGACCGGTCCGGACTCCGTCCAGTGGTCTACCTCAATCGTATCGGCCACCTCGCCGCCCTCATCTCGCTGACCGATCACCACCACGCCGCTCACCCCTACCCGCCGCGCACGCTCAAGCGCACCGTCTGGAGCCACCCCGCCGCGCCGGAAAACCGGGCCCACATGGCAGGCTTGGACCAGGCGCAGGTGTCGGAGCAACCAGCGACGTAGATCCGCATGCCCGTCCCGCCCCAGCATGGCATCCGGCACCACAAAGCCATGCACGCCTCCGGGGCGAAGCAGCTGGCCTGCAGTCCGCTCATAGAAGAGCTTGAAGGCATCCGGCTGACCGGCCCGTCCCAGGGTGAAGTGGGTCGCCCACTGGGTGCGGGCCTCTGGGTCCACGTACTCACCAAAGACATAGGGCGGGTTTCCTACCACCACATCAAAGTCGCCATCCAGGGTCCCGGGAACCAGGGTATTTCCCATTCGAATGGCTGCCTCCAGAGAGGAGGGGTCCAGCACACCACCGTGCTCCCTGACTCGCAGCGCCAGCACCCGTCGCGCGGTGGCCACCGCGCGTGGGTCCACATCCAGCCCGACCAGATGATCCTGGGCGAGTCGTCCAGGGTCTACCGGGCTCCCCTGATGGTCTGCCCACCACTCGACCAGCAGATCGAGGGCCTCAGCCAAAAACATCCCCGCCCCACAGGCTGGATCGAGAACACGAAGCCCACGGAGGTCTGCCGGTGAGCGATCCGCTTCCGAGAGCCAGCGGCCCAGCGTGGCCTTGACCATGAATCGAATCAACTGGGGCGGTGTGAAGTCTGCACCGCTGCCGCGGGTGTGGCCAGGCTGTACCCGATAGGCCCAGCCGCCTGTCCCATCGGGCGCCACCCGGTGGCCGACCGTGGCCTCATGTGCCCGAGCAAGGGCACGGCTTGGCCGGGCCTGACCACGAGGTGAGGCACCTTCGCACCAACGATCATCGGCACGATTGCGCAGGAGCCGGTCCGCCTCCAGCGGCTCGAGCACCACCTCCTCGGACAGATCCAGGCGGCCGCGCACGAGTGTGCGGGTCCAGTCTTGTTCGATCGGAAGGAGGTCGGTGAGCACGTCGAGCCGAGGGTCTTCGGTTGCGAAGCCGGATATGCCCTACCCCCCATCCAAGAAACCGGCCAGCCTTGCTGGGTCCCCGAGCATCTCGTCCTCGGCAAGCAGGCCCACAAGCTGTACCATGTCCCTCATGCGAAGAATGCCGCTGCTGCTGCTGGGAGCCTGGAGCACTGTCTCTGTGGCCCAGGAGGCCACACCACCAGACCTCACGGGCACCTTCCATCTGCGTATGCGCACAGCCACCCAGGCCAAGGTGCCGGTGATCGGCACCACAATCGTGAACACCACGAGCGATCTCCTCGCGACCGTGACGTACAAGGACGGAGCGTACGTACAGACCCACAGGACCTGCAAGGTCAACGCCGTCCCGACCCGTGGGATTGCGCGAACCGTACTGCCACCGACCTTCATCAACGCCCTGCCGATGAAGACCTACCAGCTCCAGCTGACCCAGGACTCAAAGGGCTGGCGCTTTGACGCGGACCTCAAGCCCCAGTCCATCGGCTACCACCCCAGCCAGAGCGGCGGGGTCATGCCAAAGGACAAGCACCACGCGGCGATCTTTGACTGGGATGGAGATGGCAAGCCTGGTGCCTCCGTCATGGTCGACATCCCTGTGATCGGAGAGTTCCGGATCTACATGGTTCAGTTCTCCCACGCACGCCTGACCGGCAGGGTGGAGAGCCGGGATCGGGTCACAGGGAAGACCGTGATGATGAGCCTGGATCAGCAGACCATCGGTGCAGACAACCGGCTCTTCGCCTCCAGCCCCTCCATCGCGCCCGCACCCGGGCACAGGGCGTTCGAGATGGAGCGGATGCCGGATGGATCGAGCTGTGCGGATCTCGTGGACCGCTAGCAGAGCACTCCGGTCCTCAGCGTACTGGCCAGCTC
>PVBE010758094.1_pt1 | contig 27330 bp, 24 predicted proteins | sample 1631181 | NCBI WGS metagenome assembly PVBE01 (sample SAMN08397723, study PRJNA350692) | Marine metagenome, whole genome shotgun sequencing project. | isolation source: water | place: Pacific Ocean | collected 2012-04
CGCCTCATGGCGCCTTTCGGCGAAAGCGACCGCGCCACCTTTCTCAAGCTCCTGGGCCGCCTGGTGGACGCCAACAACGAATGGAGCCGGGCGCCCCTGCGTAGGGACTGAGGGGCAGGCCGCAGGAGTTCCTCGACAGGGCGTCCGGTGACAGCTGAGCGCCCTCCCCGACTTCGGGAGCAAACCATGATCAAGCTTTACTCTTATTTCCGCTCGTCCACGTCCTTCCGGCTGCGTATCGCGCTCAACCTCAAGGGCCTGGAATACGAACACCACTCGGTCAACCTGCCCGGCTCGGAGCACCGCACGCCTGGGTTCCTCGAGATCAACCCGCAAGGGTTGGTGCCGGCGCTTGTCGACGGGGACACGGTCGTGATCCAGTCGATGGCGATGATAGAGTATCTCGACGAGACCCGCCCCGAGCCGCCGCTTCTACCCAAGGAGCCGGAAAGGCGCGCCTATGTGCGCGCCCTCTCCCAGGTCATCGGCTGCGAGATGCACCCCCTCAACAACGTGCGCGTCCTCAAGTACGTGACCGACACCCTGGGACACGAAAAGGAAACCATGCAGGAGTGGTACGAGAATTGGATCTCCGAAGGCTTCAAGGGCTTCGAATCCTTCCTCCACAAAAACCCGTTCCCCGGAAAATTCTGCGACGGCGACGCGGTGACCATGGCCGACATCTGCCTGGTGCCCCAGGTGTTCAACGCCCAGCGCTTCCACTGCCGGCTCGACGACTATCCCACGGCCATGCGCATCTTCGACGCCTGCATGGAGCTCGACGCCTTCCAGCGCGCCGAACCGAGCCGTCAACCAGACGCCGTTTGAGAATCCGGCCCTGGCCATGCACGACGACTTTGGCGCCTTCTGCCGTCATGCCGAGGTAAACGTCCCCGGTGCGCCCAAGGGCCCACTCGCCGGGCTGACCTTCGGCGCCAAAGACCTGTTCGACGTCGCCGGGTTCGTCACCGGGGCCGGCAGCCCCGAATGGCTGCGCACCCACGGCGAGGCCGAAACCACCTCCCCCACCGTCCAGGCCTTGATCGACGCCGGCGCCGAACTCATCGGAAAGACCGCCGTCGACGAACTCGCCTTCAGCATCACCGGGGTGAACCCCCATTACGGGACGCCCGTCAATCCGCACTGTCCGGACCGCCTGCCCGGTGGCTCATCGTCGGGCTCTGGGGTGGTGGCGGCGGCCGGGCTCGTCGACTTCACCCTGGGCTCGGACACGGCAGGCTCGGTGCTCATTCCGGCCAGCTACAACGGCGTCTCGGCATCCGCCCGACCCATGGCCGCCTTTCCCTCGAGAGCGTGGTGGCGCTGTCACCCTCTTTCAACGCCCCAGGCTGGTTGGCCCCCGACGCGGCGCTTCTGGAGGACATCGGCCAAGTCTATTTCACCGACGCGCCGGGGGCCTGGGAACCCTTCGATATGGTCATCGCCGAGGACGCCTTCACCCAGGCCCTGCCGGCGGCCGGCGCGGCACTGGCCCCGGTGTTGGAGCGCTTGTCGGGGCTGGCGTCGAGCGTCGAACGCGCCGTGCTGGCGCCGCAGGGACTGAAAGCCTGGTTCGAGGTCTTCCGCACCATCGAGTTCGCCGAGGCCTGGGCCACCCACGCCGCCTGGATCGGGCGAGCGGGGCCCGCCCTCAAGTCCGACATCCGGGGACGTTTCGAGGAGGGACCACGCATCAGAGCAGACGAGGTGGCCGCCGCCACCGCCGCGCGGCGCGCCATCACCGACCGCCTCGATGGCGTTGTCGGCGGCGGCCGCGTGCTCGTCTTGCCCACCGCCCCCGGTACCGCGCCGCCCAAGGACGCTCCCGCCGCCGAATTGCAGGGCCGCCGCGAACGCACCATGCGGATCACCTGTATCGCCGGGCTCGGCGGCCTACCCGAGATCTCGATCCCGGCGGCGACCGTGGAGGGATGCCCACTCGGGCTTTCCATCGCCGCCGCCCCGGGAAACGACGCGCACCTCCTCGCCCTGGCGCGGCGGCTGGCCCCCGAAATCGTCGCCGTGGAACAATAACCCCGGGACGTTCAGGCCTTCACACGCGGAACGATGCCTCGGCTCGTGCGCTGTCGGGCTGGTTCGGCGCGTAGCTCTCCCACTTGTCCTTGTAGTAGCGCGCCCTCATGTCCCCGTCCGATTGCTTGTTGAAGGTCAGGAAGATATTGCGCCGGCTCTTGTCGCCGGTGTTGGGGGGGGACCCGTGGGGCACATAGGCGTCAAAGAAGATGACGTCCCCGGGGTCGGCTTCGAGCAGAATGTACTCGTCCTCCGGAGAATAGGGGGGGTCGTCCTCGCTCAGGGGCTGCCATTCCGGCGTCATCAAGCCATGTTCGTAGTTTCCCGACATCATGAAGCTGAGGGCCGCGTTGTCCTTTCTGTTCTCGTCGACGATGATGCCCATAGTGATGAAGAAGTTAGAATAAGGGTCCCAGCCGGCGGCCTGATCCTGGTGCAGCTTGTCCGCCCGGCAACCGGGGAGCTTGTAGTTGATCTTCTCCTTGAAGAGAACGGGGGGCTCGCCAAAAAGCTGGATCAGGCATTCGATAGCCTCCGGCGAAAGAAGAAGCCTGGAGAGTTCCGGGTTGAGATCGCCCAGCACGTTCTCGATGCGTACCAGGATGCTGCCGCCGGTGATCGAACTCTTCTCGTAATACTTCGCCTCCTCGTTGACGTTGGGTTGCTTGTCGCGCAGGCCGTCCACCAGCGCCGAAACCTTGCCCATCACCTCGGCGTCGAAGAAGCCCTTCAAGACGACGAAGCCCTTCTCCTTGAATACCTTAGTCTGTTCTTCGTTCAGAAACATCTCACCTATCCTCACTTTCAATACTGGGGGTTCCTTAACTGAAGTGCGGCGACCGTTCATTGATCAGAGTCAATTTATTGGCGAACGCGCGGCGTTTCTGTGCAAGATTTTACTTTGACCGTCGCTTCCTCGGGATAAGTGTCGATCCCCTCGTCACCTACCGGGAAATGTTCCCGAGGATGGCCGAGGTGCGCACCTAGGATCTGAACAACGGAGACGCCCATTTCGACGGCCAGGTTCCGCTCCAATTGGGAGCTGTCCTCGGCGCGAGCGGTCTCGGTGGTCCACCGGCTGATTGCCAATAAGAGAATCGACCCCAGGCGCACCTCCTCCCAGGGTTTTACCAAACACCGTCCTCTCGCATCCAACGAGTCGCCCGAGAAGCGCGCCGAGAACCGCCGCGTCGAGATATCCGTCGAAGTCCCCATCGCCAATTAGCCATCCCCCCCGCCGCCGCCCCGCGGCGAGGCTACGAGACACCGCCGGCCGCCCCCATCCGGCCGGCCATGGAGGCGGTTTTGATCTTATGCGCTTCTCGGCATTTCAAACTTCTTGCGCCCTCGCCGACGGGTTCAGGTCAAACTTAAAGCGTGATACGGTTCGCGAGGCGGGTCAGCTCGCGAGAGCAAATTTGGTTGGCCAATAAAGAAGAGCTGGCACGGAGAAGACATTGGCATCATTGAGATTGGGCGTCGATATCGGTGGCACCTTCACCGATCTGGTGGCGCAAAAGAGCGATGGCTCGCTTAGCGTTCTCAAATTGGCAACGACACCTGAAAACCCGGGTGACGCCGCCGTTACCGGGCTTTTGCGGCTGCTCGACGATATTGGCGCCGATATGTCGGAGGTCACCGAAATCGTTCACGGAACGACCGTGGGCTCCAACATCATCCTGCAGAAAGCGGGGGCTCGCACCGGTCTTCTGACGACCAAAGGGTTCCGTGATGTCCTCGAAATCGGTCGAATCCGCACCCCGGTCATGTTCGATCTTACCTGGGAAAAACCCGAACCCTTGTCGCCGCGCCGCTATCGCCAGGAGGTTCGCGAGCGCATCGGGGCAAACGCGGAAATCATCCATCCGCTGGACGAGGACGATGTTCGCGACGCGGCGGCGTTCTTGCTTGATGAAGGTGTCGAGGCGGTTGCCGTTTGTTTCTTGAACAGTTTCGTCAACAACGCGCACGAACGGCGGGCCTGCGAAATTCTTGAACATGAATTTCCACGACTGCTGGTCACCGCGTCCTTCGACGTTCTCCCAGAGATCAAGGAATACGAGCGCACCAGCACCACGGTGGTCAACGCATACCTATTGAAGGGAATGCGCCGATATTTGGAGGAACTGACGGGGCGCTTAAGTGACGCGGGGTTGCGCGCGCCGCTTCGCGTGGTGACCTCTCAAGGGGGCATGATCACGGCGTCCGTGGCCGCCGAAAAACCGGTTTTTGTTGTCGGATCGGGCCCGGCCGGGGGCGTTATCGGTGCGGCTCACCTAGGCACGGCGCTGGGCAGAAAAGACACCATCGTCTTCGATATGGGCGGAACGACGGCCAAGGCGTCCGTCGTCGAATCGGGCACACCTACGGTGACCACCGAGTATGAGTTCCGTGAGGGGATGAGCACTTCCAGCCGGTTTCTCAAAGGGGGAGGCTACATGCTCAAAGTGCCGGCAATCGATATTGCCGAGGTCGGCGCCGGTGGCGGATCCATCGCCTGGATCGATAACGGTGGCCTGTTGCGCGTCGGGCCACGATCCGCCGGCGCCGACCCTGGCCCCGCCTGTTACGGGCGGGGCAATGAGAAACCGACGGTGACGGACGCCGATGTTTATCTCGGCTATTTGAACCCCCATACGCTTGCCGGAGGCAGTCTGGCAATCAATCCGGGGCTTTCCGAAACAGCCATTCGAACCCACGTGGCCGAGCCGCTTGGCATCTCCGTGGTGGAAGCGGCACAAGGAATACGCAGGATCGCCAACCTCGAAATGGCCCGCGCCATTCGTTCTGTGACCGTGGAGCGCGGGCAAGATACCCGCGACATGACCTTGATGGCGGCAGGCGGCGGAGGCCCTGCCCATGCCAGCGAAGTGGCCGAGATACTGGGCATCAAGAAAGTGGTCGTGACCCCGCTGTCCGGCGTCTTCTGTTCCCTCGGTATGTTGAGCGCGGATGTCGAATACAGCTTCGTGCGAACGGTGTTGACGCCCCTCGATGACCTCGATCCGAAACTGCTCCACGATCACGCCCGGGACCTGAGGAGCGAGGCAAACGAGCGCATGATGGAAGAGGGCTTCCCGGCGGACGCGGTCATTCATGAATACTCGGTGGACGTGCGTTACGTCGGGCAGTCATCCGAGGTCATGCTGGACTATGGCCTCGAAATGTCGGCGCAAGACATTCGGCAAAGCTTTCTCGAGACCTACATGCGCCTCTACGACCATACCACCGAAGAGCCTCTTGAAATTTGCAACCTCCGCCTCGTGGCACGGGGTCGCCACGATAATGTCTTCGACTTCAAGGATCTGTGGGTCGACGAAGCACCCGTTTCCGGGGTGGTCGGGGAACGCTCCGCCTTCTTCCCGTCCGCCGAGGCGTTCGCGCCGACCGCCGTCCATCAGCGCTCCTGCCTCGGCACGGCGCCGATCCAAGGTCCGGCAATCATCGAGGCGTACGACACCACGATTGTCGTGCCGCCGGGCACCACCGCCACAGCGGACCGCACCGGAAGCATCGTCATCGAAATCGGAAATGGGGCCGAGAAAGTCATAAGCGAAGGGATCGATCCCATAACCTTGGCCGTCATCAAGAACGCCTTGGATTCGATCGTCGACGAAGTCGCTTACACGATTTTGAGGACGGCGCGATCGGAGATCGTCAAGGACGTGATGGACTATTCGGCGGCGCTTTGCGACGTCAACGGGGAAATGATCGCACAAGCGAAAACCGTCGCCTTGCATCTCGGTGCCGTGCCCGAAGCGTCGAAAGTGGTAATCGAGCGTTATGGTGACGATCTTCGGCCCAATGATGCCGTTATCTTGAACGACCCCTATCAAGGCGGCATGCATCTGCCCGATATTTTCATGTTCCTGCCGATCTTTTTCGAGGACCGGCTACAAGGTTTCAGCGTGGTGATTTGTCACCATACCGATGTCGGTGGGCGCGTTGCCGGCTCAAACGCCAGCGATTCGACGGAGATTTTCCAGGAGGGTTTGCGAATTCCGGCACTCAAGCTTTACGAGGGCGGTGTCATGAACCCGGTGTTGAGCGCGCTTATCGAGACCAACGTACGCCTCCCCGACCTTGTGCTCGGTGACTTGAAAGCCCAGTACACGTCCTGCCAAGTGGGTGCCCGGGAGGTTCGAAAACTGTTCGGGAAATACGGTGCTGCCACGGCAAGGACTTATTTTGCCGAACTCCTCGACTATGCGGAGCGCATGACACGCGGCGAGATTTCCGCATGGCCGGACGGCACTTACAGCTTTACGGATTACATCGACGACACCGGCCTAAGCGAGGAGCCCCTGCCAATTCAGGTTGCCATCACGGTCGATGGTGACCGGCTGTTCGTCGACTACGAGGGATCCTCGCCGCAGGTGGAGGCGGCGCTCAATGCAACCAAGTCCTACACCAATTCCTGCACCTACCTTAGTGTGCGCTCGGTTCTGGAGGGGGATATTCCGAACAACGCCGGCGTCTTCCGCTGCATCGACGTCAAGGCGCCCGAGGCGTCGATACTCAATCCCGTCATGCCGGCGGCCTGCGCGGCGCGGGCGCTGACCGGGTATCGGGTCTTCGACACCATGCTAGGTGCATTGAGCAAGATCGTTCCGTATCGTGTGCCGGCCGCCGGGGAGGGTGGCAACACGGTGGTTTGTATTGGCGGTTACCGGCCCGACAAGACCCCCTTCATCGTTGTCGACATGATCTGCGGCGCCTGGGGCGCCAGACCGGATCGGGACGGCATAGAGGCCATCACCAACCCGTCGCAAAATCTGTCCAATACGCCGATCGAGACGATGGAAGCGCGCCAACCGATACGGATCGAGGAATACGCCCTGCTCACCGACAGTTGCGGTGCCGGGAAGTGGCGAGGCGGCCTCGGGATCACTCGATCCTATCGCCTGCTGAGCGACAACGCGATCCTGCAATTGCGCGCCGACCGTATACGGTTCAAACCCTATGGCTTGAGCGGTGGCGAGCCGGCCGCCGGATGCGCCAACAAGATCTTCCGCGACGGGCGGTGGGAGACGTTGCCCGGAAAGATCACCTGCAAAATTCAAAAAGGCGATCTTGTCCGTCATGAACAAGCGGGCGGCGGCGGGTTTGGCGATCCCCTCGAACGTGATCCGGACCTTGTCGCCAAGGACCTGTGGAACAAGAAGATATCCCCCGAATTTGCCCTAAGGCATTACCGCGTGGACGTGAATGCGGAGACATTCGAAGCCAACGCCCCCAAGAAGGAATGAGCCGCCCCCGGCGCGGTATTTGCGTGCCGACGGGGCGGTGACCTAGGGCTCCGTCCGCAATCCCTTCTTGACGGCGGGGCGCGCCTCGATGGCCTCAACCCAGCGCCTGACGGCCGGAAACCTGGCCAGTAGTTCGTCGTCGCGCCGGGGGCCGCCCATGAACGGGAACGCCGCGATGTCGGCGATGGAATAATCGCCGAGTAGAAATTGGCGATCGGCGAGGCGGTCGTTCATGTACGCGAGATAGCGCTCGATCTCACCTTGGAAGACATCGATGGCATATTCGTCCTGTTCGGGCAGCAGGAACTTGAAGCGGTTGCGGCCGTTGAAGGCCATGCCGATGTCGGAAAGCGCGAACATGGTCCAATCCAGGGCCTCGGCCCGCACCGCGCCCGACGCCGGCATGAGCTTGCCGGTCTTCTCGGCCAGGTAGAAGAGGATGGCCGGCGAGCCGTAGACTCTGGCCGCGCCCCCATCGCCGGAGCCATCGACGATGGCCGGTACCTTGCTGATGGGGGAGATGGCCCGGAACTCGGGTGTGTTCTGCGCGCCCTCGCGGATGTTGATCCAGTGGACGGTGTAGGGCAGTTCCATCTCTTCGAGGGCGATGGAGGCCTTCCAGCAGTTGGGCGTAGCAAACATGTAAAGGTCGATCATTGGTAGCGTCCCTTCAGGCGTTTTCCGTTTTGAGGGCCCGGCGCAGGATCTTGCCCACCGGGTTCTTGGGAATTTTTTCCAAGAACTCGAGGGTCTTGGGAATTTTATAAGGGGCCAATTGGTTCCGGGCGAAGTCCAGAACCTCGGCGCCGAGGGCGTCCGACGGTGCCGTCCCTTCCGCCGGCACCACGTAGGCGTAGACCCGGTTTCCATAGCGCTCGTCGGGAAGGCCGATGACGGCGACTTCCTTGATTTTGGGATGCTTGATGAGGACGTTTTCCACTTCCTGCGGCGAGATGAAGTAGCCGCGGCTCTTGAACAGATCGTCCTGGCGTCCCTGGAAGAACAGAAAACCCTCTTCGTCAGCGATCATGACGTCTCCGGTATCGTACCAATCGCCCTTGTGGGCGTTGCGCCATTTCTCCGGCTGCTTGTGGTAGGTGAGGAAAAACCCAGGGTCCGAGCGGTGGATCATGAAGCGGCCGGGCGCCCCCACCGGCACGCGTTCGAGCGCCTCGTCGAGGAGCGCCACCCTGAAGCCGGGCAACGGCCGGCCGATCGATCCCTTGACCTGCTTCCACGCCCTTAGATTGCCGATACAGGTCTGCACCTCACCCACCCCGTAGACCTCGTAAATGGGGACATCGAAGCGCTCGGCCCAAAGCTCGGGGATGGCCGAGCCCATGTGCTCGCCCGAGCTGATGATGAACTCCAGGCTGGACAGGTCGATGCCCTTCTCGCATCCCTCTTCCGACAGAATTCGGCGATAAAGGGTGGGCACGCTGAAAAACTTGGTCACCTTGTGGCGTTCGATGGCCTCCAGGATTCCCAGCGGCGTCACCCGCTCGTGGTAGGCGACCATGGTGACGCCGCAATAAAGCGCCGCGATGTACCCCTGCCCGATCGAGCCCATGAAGCTGAACTCGCCCGGGGCCAGCATGACGTCGCCCAGTACGAACTCCATGTGGAGCTTGATGACGTCGCCGAGCGTGATCACCCAGCGGTGCGCGTGCAGAATCCCCTTGGGGTTACCGGTGGTACCCGACGAATAGCACATGAAGGCGGGGTCCAGAGCGTCCGTGTCCACGGTGTCTACGATGTCTGCAGCCCCGTTCGACGCCGCCGTCAGGTTCTTGTAGGAATGCTCTCCGGCCTCGGGCCCGGCGGCGCCGTCCAGAATTACCAGGTGATCGAGGCGACCCGCCTTCAAAAAATCGCGCAGCGGCGCCGCCACGTCCTCCATGGCAAGGGCGACACGCGCCTCGCAGTTGCTAAGCACGTAGTCCACCTCCTCGGGCCGCAGGAGCGAGTTGGACAGCACGGAAACGGCGCCCAGCTTCCAGCAGGCTAGCGCGCCGACGCAGTAATGAGGATGGTTTCGGCTTCTCAGCAACACCATGTCGCCGCGCTTCACGCCGAGGCGTTTGAGGGCCACCGCCGCGCGGTTGACCTCGGCCTCGAGCTCTTTGTAGGTGAAGACGCCGCCGTCCCAGACCATGGCGCGGGCATCGCCAAGCTCGGAAGCGGCATGACGCTCCACGGCGTAGTGGAAGATGTTCACCTTGGGCGGATACACCCGATAGCCGGGCTCGACGACAATTTTCGCCACGGTTTTTTCCTCTTTCCTTTTTTGCCGCGCCTGGCTGTTTCACCGTGCGCCAGGATGATAGCCCCATTCCCCGATCACAGCACAAGCTTCCATTTCGACGCCCGACATAAAAAACTCGAAAGCGTTCTTCCGTCCGGGTATGTAGAGGAACCAGACGGCGCGAAAGGTTTGACATGGACGCCAACGAGTTTCTCGAATCCGATATCAAGGTCGTCAACATCGGCCTCGAAAGTTTCGCCCGAGAGCTCGGCGAGCGCGGCGTGCCCACGGTGCACGTGGAGTGGTCGCCGCCGGCGGCGAACGCCCGGATCCGCGACCTCCTCGCCAAGCTCGGATCCTGATGGGGCCAAGAGACGCCATGCGAGAAAGAATCGAAAAGGCCAACCAACAGGCCCTGGAAAGGATGTTCGCTGCCGAGCCCGTGCTCGTCGACGTGCGCCCCGCCGCCGAGGCCATGGCCGACCTCGAGGACCACATGGTTCTGCATGCCGGCCCCCCCATTGACTGGACGCGCATGTGCGGCCCCTTGCAGGGCGCCATCGCCGGGGCCGCCGTCTTCGAGGGATGGGCCGCCGACCTGGAGGCCGCCGCCGACCTAGCCGCGTCGGGCGCCATCACGTTTCACCCCAACCACCACTTCGACGCCGTCGGCCCGATGACCGGGATCACCACCAAGAGCATGCCTGTGATGGTGGTCGAGAACCGGGCCTTTGGGAACCGGGCGTACTGCACCCTCAACGAGGGGCTGGGCAAGGTCATGCGCTTCGGCGGTAACGACGCCGAGGTGCTGGACCGCCTGCGCTGGCTAGCCGACGTGCTGGGTCCGGCGCTGGCCACGGCCCTGGCGGTTGCCGGCGGTTTGCCCCTCAAGGGCATCGTCGCCCGCGGGTTGTCGATGGGCGACGAGATGCATCAGCGCAATATCGCCTGCACCAGCCTCTTCTTGCGCGAGATTTCCCCCGCCCTGGCGCGCTCCGCCAGCGATACCAAAACTCTGGCCGCGGTCCTCGAGTTCATCGCCGGCAACGACCAGTTCTTCCTTAACATCGCCATGGTCATGGGCAAGGCCATCACCGACCCGGTGCGCGGCATCGAGGACTCGACCATCGTCACCGCCATGTCGCGTAATGGCACCGACTTCGGCATCCGCGTCAGCGGCACCGGCGACGATTGGTTCACCGCGCCCGTGGAAATGCCCAACGGCCTCTACTTCCCCGGCTACACCGAGGAAGACGCCAACCCCGACATGGGGGATTCGACCATCGTCGAGACAGTCGGTCTCGGCGGCTTCGCCATGGCGGCGGCGCCGGCGGTGGCTGGCTTCGTCGGCGCCGGCTCGGCCGCCGACGCCGCCAACTACACGCGCACCATGTACGAGATCACGGCCGGGCGAAACCCGGACTGGACGTTGCCTTCCCTCGACTTCGCCGGCGCGCCGACCGGCATCGACATCCGCAAGGTGCTGGAGACCGGGATCGCCCCCACCATCAACACCGGCATCGCCCACCGCGAGCCCGGCGTCGGGCAGGTCGGGGCCGGCATCGTCAGGGCGCCCATGGCCTGCTTCGCCCAAGCTCTCGAGGCCTTCGCCGCCGCCATCGGTGTGACATGAGCGGAGTCTCAGTCCTCAACCGGGCCCGGCCGGGTTTTTACCTGGATTCGGTGGCCCTCATGCGCTATTCGCAAGCCGTCGCAGCGCTTCCCGGTGTCGAGACGGCGACCATGATGATCGGCTCCGAATCCAACAAGGGGATTATGGAGGCCGCCGGCCTCCTCGCCGACGAGGGCCGCGGCGCAGAGCCCAACGACCTCATCATCGCGGTGCGCGCGGAGAGCACCGAGACCGGCGAAGCGGCCCTCACGGAAGCCGAGGCCCTTCTCGACCGTCCGGCGATAGCCGGCGATGAAGCGGGCACCTGGCACCCGAAGAGCCTGGAGACGGCGCTCGAAGCCCTAGCCGGCGCCAATCTGGCGCTGATTTCCGTACCCGGGGAATTCGCCGCCGACGAGGCGCGCAAGGCGCTGGCCAAGGGCCTCCACGTGATGATCTTCAGCGACAACGTAACCATCGAGGATGAACGTGCCCTCAAGGAGGAAGCGCGGCGCCGCGGCTTGCTGGTCATGGGGCCGGACTGCGGCACGGCGATTATCGGCGGCGTGCCGTTGGCCTTCGCCAACGAGGTGCCGCGCGGCGCCATCGGCTTGGTGTCGGCGTCGGGCACCGGGCTTCAGGAGGTCTCGTGCCTCATCGCGCGCGGCGGCAAGGGCGTGTCTCACGGCATCGGAGTGGGCGGACGCGACCTCGGCGACAAGGTCGGCGGGCTGATGACGCTGATGGCCATCGATGCCCTCGACGTGGACGCGCGGACCAAGCACATCGTGCTTATTTCCAAACCGCCTTCCGACGCCGTGGCCAAGACCGTTCTGGCGCGCATCGCCGAAAGTCCCAAGACCTTCACCATTTGTTTTCTCGGTCTGGAGAGCTTCAACCTGCCCGACAACGCGGCCATGGCAACGACCCTGGAAGCCGCCGCCGCCGACGCGCTCGGCAATCCCCTCTCCGAGCTTTCGCCCGACGAGGAGGCCAAGACCGCCGAGTTGGCCAAGGGGATGGATGAAGGCCGGCGCTGGATTAGAGCCCTTTTCGCCGGTGGCACCATGTGCGCCGAGACCCAGGTCATCTTCCGCGTAGCCGGCCAGAATGTTCTATCCAACGTCCCCATTCCCGGCGCCCTGCCCCTCGGCGATGCGATCTCCGGACACAGCGCCATCGACCTCGGCGCCGATGAGTACACCGTCGGCCGGCCCCACCCGATGATCGAACCGGCGGTGCGCAACGACGTGCTCGAAGTCGCGTTGGCCGAGCCCGACGCCGCCGTGATCCTGCTCGACATGGTGATCGGCCATGGCGCCCACGCCGACCCGGTCGGCGATCTGGCCGACGTGCTGAAGGGAGCGAAGAGCGGAGGCCCCGTCATCATTGCCTCGGTCACCGGCACCGAGGACGACCCCCAGGTCTATTCCGAGCAGATCGTAAAACTGCGCAAGGCCGGGGTCATGGTGGCACCGTCTAACGCCCGCGCCACTGCCCTGGCACTGGCCGTCGCCGGGCACCTAGAGTAATACATAACGTAATTCCGCCGCTCAATTTTCCTGAATGCTTTACCGGCGGCCAAGTGCCGCCACCGCTGCCACGGCGCCGGCCAGCGCGTCCCACCCCGAAGTGTGGCCGATGGCGTTGATGGCGCCGAGGTGGGCGTCAAGGCCGGGCGCGCCGGGCGTACCGAGCCCGGCCAGGGTTTCGTGCAGAGCGGCGGCGCCCTCTCCTTGGGCGGCGCAAGCCAAGTGCGCGTAGCTGATAGCGCCGGTTTGCGTGCGGGCCAGCGGCAGCGCCCACCCCGCCAGTCGGTCCGCCGCGCCGCCTTGGCCGAAGGTACGGAGCGCGATCATGGCGCCGCCCACGAAGTCGTCTCCTGATGGCGTGAGCCCCGGGCCGAGGCCGATGAGGCCCGCCACCCCGCGCAGCCGCTGGGCGTCTTCTCCCTCTCCCCACCGGTCATCGCCGAGCACCGATTCCAGCCAGGCGCGCAGAGCCATCACCGCCGCCGAGGCGGCGCGCAGGAAAGGCGATCCGGTGGAATCTCCTTCGCCGACGGCGCCTTTTCGGCCCGCCATTCCCGGGATCAGGGAGCCCAGGCAGTCGGCCGGCGCGGCTTGGCGCGCTGGCGCCGCCAGGGTGTCGAGTCCACGCCCAAGATCCGCCGCCGTCCATGATTCGTAGGGCGGTACCGGCCGCCACGCCGGCGCTCCGGCGAGGGGGAAGGCGAAGCGCCCACCCACCACCAACGCGTCACCGCCGCGGCGCGCCCAGGCGCCAGCGACGAGGCCGCTAGCCTGCCAATCGATGCCGCCGGGCAACGCTGCGATGACGTTGAGCGGCCCGGCGCCGAGGGATGGCGGCCCCAGGCAGGCGAGCCCGGCGGCCTCGCTTTCCACATAGAAGCTGCGCCGGAAGACCGCCATTACCCGGCCGTCTAGGCCGGACGCCAGCGCCCGTTCGGCGCCAGCGCCGAGCAGCGTTACCGGAAACGTGAAAGGCGCGGCGCGACAGACGCCGGGCTCAGCCATCGCCGGCGACGACGTGGGTGCCGCTCTCTCCACGCAAGGCCAGCATGGCCTCCTCGAGGTCGCCGATGATCACCCGCTTACCGCCGCCCTCGAGAAAGCGGATCGCCGCCTCCACCTTGGGGCCCATGCTGCCCGCCGGAAACTGTCCTTCGGCGTGATAGGTGCGCATCTCGGCGAGCGACACCTCGCCGAGATGGCGCTCCTTGGGCGTGCCGAAGTCGATGGCGATGCGGGGCACGGCGGTGAGGATCATCATCACCTCGATGTCCAGCACGTTCGCCATGAGGGCCGACGTCAGGTCCTTGTCGATGACCGCCTCGATCCCGTGGCGGGCGCCCTTCGGGCCACGGGTGACGGGGATGCCGCCGCCGCCGCCGGCGATGGCGATGGCGCCGCTTTTCGCCACCGTGTCGATGAGGGAAATATCGCAGACATGCTTGGGCATGGGTGAAGCCACTACCTGGCGCCAGCCGCGCCCCGCGTCCTCGATCATGATCCAGCCCAGCCTTTCTTCCAGATCGCGGGCCTGTTCCTCGTTATAAAAGTATCCGATCGGCTTGCTGGGGTTCTTGAAGGCGGGGTCGTCGGCATCGACCTCCACCTGGGTCAGCAGGCACACCGCATGGCGCTGGTTGCCGGCCTCGCGGAGTGCATTCTCCAGGGCCTGCATGAGCAGGTAGGCGATGCCGCCCTGGCTGTGGGCCACGCAGATGTCGAGGGTCATGGGCACGACCTCTTTTCGGGCCAGTACCTGGCGCATGAGGATCTTCCCCACCACCGGACCGTTGCCGTGGGTGATAATCAGCTCGTTATCCATTTGCATGATGGGCAGCAGCGAGTCGCCGGTGTGGGCGGCGATGTCGACCTGCTGCTCGACCGTGCCCTCGATGTCTCCCGGGTGGAAGGCGTTGCCGCCGATGGCGACGAGAAGGCGCTCGGGAGTATCCAGGTGCTCGCTCATGCGGTTCGGCCCTTCACTCGAGCACCCAAAATAAGAACGGAAATTTGCCCACCGCGCCGCCCAACCCAGTGTTCATAAACGGCGGCAGTTACTGATCAAAGTTACTATACATGACCGGCCACTCAAAATAGGCTGGTGTCTTCAGGGAGGCAAGGAATTGCCTTAGAGAACAACGAGATCAAGCTTGAGCCGAGGCCTTGACGCCTGGAGCCGGGCTTGTGTTTGGCGGCAAACAAGAAAGCAGGGACGCAATGAAAGCATTATGGAAATCCGGCGCGGCGGGGCTTTGCTTGGCGTTCTTGTTGGGCCTTGCGGCGACCGCGGTTCCGCAACTCTCGGCGCAGGCGGCGTGGGAGCCCAAGAAGCCCGTCGAGTTCGTCATAATGGCCGGCAAGGGCGGCGGCGCCGACCGGCTTGCCCGCTTCATCCAGGGCATCATCGAGAAGCACAAGCTGTCGTCGAAGCCCTTCGTGCCCATCAACAAGGGTGGCGGGTCGGGCGCCGAGACGTTGCGTTACCTTAAGGACAACAAAGGCAACCCCCACGTCATCATGGCGACGCTCAACAGCTACTACACGACGCCCCTGCGCCAGCCCAGGCTTGGCGTCAATATCGAGAAGTTCACGCCGATCACGCGCTTGGCCGAAGACACCTTCCTGCTTTGGCTCCATTCCGACACCGACATCAAGACGGTCGACGACTACGTCAAGGCCGTGAAAACGGCGGGCGGCACCAACTGGAAGATGGGCGGTACCGGCAAGGGCCAGGAGGATTCGCTGGTCACCGGAATGCTGGAGAAGAAGTTCGGCATCAAGGTGACCTATGTTCCCTTCAAGGGCGGCGGAACGGTCGCCAAGCAGCTCATCGGCAAGCACATCAACTCGACCGTCAACAACCCATCCGAGCAGGCCAGTTTCTGGGAGGCCGGCAAGTCGCGGCCGCTCGCCAGCTTCACGCCCAAGGGCAAACTGAAGGGCCGCTTCAGCAAAATTCCGACCTTCGAGGACCTGGGCTACGGCAGCGAAATGGTCTACTACATGCAGCGTAGCGTCATCGCCCCTGAAGGCATCGACAAGGACGTACAGGCCTTCTACGTCAGCGTTTTCGAAAAGGTCTACAAGTCCAAGGAATGGCAGGACTACCTGGGCAAGAAGGGCTTGATTCCGGGTTGGCTGACGGGCAAGCAACTCACCAAGTACTTCGTAAAGGAGCGCGAGGCCCATCGCGCCATGCTCAAGGCGGCAGGCGAAATAAAGTAGCCGCGCCGCGATAGCGGACATCGGGAAAACCGGGAGGAAAAACACCGTCATGCGCGTTGCCGAACTCGTCATGGCCGTCGCCATGGCGGTGTTCTCCCTTTTGCTGATGTGGAAAAGCACGGAGCTCCCCATCGGCTGGATTCCCGGAGAGGGTCCAGGCGGTGGGGCGTTTCCGTTCTGGCTGTCGGCGGCGATGCTGCTCTGCTGCATCGCCATCATCGTCCGTTGGGCGCTTAGGGCCAGCCCTCCGTCGCGTTCCACGGCCCCTTACATGGCCCCCCATACGCTCAAGCTGTTTTCTCTGGTGATGGGTTCGCTGACGGTGATGATCGGTCTAATCCACGTCATTGGCGTCTATATCTCGCTGCCGCTCTTTATGATTTTCTACATGCGTGCCCTCGGCAGACACTCATGGAAGACCGTCGGCGGCATTGCCGTCGCCACCCCTGTCGTTTCGTTCCTTTTCTTCGAGATCGCCCTGAAGATTGAACTGCCCAAGGGCATGACGGAGCCGCTGTTCTATCCCCTCTACGACATCTTTATGTGATCGGCCGGAAATGCGGCCGAGCTAGCAAGCATGGAAATTTTCGCCCACCTCGCCGATGGTTTCCTGATCGCCTTCGAGCCCCTCAACCTGGGGCTCGTCATCTTCGGATGCGCGGTTGGGCTGTTCATCGGCGCCATGCCGGGCCTGGGCTCCGTCAACGGGGTCGCCATTCTGCTACCCATGACGTTCCTTGTGCCGCCGACCTCGGCCATCATTTTCCTCGGCGCGATCTATTACGGCGCCATGTACGGGGGTGCGATAAGCTCGATCATGCTGGGCATCCCCGGCGCCTCGACGGCGGTGGCCACCACCTTTGACGGCCGCCCCATGGCCATGCAAGGCAGGGCGGACGAAGCCCTGATCGCAGCGGCGGTCGCGTCGTTCGTCGGCGGTTCCATTTCGATCGTGCTGTTCACCCTGTTCGCGCCGCCCCTCGCCGAGGTGGCGCTCGCTTTCGGCCCGCCCGAGGAATTCGCCTTGATGATCCTCGCCTTCGCCACCTTCATCGGGCTCGGCGGCGACGACATCCCGAAGACCTTCTTCTCCATCTGCATCGGACTGGTGATGAGCGCCGTCGGCCTTGATATCGTCAGCGGTGAGCCACGGCTGATCTTCGGCGACCTGCCCGGCTTCTTTCACGGAATAAATTTCCTGGTGCTAGCCATCGGAATCTACGGCATCGGCGAGATTCTGTGGACGGTGGAAATCAGCAAGGGCGAAGTCATGGTGTCGCAGGCGACGGTGACCTTGGCGCGCGTCGTCGCCGGGCTGAAGAACCTCAAAGGCACCATCAAGACCATGTTGATGGGGTCGTTCCTGGGCTATTTCGTGGGCATCCTGCCGGCCGCCGGGGCGACGCCCGGGTCCTTGATAGCCTACGGCATCGCCAAGACCATCAGCAAGGACCCGGACAGCTTCGGCAAGGGCAACATGGATGGCGTGGTGGCCCCCGAATCGGCCAACAACGCGGCCTCGACGGGCTCCATGCTGCCCATGCTGACCCTCGGCATTCCGGGCTCGCCGACCACCGCCATCCTGCTTGGCGGCATGGTCATCTGGGGGCTTGAGCCGGGGCCTCTTTTGTTCGTCAATCACGCCGACTTCGTATGGGGGCTGATCGCCAGCCTGTACGCCGCCAACCTCTTCGCGCTACTCATCAATATCGGCTTCATCCCAGTCTTCATCTGGGTGCTGAGACTGCCATTCACCGTCCTGGTACCGCTGATCTTCGGGCTGTGCGTGATCGGCGGGTACGCTCCCACCCGAAGCATGCACGACCTCTGGCTGATGGTGATATTCGGTGTCGTCGGGTATCTGATGCGCAAGCTCGATTACCCGATGGCGCCGGCCGTCCTCGCAATCGTGCTCGGCCCGCTCGCTGAGCGCTCCATGCGCCAGACCCTGATCAGCTCGCACGGCGACATCATGGAGTTCTTCGTGCGCCCCATCTCGGGCACCATCATGGTCGTCGCCCTCATCCTTATTTTCCTGCCGCTGGTCAACGTCTTGCGCAACATGGTGCGCCATCGAATCTCCAAAACGCCGCTCTAGAGGGCCTTTTTCTTGTTGCATCGGCCGCTATGTCTGGTATACAGTATACCAGACATAGCGGCCGATTACCGAACCATCGATCGAAAGACGGATCTCCTCCGACCATGGCCGATGTGGAAGCCTTCATTCGGCCCATACAGGTCGATGCCAGCCTCACCAACAAGACGTACGACGCCCTCAAGGGGGCGATCGCGTCGATGAACATCTACCAGGACGGCGCCGAACAACGCCTCGACGAACGCCAGCTCTCGGAGGTGCTCGGCGTCAGCCGGACACCCATCCGCGAGGCCCTCGTCCGCCTTGAACAGGAAGGGCTGGTGCGCATCATCCCCCGCAGGGGAGCGTTCGTCGTCCGCAAGTCGCAACGCCAAGTGGTAGAGATGATCGTCGTATGGGCGGCGCTCGAGAGCATGGCGGCCCGCCTCATCACCGAGAACGCCACGGATGCCGAGATCGCCGGCCTGCGCCGCATGTTCGCCACCTTCGAGAACGACCAGGTGGAAGCCAAGATCGACGAATATTCGGAGACCAACATCCGCTTTCACCAAGCCTTGCTCAAGATGAGCGGCAGCGACCTGATCGCCCGGATGACCGAGAACCTTTTCATCCACATGGGCGCCATCCGCATGCGGACGATCGCCGAGGACAACCGGGCGAGCCGTTCGATCATCGACCACATGAACATCATCGAGGCGCTGGAGGCACGCGACACCGAGCTCGCCGAGCGCCTTGCCCGGCAACACACATTGGATTTGGCGGCGCACGTCGAAAAGAATACGCGCTACCTGGATTGAAGTCCCCAACATGACCCCTGAACACCCGAGGAGGAAGGGCCAAAATGGTTGAGGTAGTTGAAAGAATTAAAAAACCCGATGTAGGCGGAGAGCGCATCTCCGGCGGCCACCTGGTCGCCAAGGCGCTGAAGGTGGAAGGCGTCGATACCATCTTCACCCTGTGCGGCGGCCACATCATCGACATCTACGACGGCTGCCTCGACGAAGGCATTCGCATCGTCGGCATGCGCCACGAGCAGGTCGCCGCCCACGCCGCCGACGGCTACGCGCGCCAGACCGGCAAGACCGGCTGCGTGGTGACGACGGCGGGACCCGGTTGTACCAACGCCATGACCGGCATCGCCAACGCCTTCCGCGCCGAAAGCCCGATCCTGCACATCGGCGGCCAGGGTTCGTTGACGCAGCACAAGATGGGTTCGCTCCAGGACCTGCCCCATGTTGACATGATGGCGCCGATTACCAAGTTCTCCGCCTCCGTGCCCTCCACCGAGCGCATCGCCGACATGGTCTCGATGGCCTTCCGCGAAAGCCACAACGGGGCTCCCGGGCCGTCCTATCTGGAGATCCCGCGCGACGTGCTGGACGCCGAGGTGGACCTCTCGGCGGCGCGCCTGCCCGCACCTGGCCAATACCGCGCCTCCACCCGCTCCATCGGCGACCCCGCCAACATCGAGAGGCTGGCCGACATCCTGGTCAAGTCGGAGCGGCCCTGTATCCTACTCGGCACCCAGGTCGCCACCTGCCGCGCCTATGACGACGCCATCGGACTGGTGCGCGCCCTCAACATCTCGGCCTACATGAACGGCGCCGGGCGCGGTACCCTGCCGCCGGGCGATCCCCACCACTTCCACCGCACGCGGCGCATGGCGTTCGACAAGGCCGACGTCATCGTCATCGTCGGCACGCCGTTCGATTTCCGCATGGGCTACGGCAAGCGTCTGAGGGCCGAGGCCACCGTCGTGCAGATCGACATGGACTACCGCACCGTGGGCAAGAACCGCGATATCTCGCTAGGTCTTGCCGGCGACGTGGGCGCCATCCTGGGCGCGGTGGCCGAGGCCGCCACCGGGCGCATAGATAACGGCGCCCAGGGCCGCCAGGGGTGGCTCGACGAGCTGCGCGCTGCCGAAGCGGTGGCCTCCGAAAAGCTGATGGGGATGTTCAATTCGGACAACACACCGATCAATCCCTACCGCGTCGCCTGGGAACTCAACGAGTTCTTGTCCGAGGACACCATCTACATCGGCGACGGCGGCGATGTGGTGACCATCACGGCGCAGGCCGTGCAACCGCGCTCGCCCGGCCACTGGATGGATCCAGGACCGCTGGGCACGCTAGGCGTCGGCACCGCGTTCTCCCTGGCGGCCAAGCTCGCCCATCCCAAGAAAGAGGTGCTCTGCTATTACGGCGACGGCGCCTTCGCCATGACCGGCTTCGACATGGAGACCGCCAACCGCTTCGACGCGCCGTTCATCGGCGTCATCGGCAACAACTCGGCGATGAACCAGATCCGCTGTGGCCAGATCATCAAGTACGGCGAGCAGCGCGGCAACATCGGCAACAAGCTGGGCGACGTGGATTTCGAGAAGTTCGGTGAAATGCTGGGCGGTCACGGCGAAGCCGTGCGCGACCCGGCCGATATCGCCCCGGCGTTGGTCCGCGCCCGCGAGGCCGTCGCCTCCACGGGCAAGTGCGCCGTCGTCAACATCTGGGTCGATCCGAACGAGTACGCTCCGGGCACCAGGAACCAGACCATGTACAAGTAGCCATCCGCCCCGGCCATTCCGCCACTCACCTGATTTCGCGACGAGGAAGATTATGGGAAAAGCTCTCGAGGGTATCCGCATACTCGACATGACCCACGTTCAATCGGGTCCCACGGCCACGCAAATCCTCGCCTGGTTCGGCGCCGACTGCATCAAGATCGAGCGCCCCAGTACCGGCGACGCGACGCGCGGCCAACTGCGCGACCTGGAAGACGTGGACAGCCTTTATTTCACCATGCTGAACCACAACAAACGCAGCATTACCCTCAACCCCAAGACCAAAACGGGGAACAAGATCTTCGCCAAACTGATCGAGGAGTGCGATGTGATGGTGGAGAATTTCGCCCCCGGCGCCATCGACCGCATGGGCTTTCCCTGGGAGAAGATCCAGGAGATCAACCCGCGCATGATCTATGCCTCGGTCAAGGGCTTCGGCCCCGGCCCCTACGAGGACTGCAAGGTCTATGAGAACGTCGCCCAATGCACGGGCGGCGCGGCCTCAACCACCGGCGAGATTGGTAGAGTGCCGCTGGTCACCGGCGCCCAGATCGGGGATTCGGGAACCGGCATCCACTTGGTCGCCGGCATCCTGGCCGCCCTCCTCCACCGCGAGCGCTCGGGCCGCGGGCAACGCGTCGAGTGCGCCATGCAGGATTCCGTGCTCAATCTCTGTCGGGTCAAGTTGCGCGACCAGCAGCGTATCGTCCACGGGCCCCTGACCGAATATCCCCAGTACCCCAACGGCACGTTCGGCGAGGCGGTGCCGCGCTCCGGCAACGCCTCGGGCGGCGGCCAGCCCGGCTGGATCGTCAAATGCAAAGGGTGGGAGGACGATCCGGACTCCTACATCTACGTCATCACCCAGGCCGCCGCGTTCCCCGCCTTCGCCAAGGCCATCGGCCGCAGGGATTGGCTCGAGGACCCGGAATGGAACACGCCCGCGGCGCGCCTCCCCAAGCTCGACCAGGTGTTCGCCGAGATCGAAAAATGGACCATGACTAAGACCAAGTTCGAGGTCATGGACATCCTCAACCCGCTCAACGTTCCGTGCGGGCCGATTCTGTCCATGAAGGAACTGGCGGAGGAGCCCTCGCTGCGAGCCACCGGGACCATCGTCGAGGTGGATCACCCGACGCGCGGCAAGTACCTGACGGTGGGCAACCCGATCAAGCTATCCGACTCGCCAAGCGAGGTGGTGGCATCGCCGCTCCTGGGCGAGCACACCGAGGAAATCCTCAAGGACATCGTCGGCTTTGACGACAAGGAAATCGAAAAGGCGCGCACCGACAAAGCCATCTAGACGCGACCGGCGGGGCGCCCGGCGACTTGCCATGGTGGCCAAGCACCACCGGGCGCTCTATACAGGTAACTCGATTTTGGGAGGTGCAGACCATGCGCATCATCGTCAACGGGCAGCAGGCTTTCGGCAAGGCCGTGCTCGACGCCTTGTTGGAATGCGGCGAGGACGTCGTCGCCGTCTATTGCGCCCCGGAAAAGGAAGGCCGGCGCACAGATCCCTTGCGCGAGGCGGCCGAGGAAAGGGGCCTGCCCCTCTTCCAGCCGCCGTCCTACAAGAAGCCCGAGGTGTGGGAACAGCTCAAGGAACTCAAGCCCGACCTCGGCGTGATGGCCTTCGTCACCCTGTTCGTGGTCGAGGAGTTCCTCAACACGCCGACCCACGGCACCATTCAGTACCACCCGTCGCTGCTGCCCCTGCACCGGGGCCCGAGTTCCATCAACTGGCCGATCATCCAGGGCGCGAAAAAGACCGGCTTGTCTATTTTCTGGCCCGACAACGGCCTCGATACCGGCCCCATCCTTCTCCAGAAGGAGGTCGAAATCACCGCCGACGACACCCTCGGCACCGTCTATTTCGAAAAGCTCTTCCAACTCGGCGTCGACGCCATGGTGGAAAGTGTCGACTTGGTCAAGGCCGGCAAGGCGCCGAAGATCGTCCAGGACGAGACCAACGCCACCTACGAGAGTTGGTGCACAAAGGAAAACGCCGAAATCGACTGGAGCAAACCCACCCTTGACGTCTACAACCTGATCCGCGGCACAAACCCAGCGCCCGGCGCCTGGACCACCCATGCCGGCAAGACGCTGCAGATCTTCGACAGCGCCAGGCTCGACGAGGCCTCCGGCGCGCCCGGCGAAGTGCTCGACGTATCGGCCGACGGCATCGCCGTCGCTGCGGCGGGCGGCGGCATCCTGGTCAAGCGGGTGCGCGCCGAGGGCGGCCAGAAAGTCCCGGCCCAGGAATTCACCACCGAAGCCGGTCTCGCTAAGGGCGAGCGGCTGGGCTGACAACGCGGACCGGCCAGCGCGCTGGCACCGGGAGAAACATTCAATAAAAAGGAATCGCCCGATGGCAACGAAGAGAAAACCGAAGAGCGACATTGAAATCGCCCGCGTGGCGAAGATGAAACCCGTCACCGAGATCGCCGAGCATCTCGGCATTCCCTCCCAGCACATCCACCTCTATGGGCCAACCAAGGGCAAGGTCACTCTCAATTTCATCGATACCCTCAAGAACCGGCGCAACGGCAAGCTGATCCTGGTCACCGCCATCACGCCGACGCCGGCTGGCGAGGGCAAGACGACGACGTCGGTGGGCCTTGTCGACGGCCTCAACCGCATCGGCAAGAACGCCATGATCTGTCTGCGCGAGCCAAGCCTCGGCCCGTGCTTCGGCATGAAGGGTGGCGCCGCCGGCGGCGGCTACGCCCAGGTGGTGCCCATGGAGGACATCAACCTCCACTTCACCGGCGACATGCACGCTATCGGCACCGCCCACAACTTGCTCTCGGCGATGACCGACAACCACATCTACTGGGGTGCGGAGCCGGCCGTCGATGCCCGTCGGGTCACCTGGCGCCGGGTCGTCGACATGAACGACCGGGCGCTGCGCGACGTGGTGGTATCGCTCGGCGGCGTCGCCAACGGCTTTGCGCGCCAGTCCGGATTCGACATCACGGTGGCCTCCGAGATCATGGCCATCTTCTGTCTTTCGCAGAATCTGGCCGACCTGCAGCGCCGCCTCGGCAACATCATCGTCGGCCAGACGCGAGGCCGGCAATCGGTGACCGCCAAGGACATAAAGGCCGATGGCTCGATGACGGCGCTCCTGCGCGACGCCCTCATGCCCAACCTAGTGCAAACCCTGGAGAACAACCCCGCCTTCATCCACGGCGGCCCCTTCGCCAACATCGCGCACGGCTGCAACACCCTGATCGCCACCAAGACGGCCTTGAAGCTTTCCGACTACGTGGTTACTGAGGCCGGCTTCGGCGCCGACCTGGGGGCCGAGAAGTTCTTCGACATCAAGTGCCGCAAGGGTGGCCTTAAGCCCGACGCGGTGGTCCTCGTCGCTACCGTGCGCGCTCTCAAGATGCACGGCGGCGTGGCGCGCCAGGACTTGGCCAAGGAGAACGTCAAGGCCGTCAAGGTGGGGCTCGAAAACTTGGGTCGCCACTTGAAAAACCTGAAGCGCTTCGGCGTCCCCGTCATCGTCGGCATCAACCAATTCAGCGCCGACAGCAAGGCCGAGATGGCGACCATCCGCGCCTATTGCAAAAAACTGAACGTGCCCGCTTTCGAGAACAATCACTGGGCCGACGGCGGCGCCGGCACCGAGGCGATGGCGCGGAAGGTTGTCGAGGTGGCGGATTCGGGCAAGGCCAAGTTCAAGCCCCTCTACTCCGACAAGATGCCGTTGATAGAGAAGATCCGCACCGTCGCAAAAACCATCTACGGGGCCACGGACATCGCCGTCGACAAGAGCGTCGAGGACCAGATCAAGCGGGCCGAGGCGGAAGGCTTCGGCCGCCACCCCGTATGCATGGCCAAGACCCAGTACAGCTTCTCGTCGGACCCCGATCTCAAGGGGGCGCCCTCGGGCTTTACCGTACCCATCCGCGAGGTGCGGCTATCGGGCGGGGCCGAGTTCATCGTCGCCATCTGCGGCCAGATCATGACCATGCCGGGCCTGCCTCGGGTGCCGGCGGCCAACAGCATCTTCGTCAACGACGCCGGCCAGATCGAGGGGCTGTTTTAGGGCACCGCAGACGCATCTCCCCCCACAAATTCAGTTGACGGAGTTGTAGGAGAGTTCCACAGTCGCCTCCCGAGTCGTAGCGCCGCGTTCGGACCCTGGCTCGGCGCCCAATGGACACGCGAATGAGCAGCGTCGAATTCAACGAGATGAGGGTCCTGATCATCGATGATCATGCCTTCGTTCGCCACACCATTGGCCCCACGCTCTCGGCCCTGGGGGGAAGGAAGTTGTCGATGCCGAACTTCTCGAAAAGTGACATTTTGACTGTTGTCCGATTACATGGGTCTAACTTCAGTGTGCCAGGAAAGCGTGCCAAACGAGGTTACTTGACGTAGCCTTCCTTTTCCAGTGCCGCCCGCCGGTACAGACCACTTCGATTCCCTGGCAAAGCCCGGCGAGGCGCTCAAGCCCCACGGTGCGGGCGCCCCCCCCCTAAGCTCATGGGCGGTCTCTTTCAATGCCTTTGCATCGCCGTCAACTGCGCTTGGTTGAGCCTTTTGCCAAATTCCACGCCTGTTCTGGCGAAGTCCGCCACCAGTTCCCCGGTGGCATCCTCGCCGTAATCCGACCGCAGCGCGGCCAGCCTGGATGCGTCGGTGACCGGTAGCTGCATGGCCTTGTCTGCTCTATTTGTTTCCGCGAAAACTTTGCCAATATATCACTTCCCTTGGCCGCTTGGCCCAGACGATCCATCCACATTCCGTGATCATTCGTCTGCGACCCGACGCCCGGCCGGCCCCGGCCATGCCGTGAGCTGGGGGATCAAGCGCGGCACATTCGCCTTGTAGGCGCGGTAATCGTCGCCGAAGCGCTTCTCCAGGCCCCTCTCCTCGACGAGGGGAATGTAGATGGCATTGGCGGCGAAAAAGAAGGCCAGCCACGCCGCCAACGGCCATGACTGCAGCACCAGCGCCTCCGCCCCCAGCATGAGCACGACGCCACTGATCATCGGGTTGCGCACGTGCCGGTAGGGACCGCGCACGACCAGCTTCGTCGGCGGCTCCCATGGCGCCGGGGTGCCGTCGCCGTACGTCGCGAACAGGCGCACCGTCCAGACGGCGAGCCACAGCCCGACGGTGGCGGCCACGGCAGCAAGCCACAGGGCGACCTCGTCCGGTCCCGCCACCGATGCCTCCGCCGATGTCCCGCCGGAAATCCATAGAATAACCGCCGGCACGAAGACGAGAACCGTCCCCGGCAAGACGATGATGGCGCGAACCTGACCCCACATCATGGTCCTACCTTTCAGCCACGCCGCGGCGCGCTAACCGGGCGCCGGTGGCCGTTTCGTGGTATGATGGCGCCAATGGACCGAAGATGGTAATCGAACACAGCGGCCAAGCAATAAAAGAAACCCCGCCCGCCCCACGGCCTGCCCGCCCGCATCGTGGACACGGCCGTCGCCATAGCCGATGAGACTGGGTGGAACGGTGTTCGCCTGCGCCGGGTGGCAGACCATCTCGGTGTCCCGCTTTCCGAGGCGCGCCGCCATTTTCGCGACCTCGACACGGTGGTCGACAGCTGTGTTCGGGCGCGCCAACCAGGCCATTCTAGCCCCCACCGAGCGCACTTTTGCCGACCTACGAGCGCGCCGACGCCTCTATGCGTTGCTGTTGCGGTGGTTCGATGCCCTGGGCGCCCACCGCCGGGTTACCGGCGCGATGATCGCCGCCAAGCTGCATCTGTCGCACCCCCACCATTGGGTGCCCTTGACCTTCAATCTTTCGCGCACCATCCACTGGCTGCGCGACGCCGCCGGCCTCGACGCCGCGGGCCGGCGGCGCCAGATCAAGGAGATCGGGCTCAGCGCCCTGTTTCTGGCGACCCTCGCCATCTGGGCGCGTTATGGCACGGCGGACCAGGAGCGTACCCGCGCGTTCCTCGATCGAGCCCTCGCTCGCACCGACGGCGCCGTGGCGCGGCTCTTCCGAAACAATTAGGCCGCTTGACCGGCATTTCTCCCGGACGGATCGCGACCGGCGTCGGGATCAACGTCCCGTCGTCACCTCGATGAGGATATCGTCGAGGTCCCGGAAATAGACCGAGCCCGCCTCCTCGGTACCCCACGACGAATGGGGGATTTTCTGTCCTTCAGCGTTGCCAGAATCTCTTGGTACTGCCGCGGCTCAGCCTTCAGGGCGACGTGGCGCATGCTGCCGATGCCACGCACGGGGGGGGATTGCTTCGTGTTCGGGAAAGCCGAAGAACGCAAGCATGTTGCCGCCGCCCATGTCGAGGAATATGTGCGTCGAGGTCGGATCGTCGCGATTGGGCACCAGCCGCGTCAGCCGCATCCTCAAAACTTCGGTGTAGAACCGGATGGTGGCGTCGAGGTTGGAACTAATCAGCACCAGATGACGGACGCCGCCGGTTGCCACGGGCTCGCCATCGGTCTCTTCGGCTTGCATATAGCTCTGCCTGAGTTCGTCCCGGCGCACTTCATGGTAACTTTGATCGAGAACGGCCATTCCTCTGCATGGCTCCCGGTCCGGTCTCGATCCTAGCTAATTTACCGCCTCCGGACAACGCGAGTCGGCGCTCCCTTGCCGTTGCCGACGACGAGGCGGCCCTTGGGACCGGTGCGGGCTGGGAATTTGACACCGAAGGCACTAGAATCCTATCGTTTCAAATTCATTCAATTTGAAACGTGAATAGCCCTCTATGTCATACTTAGGGTCTTATCGTCCTGGATCGAAACGATCCAGGACGATAAGACCC
>PVBE010821665.1_pt1 | contig 27304 bp, 23 predicted proteins | sample 1631181 | NCBI WGS metagenome assembly PVBE01 (sample SAMN08397723, study PRJNA350692) | Marine metagenome, whole genome shotgun sequencing project. | isolation source: water | place: Pacific Ocean | collected 2012-04
AAGGACGGCCCGATATGGCTTGGTTCGAGGGGAGCCGCAACCCCCTGAAAATCGGGGACTGTTGGGGATCATCCGGGACGGGGCACTACAACCGTAATCGGTTTTCGAGACCGCCCCGTTCGACCACTCCGGCACCCCTCCAATCCATTGAAAAGTCTAGACTTTTCTGAAACGGATCGGCCCCCACGTCGGAACCGACCAGCTGTTTGGTCACCTAAGCCGCTCGGGAGCCGCTTTTTAGCGCGGCCTGGATGGCGCTGTCTACCTTCTGGTGGTACCGGCCAAACAACGGGGTATCGCCGTTGGGTCGGTCCTCTAGCTGAGATTCTGCCGTCCGCGCGTCCAGCTCATGGTTTCAGCCCGACGCCGCTCGCTCTCGTTTAGCGCACCTTCGTGGCGCAACAGCTTGCGGACGTAGTAGGCGAAGAAATTTGCCCAAAGGCCCATGGCACCCAGATTGACCGCCTTGCCGTCGGTCTCCGAGCGCTCGGGCACGCTCCACTCCAGCCCCGAGCCGTTGAGCACGAGCTGGGCTCGGCAGGCCTTCTCGACATAGATGCCTGTGATGGTGGCGTCAGCGATGCTGGGACCGCAGAAAGTGACGCCATGGTTCTTCATGAACACGACCTTGGCATCACCCAGCGCCGCCACCAGGTCCTGGCCCAGGGGTTTGGTGTCGATCAAATCCGAGGTATCCCGGTAGTGGGGCGTGTTGCCCGCAAAGTGAATGCCTTCCTGGCCGATGGCAGCCAGTTCTTCCTGGGTGGCGGCGAAAAGGCAGGCGTGGAAGGGATGGCTGTGTCCGACCACGTTGACGTCGTCCCGCGCCAATAGGATCTCCGAGTGGATCGGCCACTCCGAATGGCGCTCCCCCTGACCTGCGAGGATCTTGCCTTCGAAGTCCAAGAGCACGAAATCGTCCGGCCCCATGATTTCATCGAGGCCGAGGAAGAAGCGTTTCATCCAGAAGCCGCGGCCCTCGGGATCGCGCAGCGACAGGTGCCCCAGCGACACGTCGTCATGGCCCTCCATAGCCAGGACGCGGCAGGCCAGCGCCAGGGTTTCCAGTTCCTTGGCAAGACTCGGGCCGAGGTCAAGGTCGGACATTTTGCTCTCCGGTCATACGACATGGGTGCGTTGCACCGAGGCGGGGAAAAGGTCTTCGACGGCCAGCAGATTGGGGGCGAGACCTTGTTCATGGGCGTATTGCAAAAAGGCCTCGAGGGTCGGACGGTTGGCCTCGATGCCGTAGGGCCAGATATCGGCGCCGAAAAGAGCCTGGGCCCGGGCCGCATCATCGAACCCCCAGGGTACGGGATAGTGCGACATGGTGGCATCGAGAGCGCGCACCAGGCTGCGCCGCTTGGCCTCCTCGAAGGCGTTCATCAGGTTCACGGCAATCCAGGGATGGCGTTCGAGCACGGCCGATCGGATGGCGATGGTGTGCATGATGGGAAAGATGCCGCTCTTGCGGTAGTGCGCCTCCTCGGCCGAGCGAAAGTCCGCAAAGAGGCGGCGTATGCCGGGCTGGCCGCTGGCGAAGTGGGCCGGCGGCCGGGGCACGATCATGGCGTCGATATCGCCGGCCAGCAGCATCTCGGTGAGTGAGCGGTCGCCGACTTGGCTGTAGCGAAGACCGTCAGGCAAGGAAAGCGAGGCCTTTTCCTCGCGGCCGGGCTCGTTCATGCCGGCCTGAACCCAGTCGATCTCGGATAACGCCACGCCGGCTTCATGTTGGAGATAGCCCCGGGCATAGACACCGGCCGTCACCGACCACTCGGGCACGCCCACCCGGCGGCCCGAGAGATCCTGCAAGCTGGTAATCTGATCGTCATCGCGAACGTAGAACGAGGAGAGTCGGAAGACCCGCGAGGGAAAGACCGGAATCGCCGTGATGCTGTGGTCGCCCTGGGCGCGGCGCGAGACATACTTGGCGAAGGAATACTCTGATAGGTCCCATTCGCCGTAGGCCGTGAAGCGATAAAAGATTTCCTCGACCGAAAGCCGCAAATGCGTGATCTCGATGCCCTCGGCGCGTACCAGGCCAGCGGCCAGATCGCGGATGTGGTCGTAGTCGTCGGTCGCCAGGGACAAGTGGACGGGATTGCCGGGAATGCTCATCGGGCCTCCATCGCTGGCTCCATCGCTGGCTCCATCTCTGCGAAGATCTCTTCGGGCGCATAGCGCCGCGGCGTCAATCCCTGCTCAAAGGACCACCGTGTCTGGGCCTCCAGGGTGGCACGGTTGGGCGCCACACCGTAGGGCCAATAGTCCGCCCCCATCAGCTCGATCGTAGCCTCGGCCTCGGCCACCAGCCAGGGCAGCATGACGGCCAAGGCGTCGAGGTCGACGAGCCGCGGCAGGGCCAGGGCCTTGGCCTCTGCAAAGCCCCGGTAGACCGCCCCGGCCAGCCAGGGGTAGGCCGCCAGCAAGGTCTCACGAATGCCCACGACGTGCATGATGGGGAAGATACCGGTCTTCTGGAAATAGACCTTCTCGAGCGATCGGAAATCGGCAAAGAGGCGCCTGACACCGGGCCGGCGCTGGCTGAAAATCTCCGGGTCGCGATAGCTGACGATGGCCTCGATCTCGCCCGCCAGCAGCAGGGCGGCCAGGGTCTGATCGGCGCCGATGGGCTCGATTTCCACGTTCGCCGGCGCCTCGATGGGCAAATACCCGAGGCCGCCCGGGCTGTCGACGCCGCCGGTGCGCCACAGCATGTCGCCTGGCGCAACGCCGTATTCGTCAGCCAAGAGGCCGCGCACGCAAAGCCCGCGGGTGAAGTGGTAGTTGGGTGCGCCCACCCGTTTGCCCTTGAGGTCGCCGGGCTCGCTGATGGTGCTTTGCGGCCCCAAGTAGATCGAACCGTGGGCAAACACCCGAGACAGAAAGACCGGGATAGCGCGATAGGGAAATCCCCCCTGGCCGAGCGCCACCAGATAGCTCGAGAACGACATCTCGGCGACGTCGAACTCGTGGTCGTCGAACAGCCGGCGGAAAGTTTCGGCCGGGTGGTGGTTGCGGTAGGAAAGGGTGCAGCCCTCGATCGCCACGGTGCCCGACTTGAGGCCCTGGATGCGGTCGTAGTCGCCGCTGCAGATGCTTATCTCGAGACTCATTCCGTGCCCTCGGGGTGGGGCCGCGGTTTTCTCATTCCCGGCGTTGCCAACCACAGCAGCGCCGCCACGGCCAGGCCGACGAGCGTGATCGGTAGCGACGAGGCGAACATCGAAAGACCGGCCGCGGCCAGCAGCAGGCGTTGCCAACTTCGCAGCGCACCGCGCCAATAGCCCTCGACCGCCAGGGCCAAAAGGAAGACCCCGAGAACCGCCGACAAAGTGGCGCCGAGGATGCCGAGCGGCGACCCCACGAGCAGGATTTCCGGGCGGTAGATGAAGCCGAACGGCACCACGAAGGCGGCCAGCGCCAGGCGCACCGACAAAACGGCAATGTGCAGCGGATTGTCCTCGGCTATCGAAGCCGCAGCATAGGCGGCGACGGCCACCGGCGGCGTGATAGCCGACATCACGGCGTAATAAAGCAGGAACATGTGGGCCGCCAGTATGGGCACGCCCAGATCGTCCAAAAGCGGTCCCATCAGCACGCCGGCCAGGATGTAGGCGCTGGGCGTCGGCATGCCCAGCCCCAGCACGATGGTCAGGGCCGCCGCCAGGAGCAGCGAGCTGAAGAGCTGGGCCTCGGTTATGAGATAGATGACGTGGGCGAACTTGGCCGCCAGGCCGGTCATCGTGATACCGCCGATGATCAATCCCGCAGCGGCGCAGGCCCCTGCCACCGGCACCATGCGGTAGCAGGTTTCGGCCAAGACCTTGATCATGGTGACGGGACCGATGCGGGTTTTGGACTTCAGCATCGCCACCGCCAACACGGCGATGGTGCCGAAGACCGCGACCATGGTGGGCGTGTAGCCGTTGAACAGCGCCACCGTGATGGCCACCAGCGGCACGAAGAACAGGCCACCCTGTTTCATGGTCTCAAGGAAAGGCGGTATCTGATCGTCGTCCAGCGGCCGCAATCCCATCTTGAGCGAACGGAAGTGGACCTGGGAATAGACGCAGACGTAATAGAGCAGCGCCGGCACGATCGCGGCGATGGCGATGTCCTGATATTCGATGCCGGTGTATTCGGCCATGATGAAGGCGGCCGAGCCCATCACCGGTGGCACCACGCTGCCGCCGGTCGACGCAGCGACCTCGACGGCGCCTGCCAGCGCCCGATTGTAGCCGAGCTTGCGCATGATGGGGATGGTGATCGATCCCGTCGTCACGACGTCCGAGGTCGGGCTGCCCGAAACCATGCCGTAGAGCCCCGACGACACCACCGCCACCTTGGCCGGCCCGCCGGGATGGCGGCCGCTGATGGAGGCCGCGAAGTCGAAGAAGAAGTCGCCCCCGCCGGTGGCCTGCAAGGTGGTGCCGAAGAGCACGAACAGGAAGGCATAGGTGGCTGCCACCCGGATAGGCAGCCCGAAAATGCCGTCCGTGGTGAACATCATGATGTCGGCGAAATGTTCGTAGCCGATCAGGCCGTGCTGCAGCACCCCGGACAGCAGGTGGCCCCAGAAGTTGTAGGCGATGAACAGCAGCGCCACCGCGGTCAACCCGAGACCGGTGGTGCGCCGGGTCACTTCGATTGCCAGCAGCAGCACCGCCGAGGAGAAAACAAGATCCCAGGCGGTCAACTCGTCGAGCAGCGAGATACGCTCTTCGACCACCCCGGCCTGCAGACTGAAATAGATGCCCGAGGCCAGGGCGACGCCACTAAGCAGCCAATCGAGCGGACTCGGCCGGTCGGGATCGGAATGTTCGAAGGCGCCGACGGTGAGAAAACCAATGGTCATCATGCCGCAAGTGAACAGCATGCCCAGCGTCCAGGGGCCGATAATGATAAGCGTCGCGGCGCTGACGACGAAGATGGCGATGGCCACCGACACGGCGGTGAAAAACCAGCCGAGCGCCCCCGTTGGCCGGCGCCGTACGCCGACGGAAAACCACACACTGGCCCGAAATACGCCCAGTCGGATCACTGCGTCCCCGCGCCTTGGCGGCGGGCCGCGCGAGGCGGCCCGCCGGACCGGACGTCCGGCTCCCGGCCGGCTACATCAAACCCGCTTCTTTGAGGTACTTGATGCTGCCAGGGTGGAACGGCGCTATGGCCGGTGTGGCCAAGGTCTGTGGCGTCGCGGTCTTCTTGATCAGGCGATGGGACTTGCTCTTGAAAACCTCGATCTGGGTATGCAGCGCCTTGGTGATGGCGTAGGCGGTGGCGTCGGGCATGTTGGCGTTGGCCACGATTATAGCGCCTATGCAGATGGAGTTGATCTGCCCGGCGGCAAAGGCGTAGTCGCCCTTCTTGAAGACGCAGGGCTCACCGCCCAGTTTGTTGGCCACGCTCTTGACCACCGAAGCCGGGATGTCGAGCAGCACCGGCGTCACGCCCTTGGCGATCTGGCGCACGGTGGGATGCTTGTAGGCGATGCCGTAGTTGGCGAAATCGATGCGCCGGTCGAGCATCAGCGAAACGATTTCCTTGGAGGCTGCATTTACCACCTGGCCGCCCCAGCCCTTGATGTCATCGAGCGGGATACCGACCTGCTCCATGACCATGCGGCTGACGACGCTATCCATGTTGCCGCGCCGATTGATGGCCATGCGCACGGGCGGCTTCTTGGCCTTGAGATCGGCCAACGAGGCGATGCCGTGCTTGTCGGCAAAATCCTTGTTGAGGATCAGATGGGTGGCCTGAAAGCGGGCCGCCGGCGTGTAGGCCCGGAACAATACCCGGACGTTTTTCATCGACGACTTGAACGGTGCCTGACCGGTCCAAGCCACCGTGAGCTCACCATCGGTGGCCAGACCCATCGGCACACTGCCCTTGGACACCAGCGGCACGTTGGCAAGGCCGCCGGACGAGGTCTGATAGGTCACCGTGGAGCCGGGATAGGCAGCCGCTATGGCGGCGTCGATACCGGCACCAATTTTCGACCAGAGCCCACCCGGGCTGGCGCCTGAAAGGGTGAGATTGTACTTGGATTGGGCCTCGACCGCGCCGATGGCGGTCACCAAGGCCAGCGACGTCGCTGCAAGCAACCTGATCACTTTCATTTTTTCCTCCCTGGTTATTCTTTCGCTACGACCGCTCTGTCGGCGGCCCTGAAGGGCACCCACCGGGCGCCCGGTTGAGACGATCGGACGGCGCTAGGCGCTGAGCCGCTCTCCATCACCGAACACGCCGGCGGCCTGGTAGGCCTGGATTTCCTCCTCACTCAATCCCAAAAGCTCAGTGAAGACATGGCGGTTGTGCTGGCCCAGCAACGGTGCCGATTCGCCGACAACCCCGGGCGTGGCCGAGAGCGCCATGGCCGGCAAGTAGCAGGCAATGTCGCCCATCTCGGCGTGCGGCCGCTGTTGCCAGGTACCACTGGCCCGGATCTGCTCGTCGTGGAAGAGATCCCGCATGTCATTGACAGGATAAACCAGAACCGCCGCTTCGCGAAGTGCGGCAACGATATTTTCGGCCGGTCGCGCGGCACACCAGGCGGCGACCAAGGCCTCCAGCTCCGCGCCGTTGCGCCGGCGCGACGCGGCGCTCTGGAAACGCTCGTCCTGGGCCGCACCGGCTTCGCCGATGGCGGCGACCAGGGCGGCGAACTCCCGGTCGGACCAGCACGAAAGCGCCAGCCAGCGGCCGTCGGCCGAAACAAAGGTGCCGTGGGGCGCGGCCACGGCATCGCGATTACCGCTGCGGCCGAGTGCCGGTTCACCATCTTGGTGGGCGAGCAGCGGGCCGGCCAGGAACAAGAGCCCGGTTTCGTACTGGGCCAGATCGATCATGGCCCCACGTCCGCTGCGCCGGCGTCGCTCGAGGGCGGCCAGCACGGCCGAGAGCCCGAAGAGCGCCGCAATGAAGTCGATGTAGGGGCCGTAAAGCAACATGGGCGGGCCGTCCGGCTCGCCGGTCAGACCGCAAAAACCGGCCAACGCCGACAACATGGTGCCGAAGCCCGGCATCTTGGCCCGCGGCCCGGTCTGGCCCATGTTGCAGGTCGACAGCATGACCAGCCCCGGATTGCTGTCGGCGAAATTTTCGTAGCCCAGGCCCAGGCGGGCCATGACTCCGGGACGCATGTTCTCCACCACCACGTCGGCCCAGTCGACCAGGCGGCGCGCCAATTCCAGCCCCGCCGGCCTTTTCACGTCGACCGTGACGCCCAGCTTGGAATCGTTGAACAGCGCGAAGCAGCCGCTGCGGTTGAGGCCGGGGCGGTTGTCGGGATAAGGCGGATACTGCAGGCGAAAGCCGTCGGGCCGGTCGGCCGATTCCAGATGCACCACGCTGGCACCGTAGTTGGCCATGATCTTGCCCACTTGCGGCCCGGCAGCGTAGCCCCCGAACTCGACCACCTTGAGGTCGCCAAGTGCCGGCCCTCGGTCACCCGGTTTGATCGAATGCACCGCGCCGGAGCGGTGCCAGGCTTGCCTACATTCCTCGGCCGAGCCAGCCGGCGTTCCCGGGGCATGGCGCAATCCGGAGCGCTCACCGTCGACGATGGCGAATGTGCCGCAGTGGCGCTCGGTCTTGCCGCCGTCACCGGTCACGTCGTGCCAGAACCCGCGCGCCGCCAGTTGCGGATCATCGGCGATGTCGCCGACGTCGAAGACCGGATAACCCATCATGCCCCGGGCGCTGACCTGGGTCAGGAACTCGGCCTTGCCGACGTCCTGAAAGAATTTTCCGATCACCTGCTCGTAGCGATCGACCTCGTCCTGGCCCAGACGCGTCGGGTCGAAGGCCTCCCAATCGACGTCGGCCAGCGCCCCCAGTTCGGCGCCGCGCTCCTGCATCCAGGCCATCAGACCCTTGTTGGTGCCGCGCCCCGCGGCCCCGCCGTAGAGCACGAAATTCAGGTAGCCGTCGCGGCAGGGCCAGAAGGCCCGGTATCGCGCGCCCGCCACTGAGCGGCCGGTGACGTAGGCCCCGGCCCGCGTCGCCACCTTGCCCAGCACGTCCCAGAAAGCCGGGGCATGAGCCAACGCCATGATCACCGCCGACTGGGCGGAGATGTCGACGTGCTGGCCACGGCCGCTATCATGGCGTTCCGTCAGCGCAATCAACGCGGCCACCGCGCCGTGGGCCCCTGCCCAGCCACCCGACTGAGGTGCCGTCACCCGGGTGGGGGCGCCGTCGGGCTCGCCGGCCAGCGAAAGCGCCCCACCCGCGGCCATGATCTCGAGATCGCTGGCCGGCCACTGGGCACGGGGGCCGCTGCGGCCGAAGGGCGTGATCGAGACATGAACCAGACGGGGATGGTTGGCTGCCAGGTCGTTTGGCTCAAAACGCGCGGCCTCGGTCGATCCTGGTGCCCAGGTCTCGATCAGTACATCGCAGGCGGCAACGAGATCGTCGACCGCCGGGCGGTTCTCGTCTGCGAAGGGGTCGAGTTCGAGCAGCCGCTTGTTGACGTTGTTGGCCCGCCAGGTGGCATCGCGGGGCGTGCCGGGGGGCTCGATGCGGATGACGTCGGCGCCCAGATCGGCTAGCAATCGAGCCGCCAGCCAGCCGAGCTCGCCGGCGCAGTCGAGGACTTTGAGACCAGTGAGCACGCCGCTTCGCCCGGCCTCGCTGCTAGCGGCCGGTCCTGGCCAGCGACAGCACCCAGCCCTGCATGCGCGCCTTGGCCCGTTCGATGTCGGCGTCCGAGAAGAAGTCCTCCAGCTTGACGCGGTCGACCGGATAGACCGGTCGGTGGAAGTCCTGCTCGTAGCCGTAGGGCACGGTGGCATCGATGCCCATGCCGCCCTCGAAGACCGTATTCGAGGCCGTCCAGGCACGTTCGCCTGCCGTCATGCGCTCGGCCGGCATGAAGGTCTGACCGCGCCCGCCCGGCAGGGGATTGAGGATGTCGGTCTGCGGGTTTACCCGCGTCGTCAGGCACCACATGATGTCGTCCATGGAATAGATGTCGACGTCCTCGCTGACAGCGACAACCAGGCGCATACCCTGCGAACACGACAGAATCGCCGACATGAAGTTGCGCTGCCAGCCTTCCTCGATGGAGTTCCGCTTTTTGACCTGAATAATGGCGCCGCCCCAGTCCGTCATGCAGAAGGGGATGTGGACGTCCTGCACGATGCCCGGCTGCAGCCGTTCGCAGAGTTCGAAGATGGCTGCTTCGCGTACCGTGGTGTCGATGTTGCTGTCGTCCGAGGTATGAACGCCAAGGGGGAAGATGACCGGTCGCGATTCCGGCTTGCGCATGGTGATGGCGCTGACGTGGAAGGTCGAGGTTTTGTAGGCCTTGCCCATGTAGCCAGCCCATTCGGGATGGAAGAAGGTCTTGCCCTGGACATCCTGCTCCTCGGCTTCGGCGGTCTCGTAGCGTTTGTCACGCTGGTGCAGGTGGCCTTCCAACACGTACTCGGCATCGGCCAAAGCCCAGGCATCGACGGTTCGCGCCTTCACCAATCGGATCGGCGAGCCCTGGATGGCGCCGGCCACGGCAATCTCGTCGCAGCCCTTGGGCAGGATGACGTAGTCGAAGCCGGCACCTGCCAGAAGCGTGCATGCTGGCGGTACGCCGAAGCACATGGTCAGCGGAATGGGCTTATCGTCCTTGTAGTGTTCGGTCAGGACTTGCCACATGTGTGAGCCGGGGGAGATCTGAAAGGTGCCGACGTCGCCCCAGCGGAAATTCATGCGGTTGTAGCCCAGGTCGCTGCCGCCATCGAAGTAAGGTCCGACCACGCAGCGGATGCCCGACCCCACCGTCAGCTCGGGCTCCAGAGCGGTGTGGCGGATGGCCGTAATCCACTCGTTGACGTCGATGTTCTCGGTGATGATGTGTTCCTGGCAGGGTGCCTCGTCCTGGCCGATCTCGGTTGGCTTGAGGGGATTGGAGAAGGCGGCAGCGATCTTGCGCGTGCGGTCGACGGGGCCGTCGAAGCCGAACATCCTGTCGATCAGGGTGATGTCGGAAAAGAGATTGGTGATGGCCCGGGCGTGGGGCTTGCCCTTGACGTTGTGGAACAGAATGGGCGGTCCGCCGTCGAGATGCTTCTGGATGCCGGTAATCTCGAGATCAGGATTGACTTCCTTCTCGGTTTCAATCAGGTGTCCCTCGTCCCGCAGCCACTCGATGGTGGAGCGCAGGCTCGAGCTGTCGCGCTCATTGGCGGCGTCCTTGTGGACCGGATCTGACATGTTCGCGCCTCCTCGTTGGTCACCCCTTCGGTATCGATTTGATCTCAGCCCCTGCCGGCGTGACAGTTTCTTTGTTTTTAGACTTTGCCAAGCCCTTGGAATGGCAAAAAAACACGATAGGAGGCTCAGGCCCACATCTCAACCTCCGTCGGCTTAACGGTACTCTGGTCGGTTCGGGAAAAACGTTGACAGCCGCGCCATCCCGGCTATAGTCCCGCCGTCCCCGCGGGCTAGGATTTGACGCGGGGTTTTCGCGTTTCAAGCCAGGACGGTTCAATGTACGCGGTCATTAGGACGGGCGGCAAACAACTTCGGGTCGCCAAGGACGACGTTATCCGGGTCGAGAAGCTGGCTGCCGAGGACGGCGCCGAGATCACGCTCGACGATGTGCTTATGCTCGGTGACGGCAGCGACACCACCATCGGCACGCCTTTGGTCGAAGGCGCCAGCGTCTCGGCCACCGTGCTCGAGCAGACGCGCGGCGACAAAATCATCGTTTTCAAGAAGAAGCGGCGCAAGAATTACCGCCGCCGCAAGGGCCATCGCCAGGACCTGACGGTGCTACGCATCGACGCCATCAGCCCGCCGGGCAGCCAAAAGGCGGCCAAGAAGGCTGCTGCGAAACCTGCCGCGAAGACGGCCAAAAGCGACGCCGAGGCGGCACCCAAGGCTGAAGCAAAGACGAAACCGGCGAAAAAAGCCGACACGGCGGAAGAAAAGAAAGCCAAGGCGCCAGCTAAAAAGAAAGCGGCGACGGCTGCCGACAAAGAGAAACCCGCCGCCAAGAAATCCAAGGCTGCGGACAAAAAGCCGGCTGACGACAAGGAGTAGCAGGCATGGCACACAAAAAGGCGGGCGGTTCATCACGCAACGGCCGCGACTCCATCGGCCGGCGGCTCGGCATCAAAAAGTACGGCGGCGAGCCGGTCATCCCGGGCAACATCATCATTCGCCAGCGCGGCACTCGCTGGCATCCCGGCCAGAACGTTGGTATGGGCAAGGACCACACCATCTTCGCCAAAGTCGAGGGCCGCGTCGCCTTCGCCAAGTCAGGCGACCGCACCTTCGTTTCGGTGGAGCCGACGGGTTAGCAGGCCAACGCCATTCCACGCATCAGGGGAATGGCAAGCCATTCCCCTTTTTTGTTGCTGAATCACCATGAAATTTCTCGACCAGGCCAAGATCTACGTACGCAGCGGTGACGGCGGCGCCGGTTGCATCAGTTTCCGGCGCGAGAAATACGTCGAGTTCGGCGGCCCAGACGGCGGCAACGGCGGCCGCGGCGGCGACATCGTCTGCGAGGCCGTGTCGGGCCTCAACACACTGATCGATTTTCGCTACCGCCAGCACCTCAAGGCGCCCAAGGGAGGTCACGGACAGGGCCGTGATCGCACCGGCAAGTCGGGCCAGGACGTTTGCATCCGGCTGCCCGCCGGCACCCAGATCTTCGCCGAAGACAACGAGACCTTACTGGCCGATCTGGTCGAGATCGGCGACCGGGTGGTGCTGGCCCGGGGCGGCGGCGGCGGTCACGGCAATGCGCACTTCAAAAGCTCCACCAACCAGTCGCCGCGCCGTGCCGATCCCGGCGAGCCGGGCCAAGAGCATTGGCTTTGGCTCAGACTCAAGCTGCTCGCCGACGTTGGTTTGGTGGGCCTGCCCAACGCCGGCAAGTCGACGTTTCTGGCAGCCGTAACCGGAGCCCGGCCGAAGATTGCCGACTATCCCTTCACCACGCTCTTTCCTCAGCTCGGGGTGGCCTACGTGGCCGGTGAGGAATTCGTCATCGCCGACATTCCGGGACTCATCGAGGGGGCCCACCAGGGCGCCGGACTGGGCGATCGGTTTCTCGGTCACGTCGAGCGTTGCGGCGCCATCTTGCATTTTGTCGATGGCACCGCCGACGATGTCGCCGAGGCTTGGCGCACGGTGCGCCATGAGCTCGATTCCTACGGCCATGGCTTGAGCGAACTGCCCGAGCATGTGGCCCTCAACAAATGCGATGCCTTGACCGCCGACGCAGTGGCAGAAAAGTCGGCCGCCTTGACGGCAGCCTGTGGCGCCCAAGTGGCAGCGATTTCCGGCGTCAGCGGCCAGGGTCTAGACGGCATGCTCAAGGTGTTGCTGCAACATGTCGGCGGGCAGCGTCGGCAACAACAAGCGACCGTCTCGCCGGCCGCGGGCTGGCAGCCATGAGCACGCGTTTCAGCCAGGCCCGGCGTATCGTCGTCAAGATCGGCTCGGCGCTGCTCGTCCATGAGGACAGCGGCACGCTGCGCCGGGCCTGGCTCGAAGCCCTGGCCGAGGATATCGCGCGCTGCCGGGCGCGCGGCCAGGAAATCGCTATCGTCTCGTCGGGCGCCATCGCTCTGGGCCGGCGCCAGCTCGGCCTGGGCGACGGCGCTCTGAAGCTCGAGATCGGCCAGGCGGCGGCGGCGGCCGGCCAGATCCGCCTGGCCCACGCCTTCCAGGAGACGCTGAGCCACCACGGCATGAACTGTGCCCAGGTGCTGGTAACCAGCGCCGACACCGAGGCCCGGCGGCGCTACCTCAACGCCCGCAGCACGCTGACCAGTCTGCTGCGGCTGGGCGCTATTCCAGTGATCAACGAGAACGATACCGTGGCCACCGAAGAGATCCGCTTCGGCGACAACGATCGCCTGGCCGGCCGCGTGGCCCAGATGATCAGCGCCGACTGCCTGCTGCTGCTGTCAGACATCGACGGCTTCCACTCGGCCGATCCCAAGCGCCAGAGCGGCGCCAAGCTGATCCCCGAGATCCGCGAAATCACGCCCGAGATCGAAGCCATGGCCGGTCCCCAGGGCGGGCTCATGGGCTCCGGCGGCATGGTGACGAAGCTCGATGCGGCACGCATCGCCCTGGCCGCCGGCTGCCACATGGCCATCACGGATGGCACCGGACCAAATCCCTTGAAATCTCTCGAAGAGGGCGCAGCCTGTACTTGGTTCGTGCCCCAGGCCAATCCCGGCACGGCGCGCAAGCAGTGGATCGGTGGCAGCCTGCGGCCGGCCGGTACGTTATTGGTGGACGCCGGCGCCGCCCGGGCGCTGACTTCGGGCAAGAGCCTGCTGCCGGCCGGTGTGGTGGCGGTCGAAGGCAACTTCGGACGCGGTGATGCGGTGATCGTCAAGGACCCCGAGGGCCTTGAGCTGGGCCGTGGCCTGAGTGCCTACTCGGCCGCCGACGCCCGCCTCATCATGGGCCACAAAAGCCGTGAAATCGAAAATCTGCTGGGCTACCGTGGCCGCGACGAAATGATCCACAGGGACGATCTGGCGCTGCGCCAGAGTACCGGGCGGGAGGGAAAATCATGAGCCTTGCTGAAGACACCAGGGATTCCGACGATCAGGTTGCTCAGGATCCGGTAGCTCTGATCGCCGCACTGGGCGAGGCGGCACGGACCGCCGGCGCCGAGCTCGGCAATGTTTCCACGGACCGGAAGAACCGGGCGCTCGAAGCTGCCGCGGCGCACCTGCGCACGACGCTGGGAGACATTGGCGAGGCCAACCGCCTGGACATGGAGGCCGGCCGCGAAGCCGGGCTGAGTGCCGCCAAGCTCGACCGCCTGGCGCTCGACGAGGAGCGCATCGAGGGGATAGCCAAAGGCCTCGAGGATGTGGCCGGGCTCGATGATCCCGTGGGCGCCGTGATGGCCGAGTGGCAGCGCCCCAACGGGCTTGGCATATCCCGCGTGCGGGTGCCGCTGGGCGTCATCGGCATCATCTACGAATCGCGGCCCAACGTCACCGCCGACGCCGGTGCGCTTTCGCTCAAGGCGGGCAACGCCGCCATCCTGCGCGGTGGCTCGGAAAGCTTTCATTCCAACCGCGCCATCTTCGCCAGCCTGCAGGCCGGACTGGCCGCCGCCGTACTGCCGGCCGGCGCCATCCAGCTCGTGCCCACCCGCGACCGCGCCGCCGTCGGCGCCATGCTGCGGGCCCATGAGCTGATCGACATCATCGTGCCCCGCGGCGGACGTTCGCTGATCGAGCGGGTGATGGCGGAAAGCCGCATCCCGGTGATCGCCCACCTCGACGGCAACTGCCACGTCTATGTCCACGCTGCGGCCGAGCTCGAGATGGCGCGCCAGATCGTGCTCAACTCCAAAATGCGCCGCACCGGCGTCTGCGGCGCTGCCGAGACGTTGCTGATCGACCGGGACGTGGCGGCCAGTCACCTGGGTGCCATCGTCGACGATTTGGCCCAGGCCGGCTGCGAGGTGCGCGGCGATGCGGCCGCCCAGGCCGTCGACAGCCGTATCAAGCCTGCCGACGAGAGCGACTGGACGACCGAGTATCTCGATGCCATCATCGCCGTAAAGGTTGTCGACGGTGTCGACGCGGCGGTCGATCACATAGAGCGCTATGGTTCGCACCACACCGAAAGCATCGTCAGCGATGACACCAAGGCCGCCGCCAGGTTCCTGGACCGCGTCGACAGCGCCATCGTCATGCACAATGCCTCGACCCAGTATGCTGACGGTGGCGAGTTCGGCATGGGCGCCGAGATCGGCATCTCGACCGGGCGCCTGCACGCCCGCGGCCCGGTCGGCGTCGAGCAATTAACGACCTTCAAATACGTCGTCCGCGGTACCGGCCAAACCCGTCCGTGAAACGCAGATTGAGGTGAGAATAAAATCCCCACTGTGTGGGCGGGGCTTGCGGGTGGGGCTGTTGGGAGGCTCGTTCAACCCGGCCCATGAGGGGCACCGGCGCATCAGCGAGCTGGCCCTGCAACGGCTGGGGCTGGACATGGTGTGGTGGCTGGTGTCGCCGCAAAACCCGCTCAAGCCGCACACCGACATGGCGCCTTTTGCCGACCGTTTGGCCGGCGCCAAGGTTTTGGCCCGGCATCCGCGCATCCGGGTCAGCGACCTCGAAGCGCGGCTCGGCACGCGCTACAGCGTCGACACCATCACCCGCCTGCAGGCCCGCCACCCGCACACCCGTTTCGTCTGGATATTGGGTGCCGACAATCTCATCCAGTTGCCCACCTGGCGCCATTGGACACGTTTCTTTGAACGGGTAGCCATTGCGGTTTTCGATCGTCCCTCGTATTCTCATCAAGCACTGGCGGGACGCGCCGCACGGCGTTATGCCCGTTTTCGTATCGCCTCGAACGAGGGACACGCGCTGCCGCAACTCGACCCCCCGGCCTGGATCTTCTTATGGGCCGCCCATTCCAGCGCCTCGGCGACCGCCTTGCGGGCTGCTACCAGCCCGCCGCCCGGCGCTACCCAACCCGAAAATTCAACCTGACGCACAGCGCCTGTCCTCGCGCAAAAGGAGCTTACGACCATAGCCAAACGCCGCAAATATCCGCCATCGACCGCGCCGCTGGCGCTGGTCGAGGCTTCACTGGACGATGACAAAGGAATCGACGTCGCCGTCATCAACCTGCAAGGCAAGACGAGCATCGCAGATCACATGGTGGTAGCCAGTGGCCGCTCACAGCGTCACGTCAACGCCATGGCTCAGCACCTGATCGAGCATCTCAAAAAGGCCGGCCACAAACCGCTCGGCGTCGAGGGCCAGACCCAGGGGGACTGGGTGCTGATCGACGTCGGCGACGTGATCGTCCATCTCTTCCGGCCCGAGGTCCGCGACTTCTACAATCTGGAAAAGATGTGGTCCGTGGAGATGCCGGAACAGATCGCCAGGTAGGACCTTATTGCGCCTGGTAATAGCCGCCGTCGGCCGCAGCCGCCGCGATGCCACGCGGGAGCTCTATGAGGACTACGCCGGACGTCTGCCCTGGCCGGTGGAACTCAAGGAGATAGAGGAACGCAAGCCGCTGCCCACAGCCGAGCGCATCAAGCGCGAAGGCGAACGGCTGCTGGCGGCGTTGCCGGAAGGCGCCACCATGGTCGCTCTCGACGGCGGCGGCCGCGAACTATCCAGCACCGCCTTGGCCAAGACCCTGGGACGCTGGCGCGATTCCGGCGTGCGTCATCTCGGCTTCATCATCGGCGGCGCCGATGGCCTCGACAAGGCGCTGACCGGACGCGCCGATATTGTGCTCTCGCTGGGCGCCATGACCTGGCCCCACATGCTGGTCCGGGTGATGCTGGCGGAGCAACTTTACCGCGCTTCGGCCATCCTCACCGGCCACCCCTACCACCGGGAATGAGAGCTCCCGCTTGCCGCCAACCCATTGAATACTATAGTCCCATGCCAACCATGAGCGCTCAGGACCACAACAACCAGAGCCGCCCCGTCGTCCTTTGTATTCTCGACGGCTGGGGCCAGCGTCCGCCCTCGGCGGACAACGCCATTGCGCTGGCCCGCACGCCGGTCTGGGACGGTCTGCTGGAGAGTTGCCCGAACGGCGTGTTGCAAACCGCAGGCAGTGCCGTCGGCCTGCCCGACGGCCAGATGGGCAATTCCGAGGTTGGTCACATGAACCTGGGCGCCGGCCGCGTCGTGGCGCAAGACCTGCCACGTATCGACGCCGCCCTGGCTGACGGCTCGTTGGCCGCCAATCCGAAGCTTGTGGATCTCATCACGGCGCTGCAGGCCACGGGCGGCGCCTGCCACCTGATGGGGCTGCTGTCGCCGGGCGGCGTGCATTCGCACCAGGATCACATGGTGGCTCTGGCCGATTTGGTGAGCCGGGCCGGCGTGAGGGTGCTGGTGCACGCTTTCCTCGATGGCCGCGATACCCCGCCGCAAAGCGCTGCCGGCTACCTGGCGGAATTCGAGAGCGCCATTGCCGGGCTTCCGGAAGTGGCACTGGCCAGCCTCTGCGGCCGCTACTACGCCATGGACCGCGACCAGCGCTGGCAACGCTTGGAAAAGGCCTATGCGGCGCTGCTGGCCGGCCAGGGAGAAACGGCGGAAGACGCAGCTTCAGCCATTGCCGCAGCTTACGCGGCCGGCCAGAGCGATGAATTCGTGACACCGCGGCTGATCGGCGGCTTTGCCGGCATGCGCGACGGTGACGGCCTGCTGGCCGCCAATTTCCGTGCCGACCGCATGCGCGAGATCATGGCGGCGCTCGTCGATCCGGCCTTCGACGGCTTTGCCCGGCCAACCACGGTGTCTTTCGCCGCCGCGGTCGGCATGAGCAATTATGCCGCCAGCCTCGAACCATTCCTCGCCACTCTGCTGCCACCAATGGAGATCAACAACACCCTGGGCCAGGTGGTGGCCGAGGCCGGCCTCAGGCAACTGCGCATCGCCGAGACCGAGAAATACGCCCACGTCACTTTTTTCCTCAACGGCGGCCGCGAGACGGTCTATGCCGGCGAGGAACGCATCCTCGAGCCGTCACCCAAAGTGGCAACCTACGATCTCAAGCCGGAGATGTCGGCCCCGGCCGTCACCGATGCCCTGGTGGCGGCGATCGCAGACGATTTTGACCTCATCGTCGCCAACTACGCCAATGGCGACATGGTCGGCCATACCGGCAATCTGGAAGCCACCATGGTTGCCGCCGAGTGCATCGATGCTTGCCTGGGACGGCTCGCCGAAGCCATTGCCGCAGCCGGCGGCCGGCTGCTGATCTGCGCCGATCACGGTAATGCCGAACAGATGCGTGACGGCGATCAGGCCCACACCGCCCACACCAGCGGCCCGGTCGCTGCCATCCTGGTCAACCCGCCGGCCCATGTCGCAAGCCTGCGCGATGGCTGCCTGGCAGATGTGGCACCAACCGCGCTGGCTCTGATGGGGTTGGCCCAGCCGGTCGAAATGACGGGCACCTCGCTCTTGGAAAGTGTCGGGTAGGGCCGTGCGCCGCGCCACCCTTTGCGCGTTGCTGCTTTTGCTGGTGCCGCCAGGCGCCTCCGCCCAGACGCTTTCCGAAACCACCAACCAGCGCCTGGAGCGCATCGAGCGCGAAATCGATGCCGGGCGCCACCGCAAGCAGGATCTCGAAAAAGAAGCCTCGCGGCTGGGCCGTGATCTGCGCAGCATGAAACGGGGACTGGTCGGTGCCGCTGCCGCGGTGCAGCGCCAGGAAGCCGTTATCTCTTCGCTGGAACAGCGCCTCGGCGCACTGAAGGCCCAGGAAGGCGCCAAGGTCGCCGACCTGGCAGCTCGCCGTTCGACCTTGGGCGAGATGCTGGGAACGCTGGTGCGGCTACGCCGCCAGCCTCCCGAGGCGCTGATCGCCAGTCCCATGACGCCTAACGATACGGTGCGCCTGTCAGTGATTCTCGCCGCCCTGATCCCTGATATCGAACGCCGTGCCGCGGCCTTGCGCACCGAACTCGAGGCGCTACGCCGTTTGCGTCGTGAAATGGCCGGCAAGCGAGCCCGCCTCTCCCACGCTACCGGAGGCCTGGGCAAGGAACGCCGGGCTCTCGACCGGCTGCTGCACCGGGTGGCCAAGCGCCACCGGCGCACCGTCGATGAAACCCGTCGCCAAAGCCGCCGGCTGGCCGACATGGCGGCGCGAGCCCAGGATCTGAGGGCCCTGGTGCGCCGGCTGGAGGCCGAGGAGAAAAAGCAAGGCAGCGGCGCCACACCCTTTCCGGCGTTGCGTTTTTCCCAGGTCGAAGGCCGCCTGCCGCTACCCGCCCGCGGCCGTCTGGTGGGTCATTTCGGGGAAAAAGAGGCGGTCGGTACGGTCAAGGGTGTTACCATCGCAACACTCCCCTTTGCCCAGGTGGTTGCGCCTCATGACGGTAAGGTGGTTTATTCGGGACCCTTTCGGTCCTATGGCCAACTCTTGATCATATCTCACGGCGAGGGATATCATACCTTGATCGCAGGGATGTCCCGTATAGACAGCGTCGTTGGCCAGTGGCTGTTGGCCGGAGAACCGGTCGGCCGCATGGGGCGAAGGGACGGCGGGAAGACAAATCTTTATGTTGAGTTGCGTCGCAACGGGGAGCCCATCAATCCGCTCCCCTGGTTGGCGGCCAGCGAGAGGAAAGTCAGCGGATGATACGCAAAATAGCCATCGCCGGTATCACTGGCGTCGCCCTATTGGTTCTGCCGGCCGGCACCCAGGCCGCCAGTTCGGAAACCTACCGCCAGCTTAACCTGTTCGGCGACGTCTTCGAGCGCGTGCGCGCCGACTACGTCGAACAGGTCAGCGACGAACAGCTCATCGAAGCGGCCATCAACGGCATGCTGTCCGCCCTCGATCCCCATTCGAGTTTTCTCAACGCCAAGAACTACCGCGACATGCAAGTGCAGACGCGCGGCGAATTCGGCGGACTGGGCATCGAGGTGACGATGGAGAACGGCCTCGTCAAGGTGGTCTCGCCGATCGACGACACCCCGGCCTTCCGGGCCGGCATCAAGTCCGGCGACCTGGTCACGCACATCGACGGCGAACAGGTCATGGGATTGACGCTGGCCCAGGCGGTCGAGAAGATGCGCGGCCCTGTCAACACCTCGATCACGCTGTCGATCTCGCGGGGCGGTCAGGAGGCTCCGTTCGACGTCTCCATCACCCGTGCCATCATCAAGATCCGCTCGGTGCGCACGCGGCGCGAGGGCAAAGTCGCCTACATCCGCATTACCTCGTTCACCGAGCAGACCGAAACCGGCTTGCGCGCCGGCATGAAAAAGTTGCGCGCCGAAATCGGCAAGGATTTCACCGGTGTGGTGCTCGATCTGCGCAACAACCCGGGAGGCCTTTTGGAACAGGCCATCAACGTCTCCAGCGCTTTCCTCGACAAGGGCGAGGTGGTGTCGACGCGGGGTCGTCATCCCGACCAGGTGCAGCGCTACGCTTCGCGCGGCGGCGACTTGGCCGACGGCAAACCGGTGGTGGTGTTGATCAACAGCGGTTCGGCCTCGGCCTCGGAGATCGTGGCCGGCGCCCTGCAGGACCACAACCGAGGCATCGTCATGGGCATCAAGTCCTTCGGCAAGGGTTCGGTGCAGACCATCATCCCGCTCAAGGGCCGGGGCGCCATGAGGCTGACAACCTCGCGCTACTACACGCCGGCCGGCCGCTCCATCCAGGGTACCGGCATCACCCCCGACATCATCGTGCCACAGTCCCGGGTCGAGCCCATCAAAACCCGACCGCATCGCAGCGAGGCCAGTCTGCCCAACGCCCTGAAGAACGAGAACGGCGAGGGCCAAAAGCCGGTAGCAGGCCAAAAGCCGGTAGCAAAGGACACCAGCAAAGAGAAGAAGGTCGTCGACTACCAGCTGGATCGGGCGCTCGATCTTTTGCACGGCCTCAACCTCTACGGCAAAAGGTTCACAAACTAGGATCAGGGCGTCGAGCGGTTCGGCGCCCGCCGGCAACGACCCGTGGCAAGAAGACCCCGTAGCGACCCCGACGAAATCGACGTGGACGACGACGAAGGTGGCCGGCCGATCTGGCTCAATCCTCTGGCCATTGTTTCCTTTTCGCTACTGTCCGTTGTCGGCGCCCTGATCGGCTGGCTCTGGTTCTCGTTCGACGATGCGGACTACCAGGATTCGATCCAACTCGACGTGGCCGTAACCGAGATGCCGCCACCGCCACGGCAGGCGCGAGCCCCGGCCCCGAGGGCGACTACAGAGACCTCGGAGACTTCGGAGACAACAGCGAGCAAATCAGAACCGGCGTCAGAGCAGGCAGCAACAGCAGAAAAAACTGCGGCGCCCACGGGCGAAAAACCGCAGTCGGGCGCAGCCAAAGACGCCGTCGCCGAGAAACCGGACCCCGCCCCAGCCCAATCGGATGCGGAAAGCAAAAGCGGCGCCAAACCCCTGCCGCCGCCTCCGCCCGAGGAAGAGCCGGTGGCCTTGGCGGCCACCGATCCGGCGCTGATCAGCGAGGGTCTGGAGGGGCCGCTGCCGGTGATCGCGCCGGACGGCCGCCAGGCTTGGCAGGTCTATGCCCGCCCCTACACGCCGCCGCCTCCCAAGACACCGCGCATCGCCATCGTTATCGTCGGCCTGGGCCTCAGCCAAACGGCCACGGAATCGGCCATTCAGGGCCTGCCCGGCACCGTAACCCTGGCTTTTGCGCCCTACGCCCGGGAACTGGAGGGCTGGATCGCAAAGGCCCGGGCCGCCGGCCACGAGGTGGTGCTGGAGTTGCCCATGGAGCCCTTCGACTATCCGAGCAACGACCCCGGCCCTCACACCCTGCTGACCACGGCCAGCGCCGAGGAAAATCTGGGCCGACTGGAATGGCTGCTGAGCCGCTTCACCGGCTATATCGGCGTGACCAACACCATGGGCGGCAAGTTCACGGCCGCCGAGGCGCACATGCGGCCGGTGCTGCTCTCGCTCAAGCAGCGCGGCCTGCTTTACCTCGACGCCCGGGCCAGCCGAAAAAGCGTCGCCGGCCGGCTGGCAGCGGAGATCGACATGCCGCGCGCCATCAACAACCGCTTCCTCGACGGCGTCGCCTCACGGCTGGCCATCGATGCCCGACTGCTGGAGCTGGAACGCATCGCGCTAACCAGCGGCGCCGCCGTGGGCATCGGCTTTCCCTATCCCGTGACCCTCGAGCGCATTGCCAACTGGTACAAGGAACTGCACAAGAAGGGCATCGTGATGGCACCACTGGCGGCACTATCGGGCTTGCAGGCCATAAACTGAAGATGGCGGCAGCGGATCTTCCCTACCGCCCTTGCGTCGGCATCATGGTGGTCAACCTCCAAGGTCTGGTCTTCGTCGGCCAGCGCCGCAACATGACCACGCCGGCCTGGCAGATGCCCCAAGGCGGTATCGACCCGGGCGAATCCCCGGCCCAGGCGGCAGAGCGCGAACTGCGAGAGGAAACCGGCATCAAGCGGGCCGAGATCCTGGCCGAGAGCCGGCGCTGGCATAGCTACGACCTGCCTGATCATTTGATCGGCAAGGTCTGGGGTGGCGCCTTTCGCGGCCAGACCCAGAAATGGCTGCTGTTGCAGTTCAGCGGCGACGACGCGGAAATCGACTTGGGAGGAGAGGAAGGCGAGTTCGCCAGTTGGCGCTGGTTGCCACCGGCCCAACTGCCGCAATTGATCGTGCCCTTCAAGCGTCCGATTTACGAGGCGGTGCTGGCCGAATTCGCGCCGCTGATCGAGGATCTCGCAATCAACTAAATTGCCTCCACCCGCACCGGGTCGCCGGCCTCGGCTGCGGCCAAGGCGCGCACGTCGTCTTCTGCCCGAGCCCAGATGTTGGTCGGTGCGGCAAGGCGGATTTCGTCCTCACGCGAGATCGGCGTGCGGCCGAAACCGATGGCGATGGCATCGCCCTCGACCCAAAAGGCCAGCTCGCCCGCCGTTACGACGTCGCGGGCATCGGCCTCCAGGGACAGCGCGACGGGGGTCGAGAAATAAACTTCCTCACCCCAGGTCTGGGCCGTCGATTCTATGGGGAGCGCCTGCCAAATGGCCTCGGCGGTTGGGGTTTCCAGCAAGCTCGCCCGAATTTCGACCTCGCCCACGCTGATTTTGATACGTCGCACGGCTCTCTCCCTGCAATAACGTGTGATCCCTGACATTGGCAATGTCGCTCGAAGGCCGATAGATTAACGCCGGAAAGCGATGAATGGCGCGATGAAACGTATTCTTCTGGCTGCAACCCTAGCGCTGACCCTTGCGGGGCCAGCCCGGGCCGATATTTACAACGGCTTGGCTGCCTTCGAAGCCGCCGACTTCGAAAGGGCGCGAAAGGAGCTGCAACCGGTGGCCAAGAAGGGCGATGCCCGGGCCCAACACCTGCTGGCAACCATGTACTTACGCGGCGCAGGCGTGGCCAGGAACCATTCGCAGGCCTATCAGTGGCTGAGCAAAGCGGCCAAGAAGGGAAATGCCAGGGCACAAACGGCGCTGGCGGCACTTTTCGAAAACGGCCACGGGGTACCGCAGGAGTTTCGCGATGCCGCGAAGTGGTACCGCAAGGCTGCCGAAAGGGGCAATCCTGAGGCCCAGGCGGCGCTGGGCCGGCTCTACATCAGCGGCCTTGGCCTGCGGCGCGATTACGTCAGTGGCTACGCCTGGCTGACGGTTGCAGAAACAAGCCTGCCTGGGCACGAGTTGAGCGAGGTTCAGGCCAATATCAAGCTGGCAGTGTCGGAGATGACGCTCGGCGATCTGGGGCGGGGCGAGACCTTGGCCGAGGAAATCGCAGCCCGCACCCGGCCCGGTGCCAGGGACGCCGGCAAGAATGGCAAAGACGGCAAGGACGGCAAGGGCCTCAAGGACAGCGGGGAAGATGTTACGAGTTTGGCCGCGGCCGCGCTCACGCCCAAGTACGCTATTTACAATCAGCGTGCCAAGGTAGCTTACGAAGGCAGTTTGTTGCCGGCGGAAAAGGGCCAGGCTGCCGCCCAGTACACCCAGGGACGTATCCTCGAGCTTGGCGCCGGACGACCCAGCGACACTGTGGCCGCCCTCATGTGGTACGGCCGCGCCGCCAAACAGGGCCACGCCGAGGCCGCCTTTGCCGCCGCCCGGTTGTGCCTTCACGGTGCCCTCGAATGCGATTCAAAGCGCAGCCTGGCAGCCCTGCGCCGGGCCGCCAAGTTGGGCCATCCCTGGGCCCAGGCGCTTTACGGCGAGGCCCGACTGCTGGGCCTTCGCGGCGCCGGCCAGGATCTGCTCGAGGGCTATCTTTGGCTCAGCCGGGCGATGGCCCAGGATCCCCGCTTCGCGGCCCGCCGGGCCAAACTGGCCGGCAAGCACATGAAGGCGGTGGAAGTGGTGGCGGCAGAAGCTTTGCTGCTGGTGCAAATGGACGAGACGGAATTGCTATCGGCGAAGGGTGCCGCGGCGCTGGCCAAAAAGAAGAAACAAAAAGCCGCCGTGAAACACTTCGCTGCCGCAGCCGAGGCCGGGCACGTATCTTCGCAGTACGTGCTGGGCCGCCTCTATGCCAAAGGCCGCGGCGGAAAAAAAGGCAAGAAGAAGGCCGCCGGGTGGATCAGCAAGGCGGCCGAGGCCGGTTACCCCTTGGCCCAGTACGAGCTTGGCCAATGGCTGCTCAAGGCCCGCAGCAAAGCCAAGGAAAAAGAAAAGGCGGCGGCCAAGAAAAAGCGCCTGCAGGAGCTGGCCGCCAAACACGCCGAAGGCCGCCAATGGTTGCTTCGGGCGGCCGAGAACGGTATGCGCCGAGCCCAGGCCGATCTCGCTGACCTGCTGGCCAACGGCAAAGACAGCGCAGCGGACCCGGTGTTGGCCTACATGTGGCATGCCATAGAGGGCCGCGGCGCCCTGGGACGCAGCAGCAAGGTGAAAGCCCTGGCAGGCAAAATGCAGCCACAGCAAATCGCCCTGGCTGAGAAGCTGGCGAAGGACTGGTTGCCGTTGCCGCCGGGCTCGCCGCTCGAGACCCGCGTCAAGGCCGCGGCCGCCGAAGCCAGCCGCATTCCCCAACAATACGAGGCCATGGCCCAGCGCGGCGAGCTGGCCTTCCGGGCCTCTCTGCCTTTGGCGGAAGAGGGCAATGCCCAGGCCCAGTTCATGTTGGGCCAGATCTACCAACGCGGAGCCAGCCAAAAACAGGACCTCAAAAAGGCCCTGCATTGGTATCGCCAAAGCGCCGGCCAGGGGAATATCGATGCCACCTACGCCGCCATTGCGCTCTGCCTGTCGGCCAAGGTCCGATGCCCGGCCAAAGACAGGGCGGCTTGGGTCAAGAGTGCTGCCGAGAAGGGCCATGGCGAGGCCCAGGTTTTGCTCGGCCAGCATCTCATGCAAGGCGGACTGGGCTTGAAGAAAAACGTCGTCGAGGCCTACCTCTGGCTGACCAAGGCGGCGGCAACGCTCACCGGCTATGCCGGCATGCGGGGTGAATTGGCCGAGAAGCACATGTCACCAACAGAGATCGAAGCGGCGGAAAAGCTGCTGGCCGAACGCCTGGGCGCCGGCGATCGCGCGGCTGCGGCCGGCGCTTTCGCCCACCGGGCCGGTGACTACGCCGCCGCACTGGATCATTTCGTGGCGGCAGCCGAGGCCGGCCACTTGCAAGCCCAATACATGCTGGGACGAATGCTGCTAGATGGCCAGGGCGGCACGCGCGACGTCGCCAAGGCCCGCGAGTGGCTACGCCAAGCGGCTGAGGGCGATCACGCCAAGGCCCAATTGACGCTGGGCAATCTGCTCCATCGCGGCCAGGGCGTGAAGCGCGATCCGGTGGCGGCCCGGGGCTGGTACCGCGAGGCCGCCGAGGCCAACCTGGGCAGCGCCCAGACCAACCTGGCCAATATGCTGGCACGCGGCCGCGGCGGTCCCCAGGACCCCGTCCTGGCCTACATGTGGTACGCCATCGCGAGCAGCGGCCAGTCCTCGGAGACCGCGGACGAGCGCAAGGTCAATCTTGCCAAGACCATGACGCCCAAACAGATAATGGTGGCCGAAACCCTGGCCAAGGGGTGGATTCCGGTACGCCTGCACTGGCGCTAGTGCAGGCATGGCGAAGGCCCGCAACATCCTGTTCATCATGTGTGACCAGTTGCGCGCGGACTATCTTTCGTGCCTGGGGCATCCCAGCCTGCAGACGCCGCACATCGATGCCCTGGCGGCACGGGGCGTCAATTTCGAACGCGCCTATGTGCAGTCCGGCGTTTGCGGCCCCTCGCGCATGTCGTTCTACACCGGCCGCTACATGTACAGCCACGGTGCCACCTGGAACGGCGTACCGCTATCGGCCCGCGAGAAGACGTTAGGGGATTATCTGCGGCCGGCCGGCCTGCGCGTCGGGCTGGTGGGCAAGACTCACGTCATCGGTGATGATGCAGCGCTGGGGCGTTTCGGCATCGAAAGCGAATCGGAGCGCGCGCTATTGCTGCGCCAGGGCGGCTTCGAGTCCGTCAACCGCCACGAGGGCCACGTGGCACCGCCGCCACAGGCCGCCTATCAGGCCTACCTCAAAGCCCAGGGCTACGATTGTGACGATCCCTGGAGCGACTACGTCTGCGCCGCCGAAGGCCCCGACGGCGGGCTGCTCAGCGGCTGGCACATGCGCAACGCGCACCTGCCAGCCCGGGTCGCCGAGCGCCACTCGGAAACCGCCTACTCGACCGACCAGGCCATCCAATTCATCAACGACCAAGGTGAGCGGCCCTGGCTTTTGCACTTGAGCTATATCAAACCCCATTGGCCCTACCTGGCGCCGGCCCCCTACCACGACATGTATGGCCAGAAAGACTGCACACCGGTGGTCCGCAGCCAGGCCGAACGCGACCAACCTCACCCCGTCACGGCAGCCTATTTCCGCCACACCGAATCCGTGAGCTTTGCCCGCGACGAGGTCATCAATAACGTCAAGCCGACCTACATGGGCCTGGTCAAGCAGCTCGACGACCATATCGGCCGGCTAATGGCGGCGCTCGAGGCGGCCGGGCGGCTCGACGACACGATGATCGTCTTCACCTCCGACCACGGCGACTACCTGGGCGACCATTGGCTGGGCGAAAAGGAACTCTTCTACGAGCCCTCGATCCGCATCCCGCTCATCGTCTACGACCCGGAGGCACCGGAGAGTGCCCGGGGCGTGCTCGATTCCCGCTTCGTCGAGTCGATCGACCTGGTGCCCACGTTCCTCGAGGCGCTGGGGGTGCAGGCGCCCTCGCACCTGCTCGAAGGCCGTTCGCTGCTACCGCTACTAAGGGGCGGCGAGCCGCCTTGGCGCGAGGCCGTCTTCTGCGAGCTCGACTACGCCTTCCGCGGCGCGCGCCTCACCCTGGGACGTGAGGTCGACGAATGCCGCGCCTTCATGGTGCGCGATACGCGCTGGAAGTACATCCATTGGCAGGGCTACCCGGCCCAACTCTTCGATCTCGAAAACGATCCCGACGAGTTGGTCGATCTCGGGGCCGATCCGGCCCGGGCCGTCATCCGGGCCGAGCTCCACGACCGCCTTTTCGACTGGCTGGCCAGCCGCAAGTTGCGCACCACCATCGGCGACGACGCCATCGAGGCCCGCACCGCCAGCCACGAAAGCCAGGGGATCTATATCGGGGTTTGGTGAGGGGGGGGGCGATTTTTCTGCCGCCATCACTTACACACCGAAAAAACACCCTCCATCCCTCCCCCCTTGATGGGGCTAAGGGATGCACACATCTTGGTGCGGCAAATTGACTCAGGGCACAAGATGTAGGTTTCCCTGGGTCGGGATTGTGTGATTCTGTGTTCGACACTTTGGGATTACCGGGGTGTCATGATGCA
>PVBE011488054.1_pt1 | contig 27301 bp, 18 predicted proteins | sample 1631181 | NCBI WGS metagenome assembly PVBE01 (sample SAMN08397723, study PRJNA350692) | Marine metagenome, whole genome shotgun sequencing project. | isolation source: water | place: Pacific Ocean | collected 2012-04
CTGTAACAGAAATTTCATCATTGGCATTGACTTGATATGATGGAATATTGATGACTTGTCCATTGACCAATATTGATTTATGGCTTACTAACTGCCTTGCTTCTGCTCTTGTCATTGTGGGCCGCAAAGTCCTCTTTGCCGTCACCGTCCCAGTCACCGACCGCGGCGACCTCGTGGCCGAAGCGATCGCCTATGTTCTGCCCGTTCACCGTGAAGAGCGAGAAGCCAGAGGTGCCCGAGACCACGTCAACGAAGCCGCTGCCGGGGTTGAAGAAGTCCTCTTGCGTGGCGCCGATGACGATGTCCCTCACCCCGTCACCGTTCAAATCAGCGATCGAGTCCAAGGAGCGGCCGTAGATGTCGGAGGAGTTCGCGCCGATCGTGTTCACGACCGCCCCGCTCGACCCTGAGATCACCTTGACTCCGCCAAAGAGCGAGCCTGCGATGAGGTCATCGCGCCCGTCACCCGTGACGTCCCCCGCGCACGCGAGGTCATAACCGAAGCGATCGCTGCTGCCAGAGCCCGCGATGCTGTGCAGGATCGAGCCGTTGAGCCCAGAGTGGATCGTCACTCGACCGACGTCGTTGATGACGCCTGCGGGCGCCTTAGGCGCGCCCACCGCGAAGTCGTCCCTTCCGTCAAAGTTGATGTCGCCGAGCGCCGCGATCGAGTAGCCAAACTCTTCTCCGTCGTTCAACCCGTTGATTGAGAAGATGAGGGAGCCGGAGACACCGGAGCGGGCCTCCACTCTTCCGGCGTTAGGCAAGACGGACGAAGCCCTAGGAGCGCCGACGAGGATGTCTGCGATCCCGTCGCCGTTGAGGTCAAGGTCTCCCTCGACGGCGGCGCCATAGCACTCGAAGTTAGCGCTGCCTTGGGCGGTGAAGAGCACCGCTCCATTCAGCCCTGAGTGGACCCTCGCGAAGCCTTCGCCCGACACAAAGATGTTGGCATCTTCAGGTGCGCCGATGATGAGGTCCGGGTGTCCGTCGTTGTTGAAGTCACCTGCGCAAGCCATGGCGACACCGAAGTGGTCTGCTTCCTTGTCACCGGTGACCTCGAAGAGTTCACTCTGCGCAGACGCGATGTTTGCGAGGGAGAGTCCGAGAGCAATTCCGAGGATGTGATGAGGTGTGAGAGCGTTCATTTCGAGGCTGATGAGTAGGAGATGTGGACCCACGTCTGGGTCTATCGCGAGCGAGACTCCTCTCTTCTGTGGCCTCCTGCCGCCCGGCCGGAGCCAGAAGCAGCAGAACATCCACCTCGAAGATACCCTCAAAGGCGGCCTAGGGACAATTGAAGGTTCCTAAAGAGGCCCGCAACGGTGTTTTGGAAGAAGAAAATTGTTCCACTTTTGGGAGATCCCCCGAACAGGGCCCCTGGAGGCCATAGAATGCCGCTCCGCGCCGGCAAACATGCTCCCCATCTCCCTCTGTCTCCTGCTCACCTTCCAAGGTCCGAGCCTCCCAGAAGCCATCGGCCCAGAGTCCTTGGAGGAGGCTGTGGTCGAGCACAGCCTGGAGAACGGGTGGACCTTCCTCATCCTGCCCCGAGAGGGTCCCCCCATCGTCTCTTTCGAGACCCTCGTAGACGTCGGGGTCTGCGACGAGCCCATCGGTCTGGGGGGGATCGTCCACATGTTCGAGCACATGGCCTTCAAGGGCTCGGACCGAATCGGGACCCTCGACTGGCCCTCTGAAGAGGCCGCGCTGGCAGAGGTGGACCGGCTCTATGCCGAGCTCTCCAAGGCCCGCTCAAGTGATGACACGGCGGATCATGCTGCGCTCGAGAGCGCGTGGGCGAAGGCGATCGAGGCTGCGAACGCGCTCATCCGTCGTGAAGAGTTCTCGAAGCTCATCGAGCGCGCAGGTGGCGCGGGGAGCCTGAACGCAGTGACGAGCGCGGACGACTGCCGCTTCGTCGTCTCCTTGCCCTCAAACCAAACAGAGCTCTGGTGTTGGCTGGAGTCAGAGCGCTTCCAGCGCCCGATCCTCCGAGAGTTCTATCTTGAGCGAGATGCCGTCTTGGAGGAGCGCAACATGCGCGTGGACTCCAGCCCCTTCGGGACCGTCCTAGAAGAGCTCGCCGCGAGCGCCTTCCGGGTCCACCCTTACGGTCGCCCGGTCATCGGCTCGCGAGCTGACATCGAGCGCTACGACCGAGAGAGCGCGAGGGCCTTCTTTGGCGCCAAGTGGGCCCCCGCTCACTGCACCACCGCCATCGTCGGAGACGTCGACCCAGAGGTGCTCATCCCGATGCTCGAGCGCTACTTCGGCCGCATCCCTGCGCGAGAGACGCTTCGATCAAAGGTCTCGCCTGAGCCGGAGCAGCGCGGTGAGCGCCGCAACCTCGTCGAGTTCCCCGCGCAGCCGCTCCTCGCGATCGGATGGACCGTGCCCCCTGCGTCACACCCTGACTCGCCAGCGGTAGAGGTCGCCATGCGGCTCTTAGGGGCCGCTCGTAGCTCACGACTGGAGCGTCGCTTGATCCGCGACGAACCACAGTGCGCGCGCGTGTTCGTCGAGAGCGGCTGGCCCGGTGAGCGCCACTCCAACCTCGCCTTCATCTTGGCCGAACCCCTTGAGGGCGCAGACCTGACGCAGGTCGAAGCCTCCATCCTCGAAGAAGTGCAGACCCTCACGACCGACGGCCCCGAGCCTGATGAGCTTGAGGGCGTCCTTCGTGTCGCCCGCATCGAACACCTCCGCTCTCTACGACACGGCCACACGCTCGCAGCTGGCCTCATGTCTGCGCAGGCCTCTCACGGGAGCTGGCGCGCTCACTTCCACCGCACCTCGCGCTTGGGGAGGGTGACCGCAGCCGACGTCCAGCGCGTCTTGCGTGAGCGCTTCGTCCGAAACAACAGCAACGTCGTCCTCCTGCGCGCCGCAGAGGAGCCCGCCGCTGAGAGCGAGGAGGAGCAGAGATGATCCTCTTGCTCATGCTCCTCGCGCAGCCACAGGACGCGATCCCCGAGCACCCCAGCGCGATCAGCACCCCTGCGCTCCGCTCGTACAGCGCGAACGCTCCGAAGCGCGCCCCGCTCTCTGGCGGCGCAGAGCTCCTCGTCATAGAGGACGGCTCGCTCTCGCTCGTTGACGGCACGCTCGTCTTCCGCGTCGGCTCTGTCCTCGACACTGAGGAGAAGATCGGCCTGACCTCTATCGCTGCTGACTGCATGCGAGAGGGGGGCTCAGAGGCGTCCTCAGGCGCCCAGCTTGACGCCTGGCTGGACCTGCGCGCCGCCACGCTAGAGATCCTCCCCGCGGAAGAGACCCTCACCCTGCGCTTCTCGTGCGCATCTGAGGATCTCAATGAGCTCCTCTCCCGAATCTTCGAGCTGGTCAAATCGCCCCTCTTCCCCGAAGAGGTCCTCGCGACCAGCAAGCAGCGCGCGCTGAGCGCGGTCGCTCGCGAAGAGGATGACGCCGGCGCCTTCGCCGACGCGCTCCTCCTACAGGTCGTCTATGGCTCCTCCTCTCCTTGGGCGCGACGCCCGACCACGGCGAGCATCAACGCCATCGAGCGCGCAGACCTCCTCACCTGGCACGGGGACAACTTGGGCCCCGACCGCCTCGTCGCTGGGGTGACCGGCGACGTCTCAGCTGCTCCGCTCATCGAGCACCTCTCGAGCCTGTTGGAGGGTTGGGAGGCCGCCACCGAGCGAGCGATCGCCTCCGCGCCGGTCTTCAACGTCCCTGCACACACGACGATCCACATCTACGACCGCCCCGGCGTCCCGCAGACAGAGCTCCGCTTCGCCGGCCCTGGGATCCTCCGCCTCCACCCTGACTATGCCCCTCTCCTGCTCTGGTCTGACGTCGTAGGGATCGGGGGCGCGACGAATCGCATGATGGTCCGCTTGCGCACCGAGATGGGCCTGGCTTACTCCGTCGGCGCCTACTTCCGCCCTGGCTGGGAGCACTCTGGGCGCCTCATCGGCTTCATCGGGACCCGCAATGAGGCGGTCGAGACCGCGCTCAAGACCATGTTCGAGGTGATCGAAGAGAGCGTCGACCCGTTCGAGGCGACCGAGCTCTCCGACGCGCTGGAGCGCCACCGCAACGCCGAGGTGTTCCGGGTAGACACCCCCCACAAGGTCCTGGACCGCGCGATGCTCCTCACCCTGCACACTTATGCGGACGACTTCTGGGACAAGAACTGGGGCCGACTCGCACAGCTCGACGCCGAGCAGGTCGCAGCCGCCGCCCGCCGCCACATCGACGTAGAGCGCATGGTCGTCGTCGCTGTTGGACCTGCCGATGTGCTCGAAGCCGAGCTGGCTGAGTTTGGTGAGATCGTCCGACTCGACAGCGAGCCGCCCGCTAGAGACTCGACGGAGTGGCTCGATCGCCTCTTCGCCGCGGTCGGTCCGCGCGCGATTTGGGCGAAGGCTGAGGGCGTGGAGTACGTCTCTGAGATGACGGGGCTCGCGGTCGGCGCGTCCGCGGCCCGCTCTCACAGCTGGATCTCATTCAAGGATGCGTCGAGCCGCACAGAGACGCAGGTCGCGGGCTCAAAGACGACCATGGTCATTGGACCGCAAGCGGGCTGGGCTCGAACATCCGCGACGCTCACCGAGTTCCCAGCGGAGATCTGTGAGCGCGCCCGCGGGCGCGCTCGCTCGAACCTCTATCGGATCTTGAAGGTCCTCGCGGAGGTCGACCCGAAGACGCTGAGCCTCGACACGGAGGGGAAGCTCGACGGAGCGCTCCCGACCGGTGAGCGCTTTGAGCTAGCGATCGACGAGGAGGGCTTCCCCGCAGCTCTCACGATCCACTTCAGCGGAGAGGAGCAGCTGACACGCTACGCCGACTGGACCCGCTCCGGGGGCGTGGCCTTCGCGAGGCGCTCGACCCAGGTGCAAGCGAAGCCGATCGATCGCCACCTGAGCGACTTCATCTTGCACGAAGAGCTTGAGGACGAGCTCTTCCAGGAACCCTAAGACACCGCGTCCATCGCCGCGCGCAAGCGCGCGACGCGCTCAGCGTCCACGGGGCTGTGGACCCCAGCCTCTTTCAATGAGCTCCCGACGATCGCGCCAGAGACGTGCGCTAGGAGCGCCTCTGCGTTCTCTACATCAAGCCCAGACCCGATCAGGATGGGTTGATCTCCGATCCGCTCTCGCACCGCGACGAGCTCTTCTACGTCCGGCGGGCTGCCTGTCCGCGAGCCTGTCAGGATCAGCGCGTCTGCGCCTCCGCGCTCAATGGTCTCCACCGCGCTCTCCACGAGGCTCGTGTCACCGATCGGTGTAGCGTGCTTCACGTGCACGTCCGCGAAGATCTTGACCTCAGGGGCGAGCTGGGCGCGCGCTCTCAAGAGCTTCGCCGCGTCGCCGGTGATGACGCCTTGGTCTGTCGCCGCCGCGCCGCACAGGACGTTGACTCGCAGGAAGCTCGCACCTGTAGCGGCGCAGATCCCCAAGGCTCCGCGCGCGTCATTTCTCAGGACGTTGACGCCGACGTCTAGGTCGCCTGCCATCTCTCTAACCTTCTGCACAGCGAGCGTCATCGCCGCGACGGTCTCGCTGGGGACAGACCCCGCGAAGAACGGGGTGTCGCCGAAGTTCTCGACGATGATCGCGTCGGCCCCGCCCTCTGCGAGGCGGCAGGCGTCGAGCGCGGCGCTCTCGAGGACGGCGCCCATCCCATCTGCGTAGCTAGGAGAGCCCGGGAGCGGCTTGAGATGGACGACCCCGATGAGCGCCCTCCTTCCCTGGTTGAACAGGTCGGTCATGATGATCGAAGGATAAGGCCCCAGCAGGCTCAGCGCGACGCCTGCGCGTCAGCGATGTTGGCCGGACGGTGGTAGCGCTTGGAGAGCCCCTCGACGATCGCGGGGAAGACGGCCTCGTTGCCCACCGCTGTGAGGTGCCCGCTGAACGCGCCCTCTGCGATGTAGTAGTCGCGCGCCCCCCGCCCCGTGACGACGTGGTCTTGGAACAGCGACCCTCGACTGGAGACGAAGGGGATCTCCAGCTCCTCCAAGGTCCGGATGAGGAAGGCCTCACGCCAGCTCCTCCCCTCTCGCCCCATGGCGAGGCGCTCGCTGTGGAAGAGGACCACGAAGTGTTCTAGCCCGCGCTCACGGAGCACGTCACGTACTCGCTCAAGGAGCCAGGTCGCTCTGCGCTGCTTGAGCGCGATCTCTCTGGCCTTCTCCTCGTCGCCCCATGCCTGAGGGAAGAGCTCTGAGGTCTTGAAGAGACGACCTAGATAGCTGGAGACCTCAGGTGGATGCGCCTCCAACCACTCGTCCGAGCTCACTTCACCGGGGAACTCCCAGCTGAAGCCGGCGCGCCCCTCCGTCGCCTTCGGCTTTGGGTGACCGCGGAAGGAGAGGGAGCAGCGGTCGATGTCCTCGTCCACGAGGACCCCGATCACGACGACGGGCTCCTCTGAGAGGTAGCGGTCGACGCTGCGCTCAAGGAGCAGGACGATCTGATCGAGCCCGAACGCGCAGGAGCCAAAGTTCAGCATGTAGAGCTCATCAGCGAGGGGGCTCTCCTCCAGCAAGGCCTCCCAGCAGTCCTCTTGGGGGACCACACATTCCGAGAACGAGTCTCCGTACATGAGGACGGGGCGTCTCCCCCTGAGGCTGCGCTCCGCCTTGTGAGCCATGGACCTCGGATGGACGCTCGCAGGCAGCCACCCGAGCTCAGGGTGGGCGCGTTCAAATTGATCTCTGTCCTGCTCCTCCTGGAAGCTGCGCTGGAGCTTCCAGAAGTCGTCGTCTGTGAGCGGATCTGCGAAGCGGTTCGGATCACGCAGGGTGGCGCCCAGGGTCTTTGGGAGAGACCCCTCGCCGAAGAGGAGCCAGCGCACCCCTAGCTCACCTGCACCCCATGCGAGGCACAGTGAGACGAGCGCTACGCGGAGTCCCCGCGCAACGCGACCTGCAACGGCCATCGGCCGCATGATCTCCTCCTGTGGAGGCCCCGCGGAGGGCCTCTGTGTTTCCTACCTTCTTGTCCTCGAACGCCCCTGCGTCCGAGCAGGCCACATTTTACAACTTCCTATTCGGGGCTGCCACCCCAAGAATTCGAAAGGCTATCGGCCTGGTGGGCCCGTGAGGCCCCTTAGCTCCCGACAGAGCGAGTCAAGCCCTCTAGGTGAGCTCGTAGCCGTTCGTCAGACTGAACAAGCTGCTGCAGGCCGAGGTGCCGGGGTGAGCCTTGGGCTGAGACCCCTTTGACGCCTGCTAGCGCCTCTAGGATCCGGTCATCTGCCAATGACGCAGCCAGTCCTCCACCGAGACCCTCGAAGCCGCAACCGGGCGACTGAGATCGCCCCCCAAGAGCTCCTCTCAGGGTCAGGGGTTCCTCAAGATCTCAGGGTCAGGGGTTCCTCAAGAAGCCGCGCGCCACCGCCAACTCAGCCAAGAGAAGGGCCCCACCTGCGGCGCCCCTGATGGCGTTGTGGGAGAGCGTCGTGAAGCGCCAATCGAGGACCGGACACTCCCGCAGGCGCGCGACCGCGATGGCCATCCCCTGACCTACATCGACGTGGAGATCGGGCCTCGGAGCGTCTTCGCCCTCCAAGCACACCACGGGCTCTTCGGGCGCGCTCGGGAGCTCGAGCTCCTGCGGGGCGCCGCTGAAGCCCGCCCAAGTCTCAAGGAGCTCCTCTCTGCTCGCCTCCTCTGCCAAGGCGAAGGAGACACAGGCCGTGTGCCCGTCCAGGACGGCGACACGATTCGTCGTGGCGGCGACCGAGAGCTCCGCAGGCCTCACCCTCCCCTCCTCCAGCGCGCCGAAGATTCGACAGGTCTCTGCCTCGATCTTCTCCTCCTCGCCAGGGATGCTCGGGGAGAGCTTGCCTGTGAACTCCGCCAAGCTGGGAGCCTTCGCGCCCATCCCGGAGAGCGCCTGCAGAGTGACCGCGTGGACGGCCTCGAGCCCGAAGGCCTCCGCGAAGGGCGCGAGGGCGAGGACGATGCCTGCGGTCGAGCAGTTGGGGTTGGCGAGGATCGCGCCCCCGCTCGGATCGCTGATGAGGTCCAGGTGGCCTGGATTCACCTCTGGAACGATGAGGGGGACGTCCTCGTCCATCCGATGAGGTGAGGCGTTCGTGACCACCAAGTGGCCTGCGTCACGCAGGGCTGCCTCCCGCTCCCCTGCGACCTCTGGGCTGAGGGCAGAGAACACAAGCCGGCAGGAGGGGCCCTCATTTAGGTCCCCTAGGACCAGATCCTGGAGACTCGCCGGTGCGCCCTCTCCAAGGCGCTGACTCAGGCTCTGTCCTGCCGATTCAGACGAAGAGCGCACATCAACGAGCTCAAACCAGGGGTGGTCGGATAAAAGCGCTAGAAAGCGCTGACCAACGACCCCTGTCGCACCGTAGAGGGCTACGGGCAGACGACTCTCAGATGATGATTCCATCTAGTGAGAGGATGCCAAGCCCCGCCCCCCTCGTCACCTCTCCCCAAGAGACAAGGTGACCCTGAGTCCATTATCCTCCTCAGCATGTCCCGCATCGACCCCCTCAAGGCGCTCCTCGTCAGCCTCCTCATCGCGTCCTGCTCCAACGACCAAGGCGCCTCCTCCGGATCAACCGCGAGCGACTCAGGCCAAGGGAGCTCTGGTAAGACGAACCTCCTGATCGTGACCCTCGACACGACCCGCGCTGACAGGCTCGGGTACGCAGCCTATGACGCAGCCCGGACTCCGAACCTGGACTCCCTAGCGCTTGAGTCAGCGGTCTTCTCCAACGCGCGCACCCACGTCCCCCTGACCCTCCCCTCGCACTCAAGCCTGATGACAGGGCTCCTCCCAACGAGCCACGGGATCCACGTGAACATGCAGGGGGCGATCCCTGGCGACGTCCGCACATTGGCTCAGTCATTCCAGGCGGCAGAATATGTGACCGGCGCCTCCGTGGCAGCTTGGGTGCTCGCTGACCGCTTCGGCATCTCACGAGGCTTCGACACCTACCATGACGTCAACGAGGACCTCGAAGATGTGACGGCGCTCGCAGAGCGCCCGGGCGGCGAGATCACCGAAGAGACCCTCGCCTGGCTGGACGAGAACGGAGAGGCGCCCTTCTTCTACTGGGCTCACTACTTCGACGCGCATGACCCGTACAGACCGCCGACGGGCTTCCAAGACTTCGCAGACCCCTACGACGGAGAGCTCTCCTTCGTCGATCATCAGGTCGGCAAGCTCCTCTCCTGGCTCGAAGAGAACGGTAAGAAGGACAACACCCTCGTCATCATCGTCGGTGATCACGGCGAAGACCTCGACCAACACGGTGAGGGGAGCCACGGGCTCTTGATCTACGACGGGACCCTCCGGATCCCGCTCTTGATGAGCATGCCTGGACGAATCACTCCACAGCTCCTTGATGACTCTGTAGGGCTCATTGACATCGCCCCCACTGTCTGCGAGCTCCTCGACCTGAACGGGCCTGGAGAGATGGACGGACGCAGCATGGTGCCAGCGATAGACGGCGAGGATATGGGTGACGCGCCCTTCTTCGCCGAGGGCGAGTACTCACGCCGCTCCTTCAGCTGGTCGCGCCTGCGCTCCTTCGTGATGGGAGACTGGAAGCTCATCGACTCCCCCAACCCAGAGCTCTTCAACCTCTCCCTAGACTACGGGGAGACGAACAACCTCGCGGGCGCAGAGCCTGAGCGCGTCGAGGCGATGCGTGAGGCCATGAGGTCCTACCTCGCCTCGAGGACCGTCCGTGACGCCGTCGCGCTGAACGCCTCTGGTGAGGCAGACGCTGCGCTCGCCGCCCTCGGGTATGTCGCCGGCAAGAGCGGCTCGATCGATGATGACCCCGCTGACCTGAAGGAGCCCCGCGACATGGTGGCGATCTTCAAGGGGATGATCCGCGCCGACTCGATGCTCAAGCGCAAGGAGGCCAAGGATGCCCTCCCCTTGATCCAATGGATGGTGGAGCAGAGCCCCGAATCCAGCGAGATCTACGGGCTGCTCGGCAACTGCCACTTCCAGCTCAAGCAGTACGAGAGAGCCCGCGTGAACTACGAGCTCGCGCTAGAAGGGAAGGCGGACAACCCTCACCACCTCACGCGCCTCGGCAACTGCTACAAGAAGCAGCGGAACTATGTGAAGGCCGAGGAGTGCTACCGCGCCGTCTTGGCCTTGGACCCACAGTTCGGCGCCGCGCACAGCCGCTTGGGCTGGATCCTCGCGACCCGCCAGGAGTGGTCCGAAGCGCTCGACCACTTCACCCGCTGCGTCGAGCTCGACCCGAACTCGGTGAACGCGCGCTGCAACCTCGCCAACGCTCTCTGCGCGATGGGGATGCCCAAGGAGGGCCTGAAGGAGCTGGACGCTGGCCTCTCGATCGACCCGGAATCGCGCCCGCTCATCCGCACGAAGATCTCCGCTCTTCATTCCACGAGCAGAGAGGAGGAGGCCCTCGTGCTCGCCAAGAGAGCCCTCGAACTCTTCCCCGGCGACAAGGAGCTCCAGGCGATCCACGACGGCATCGTCAACGGCCCGACGCCGATCAAGATCAACAGCCTCGATGAGATCGGTGAGATCCAAGAGCGGCAGCAGAACAACCCACGCTGATCCGCCTCCCGCTCGTCGCATGGAGGCAAGCGCCCATCGCTCCACCCCTTGGAGGAGATGGAGCCAGATATCGGATTTGAACCGATGACCCCAGCTTTACGAAAGCTGTGCTCTACCACTGAGCTAATCTGGCGTCCGGTTTGAGAGAGCCCTCGGCGGCGAGGCCGCGGGGCTCCTCGCGACCCGCTAGGAGCCGCTCGGCGGAATTATGGCACACGAATCTCTGACGCGCGAGTCGTGAGCGCGGGGAGACCCCGTGACTCCGGATCGCCGGAGCCAGGGATCAGCGCGAGCGCCCTCTCAGGCGCTCACCAGAGGATCAACCTCCCAGGTTGACCTTCATGCGCCGAGCCAGCGCGGCGCGCTGCGCTGCGTCGAGGTTCGCGCGGCCGAGGCCGAGCGCTGTCGCTTGACGGACCTCGATCGAGGCGTCCGAAGAGAGGACGTTCGCGAGGCTCGAGAGGGCGTCACCTGCGGGGCGGAGCTTCGTCCGCGTCGCGATGTCACCCAGCGCGCCTGCGGCGGCGATCCGAACTGCGTCGGAGCGATCCGAGTCGCTGATGACGTCCGTGAGTCCGGAGAGGTGATCAGCACCACCCATCACGGCGAGGGCGTCGATCGCGGGGATCGAGACCTCGTCGGGGCGGCCATTCATCGCGCCTGCGACGCCAGAGACGGCGCCGGAGAGATCACGGCCAGCTTGAGCGAGGGCCATCAAGGTCCCAGCAGCGCGGGCCGCGAGGTCGTTCGCGCGAGCGCGATCTTCGTTCATGGTGTCCGCGAGGACCTCTTCGACCGCGCCGGCATCGCCAGCTCCAGTGATGATGGCCGCGCAGCGGTCACCCCAGTTGTCAGAGGCAGCGGCTGCGTCAGCAGCGATCATGACGACCGGGACGTTCGCGGTGCGATCGTCTCGGGCGACCTCGTCGAGGACTTGGTCAGCGGTGAGGTCACTGAGGGTCTCAGCGACCACGATCACGTCCACGCCGGGGACGCGATGCAGGAGCGAGACGCCGCTCGCGCCGGTCTTCCAGTGATGGGCCATCATCCCTGCGTTCGTGAGGGCTGAGGCGACGGAGGCGCCGCGGGCCTCGTCGGAGTCAATGACGACGCCGATTCGGAGGACCTCGCGCCCGACGGCCTCACCGAGGCTTGAGACGGTCGCGGCTGAGGGCGCGCTGCCCTCACGGTGAGCGATCTGTCCGAGCGCGACTGCTGCCTCAGAGCGGAGGGCGCCGTCACCAGAGGCGAGCGCGGCCTCGAGCCCGCTCGTGGAGCCTGTCGCCATCTGGGCGAGGACCTTGCAGGCCGCAGCGCCGGTCGCTGAGTCGTTCCCTGCGGTGCACCAGCTGAGCGCTAGGTCGACCGCTTCGGTGCCGAGCGTGTTCACAGCCAGGTTGCCTTCGGCCAGCTGAGCAGCGAGCCCGCCCACGTCCACGCCTTGATCAGCGAGGCCGGCGACGATCGCGCCCTGTGAGATGTACGCGCGGGCGATACCAGCGCGAGCCGCGAGGCTCTTGGAGTTCACCTGCAAGGCGCCGTGGTAAGCGTTCTTGCTGAGCTCGTCAGCGTAGACAGCGCGTGAGCAAGGGGTCGCGACGAGGCCTTCATTGAAGGACCAGACCACGTCTGAGTAGTCCATGGCGCGCAAGACGCTCGCGCGGCCGGCGTGGTAGTCGTCACCGAGAGAGAGGTAGAGGGCGTGGGCGTCGCCTGTCGAGCCACACTTCTTTGCGGCCATGCGGGCGGCGCTTTGGACGCCGGGGTCGCCGTCAGAGTCGGCGGTGCGGGTGAGGGCCGCGGCGGCGCGAGGGTCGCCGATGTGACCGAGGGTCAGGGCGATGTTGCGGCGCAGGAAGCCGTCCTTGGTCTGGAGCGCAGCGACGAGGGGCAGGACGACGTCCGTGCTCATCTCAGTCAGAGCGTGCATGTACTTCACGCGGCGCTCGTCGTCGTTCTGGTCACCCAGCCCGTTCATCATGTACTGGACCGCGTACTCGCCGTGGTTCGCTGAGAGCTCGCGCAGGGCGCGGCGGCGAACGAGGACGTCGTCGCTCTCGACGTTGTCGAGGTGGCCACGGATCGCGTCCTTGTCATCAAGACGCTCGTTGCGGGAGAGCTCCGCGAGGCCCATGAGGCGCTTAGCGACGAGCTCGTACTGTCCGCCTTTGACGAGGAGGTCGAGCCAGATCTGATGATCCGTCGTCTTCCAGAGCTCGTAGGCTTGCTCGTGGCTGGGGTCTGCGGCGAGGACGGCGGAGAACTTCGCGAGGGCGGCGGCGTCCTTGCCGCGGCGCAGGAGCTCGACGCCCTGCTGGAAGTCTTGGTCGATGTCTTGGACGGGGGTCGCCAACGCGCCTGTAGAGAGGGCGGTGAACGCGACGAGGAGGCCCAGATTCCGGCGAAGTCCGGTCATGATATCGATCCTGGAGATGTGCTGAGGGAGGAGGCTGTGCTAGGCACAGCCTGGCGTGGTGTGGAGGGCGATCAGGGGACATCCCCCTTGAATCGCTAACTCTACTTGAGACAAGTAGATCCGGGATCATACCGGGGTCCGGTGGGGGATCAAGTCGTCCTGACCCCATGAGACCCAGATCTCTGGCTCCGATACCCCCCTGAGCGCGCCTGGATACGGCTTCTTTGGAGCTCTATTGGACCCCTGGAGCGCTCAAACGGCCCAAGATCCGCCCTCTGACCCCTCCAGTGGCCTCTGGAGCGCCCCAACCCCATCCCAAGCCAAATCCTGCCCCAAGAGCGGCAAATCCGAGGGCCTCGCGAGCATCTGGGTCGACGCCATGAGCCTGGGAGGACTCCACCTTGAGACCCGTCCGCGCAGAGAGCTCCTTGATCACACGAGCGTGATGGACGCCCCCACCGGCGACGATGACGCGCTCGAGGCCGCTCGGCGCCTCGCGCTCGAGCGCCCAGGCCACCGCCTGCGCGACGAGACCGGCCGCGGTCGCGAGGACATCCTCCGTCCGCTCTGTCCCGCTCGCCTGCGCATCGTCCAGACAGTCCGAGACCCACGCCTCCCCGAAGGTGTCACGCCCCGTGCTCCGTGCGCCCCCTTCGAAGAAGGGGTGCTCCATCCAGCTCAAGAGCAGCTTGGAGTTCACTGTCCCCCGCATAGCCACAGCGCCGCCCTCGTCCATAGGGGCGTGGAGGAGCCTCCTCGCGAGGCCGTCCAAGAGCGCGCCTGCTGGGCCTGTGTCTCGAGCTGCGGCTGGCGCGCTCCCTTCCCCGAGCAGGGTCAGGTTTCCGAACCCGCCGAGGTTCAAGACACACGCGGGTCTTTGGAGCTCCGGAAAGAGGAGGCTGTCCACGAGCGCAGAGAGCGGCGCGCCCTCTCCCCCAGCGGCGATGTCTGCCTGACGAAAATCGCTCACGACCCAGCAGCCGGCGCGCTCCGCGACATGGTCTGCGTCTCCGAGCTGAAGCGTCGCCCGCTCCTCTCTTGGCGCGCCGTCATGGTGCCAGACCGTCTGACCATGACTCCCGACGAGGGCCGGCTCATGACCTGTCTCCGCCGCTAGAGCTGCGACGGCGCGCCCGAAGGCGACGCCTAAGTCGCGGTGCAACATCGCCACCTCCTGCAAGGACGGCGTCGCCCCATCCAAGACCGCGCGCAGGCTCTCCGCGAGCGGCTCGGGGAAGGGCGAGCAGGTGAACGCGAGCGGCTCGAGGCTCGCTGGCTGCGTCCCGGCCCCCTCATCCTTCACATGCAGCCGCGCGAAGGCGACGTCCACACCATCTCCTGAGGTGCCCGAGAGCACGCCTCCGATGACGGCGCCGCCTGCCTCCAAGGATCGAACGAGGTTCCTCACGCCAAGAAGGTTACTCTCTCAACCGATGACCACTGAAGAACCCAAAGCCCTAGATCGCGCGCCGATCCTCGTCGTCGATGACGACGGAGACATCAGGATGGCGCTCGAGATGCTCCTCTCTTACGAGGGGTATGAGGTGTGGACCGCGAAGGACGGCGCTGAGGCCGTCGCGCGCCTCGACGCTGAGGAGGCCCAAGGCCGCCACGCGGCGTGCGTCCTCTCTGACATGAAGATGCCCGGGATGAACGGGCTCGAGCTCCTAGAGGCGCTCGCAGATCGCGCGGGCGCCCCGCCCGTCGTGATGATCTCGGGTCATGGTGACGTGCAGACAGCGGTGGAGGCCGTGCGACGCGGGGCCGTCAACTTCCTCGAGAAGCCGCTCGATGACAACCACGTCCTCGTGACTCTCCGAGCGGCGATCCGCGAGCGGCGCCTCGCGCTCCAGAACACCGCGCTAAAAAAGCAGCTCGGGTCTCGCTGGGAGCTCATCGGAGAGAGCGAGGCGATGCAGCGCCTGAAGCGTCAGGTCGAGCAGGTCGCTGGCGCCGAGGCCTCGGTCCTCATCACCGGCGAGAACGGGACGGGCAAGGAGGTCGTCGCCCGCAACCTCCACCTCCTCGGACCGCGCGCCTCAGAGCCCTTCGTGACCGTCAACTGCGCAGCCATCCCAGACGAGCTCATCGAGTCCGAGCTCTTCGGGCACGAGAAGGGCAGCTTCACGGGCGCGAACGAGCGCCGCACTGGCCACTTCGAGGCCGCCGATGGGGGGACGCTCTTCCTCGACGAGATCGGGGACATGCCGCTCGACGCCCAAGCCAAGGTCTTGAGAGCCCTCGAGAACCACGAGGTGACACGCGTAGGCGCGAGCGAGACCGTCCCAGTGAATATCCGCGTCCTCGCGGCCACGAACGCTGATCTCGCAGAGGCCGTAGAGGCGAAGGCCTTCCGCGTGGACCTCTTCTACCGCCTGAACGTCGTCCCGCTCGTGGTCCCGCCGCTCAGAGACCGCAGAGATGACATCCCGCTCCTCTCCCGGCACTTCCTCGAGGCGAGCGCTGCCCGCCAAGGTCGCGCTCCGCTTGGGATCTCAGCCGAGGCCGAGGCCCGACTCAGGTCTGCAGAGTGGGCAGGCAACGTCCGTCAGCTGCGCAACCTCCTTGAGGGCGCGTCCGTCTTCGCCGAGGGCGCGGAGCTCACCCTCGCGGACCTCGACCAGGTCCTAGGCGCGCACCCCCAGCTCAGCGGAGCAAGCGTGAGCTCGATGGCAGACGACCCCTTCGACGCAGAGACCTTTGAAGACTTCAAGGCGAAGAGCGAGACGCTCTTCTTCCAAAGGAAGCTCGAAGAGAACGACGGGAACGTCAAGCGCACCGCCGAGAACCTCGGCATGCAACGCAGCCACCTCTACAAGAAGCTCGACCGCTACCGCATCCGCGACTGAGGACCCGGACTCAGCTGTTCACTGAGTGCTCAGCCTCAGGGGATCACGAGGATCATGCCGGGACGCAGACCGGTCTCGGATGAGACCTTGTCGAGGTTCGCGTCCATGATCTTCTTCCACTGTCCCGCGTCGCGATAATACTGCTGAGCGATCCCCCCGAACGTGTCCCCGGTCTCGACCTGGTGGGTCTTTCCGCTCACCCGGTCTTCGCGCTGCACGCGCATGTCGAAGGCGGGGAGCATGATCGTCTCACTCACGGGCTCGGTCATCGGGTCATCATTGGCCTGTTGGAGCATCGCCGCGTAGCGAGCGTCGCCGTAGTACTTCAGCGCGATCGACTGATAGGTGTCGCCCGCAGAGACGTTGATCGAGAACACGGTGGAGTCGAAGGTCTCATTGAGCCCGACCGGCTCTCGGAGGATGGTCCCCTCAGGGAGATCGATCAGGTCCTCCGGGTGGAGGAACCCGGACTCGATCACGACCTCCTCATCGACCTGCCCTGAGAGCAGCGCGGTCACGGGGTCGAAGGCCTCCTCATCATCAACCACTACCGCTGCCTTCACCTCATCCACATCCTCGTCATCGTCCTCAGCCATCCACAGGGAGACAGGGTCAGAGGTGGGCTCCATGACGGGGTCCGGCATGACCTCCTCGACCCCTCCGAGGGACGCCTGAGCCAGGGTCTCCGGCTCATTCGTGTTCAAGGAGACGACCAAGATGAGGGTTACTAGGAAGAGGACGGCGAGGACGACGAACTTCTCAAACTTGCCCATAGGTGCGCGCGACGGGGTGCGGGTCAGGGTGATCGGGGGAGAGGGAGGTCGCTGTCTCTACAAACAAGAGCCAACGCTCACGCTGAGAGACAGGGATTTCGCTTTCCTTATCTGAATCCTGAGAGGCCGAGTCAAAAGAAACCATGCCCTTTTGCCGCGACGAAGAGGTGTCTTCCCAAATCTCATCCTGAACGACTCACTCAACTCTGCATTTAGTCGGGGCCTTTGGATCGCTATTCTCGTTCCGCAGCGGAGCGACGCTCACCTCATGACTTCCCAAGACTGCAACTCAAGCGCCAGCAGCAGCCGCGATCTTCGTTGGGTGCTCTTGGTCGTGCTCTGCCTGCAGCTCTTGTCGTGGAGCGCGCTCGAGGGTTACCAGCTCGCGGACAGCGTCGAGTACATGGAGCGCGCGAGGAACCTCGCGATCGGTCAAGAGGTCCGCGTTGAAGGCGCGGTGCGCTCCTTCGGCTTCTCGCTCTTGCTCACTCCAGTGTTCTGGGTCGCGAGCTGGTTCGACGCTGATGGCTGGCCGGGTCTCGTCTGGATCGTGCGACTCGTCCAGATGAGCTTGGGGCTCTGCCTCGTCGCCGCGTGCGCGCGGCTCGCCGAGCGCGTGAGTGGGCGACCGGTCGGGTGGGCCGCTGGGCTCCTCGTCGGGGCCAACCCTGTGTTCCTCCAGTACTCGATCTCTCCAGTCTCAGGCATCGCTGCGGGCTTGTTCATAGCGTTGGCCTTGAACGAGCTCGTGGAGCGTGGAGACCGCAAGGCTGCCTTCCGTGGCGGCCTCTGGCTCGGCGCAGCGCTCCTCATGGCCTACCAGACCCTGCTCCCGAGCCTGGCGATCTTCGCCCTGCTCTTGTTGCGCGACCGCTGGCAGCACCGCAGGCACCTCATCGGGAGCCTGGGAGGCTTCGGGGTAGGCGTCCTCGCCCAGGTCGGCATCGACCGGATCACCTGGGGGGAGTGGGGCCTGAGCCTCATCAACTACGTCGTCGAGAACGTCGGCGCAGTCCTCGTCCGCGTCTTCGTCGAGGTCGGACTGATCGACCTCGCAGCCAAGGTCTACCACATCATGGAGAGGGCGCTGGAGTTCCAGCGCGAGGTCACGAACGACGCAGAGGCTGCGAGCGGGATCGCAGCGACCGACCTGCAGAGTCCCCTCTACTATCTCTTGGAGCTACCGCAGATGATCGTCTGGCCAGCCATCGGCCTCGCCGGCCTCGGGCTCGCGCGCTGCATCACGCGCCCCTCCTGGAGACGCGCTCTCCCGGCGCTCGTGCTCTTGGCGAGCGCGGTCGTTATGAGCCTCAAGGGCGCGAAGTCTTTCCGCTTGTGGCTGCCCCTCCTACCGATGATCGCTGTGCTCTTCGCGCTCGGTTGGGACGGACTGATGAGCGCGGTCACCGCGCAGAGCCGCGCCCTCGCCCGAGGGCTGGGCGCAGCGTTCCTCCTCGCCTCGGGGGTCCTCGGAGTCGAGGTCCTCAGCGAGGCGAACACGCGCGTCTATGGGAGCTATTGGGACGCCATGGAACATGTCAACCGGCTCGCAGGCGAGGAGCTTGAGGCCCTCGACCCCGGTCCGAAGCCGGCTGAGGGAGAGCCCGGCGCGGAGTACTGGGGCATGCGCACCGTCGCCTCTGCTTACCACTGGGCGGTCTTCCTACGACAAGACCCCAAGGTCGCGCTCGTGAAGCTCCCCCACCACTTCTCCGCCTGGGAATCGATGGAAGCTCTGGAGCGTGATGTGCTGCTCTCATCGATCTCACACCAGCACTGGCTCCTGCTCCACGAGCCGCTCCTCAAGGTCGCGCCTGAGATCACTGCCCGCATCGCCCGCGACTTCGAGCTTGAGACCGCCTTCTGGGACAGAGAATCACACGCTGAGATGGGGGCCGTCCTCGTCCTCAAGCGCCGACGGGGCTACACAAAGCGCCCCTTCGCCGTCGTCATGGACGAGGGCTCCGCGCCGCAGCGCTGGCGCCGTGAGGTGGGCCTCGAGCGCACCCTCGAGGAGCCCTTCGACTTCATCACGGAGGAGAGCGCCGGCGGCGCGCCGCTAGAGCGGCTCACCCTCCTCGGGTGGGAGTGGGAGACCCTGCCTGCGTCGGACTTCGGATGGCTCAGGTGCCACTGGAGCACGGACACGGGCTTCGAGACCAACTACACCGTCGTCACTCGGATCACGACCTGGGACGGCAAGCACGCCTGGCAGAGCAACTCCAGCGTCCTGCGGCGCACCACCCCCCTCACGGAGTGGCAGCCAGGCCTCGTCCACTCCGAGGGACACCTCGTCCACCTCGGTGAGGAGCCATTCCAACCTGACTTCATCCCGATGGGCGGCCCCTGGCGGCGAGGTGACCTCATGCCGGCGAAGCTCTGGGTCCAGGTGGTAGAGCTCGAGCGAGACGCCGAGGGCGCGCCTGTGCTCCTGGACGACGCCCCCGTGGTCATCAAGCGACTCGCACCCTGCAGGCCTGGAGAGGACGTCCCCTTTGACCTGAGCGACGCCGTCACCCTCCAAGGAGACCGCCTTTTGACCTCTGACGGCTGGAGGTTCAGCCCGGATCGCCTCCTGCAGGTGGGCGGCTTCATCGCCCGCATCAGGGATGAGGACCGCTGGCCCGACGACGGCTCCCCAGACCCCGAGTGAGGTCAGCGCCAAAGGGCGCTTGTGAGTCGCGTCGATCGACCGTATCGTGTGGTCCCGGAACGAGGACGGGAGTCCGAGATGGGCTCTTCCGCTCCCCGATTCTCCTCCCGCCATGTTTCGGATGACCCACAGCACCTTGAGTACGTCGTGTCGAGCGACGCTCGGTCCCTTCGCAAAACGAGCCCTAGGACTGCTCTCTCTCGCGCTCCTCTCTGCTTGCGCGAGCACATCCAGCGCGGCTGGTGTGAGCGGACCTGCCGCGCCAGCGCGCGTGCGCTTCATGGACTATCGACAAGGGACAGTCTTCGAGCTCGTGAACGAAGCGCACACGGATCGAGTCTCGCTCTACTCCGAGACGCGCGCCAACACACAGACCAAGGTCACTAGCGACGAGGTGATGGAGGCTCTGCTCGAGTACCTCGACGACGCTGGCTTCCGCGGTCGAACGCGCGCCGGCGTCGCGCCGCGCACCAGCGACACCTACCACTGGGGAGGAGAGATCGAGGCAGGCGGAGAGAGCGTGTTCATGCTCGTGAGCGACCAGAGCCCGCCTGGAGAGCGGAAGATGTTCATCGACTGTTACATGAACCACGTCACCCTCTGGAGCAACACCTTCCAGCTCCAGCGCGTCGACGCTGGGCCAGGCGAGGTCTTCAAGAAGCCGGAGCTACGTCGCTGAGATGATCCCCACAGCCGAGACCCCCCCGCCGAACGACCGGCCCCGGGCCTTGGCGGTGGTCCCGGCGCGGCTCGCCTCGACGCGCCTCCCGAGGAAGATGCTCCTCGCTGAGACAGGCGCTTGCCTGTTCGTACACACAGCAGAGAACGCGGCGCGCTCCGGCGCCTTCGAGGAGGTCCTCGTCGCCGCCGACTCCGACGAGGTCATGGAGGCCGCGCAGGCGGCAGGCCTCTCCTGCGTCTCCACGGACCCGGAGTGTCCGAGCGGAACGGACCGCGTCTTTGAGGCGCTCGAGAGCGCTGGCGCTGAGTACGAGGTCGTGGTCGGCGTGCAAGGCGACGAGCCTGAGCTCAACCCCAAAGACCTCGACCGCCTCGTCGCATGCTTCACAGACGTCGAGGTCGAGGTGGCGACCCTCGCAGCCCCGCTCCCAGATGAAGCCGCGCGCGAGGCCTCGAGCGTGGTGAAGGTCGTCCTCGACCAGAACTCTGACGCCCTCTACTTCAGCCGGGCGCCGCTCCCCGACCACTCACACGCCCGCCCTGACGCGGACGACACCCTCGGACTGCGCCACGTCGGCGTCTACGCATGGCGCCCGAGCGCGCTCGCGCGCTTCCGCGCGCTAGAGCCCTCCCCCGCCGAGCGCGCCGAGAACCTTGAACAACTCCGCTGGTTGGAGAGCGGAGGGCGCATGCGCGTCCTCGTCACCGACCGCGCCCCTCACGGAATCGACACCCCTGAAGACTACGCGGCGTTCGTCGAGCGCTGGCAGTCCAAAGAGTCGGACGTGAGCCCCGATGCCCCACACCCCCAAGGAGCGAGCACCTGATGCCCAAGCATATTTTCGTCACCGGTGGAGTCGTCAGCAGCCTAGGCAAGGGCCTGACCTCTGCAGCCATCGGGCTGATCCTCGAGCAGCGAGGCTACAAGGTCTCGATCCAGAAGCTCGACCCTTACATCAACGTCGACCCTGGGACGATGAGCCCTTACCAGCACGGTGAGGTCTACGTCACAGATGACGGCGCAGAGACCGACCTCGACCTCGGTCACTACGAGCGCTTCACGCACGCCACCTTCTCTCAGGCGAGCAACTTCACCACGGGGAAGATCTACTCCTCGGTCATCGCCAAGGAGCGCCACGGCGACTACCTCGGTCGCACAGTTCAGGTGATCCCTCACATCACAGACGCGCTCAAAGAGGCGATCCATGCGGGCGCCAGCGAGGAGGGCGTAGACGTCGCCATCTCGGAGATCGGCGGGACGGTCGGTGACATCGAGAGCCTCCCCTTCCTCGAGGCGATCCGTCAGTTCGCGCTCGAGCGAGACCCCGAAGACGTCATGTTCGTCCACGTGACCTTGCTCCCCTACCTCAAGGCCTCTGGAGAGCTCAAGACCAAGCCGACCCAGCAGTCCGTCGGCAAGCTGCGCGAGATCGGCGTGCAGCCCCACGTGCTCGTCTGCCGAACAGAGCAGCCCATGACCGAGGAGATGGGCCAGAAGATCAGCCTCTTCTGCAACGTCCGGCCCGAGTCCGTCATCGAAGAGCGCGACGTCGCCCACACCATCTACGAGGTCCCCGTCGACCTCGTGAACGCCGGCCTCGACAAGATCATCTGCAAGCACTTCGGGCTGCCGCACGAGGAGGACACGAACCTCGACAGCTGGAAGGCGATGATCGCAGAGCTCATCGAGACCAAGGAGGAGGTCGAGATCGCTGTCGTGGGCAAGTACATCCAACTGCACGACGCCTACAAGTCGATCTACGAGTCTCTGAGCCACGGCGGCTTCGCGAACGGCTGCAAGATCAAGCTGCGCAAGATCTCCGCTGAGGACGTCCTCGACAAAGGGACAGAGCTCCTCGAGGGGGTCGCGGGCCTCCTCATCCCCGGCGGCTTCGGAGAGCGCGGCCTCGAAGGAAAGATCCACGCCATCCGCTGGGCGCGCGAGAACGGAGTCCCCTTCTTCGGCATCTGCCTCGGCATGCAGTGCGCCGTCATCGAGTACGCGCGCAACGTCCTCGGGCTCGAAGGCGCTCACACAATCGAGCACTCACCCGAAACTCCGCACCCCGTGATCGCACTCATGGCCGAGCAAGAAGACGTCGACGAGAAGGGCGGCACGATGCGCCTGGGCGCTTATGACTGCGACCTCGTCGATGGCTCAATGACGAGATCGCTCTACGGGGAAGACCACATCTCCGAGCGCCACCGCCACCGCTACGAGTTCAACAACGACTACCTCGAGCGCTTCGAGGCCTCCAATATGAACCTGGTGGGCTTCAACCCTGATCGAGGTCTAGTCGAGATCGTCGAGGTCCCCGAGCACCCCTTCTTTGTCGGCGTGCAGTTCCACCCCGAGTTCAAGAGCCGCCCGCTCGCCGCCCACCCGATCTTCCGCGGCTTCGTGGGAGCGGCGCTCGCTCACTCGCGCGGAGAGAGCCGCGTCACTGAGGAGAGCATGGCATGAGCGAAGAGCAGAGCGCAGCAGACCTCCCCCTCCCGGGCGGTAACTTCCGCCTCATGGTCCAACGCATGGCCTACCAAGGCCTGCTCGGGCTCGGCGTCCTCGAGAACCCGGTGACTGGGACAACAGGAGTGAACCTCCCCTCAGCGAAGATGGTCTTGGACGACCTGCGGATGCTCAAAGAGAAGACCGCTGGCAACCTCGACGATGAGGAGCGCGAGCACTTGGAGGGGATCGTCCGTGACCTCGAGAGCGCCTACGCCAAGGCCAGCGAGGCGAACACGGACGAGCCCGTCACCTGAGCCCCTAAAAGAGCTCGCAGCGCAGGCAACTGCACTCCGGGTCGATCCAAGTCCCCGCGCTCGAGGTCCCGGTCGAGTCCGTATAGCCGAGCTCTTCGAGCTGGCGCTGGATCGACAAGCGGCTGCCGTTGGGCTCGCTCAACCAATCGTTCTGCTCGCCTGAACCCAGCCACTCGATGAGCGAGAGCCTGAGCTGGGCCGCCTCAGTCATGTGCTCGGAGAGCACATCGCGCTCGCAATAGGGGTCTTCTCTGACGTCGAAGAGGCGCGCGGCGTGGCGGGTCTCCTCCGGCGTCCCCCAGTCCTCCTGCTTTCCTGTGAGGTTAAGCACAAAGAGCCAGCGCCCGTGCAGGATCGAGGCCCCGTCCCCGTTCGCCTGCACCCCGAAGCGCGGCCTCAAGCGCGTCTCTCCCGCTCTGAGGAGGTCTTCACCTGGGAACTCCACCCCCGGGAGACCTGCGAGGTTGAGCAGCGTACGGCCCACGTCTAGCTGCTGGACCGGAGCCCCGCGCACCTCACCAGCCTCGAGGCCCGGGGCGACCAGGATCAGTGGGATGGCGAGGGTGTTGTAGGTGAGGCTCAAGTGACCGAAGGGCTCCTCGAGCCCGCGCGCGAGCGTCTCTCCATGATCAGCCGTGAAGGCGATCAAGGCCTCTTGGAACCTCGGCCGCGCGAGGAAGCTCGCGAGGAGCTCATCGAGGTATGTGATCTCTGAGCGATACAGCGCCGCAGCGAAGTCCGGGTCCTTGAGGTCGCGGTCCCAGACCGGGACCCTCGGCTCAGCCACCCCCTCGCGATCAGCGTAAGGGTCAAGGTCTTTGGGGTAGTAGAGGTCCCTGTAAGCGGGCGGCGGATTGTATGGACCGTGCGCGTCATAGATGTGGAGCCAGAGGAACAGGGGCGCCTCCTCGTACTCCAAGAGCCACTCCTCGAGCTGCTGGAAGGTCTCGAGCGAATCTCGAGCGCTGCGCGCACCTGGACCCGAGTAGCGATCAAAGCCCTGACCCAAGCCGCTGTATCGGTAGCTGACTGGGGAGGCGCTAACAGCCGCCAGCGTGGCGTAGCCTTGATCTCGGAAGGCCTCTGCCAAGGTCGGCGCGATCTCGCTGATCGGGAGCGCGTTCGCGACCGCCCCAGTGTCCCTCGGTGAGAGCCCCGTCATGAGCGCGACGTGCGAAGGGGTGGTGTTGTTGATGCTCGCGACCGCGTTGGAGAAGACGACCCCCCGCTCAGCGAGGGCGTCGATGGCGTCGGTTCGAAGCTCGCCGTCAGCGAAGAGAAACCCCAGGTGATCTGCCCTGTGAGTGTCTGAGGTGATGAGAGCCACCGTCTTCGGGGCGGCCTCTCTCGAGGTGATGGTGGGCTGCGAGAGCACCCGGTAACCCTCCGCCTCCTGGTCGAGGATGAAGTCGAGCGTGATCTCCTCTCCCACCCATGGGTCCAATGAGACGGACCAGTCCAACCAATCGGGGGCCTCTCCCGGCGCCAACTGTGCGATGAAGGCGCTGGGCTCGACGGTCTCGCTCGAGATCAGGAGCCGCAGAGGAGCGCCGCCGAGCGCGTCATGGAAGATCTCTGGAGACGCCTGTGAGAAGCGCAAGCTCTCTCCCGCCTCTTCCACCTTATGACGGGCGCGGAGCGGCCTGCCGGGAGCCAGGAAGGTCGAGCGCCGCGCGTCTGTCCCCACCTCGACGAGCGACCAGCCGCCGAAGGCCGCCTGTGGCAACCTCCCACCAGGGATGACGTCTCTGATCTCGACCGAGTAGAGGAAGGCAGGCTCGACGCCAGGTGAGAACCCCAGCACGAGGTGATCGATCGTGCGCCCGGCTGTTTCTTCGGCCTTGAAGCGTAGCTGGATCTCCTGCTGGTTCCTCCACGGAGAGACTTGCGCAGATGCCCACCCGAGCACGTCTCCATTGGAGACGACGCGGCACGTCAAATCGAAGGGCTGCACCCTCGCAATGAGCCTGACCGTGATCTCACAGGCGCCTTCAAAGCGCTGTTTGGAAGGGATGGCGATGTGCGCTACGCGCGAGCGACCGACCTTCAGGACGCGGCCACTTTTGGGTTCGAGGAACTCAAAGTTTGGCCCATCGAGCGACCAGTCAGAGCAATCCGTCGCCCCACCGAGGTCGCCGAGGCTAGAGATCAGCTTCACCTCGGGAGCGACGAGGGCGCCATCGACGGCCTCGAGCTCAAGCCGAGTGAACTGGTTCAGCTGCTCCGAAGGAGCCTGCGGCTCTCCACAGCTGCAGGCGAGAGAGACGATGAGCAGCCGGACAGCTCGGGAGGAGTGGATGGCTCGACGCACGACGCCCCCATCAGACCAATTCCAGCCCGCTGTTTCTCCTCTCAGTCCCGGACACTCGACCGCGAGCGCGTGATCAAGAGCGACTCAGCGGTAAGCAGGCAGCCCTGTCAGCGCCTCGCCGATCGCGAGGGTGTGGATGTCGTGCGTCCCCTCGTAGGTGATGACGGACTCGAGGTTCAGCATGTGTCGGCCGGTCTGGTACTCGAGGCTGATGCCGTTGGCGCCGAGCATGTCGCGCACCACGCGCGCTGTATCGAGTCCGACCTCGACGTTGTTGCGCTTGGCCATCGAGACCTGATGCGGCGTCGCCTCTCCAGCGTCCTTGCGGCGGCCGAGCTCGTACGCGAGCAGCTGCCCGCAGGTGATGCGGGTCGCGAGATCAGCGAGCTTCTTCTGGGCGAGCTGGAAGCCCGCGAGGGGCTTGTCGAAGACGACCCGCTCCTTCGCGTAGCTGAGGCCCTCGTGGAAGCAAGCGGTCGCTGCTCCGATCGCGCCCCAGGCGATCCCGTAGCGAGCCTGCGTCAGGCAGTTGAGCGGCCCCTTGAGCCCCTCCGCGCCAGGCAGCCTGGATGAGTCCGGGACGCGGACGCCATCGAGGACGAGCTCGCTCGTTGTCGAGGCGCGCAAGCTCCACTTCTTCTTCTGCTCGGGCGCGCTGAAGCCGGGGCTGCCCGCCTCAACGAGGAAGCCACGGATCCCGTCCTCGGTCCTCGCCCAGACGACCGCGACGTCGCTGATCGTGCCGTTCGTGATCCACATCTTGCGCCCATCGATGATCCAGTCGTCGCCGTCGCGGCGCGCGGTGGTGAGCATGCCGCCAGGGTTCGAGCCGAAGTCCGGCTCGGTCAACCCGAAGCACCCGATGGCCTCTCCCTTCGCGAGGAGGGGGAGCCAGCGCTGCTTCTGCTCTTCGCTCCCGTACGCGAAGATCGTCCACATCACGAGCGAGCCCTGCACCGAGACGAAGGAGCGCAAGCCGCTGTCACCGCGCTCTAGCTCTTGGCAGATCAGCCCGTAGGCGATGTTGTCGAAGCCGGCGCAGCCGTACTCCTCTGGGAGGTTCGCCCCGAAGACTCCGAGCTCTGCGAGCTCACCGACGAGCTCCATGGGGAAGGTCCCCGCCTCGAAGTGCTCCGCGGCGACGGGGAGGAAGCGCTCTGTGACCCATGTTCGCACCGCGTCACGAACCATGAGGTGGTCTTCGCCCAAGCGCTGCTCAAGGCCGTAGAAGTCGAGAGATCGATAAGGGTCCATGGGGTTATGGGGCGCTGAAGGGAAGGATTCAGAGGAATGTGCGAGAGGTCTTGGACCCGCGCACGATAGAGGATGCATTCTAGTTGCCTCGCCCGCTCGAGGACACTCCCCCTGCCATGCCCATCTCTCCCTGCGCCACCTGCGGCTATGACTCCCCCGAGGAGGCCTGCCCGCACTGCTCCTCCCGGCCCGAGGAGTCCATCATCGCGGAGCCTGAGGCCAAGCTCGGCAAACGGATCGGTATCGGCCTAGCGGCCCTCCCACGCGGCCTGGGGCTCCTCCTGGTGACCGGTGGCGTCAAGCGCTTCCTCATCCCGCCTGTTGTCCTGACCTCCCTCGCCTTCGCCTTCCTCTTCTTCCACGCTTGGGTACTCGTTGAGGAGGTACTCGACGCGGCAAACCTCAACGACCCTGGCGCCTTGAACCTCGATGAGGGCTGGATCAGGGACGCGGCCGTCTGGCTCATAGAGACAGGAGCGGTCGCGGTCGCGGGCTACACCGCGAGCTTCTTCACCTTCCTCGTGCTCTTTGCCCTGATCTCCTTCTACACCTTTTCGATCCTCTACGAGGCTTTGGCGGGTCCGTTCCTCGATGAGATCCACGGACGCTTCGAGAAGCGATGGTTCGGCGAAGACCCTCGGGACGCGATCCAAAGACCCGATGAACTCTCGGTCACGCGATGCGCCGTGATCACGACCAGTCAGCTCGTCGTAGGGGCCCTGATCTTCTTCCTGTGGGAGACGCCAAGCACATGGCTGAAGCTCCTCGTCGTCCCGCTACCGCTCCTTGGCACTGCGCTGCTCCACCGCAACTTCGGCAAGTGGCTCTTGTGGGTCGTGCGTACGGAGGCGGGGACACTCTGGGTTAGCGTCAAGGCCGCTCTCTTCGCAGGCCTCGCGCTCGTCCTCCTCTCTCCGCTCCACTTCATCCCTGGTGTCGGGAGCTTTCTCTTCGGCTTCCTCGCTGGCTTCCCCACCGCCATCACCCTTTTAGACATCCCCTTCTCGAGGCGGCAATGGTCGACGGCGCAGCGCATCGCCTTCGTCCGTAAGAA
>PVBE010357823.1_pt1 | contig 27299 bp, 19 predicted proteins | sample 1631181 | NCBI WGS metagenome assembly PVBE01 (sample SAMN08397723, study PRJNA350692) | Marine metagenome, whole genome shotgun sequencing project. | isolation source: water | place: Pacific Ocean | collected 2012-04
AGGTCGATCTCGACCAGGGTGTCCTTGACCAGAAGACCCGTCGTCCCAACGGTCGTCCGGGGAGGGGGCGTCTTGAAGTGCTGTTTCCAGACTTCATCGAACGCGTTGAAATCCTTGAGATCCATCATGAAGACCTGCGCCTTGACGACGTTGTCGAGAGATGTCCCCGCCGCCTTGAAGGTCTTGGCCAGGTTTTTCAGGATAAAGTCGGCCTGACGCTTGATGTCGGACCCGTAGTAAGGAAAAGCGGGATCCACCTTCGCTTCCGGCGGAATGCCTGTCTTGAAGTCGCTACCCAATTGTCCGGCCGCGAACACGAAATCTCCGATGCGGGACGCTTCGGTGTAGTTGGCGAGCGGCTGCGGCGCGCCGGACTTGATTCGTTTCGGTTTCATTGGGTTTCTCCGGAAACATGGAAGCCTGATCCGGCCGCGTCGGACGCCGACCCGACCGGCCCCATTTCATCCTCTCTTTGCGATGAAATCGATCTCGATCAGCGGGCCGTGGAACATGATCCCCGTACTGGGAATGACCGTCATGGCCGGGGGATCCTCGGGGATGAACTTTCGCCAAACCCTTTCGAACCCCCGATAGTCTCTCCGGGGATCGAGAAGATAGATGTGGGCCTGAACCACGTCCTCCAGGGATGACCCGCAATGCGCCAGGAGCTCCTCCAGGCTCTTGAGCGTATATTCCGTCTGGATGGAGATATCAATCCCGTAGTGCGGCATCGCCGGAGAGACGCCGTACACGGGCTCCTTGAAATCGCTGGCGACCTGCCCCGCCAGGAAGACCCAGTCCCCCGCCTCCATGGCCGGCGAAAAATGCACATTTCTGACGCCCGGGTGAAACTGCTTGTCGTACAGGATTTCGCGCTTCTGATGCCGCTCATCCGGCGTGAGGGTGATCAGGTTGGCCGTCGTCCGCGCGCCCGGCGCCATGAACCCCTTGATCTCCATCGAGCTCCGGGGCGGCGGGACGTTCATGTAGGTTTTCCAGACGCGGTCGATGTCGTGAAATTCGTCGCGGTCCACATGGTAGTGCTGCGACTTGACGGCGTTCTGCAAGGTCGTTCCGGCGGCCTGCGCGCATTTTTCCATGTTCGAGAGAATGTACTCGGCCTGGTCCTCGGCGTTGTTCCGGTAATAAGGGAATTTTGGATCTTTTCCCACTGGGATGCCGGTCTCGGAATCCGTGGCGGGCATGCCCGAATGAAACAGGAACGGACCGGCCTTCACCGCGGGGGAGCAATGCTCCCAAAGCTTCGGATAATCGGAGGGAGAAACGATTTCCTTCCGGGTATTCCCGTCGGGAATCACGGCGATCGCGTAAACCTGAACGAGCGCCCCCGGGAGGATGTACTCATCGCCCACTTCAATCACCGTCCGGACCGGGGGATCCTGGGGGAACCACTCCCGCCAAACCTCTTCCATCCAGGGAAGCAATCCGGCCCCGGTCAGGAACACTTCCGTCTTGACCACCTGGTCCAGGCCGGTCCCGGCGGCCTGGAGGATCCTCCGGAGGTTCCCCAGAATGCATTCGGTTTGGAGCTCGATATCCGTCTTCCCGACGAAAAGAAACGTCGGATCGGACCGGACGGCGATTCCCGTCTTGAAATCCGTCGCATAGAGACCCGAGACAAAGACGAACGGACCGCTCCGGACAGCCTGCGACGCATGAAGCAAAGAACCCGGAACAGAGGTTGTGTGGACCCGCTCTTTACCCATGCCGGTTCCCCAATGGGTTGACTTTGTGAAAAGCCGCGATGCCTGTCCCGATGAGACTTTTTCAATAGATTTTCAAGATTAACACAAAGTATTTTTTTGAATCGAACCGTAACCTGGGGAGATCCTCAACCGCAGGCCGAGAGCGCGGTCAAGGCATAGACCTGTGAGGCGCGGACCAAATCCTCCACCTCCAGGTACGTGGCGCCCCCGCCCGACCCGGAGCCGGGGCCGTACGTGATGGATGGAATTCCGGCGCCGTTGAACACGTTCACATCCCTCCACATGCTGGTCACCGGCGAGGGGACGCCGCCGGGCTTCGTTCCGAACACGTGCCGGTGGGCCGACTCGATCGCGCTTCTCAGGTGCTCGATGTTCTCCCCGATGTATCCCCGCCGGTGGAGATAAACCTCGAACTCGGCGCCAACGCCTATCCTCCCCGCCAGGGACCGAAGATCCTCCAGGATCGGCTTGGGGTCCGCGCCCGGCAGGAGGCGCACATCCAGATAGCTTGAGCAGACGGCCGGACAGCAGGAGGGCCGGAAAGGAAGACCGGACCTGATCGCCCCTACGCCGGCCTTGGGCCGGATCTCACCGGTCTCGATGGGGAGCACATTCTTTTTTTCGTATTCCAGCGCCCATTCTTCGATGGCCAGGAGGAGTTTCGCCATTTGAATCAGGGCGTTGGGGCTCTCTTCGGGAGGGTGAGGGCGTTGGATGTACGGGGTGTAAAGCCTCTTTCCGCGTGTGGTGATCTTGATGTAGAGGGCCCCGCATTCGGCCCAGGCAAGCCCGAACCCGGTCGTCTCGGCCACCAGGGCGCAATCCGCGAAAACTCCGTGATCGACGAGATGCCTCGTGCCCAAACCTTTTCCGAGGTACGAAGTTCCCTGGAATTCGTCAATGGGCGCCCCCCCGATTTCTCCCACGACCATGGTCAGGATCACATCCCCGCCAATGGAGGCGCCGCTGCCGCGCAGGGCTTTGGCGGCGATGAGAAAGGCCGCCATCGGTCCTTTGTCGTTGACGACGCCGTGCCCGTAGACCTTGCCGTCATCGACCCACGCGCCGTTGAAGTGCGGCTCCTCTTCGCCCTCTATCCAAAGATCGTGGGGGGCCCACAGGAACGTGTCCATGTGGGCGTTGAAGATCAAGCTCCTGCCCCCGCCGCTTCCCGGAATCCGCGCGACGATGTTGTCGCGGCCCCGCGCCGCGCATTGCGTAAAGGGTTGAAACCCCTCTTTCCTCAGCCACTCCGATAAGAAAACCCCAATCGCCTCCTCATCGCCGCTGGGGCTCGGAATGTTGCCCAGCGCGACGGCCAGATCAACGACCTCTTCCGGATGAATCAGAGACACGACCTTGTCAACGGCAGAAGTATTGCCCATCATCCTTCCTTCTGATTTTTATCGGGATCCGTCGGACGAAAAACACCGCCTCACCGCGGACCTTACCACACGCCCGGGACCGTTGACCGGCGGGAACCCGCTTCCTTATGATGAAGCTCTCGGCCTGTCGGGGCCGAGGTCCATGCGCCGCGTCTGGTGGACATAGAGAAATGAGCCGACCGTTCAGAGAAGGGAGACGGGAGTTCTTCCCGGAGAAGATCGCCTTCGCTGCGATCCTCCTCTCGGTTTGCGTTGCGGCCTTCGGCTTCGCCCTTTGGCCGCGGACGGCCTCATCCCAACCGGGCGGACGGTTCGCCGGGATGGTCCTCATCCCGGGCGGCCCATTCATCATGGGGCGCGAGGGCGGCCCCACGGGTGAAAGCCCCGAGGACGAGCGGTCCCCGAACGGCTCGTCCCCGGACGTTGACAATAAGGGCGGCCGATGGGGGGTTCACCCATCCGGCCTGGGGAGGTCGTCTTTCATTCGATCAGCTCCTTGCGGTGGACGGTAGCAATGTCTACTCTGGTATCCTCAGGCGAATTTTCATAAAGGTCCCTTGGAGGTAGAGACAGGAGATATGGATTAGAGGGTGGCTCACCCGTCTTGTGGAGTCCTTCATCGGCAAGCTGCGCGATGAGCTACTCAACGGGGAGATCTTCTACACCCTGACAGAGGCCAAGGTGTTGGTGGAGAGATGGCGACAGCTCTACAACCGGGTAAGGCCCCGTAGTGCCTTGGGCTACCGGCCGCCGGTACCGGTGGCCATCGAACCACTGCCGCCGGGCATCCCTACACTTTCGGATATCGAGGAGCAAAGACTAACTTAAAAAGTGGTACAACTTTAGGGGGCAGGTCAGTCCCGGCCCGTCACACACCCGCCAGGAACACTATGTCGTGGCTGGGTCAGCACCCGACCGTTGGGCAAGTCTTTGACAGACAGTCGCTCACTCCACGCATTTTGTTCGGGCGTTTAAGTTTGGTGACAAACCCGGCCTAACCCGAAAGCAGAGCCACCGCCCCCGCCGCCAGGATGACGGCCGCCGTCTTCCTGGACGTCCAGGCCTCGCCGAACCACGGGACGGCGAGGACCGCCGTCAGGATGAAGCTCATCTGGCTGACGGGGACCATCGTCCCCGCTTCGCCCCGCGCCAGGGCCGACACCAGCAGGATGAGGGACACGGACAGGAGGACGCCCGCCCCGAGGCCGTGCCTCGCCGAAACGGGGTGCCAGACGAACCGGCGGCGCAGTGCCGCGTAGACCATCGCGGAAGGTGAGAAGAAGGCGAATTGGATGAAGATCAGCGACGGCGCCGGAACGCCCTCCCGCGCGGCCAGCTTGTAGATGAACGAGAGCGTCCCCAAACAGAGTAGCGCCGCCACGGCGAACCCCAGGCCGCGGCCCTTTCCGGCGGAAGCCGCCCCGGCCCCGCCCCGCGATCCCGTCCCCATTTCAGATCCCGGCCGCCGGCGCCCCCCCCCTCCCCCGCGTCCGGGGGTCACGGTCAATGACGCCACCGCCAGAACCGCCGCCGCCAGGCCCGCCAGCTTCCGTTCGGTCACCGGCTCGGCCAGGAAGACAACGGCCAGCCCGGCCGTCAGAATAAAGCTGAGGCGGAAGACCATCGTGTTGACGCTGACCTGCCCCCCCTTGAGGCTCCGCAGGAAAAAGTAGTACGCCGCGAACCCGATCAGCCCGCAGGCCGGGCCGTACTTCCACGCCGTCCAATCGGCCCGGAACACCCCCAGCGCCAGGACGAGGGCGAAGGCCGTCACGCCGAAGCTGTAGGACTGATAGACCAGGAACGTCTCGGGGACCGTCCCCTTGACCTGGGCGCGCTTGTAAACGCAGTCGGCGAAGGACTGGACGGCCATGGAGGCCAGGGCGAAGAGGATGGGCGGAACGGCGACGGCGGTCACTCCTTCCCTTTGGCCTCATCCCACAGGGCGTCCAGCACGGCGAGGTCGGCCTCCCGGGCGGTGAGGCCCCGTTCGGCGAGACGCCCCTCGATGTACCGGAAGCGTCCCATGAACCGGTCGACACACACCCGCAGGGCCCCCTCCGCGTCCACCTTGAGGTGGCGGGCGACATTGACGAGGGCGAACAGGAGGTCGCCCATCTCCCGCTCGACGCCCTCCGTTTCACCCCCCCGGATGGCCCCTTCGATCTCTTCGATCTCCTCCCGGACCTTCGCGAGCGGGCCCTCGGGGGTCTTCCAATCGAAGCCGACCCGGCCGGCCTTGGCCTGGACCCGCTGGGCCTTGAGAAGGGCCGGCAGGGAGGCGGGGACGCCGTCCAGGACCGAGGGGGGGGGGGATTCTCATCTTCCGTGTTCTCCCCGGCCCGCTCCCGCAGCTTGATGGCCTCCCAGTTCCGGAGGACCTTCTCCGGCGTGTCGGCCCGGACGTCGCCGAAGACGTGGGGGTGCCGCCGGACGAGCTTCTCATGGATCCGGCCGATGACATCTCGGATCGTGAACCGCCCCTCCTCCTCGGCGATCCGGGCGTGGAAGACCACCTGAAGGAGGAGGTCCCCGAGCTCCTCGGCGAGATCCGCGTCGGAGCCCGCCTCGATGGCCCCGATAACCTCGTGGGTCTCTTCGATGAGGTACGGTCTGAGGGTTTCGTGGGTCTGCTCCCGGTCCCAGGGGCATCCCCCTTCCGCCCGGAGGTCGGCCATGATCCGAACCAGATCTTCAAAAGGCCGGGGCCGGGACATTTTTCGGTTTCCTTTCGTGACCCGAGAGCTTATATTCAATGCATTCGAAGACATACGCATTATACCGGCTTCTTTCGGCGCCGCAAGAAAAAACACGAATTATACGACATTTTGTATATTTTTAGAAAAAAACCACAATATGTTGTATTTACCCCTTGACTCGGGGTTTCGGGTCCTGGTATCGTTCGGGACATTCTAGACGAGATTTTCAGCAGTCGGCTTGCACCCGGTCTCCCGGAAAGAAGTCCAATGGAGCCGCGAATCCAGGTCATGCCCCCGCCGCTCGCGAACCAGATCGCCGCGGGCGAGGTGGTGGAGCGCCCGGCGTCGGTCGTCAAGGAGCTGATCGAAAACGCCCTGGACGCGGGGGCCCGCCGCATCGAGATCGAAGTTTCCGGCGGCGGAATGAAGCGCATCCTCGTCGCCGACGACGGGAAAGGGATCCACCCCGGCGACGCCCGGCTGGCCTTCCGTCGCCACGCCACGAGCAAGGTCCGCCGGGCGGAAGATCTGGGGGCCCTCGCCACCCTCGGCTTCCGGGGGGAGGCCCTGCCGAGCATCGCCTCGGTCTCCCGCACGGCCCTCATCACCCGGCGCCGCTCAAGCGCGAAGGGACACGGAGGAGAGACGGGAACGAAGGTCGTCGTCGAGGGCGGGGCCGAGGTCGAGGTCCGCGAGGCCCCGGCGCCCCCAGGGACGGCCGTCGAAGTCCAGGACCTCTTCTACAACACCCCGGCCCGGCTCAAATTCCTGAAAAGCGAGCGGACGGAGCTCTCCCGCATCGTCGAGGCCGCGTCGAACGCCGCCCTGGCCTTTCCCGAAGTCGGCTTCCACCTGAAATCCGGAAAAAAGATCCTCATGGACCTTCCGCCCACAGGCCGGGAGGGCCGGGTGAGGGCGCTCCTTCCCGCCCGGGAGGCGGAGGGGCTGTTTCCCCTTCCCTCCCCTCCGGCGAATCCGACGGAGGCGGGCCCCGTTCGGGTCGAGGGGTTCGCATCCCTGCCCTCGGTCACCCGCGCCGGGCGGTCGTGCCAACATGTCGTCATCAACGGCCGCACGGTCCGGGACCAGACGGTCGTGGGCGCGGCGTACGACGTCTACCGGGGGCTGATCCCCTCGGGCCGGCATCCGCTCCTTTTCCTGTACGTGACGATGGACCCGGCGGACCTGGACGTGAACGTCCACCCGGCGAAGGCCGAAGTCCGATTCCGCGACGGCGGGCGGGTGTTTTCGGCCGTCCGGCGGGCGTTGGGGGAAGGGTTGGTCAAATCCTCCGGCGTCGCGGGGGACGTCCACGCCTCCGCCGCCGCGGGGGAATCGGATTTGCCCGGGCCCGGCGGGTCGGGACGCCCGTCCGGGGCGAAGGTTTATCCCTTGAGACAGCCCGCCGACCGGCCGGATTCCGGGGGAAGCGCGCGTCCGGCGGGCTGGAAGTTCGCCCTCCCCGGCGGCCGGAGGGCCGGGGGTGGGGGTGGAAGGTCGGGCGGAATGGGGCGCATCCCGGCGGGAGGCCCCGGGACGCCGGCCGCGCGTTCGGCCCAGCCGGCCTCCGAGGCGTTCCCCGATGGGCCGCCCGGGATGGACCCCCTCCCGCTGCCCCTCCTGGACACGGCCGCGCCCAAGCGCCTGCTTTCCGAAGTCCGGGTCATCGGCCAGCTTCACGGGACGTTCGTCCTCCTGGAGCACCCCTCGGGCCTGCTGGTCATGGACCAGCACACGGCCCACGAGCGAGTCCTGTTCGCGCGGCTGACCGAGAAGGCGGACGCCGGGCGGGTGGAGCGCCAGGCCCTTCTGATCCCCGCGAACGTGGAGGTCTCGGCCGCCGAGGCGCCATGGGTGGGCGAGCGCCTGGACGACCTGGACCGGCTGGGGCTTCGGATCGAGCCTTTCGGCCCCAAGACGTTCATCGTCCGGGAGGTTCCGGCGCTCCTCGCCCACGTGGACCCGTCCGTCCTGGCGCGGGAGGTCATCGAGGCGCTGGCGGGCGAGGAGGCGGCGGAGGCCGGCTCGCGAAAGAAGAATTTCTCCGACCTGGCCGCGGGCGTCATCGACCGGATGGCCTGCCGGGGGGCGGTCAAGGCGCGGCATCGGATGTCGAACGAGGAGATCGAGCACCTGGTGAGCGAGTGTCTGGAGCTGGACATCCTCTTCACGTGCCCGCACGGAAGACCGATCACGCTGGTCCTGCCGAAAGAAGAGGTCGAGCGGCGGTTTCTGAGAAGATGAGGTTTTTGATCGATGAGCCCTTTGGCCATCCACCCGAACCGAATGAACGGGACCCTCAGGAAGGAACCCGTTCACTCAGCCCCTTCCTGAAATGGGCGGGAGGCAAGGCCCGACTCTTGGGGCAGTTCGAGCGGTTTTTCCCCCACGAGGTCAAGCGCTACAGCGAGCCATTTGTGGGAAGCGGCGCGGTGTTCTTTTACGTCATGGAGCGATTCAATCCCGCCGATGTCGTGTTGTCCGACTCCAACGAGGAACTGATGAACGCCTACCGGGCGGTCCGGGACGATGTGGAGGAACTCCTGATCGGACTTGAAGAACACCGCCGAAGTCATGGGGAGGACCATTACTACAGGGTCCGGTCGCTGAAACCGGGCGTTCTCTCTCCCCCGGCGCGCGCCGCCCGGCTCATTTACCTCAACAAAACCTGTTTCAACGGCCTGTATCGGGTGAACTCCCGCGGCGAGTTCAACGTCCCGATGGGCAGCTACAAGAATCCGGGGATCTTTGACGCCGAGAACCTCCGGCGCGTCAGTCAGGTTTTGCAAGGCGTGGACCTCCAGGTCCGGCATTTTGAAGAGCTCGTCCCTTTGGCGAAGCGGGGGGATTTCATCTACTTCGACCCGCCCTATCACCCCCTCTCCAAAACCTCCAGCTTCACGAGCTTCACGGCGGGGGACTTCAAGGAATCGGACCAGCAGCGGCTGGCCGAAGTGTACCGCGCACTTGATCAGAAGGGTTGCAGGCTGATGCTCAGCAACAGCGACTGCGCCCTCACCCGGGGGCTTTACAAAGGGTTCCGCCTGGAGACCGTCCGGGCCAGAAGGGCGATCAACTCCAAGGCCGACGGCCGGGGGGAGATCAACGAGTTGTTGGTCCTGAACTATTGAGGGGGGGGGGGAGGAAGGATCTCTCATGACAACTAACGGAACGATTCCCGAGATGCTGACGTTCGACGACGTGATGCTCCTGCCCGGCCGATCCGCCGTCCTGCCCCGGGACGTTGACCTCACGACGCGCCTCACCCGGGATCTGACGATGAACATCCCGCTGCTCTCCGCCGCCATGGACACCGTCACCGAGGCCCGCCTCGCTGTCGCCCTCGCGCAGGAGGGGGGAATCGGCGTCATCCACCGAAACCTCTCCCCCGAGCGGCAGGCCGAGGAAGTGGACAAGGTCAAGCGCTCGGAGAGCGGGATGATCCGGGACCCCATCACCCTGGGGCCGAACCGGACCGTCCGCGAGGCCCAAGACCTCATGGCCCGGTTCCAGATCTCGGGCGTCCCCATCGTCGAGGGCGAGAAGCTCGCCGGCATCCTGACCAACCGGGACCTGCGCTTCGTCGAGGAGGAGGGCGGCTTCGTCCGCGAGTACATGACCCGCGAGAACCTCGTCACCGCGCCGGTGGGGACGACGCTGGAACAGGCCAAGGCCCTCCTCCAGAAAAACCGGATCGAGAAGCTCCCGGTCGTGGACGAGGCATTCCGCCTCCAAGGGCTGATCACCATCAAGGACATCCTGAAGCGGAAACAATATCCCCGGGCCTTCAAGGACGGCGACGGCCGCCTGCGCGTCGGGGCGGCGGTGGGGACGGGCCTCGACACCCACGAGCGGGTCCGCCTCCTGGCGGAGCGGGGCGCGGACCTGATCGTCGTGGACACCGCCCACGGCCACTCCGAGGCGGCGTTGCGGACGGTGGGCTGGATCAAGGGCGAGCACCCGGACCTCCAGGTGGTCGGCGGAAACGTCGCCACCCCGGAGGGGACGGAGGACCTCATCCGCGCCGGGGCGGACGCCGTCAAGGTCGGCGTGGGGCCCGGGTCGATCTGCACGACGCGGATGGTCGCCGGCGTCGGCGTCCCCCAGTTCTCGGCGGTGTCGCGCTGCACGGAAAGGGCCGTCAACCTCGGCGCGCCCGTCATCGCCGACGGCGGCGTCAAGTGCTCGGGGGACATCGTCAAGGCCCTGGCCGCGGGGGCGGACTCGGTCATGATCGGCAGCCTCTTCGCGGGCGTCGACGAGAGCCCCGGCAAGCGCGTCCTCTATCAGGGACGGAGCTACAAGGTCTACCGGGGGATGGGGTCCCTCGGGGCCATGGCCCAGGGGAGCGCCGAGCGCTACGGCCAAGCGGCCCCGGCCAACGGATCGGCCAACGGATCGGACGGGGGCGGCGCAGAGACCGAGGGCGGCAAGCTCGTCCCCGAGGGGGTCGAGGGCCGGGTCCCCTACCGGGGGCCGATGGCCGACAACGTCCACCAGCTCACGGGGGGCGTCGCGGCGGGGATGGGGTACTGCGGATGCCGGACCCTGCCCGAGCTGCGGGAGACCGCCCGCTTCTGCCGGATCACCTCGGCGGGCCTGCGCGAGAGCCACGTCCACGACATCGAGGTCACGCAGGAGGCCCCGAATTACCGGCGGGATTGACCGCGCCTCCGGCCGTTCGGGAGAAGGGGCGAAATGGCGGCGCGGAGCGGATTGCCGGCGGCGAAAGCGAGCGGGACGGGCGCATGAGCGAGGGGGGGGGCGATGCGGAGCTACCCAACGATGACGGCCCTCCTGGAAGGAGAGCGGAACGGTGTGGATTACGAGATCGAGACGATCGACCGGGACTCGCCCGTGGCCGTTCTGGCCGTGCACGGCGGGGCCATCGAGCCGGGGACGGACGCCCTGGCCCGGGCCGTGGCCGGCGAGGCGTTCAGCTTCTATGCCTTCCGGTCCCTGGTCCCCGAGAAAGGGAGGCTGCACCACGTGACGAGCCACCGGTTCGACGAGGCGCGGTGCGTGGCCCTGGCGAGGCGCGCGCGCGTCGCGCTCTCCATCCACGGACACGACGGCGCCCCGCCCTGGGTCTTCCCGGGAGGCCGGAACATGCCGCTCCGAAAGATCGTCATGGACGCCCTCATCCGGCGGGGCGTCCCCGTCCGGTTCGCGCCCCGACTGATGGGCCTTCACCGGAAGAACGTCGTCAACCTCCCGCGCGAGGCGGGCGTTCAGCTCGAGGTCACGTGGGGGCTGCGCGCCCAGCTCGTCGCCCCCCTCTCGGTCGAGACGTGGGCGCGGGGGCGCCTCACCCGCCGGGGCCTGGCCTTCGTCGATGCGCTGCGGGAAGCCCTCTCGGCGGTCGGGGGGCCGCCCCCATTTCAGGAGCGCGCCCGATGAAGGAGATCGCGCCCGGCGTCTGGGCGGAGACCGGCCACCGGGGATGCAACAACAGCTGCGTCGTCACGGACGCGGGCCTGGTCCTGGTCGACCCGCCCATGTGCCCCAGCCACGCGGTGGCGTGGAAGGAAGCGGTGTCGGCGCTGGGAGAGGTGAAGGTCCTCATCAACACCGAGCACCACGGCGACCACGCCGGCGGCAACTGGTTCTTCCGCGACGCCCTCAAGGTCTCCCAAGCCTTCACGCGGCGGGACACCCCCGAGGGCGTCGGGACGCTCGATTCCTGGCGGGGCCGGATGGAGAAGATGGACCCGGAGGGCCTGCCCCTCCTGGAGGGATACGAGGTGACCCTCCAAGACGTCACCTACGACGAGGCGATGACCCTGCGCCCGGGGGGCCGGGAAATCCGTCTCATCCACAAGCCGGGCCACACCGGGGGCCAGACCCTCGTATACGTCCCCGACGCCGGGGCCCTTTTTCCCGGCGACAACGTGGTCGTGGACTGGCCGCCCCTCCTCCACTCGGGCGTGGGGCGGGACTGGCTGGCGTGCCTGGACTTCATCGAAGGAATGGACGTGGCGGCCATCGTCCCGGGCCACGGAGAGCTTTGCGACAAGGGCGCCGTTCCGCCCCTGCGGGCGGACATCCTCGAGTTGATGGACCGGGTGCGCGGGTGCGCCGGGAAAGGGATGACCGAGGCGGAGACCCGGGCCGCAGTGCGGTACGACCGGCGGTGGAAGTCGGTCCCGGACGCGTTCCACGAGCGGTACGAGATGCTCTTCGACGAGGGCGTCGGCCGCCTCTATCACGAGGTGGGCGGGGAAAGATGACGCTCAATCCCGAGACTTTGGACATCGACCGGATCTTCCGCGAGTACCGGGAGGTCGAGGAGTACAAGTCGCTGCGGTCGGCCTTCGCGCACCTCAACGGCCAGCGGTTGCAATGATGACGTTCGCCCTGACGGTGTTCGGCGCGGTCATGGGCTTCCTGGTGCAGGGGGCCCCCAACCTGCCCTGGGAGTACAAGTCCACCCTGCTCCTCGTGATCCTCGGGACGTTCAGCCTGAGCCAGCTCCGGTTCAGCCGGTACGCCTGCATGGTCGCGGCCTACATCGTCATCTATCACGAGAAGAACTATCCCGTCCTGCACTACCACACCCGGATGGGGAAGTTCGAGCCGTTCCGCAAGAGCATCTACCGGTACAACTACGCCATCGTCTACACCGCCCTGGGACTCGTGGCCATGGGTCTGCCTCTGCTGATTTTTCCCGAGGCGGGGACGGTGTTCTCCCGGTCGCTCATCGGTGTCATCGCGGCGGGCTACTTCGGCTTCAACATCCACATGTACGGCCACGAGTTCCCCTTCGGCCGGCACATCCGGGAGTGGGAGCGGGTCCGGGCGGACGAGGAAGGAAAGGCCGAATGACCTCCCGCGTCCTCATCCTCGACTTCGGCTCGCAGTACACCCAGCTCATCGCCCGGCGGGTTCGGGAGCACCGCGTCTATTGCGAGATCTTTCCCTGCACGGCGCCGCTGGAGGAGGTCGAGGGGTTCGGCGCGCAAGGGCTGATCCTGAGCGGCGGCCCCTACAGCGTCTATGAGAGCGACGCCCCCCCCTGCCCCCCGGCCGTCCTGGACCTGGGCCTGCCCATCCTGGGGATCTGCTACGGCCTCCAGTTCATGGCCCACCACAAGGGGGGAAAGGTCCACCCGGGGGCGAAGCGGGAATACGGCGGGGCCGAGCTCACCCTTGTGAACGGCGCCGACCTGTTCCGCGGCCTGGAGACCCCCACGCCGGTCTGGATGAGCCACGGGGACAAGCTCGACTCCGTCCCGCCGGGGTTCGAGGTGATCGCCGAAACGGCCAACGCCCCCATCGCCGCCGTCCGCAACGGGGAGAAGCGGATGTACGGCCTCCAGTTCCACCCCGAGGTCGTCCACACTCCACAAGGAAGGACCATCCTCGGGAACTTCCTGTTCGAGATTTGCGGGTGCGCGCCCGACTGGACGATGACCTCTTTCATCGAGACAGCCACCCGCCAGATCCAAGAGGAGGTCGGAGAAGGGGAAAGCGTCCTCCTGGGGCTTTCGGGGGGCGTGGACAGCGCCGTGGCCGCCGCGCTCATCCACCGGGCCGTCGGCGACCGGCTCACGTGCATCTTCGTGGACAACGGCCTTCTGCGGTCGGACGAGGCCCGGAACGTCCTCGGCCTGTTCCGCGAGAAGTTCGGATTCCGCCTCAAGTTTTCGGATTCGACGGAAAGATTCCTTCAAGCGCTGGCCGGCGTGACCGACCCCGAGGAGAAACGGAAGGTCATCGGCCGCGTCTTCATCGAAGTCTTCGAATTGGTGGCTGAGGAGGCCGAGCGCGAAAGCGCAGGAGGGCCCTGCCCTACGCCGGTCACCCATCTCTCCCAGGGGACCCTCTACCCCGACGTAATCGAGAGCGTTTCCTTCCGAGGCCCCTCAGCCACCATTAAATCTCATCACAACGTAGGCGGTCTGCCCGAGCGCATGGGCCTGAAGCTCCTCGAGCCCTTCCGCGAGCTCTTCAAGGACGAAGTCCGGGAAATCGGGGCCGAGCTCGGGCTTCCCCGCGAGGTGCTGACGCGCCAGCCCTTCCCCGGCCCGGGCCTGGCCATCCGGATCCCGGGGGAGATCACCCGGGAGAAGCTGGACGTCCTTCGCGCGGCCGACGCCGTCCTCCTGGAGGAGGTGAGGAGCGCGGGCCTGTACGAGGAGGCCTGGCAGACCTTCTGCGTCCTCCTGCCCGTGCGGACGGTCGGCGTGATGGGGGATTTCCGCACGTACGAAAGCGCCGTGGCCATCCGGGCCGTCACCAGCCTGGACGGCATGACGGCCGACTGGATGCGCCTGCCCGACGAGTGGCTGGCCCGGGTCTCGAACCGGATCATCAACGAGGTGAGGGGGATCAACCGTGTCGTGCTTGACATCACCTCCAAGCCGCCGGGTACGATAGAATGGGAGTGAGCCGGAGGGCGACGGGGGGAAGCGCCCGTCCCCCCGAAACGTGTCCGAGAAAATTCACCGCACGGGGGAGGAGATGAACGCGTACCAATGGGCGGACGACAGCGCGGTTTTCATGATCAACGTCATCACGGTTCCCGAGGACCAGGCGGAGGCGTACCTGGAGCTGTGGGACCGGCTCACGGATTACATGCGCCGCGCGCAGGGGTTCATCCGGACGAACCTGTACCGCCGCCTCGACGACCCGGAGCGGTGGGTCAACGTCGCCGTGTTCGAATCAACCGAATCCATCCGGACGGCCATTTCCACGGAGGAGTTCGAGCTGCTCTCCGAGGGCTTTCCGGGACACCGGGACATCGGCTTCTACGCCCGGGTCCGCTCGGCCGAGCATGAGTAAGCGAACGCCTTTGCGGAAGGACGCCCCTCGTTGAAGCACGCCGATTTCGCCCATCTTCATCTCCACACGCAATACAGCCTGCTGGACGGGGCCAACCGCCTGGACGCCCTCATGGCCAAGGCCAAGGCCCAGGGGCTTCCCGCCCTGGCCGTCACCGACCACGGCAACCTCTTCGGGGCCGTCAAGTTCTATAAAAAGGCCCGGGAGAACGGCATCCGGCCCATCCTGGGCTGCGAGGCCTACATCGCCCAGGGAAGCCGGTTCGACCGCACGCCCCCCTCCGGCGACGGCGCCGTCGGCCTGAACCACCTGCTCCTGCTCGTCCAGAACGAGACGGGCTACCGCAACCTCCTCTCCCTGGTCAGCAAGAGCCACCTGGAGAGCTTCTACTACAAGCCCCGCATCGACTGGGACCTCCTGGAGGAGCACGCCGAGGGTCTCATCGCCACCACCGGCTGCCTCAACGGCGAGGTCCCCCAGCGCCTCCTTCAAGAGGATCCCGCCCGGGCGGAGCAGACCGCCCGCTGGTACACCGAGCGCTTCGCCGGCCGCTACTACGTCGAGATTCAGGACCACGGCTTGGCCGAGCAGAAGAAAGTCCTGCCGGGTCTTGTCGATCTGGCCAAGAAGCTGGACCTCCCCGTCATCGCCACGAACGACTGCCACTACCTGGAAGCGGGCGACGCCTTCGCCCACGAGATCCTGCTCTGCATCCAGACCGGCAAGACGATCAACGACCCGAACCGGTGGCGCTTCCAGACCGACCAGCTCTACGTGAAGAGCCCCCAGGAGATGTCGGCCGTGTTCCCGGAGTTTCCGGAGGCCCTTCGGAACACCCTGGACGTGGCCGAGCGCTGCAACCTCGAGATCGAGTTCGGCGGGAGCCACCTCCCGCAGTACGAGCCGCCGGACGGGAGCAGCCTGGACGACTTCGTCGCCCGGCTGGCCCGGGACGGCCTCGCGCGCCGCCTGGAGGCGGCGGGACCGGCGCCGGGGGTCTCCCGGGCGGAGTACGACGAGCGGCTGGAATTCGAGCTCGAGATGATCCGGAAGATGGGGTTCTCCGGCTACTTCCTCATCGTCTGGGACTTCATCGACCACGCCCGGAGGAAGGACATCCCGGTCGGGCCCGGCCGGGGCTCGGCGGCGGGGAGCCTGGTGGCCTACAGCACCGGAATCACCGGCCTGGACCCCATCCGGTACCGTCTGCTCTTCGAGCGGTTCCTGAATCCCGAGCGCATCTCCATGCCGGACATCGACATCGACTTCTGCATGGAGCGACGGGACGAGGTGATCGAGTACGTCAACGAGAAATACAGCCGGGAAAACGTCGCCCAGATCATCACGTTTGGAAGCATGATGGCCAAGGGCGTGATCCGGGACGTGGGCCGGGCGATGGATATGCCGTACGGGGAGGTGGACCGGATCGCCAAGTTCGTCCCGGGCCGGCTCAACATCTCGCTGGACGACGCCCTGAAGGAGGAGCCCCGTCTGCGGGAGCTGAAAGAGAACGACCCGAAGGTGGAGAGTCTCATCGACACCGCCCGCACCCTGGAGGGCCTCTCCCGCCACGCCAGCACCCACGCCGCCGGCGTCGTCATCGCTCCCCGGCCCCTGATGGAGCTCGTCCCCCTGGCCCGGGGCGCCAACGGCGAAACCGTCACCCAGTTCGACATGACCGACGTGGAGTCCCTGGGGCTGCTCAAGATGGATTTCCTCGGACTGCGGACGCTCACGGTGATCCGCAAGGCCGAGGAGATGATCCGCACCGGGGACGGGGAGACCGAAGGGGCGCCGGACTTCGACATCGAGCGGGTTCCGCTCGACGATGCGGAGACCTTCCGGATCTTCTCCGACGGACGCACGGCCGGCGTCTTCCAGTGCGAGAGCCGCGGGATGCGCGAGGTCCTGCGGAAGATGAAACCCTCGACCTTCGAGGACATCATCGCCGCCGTCGCCCTGTACCGGCCGGGCCCCCTGGGGAGCGGGATGGTGGACGACTACATTCAGCGCAAGCAGGGGAAGGCGCCCATCCAGAACGAGCTGCCCGCGCTGGAGGAGATCCTGAAGGAGACCTACGGGATCATCGTCTACCAGGAACAGGTCATGCAGATCGCCAGCGCCCTGGCGGGGTTCAGCCTGGGGGAGTCCGACCTGCTCCGCCGGGCCATGGGCAAGAAGAAGCCCAAGGAGATGGCGCGCCAGCAGGAGAATTTTCTGAAAGGCTGCGGAGAGCGCGGGGTCCCGCCGGACAAGGCGAAACGCATCTTCGAGCTGATGGCCCACTTCGCCGGCTACGGGTTCAACAAGTCCCACAGCGCCGCCTACGGCCTCGTGGCCTACTGGACGGCCTGCCTCAAGGCCCACCACCCGCGTCCGTTCATGACCGCCCTGCTCACCTGTGACATAGACAACACCGACAAGGTGATGAAGAACATCGCCGAATGCCGGGAGATGGACATCCCGGTCCTGCCGCCCGACATCAACGAAAGCGGCAAGCGGTTCACCGTCCACCCGGCCGGCATCCGGTTCGGTCTCGCGGCCGTCAAGAATGTCGGGGGCGGCGCCGTGGACGAAATCCTCCGGGCGCGCGCCGAGGAAGGTCCGTTCGTCTCCCTGTTCTCGTTCTGCCGGCGAATCGACCTCCGGCAAGTCAACCGCCGGGTTGTGGAAAGCCTGATCAAATGCGGCGCGTTCGACTCCACGCAAGGCCACCGGGCCCAGCTTCTGGCCGTCCTGGATCCGGCCCTGGAAAGGGCGGCGCAGGACCAAAAGGATCGGATCACGGGCCAGTCACAGTTGTTCCCGGGGAAGGCGGCCGGCGGGGCCGACGCCGCCCCCCCCCTGCCCCCGGCACCGGAGTGGGACGAAAAGGAGCGGCTGCACCAGGAGAAGGAGGCGCTCGGCTTCTTCATCACGGGGCACCCCCTGTCGCGGTTCCGGCGGGAGCTGAAACTTTTGACGACCGTCTCGACGGCGGGTCTGAGGGAGGTCAACGGAAACCTGAAGGTTCGGATGGCCGGACTGGTGGCCGGGTTGAAGGTCCAAAGCACGCGGCGGGGCGACCTCATGGCCCGCTTCAACCTGGAGGATCTGGAAGGGTTCGCGGAGGTGCTCGTGTTTCCCGACTGCTACCGCGATTCCGCCCCGCTCCTGGAGGGCGAGGATCCTATCCTGCTCACGGGGACGGCCGAGCAGGGGGAAAACGGCGTCACGATCAAGGCCGAGAAGATCACCGCCCTGTCAGCGGGCGCCGGGGGCGCGGGGCGGGGCGTCTCGATTCGCCTTCCGGTGGCCGGGAAGAGCCGGGAGCTGATCCGGGCCCGGATGATCGACCTGAAGGAGATCCTCGAGGACCACCGGGGACCGTTCCCGCTGTTCCTCGAGTTCGATTTCGGCCGACGGCGGGAATCGCGCCGGTTCCCCGAATTCCGCGTAGACCCCTCGGGCGAGATGATCGACCGGGTGGAGAACCTTCTGGGCGAGCGGACCGTGCGCCTGGAGAGAAGGCGGACGCAATCATGATGGGGAACCCGGCCTCACCCTTGCGATTCACCCGGATTCACCTCCTGATATAGCCGCAAGACACATCCTTCAAATCGACCTGCGGATCCGACGGAACCCCCCGCCGCGCCTCAATCCCCGCAAGGGCAGACTGAACAACGATCCGGCCTTCCGCGCAACCCGTTCACCACCCCCCGTTGCGCCTTTCCGCCCACAGCCGTTGACCACGCATGTGAGGACTGTTGCGGAGCTTGTCGATGAAAACGGACCCACCCTCCTGATTTCCTTGACATTCCGGGTCTCCGGGACCTATGGTCAGAATATGGAGTCGTGTGCCGCGAAACCGCCGGTTCGCGGGACGGGGGGTTTGCTCAACGCTCAAGGTGACGGCGAATGATGGGCTTCGGGTTGTTTGAAATCCTGATCATCGCGGGAATCATCCTCCTCCTGGTGGGCGGCAAGCGGCTGCCTGAAGTGGGCTCCGGTCTGGCGAAGGCCATCAAAGGCTTCAAGCGGACCATGAAGGAATCCAATGAAATCGACGTCACCCCTTCCCGGGACGACGAAGAAGACGCCTCCGCGTCAAACCGCCGGAAGCCCGGCGCGGCGAACCGGCTGTGACCCGGGAGACCGACCCGCCCCCGGGCATCCCGCCCGGGCGGTCGGATGGACCGGGGCCGCGGGCCCTTGAAACGCGCATAATCCGCCTCGAAGACATCATCGAACAACTCGAGACCTACCTGCCGGAGGAGGACCTCGACCTCGTCCGGAAGGCCTACGTCTACTGTGCGAAGGTGCACCGGGGACAGGTCCGCCTCTCCGGCGAGCCGTACTTGTCCCATCCCCTCGAGGTGGCGGGCATCCTGGCCGAGCTTCATTTGGACGCCACGAGCGTGGCGGCCGGACTGCTGCACGACACGGTGGAGGACACCCACACCCAGCCGGAAAAAATCCGCCGGATGTTCGGAGAGACGGTGGCCGAGCTGGTGGACGCGGTGACGAAAATCAGCCGGATCGAGGTGACCAGCACCCAGGAGCGTCAAGCGGACGGCTTCAGAAAAATGCTCATGGCGATGTCCCAGGACCTCCGGGTGATCATCATCAAGCTGGCGGACCGTCTCCACAACATGAGGACGCTCGAATTCCACGGGCCCGGGAAACAGCAATCCATCGCGCGGGAGACGACCGACATCTACGCCCCCCTGGCCAACCGCCTGGGGATGGGATGGATGAAGGAAGATCTCGAGGAATCGGCCTTCCGATTTCTTCACTCCGCGGAATACGAAGACATCAGCCACCGCCTGGCCGCCAGCCGGGAGGATCGCCAGGCCTACCTGGAAGAAGTCGCCCGGGCGCTGGAGGCCGAGATCGAGGCCTCCAAACTGAACGTGCGGGTGATGGGCCGCACCAAAAGTATCCCCAGCATCCACCGGAAGCTGATCGCCCAGAACGTCTCCCTCGACCAGATTTACGACCTCACCGCCCTTCGAATCATCACCGATTCCGTCCGGGACTGCTATGCGGTCCTGGGCGCCATCCACTCGCTCTGGATGCCCATCCCGGGCCGGTTCAAAGATTTCATCGCCCTGCCCAAGGCCAACAAGTACCAATCGCTCCACACCACCGTTATGGGCCCGCGGGGGCACAGGGTGGAGTTCCAGGTCCGGACCGGGGATATGCACCAGGTGGCCGAGGCGGGCATCGCCGCCCACTGGCTCTACAAAGAGGGTCGTCCGCAGGAGGAAAAGGACGACGAGCGGTTCAACTGGCTCCGGCAGCTCCTGGACTGGCAAAAAGAGGTCCAGGATCCGAAGGAGTACCTCCACACGCTTCGGACCGACCTCTTCCAGGAAGCGGTTTACGTCTTCACGCCCAACGGCAAGGTGATCGAATTGCCGCGGGACGCCACGGCGGTGGATTTCGCCTACGAGATCCACACCGACGTGGGCAACCATTGCGCCGGCGCCAAGGTCAACGGAAAGATGATCCCCCTGAAGCGGACCCTGCAAAACGGCGAGATCGTGGAGATCATCACCTCTCCCAGACGGAAGCCCAGCCGGGATTGGCTGAAATTCGTCAAAACGGGCCGCGCGCGGCACAAGATCCGCGCCTTCCTGCGGACCGAGGAGACGGAACGCGCCCTGGGGCTTGGCCGGGAGATCCTGGAAAAGGAGGCGGCCCGCTACGGAAAACGCGCCCGGGACGGCCTGGTTAAAGAGAAGAGCCTGAAGGCCGCCGCCCGCGCCCTCGACCTGCCGTCGGCGAAGGACCTGATCCTCGCGGTCGGCTTCGGCCGCCTCGCGCCCGGACAGGTGATGGCGAAGCTGCTGCCCCCGGAAGTGATCCAGTCGCTCCTCAAGGAGAAAGCCCCCGCGGGGGCGGAGGAGGAGGGCGGGATTTCCACAAGCGGCCCGGCGGATTCGATCCGCGTCAAGGTCAAGGGCATCCAGGACGTTCTGGTCCGGCCCGCCGGATGCTGCGATCCCGTCCCGGGGGACCCGATCGTCGGATTCATCACCCGAGGCCGGGGCGTGACCATCCACATGACCGACTGCCCCAATGTCAGCGTTTTGGATTACGAGCCCGAACGGCGCGTTGAAGTGGAGTGGGACGCGGAGACCGAAGGCCGGCACACGGTGGAGCTACACCTGGAAACCGTGGACGCAAAGGGCATCCTCGCCCAGCTCAGCGGCGTCATCGCCGAGAGCGACGCCAATATCGGCCACATGCATGCCGACACCCTGCCGGGGGGAGAAGGGGCCACCATCCGTTTGGGGATTCAGATCCACGACCTGAGTCATCTGGAGAGGGTGCTTCGAGCGCTGAACGGCGTCCGGGGGGTGTTGAAGGCCGAACGGATGAAAGGCGCGTCTTTGCAACAAAAATCAGCCGAACGCGATCGGTTCGGGTTCAGGCCGGCGGGTGAACGGGTCTGAAGACTTCCCACCAGACCGGGAGGAGGGTTTCAGGAGCTCGCCGCCGGTTTGGTTTCGGGTCTCGATTCGCCGCGCGGGGCTTTTTGGACCTTTCCGGACCGGATGCAGGAGGTGCACACCGATAGCCGGCGGACGCCGCCGTTCACCCGGACACGGACCCGCTGGAGATTGGGCTCCCAACGCCTCTTCGAGACCTTGTGGGCGTGGCTCACCCGGTTCCCGACAACCGGACCTTTTCCGCAAACATCACATCGTTTCGCCACAGCCTGAACCCCCTGAATGGCCCCTCAATGGGTGTCAATTCTGAAAACCGGACCGGACAACCCTCGTAAACTATCACCCGGCCGCGGCCCTCGCAAATCTTTTTTGGCGCCCGGCCGCTCGCGGCGAGTCCGAATCGGTCGGTGTAAAATCCAAGGGCGGCCCGCCGCCTTTCCCGCCGGCCGGATGGAAGCGTTGCCGTTTTCAGGTCCCGACAGAAGCCCGGGCTGAATCGGCGCCCTTCCGGCAATCGGCCCCCGAACCCGTCCCGCCCCGCATGGAGATGACAAGCACCCCGATGGCGAAACCGGACCCCCTCGAAAAGCTCCGAAGACCCCTCCAGTTCGCTTCCCGAAATGATTTCTCGAAAATCGACGCCCTCACCGGTCTCGAGCGATCGGTCTCGGCCTGGCTTCGCGAGATCGAAGCGGCCGGGACGTCCAAAGCAACCGCAACCCGCCTGAAGGAGCTCGGGGAGGCCGTCCGGGGGTTCGACAGCCTGGACTCCGCCGAAAAACGTCGGCGGGTTGAGGCGGCGTTGAGGCTTCTCGACGGAATCGAGAAGGCCCTTCAGCGGCGTCCACGCCGGCACCCCGAGTCCCCGCGCCAAAAGGCCGAAGAACGGCGTGCGGGAAACCGGCGGGAGGCCCCCGTTCCGGAAAAGCCCCTTCTCACCAACTCCATTCAGCGGGTTCGCGGGGTCGGGCCGAAACGGGCCGAGACCTTCGCCCGCCTGGGGATCAGGACCATCGGTGACGCACTCTTCTTCCTGCCGCGCAAATACGTGGATCGCTCGCGCCTTCAACCCCTCTCCGCCCTCCGGCCCGGACGGGAGGAAACCTTCTCGGCGACGGTCCTCGAGGGCGGCGCGGCGTTTATCGGACGGGGACGAAGGATCTACGAGGTGACGCTCGGGGATTCGACCGGCGTCCTCACCGCTGTGTGGTTCGCCTTCCGGACCGCCTCCATGAAGGACCGCTACCGGCCCGGCCGGACGTTTCTGTTCAGCGGCGTCGTCCACTCCAACCCCCGGCGGCGGGGACGCCTCGAGGTCCACCACCCGGAGGTGGAGGAGCTGGAAGAAGGCGGAAGCGGCCGGGATTCCCTCCACACGGGGCGGATCGTCCCCTTTTATCCCGCGACCGAAGGCGTGAGGCCGAGGGCCTTCCGCGTTTGGATGAAAAAGGTGGTCGACGAATTCTCCGGCCAAGTCGCCGATGTCGTCCCGAGCGCGGTCCGGAAGCGAAGAGGACTTCTCCCGCTGACGGAGGCCCTGCGGGGCGTGCACTTTCCCCCGGGCGGAGGCCCGGCCGACGCCTCCGGGACGGCTGACCCGGAAGGGCTCAACGCCGGCCGCTCGCCGTGGCACCGGCGACTCATCTTCGACGAGCTGTTCGGTTTGCAAACGGGTCTCGCGCTGCGCAGAGATCGGATGAAGCGGCGGCGGCGCGGCCGCGCTTACGACCTGGATCGTCCCCTGACAGCCCGGTTCCTGAAAGGCCTCCCGTTCGACCTGACCTCCGCCCAGAAGCGGGTTCTCGGCGAAATCGGCTGCGATCTGCTGGGCCCCTCGCCCATGAACCGGCTCCTCCAGGGAGACGTCGGAAGCGGGAAAACCGTGGTGGCGGTCTGGGCGGCGCTATCGGCGATTCAAAGCGGCCACCAGGCGGCCTTGCTGGCCCCGACGGAGATCCTGGCCGAGCAGCACGCCGCGAATGTTCGGCGCTGGACGGACGCCCTGGGCGTCCGCTCCGGGCTTCTCACCGGGCGCATGAAGGAAAGGGAGCGGGCGGACCTGCTCGACAGCGTGATGAAAGGAGCCGTCTCCCTGGTGATCGGGACGCACGCGCTCATTCAGGCGGACGTGCGGTTCAGGTCCCTGGGTCTCGCGGTGATCGACGAGCAACAGCGCTTCGGCGTGATGCAGCGCTCGGCCCTCAGGGAGAAGGGGAGCGACCCCGACGTCCTCGTGATGACGGCGACGCCCATCCCCCGGAGCCTCTCGCTGACCTTGTACGGGGACCTGGACCTCTCCCTTCTCGACGAGATGCCGCCCGGAAGAAAACCCGTCGAGACGGCCGTGCACGTGGGGGGGAAGGCGGAGGCCGCGTGGCGTCTTCTCCGGCGCGAGCTCGGGGCTGGACGGCAGGCCTACCATGTGTCGCCCCGGATCGAGGAAACAGAGCGGTCCGACCTGAAGGCCGCCGTCGAGACGGCGGATCGGCTTCGCCGCGAGCTTCACCCGTTTCCGGTGGGGCTCCTTCACGGCCGGCTGAAGGCCGAGGAGAAAGAGGCGGTCATAGAGGGATTTCGCCGGGGGGACATCCGGCTCCTGGTCACGACGACGGTGATCGAAGTCGGCGTGGACGTTCCGAACGCCGCCGTGATGTGGGTGGAGGACGCGGACCGCTACGGTCTGTCCCAGCTCCACCAGCTTCGGGGCCGGGTGGGCCGGGGGGGAGAGAGGGCCTACTGCGTCCTGCGGGCCCGCCCCCCGCTCACGGCGGAGGCCGAGGCCCGCCTCGCCGTCATGGCCGAAACCGCCGACGGGTTCCAAATCGCCGACCGCGACCTCGAGATCCGCGGGCCGGGCGAGATGTTCGGGACGAAACAGGCCGGCGCGCCGGACCTGCGCTTCACCCGACTGCTGCGCCACACCGACCTGCTGACGCAGGCGAGGGAGGACGCCTTCGCCCTCGTAGAGCGGGACCCGAACCTGAGCGCGCCCGCGCACCAGGGCCTGCGGGCCTGGGTGAAAGAGCGTTGGGGAGATCGGCTGGACCTGGCGGAGGTGGGATAGCGGGGATCTCCCGCCGGCATGATCCATGACGGACAGCGGAACGATGAGCGAGGTGCGATATTCGGAGAAACCAACGGGTGCGCGGTAGAATCCGCCGCTCTCATCCGGGGGAATTTATTTCTTGAGAACGATCTTAATCCGCTGGCCCTTTTTCAGGACTGCCTGGTCGTCCAGGTCGTTTAGCAGGGCGAGCTCGAGTGAGAAGTTCCGGTTGCCCAGGAAGTCGGCGGCGAGGTCGGAAAGGGTTTCCCCGCCCCGCGCGCGATACGCCCGAAGACGGAAACCCTCCTTGCGCTCCCCGTAAACCAGTCCGGACAGTTGCGCCTTGTAAGGATCGCCCTTCACGGCCAGCTTCTGTCCGGGGCGGGCAAGGACCTGAGCAAGCTCTTCGAGCTTCAGGATCCGCATCGTGGTCTCCGGGTGGGTCGAACCAAAACCGTGGTAGCCGATCCCGCGCAACCGCTCGAGTTGGCGCAGCCGCCGCATGAACTTGGCGGCCTCCCGGGGCTCGTATCCCGCCTTCCAGGCATAGTAAAGCCCCTTTTCGTCGGCCTCGAATTCGAACGCCCTCCCGTGACCGCTCAGGATGTTGCTCATCACCGCCTGCGTCAGCGTGATGGCGGGCGCCACGGCGCCGCCGCCCGCGAGGGCGCCCCCGGCCGCGGCCGCAAGGGTCAGAAACTGGGCGCCCAGGGCCTTGGTCATCTGCCGGGCGCCATGGCGCTGTGTGACGTGGGCGATCTCGTGACCCAGGACGCCGGCCAGCTCGGCCTCGCTGTTCAGCACCGCCAGCATCCCGCGAGTGATGTAGATATAACCGCCCGGCAGGGCCATGGCGTTTTCCTGGTGCTGATCCACGACCTTGAAATGATAGGTATACGCCTTTCTGTTGATGGCGCCGGCGATTTTCCGGCCGACGCGACTGACGTATTGCTGGAGAAAGGGATCGGCGTAGTACCCCATTTGTTTCAGGATCAGCGGATCATATTTCTTCCCGATCGCCCTTTCGGTCTTGGGCTTGATGATGGAAAAGCCCTGGGCGTCCGCGGGGGCCGCGCCCATGAGGAGCACCAGGACGGCAAGCGCAGCCACCCAACCGGTCGTCGCGCGGGGTCCAGGCCGGGATTCGCCGCCGGCTCGAGCCTTTCGATTCATCCGGATCTCCGAACAGGGGGTTTCGGACATGACGGCGTCGCGCACGCCCGCTTCGAGAAAACCTCCTTCCACGAAAATAGGTCGCGGCCCCCGCTCTTGCGAGGGAAAATCAGGAATTCGTCTGTTTCCAAACCCTTGAACCTTGTTGCGGTTCCCGGACCTTTCAGATGCGATAGAATGACCCGCCGGCAGTTGATTTGGACGCCCGCCATTCCTCGTGAATCGGTCGGCTTCTTCATTCGAGGGTCACCCGCGCCGGTGTCCCTATCGTTGAGAACACTCGGACGGGGGATTCTCATCCCCCGCCGCCGAAATCAAGCCGGGAGGCGAGAAAATGCCGCGGATCATCGACCTCAGCATGGAAGTTCACCGGTTCATGCAGACCTATCCGGGGACGGTCAGCCCGTTGATCCGGGTGCTGGAGAACCACCATGAAAGCGCGGCCCGCCTGAACGCGGAACAGTACGGGGCCGACACCCTGTTCAACCACTGCGTCGTCGTCCTCAGCGACCACCACGGAACGCATATCGATTCCGTCTTTCATGGGGACCCGGAGGGGGCTCCGGCGGAGCAAATCCCGCTGGAACACTGTTACGGCCCCGGCGTGGTCCTGGACCTTTCCCACAAAAAAGGCGGCGAGGCCATCGAGATCGCCGACTTGGAAGCGGCGCTGGCCAGGATCGATTACGCGCTCAAACCGCGCGACATCGTTCTGCTGCGCACCGACGCCTCGAAGAAGTCGGACCGGCCCGAATATCTGACGGACCATCCCGGCATGATCCGCGAAAGCTGCGAGTGGCTGCTGGACCGGGGGATCAAGACCATCGGCATTGACACCGTCGGGTTCGATCTGCCCATCCCGAAGATGTTCGAGCGCGGAGACCTTTGGCCCTGCCACCGCCTCTACAAAGACCGGGAGTATTGGCACGTCGAGAACCTGTCCAACCTGGAGGCCATTCCGGCCCCTTTCGGTTTTACGGTCTCTCTTCTGCCGGTCAAGTGGAAGGGGGCCAGCGGCGCGCCGATCCGGGCCGTGGCCATCATCGATTGATCGTCCTGGGCGGCCCCGATGGGGGAAACACCCCGGAATCGAGCGGGAGCGGCTGTCGGACTTCAAGACCCAATTCCACTTATCTCCAGTGGCAAAACCGCCGATACAATCCATAGATCGGGAAATCCGGCGTGCCGGGCCCAAGGGGCAAGGCGGATTCTGGGATTCTCGGAATCAGCCGTCCCATCGACACCGTCTCACAAACCAAAGCATCCGCTCGTCAATCTTCGGCCCTCGTCAAATGAGACCCGCAATGAGCAACGTGGTGAAAGCTGATCCCCAAACCAACACCGGTCTCGATGAACTCGTACCCATCGACTTGGAGATCTTTCAGGAGGGCGAACCGCTTGAGTTTCCCATTTATCAGCGGTTGAACGGGTCCCGCTCCTTCTCCCTGGTTATGAATCGGCGGCAGCGCTTTACGCAAAGGCTCAGGGCCGCCATCCAGACCACTGAAGGCCTGGGGGTTTATACCAAGCGCCGCTTCCAGTCCGAGTACGAAGCATATCTTGAATCGCGAGTGGGGAATTTCCTCACCGACGAATCGGTTCCCCTGGAAACCCGGTCCGGGGTCTTGTACGGCCAAGCCTCCAGGGTGGTGGAAGGTCTGTTCACCGGCGACATCAGTCCGAAATCACTCGAGCAGGCCGCGAATGAGGCAAGTCACCTCTCCACGTACCTGAGCTTGAACCCCAAAGCCCTGCGCTCCATGATGAGCCTGACAAGCAACGACTACTACACCTTCACCCATTCCCTCCACGTCTGCATCTACGGCCTGGGTCTGTATCGGCAGGTCTTTCCGGGAAAAAGGGCGGCCTCGATGGATCTGGTTTCCGTGGGACTGCTGTTTCACGACATCGGAAAGTCCCGGGTGGACGGCGAGATCCTCAAAAAGGAAGGGCCTCTGAGTCCGTCCGAGTGGAAGACCATCAAGCGGCATCCCGGCTGGGGGCGCGATATCCTCGTCGACAACGGCATTCAAGATTTCATCGTCCTG
>PVBE010387530.1_pt1 | contig 27287 bp, 20 predicted proteins | sample 1631181 | NCBI WGS metagenome assembly PVBE01 (sample SAMN08397723, study PRJNA350692) | Marine metagenome, whole genome shotgun sequencing project. | isolation source: water | place: Pacific Ocean | collected 2012-04
GGACTTCTCCCGTAGTAGGCCGGCGCAGGAAGTGCGGCTGCGGGCGGACGGATCCATTGTGCTGGTTGTCGGGAAGGCGGGAATCGAACTGCACATGGGGCGCGACCGCTGGCGCCAAAAGTTGGCGATGGCTTCCAAGATATTCCGTCGCCTCTCACGCGACACTCGAAGTGTCGATGTCGTTCGCAAGATCTTCTTGGACGGCGAGTCGCACCCCGAGCGCGTCGTTGTGCGGCTGGCGCCTCGAACCACGTCTGGGTGACGTACGCCTCGATGCGAGTTCGTGAACGAACTCGCATCGAGCGGCATTGAAAAGTTGGCCGACCCGTTTCGCACATGGCACGTGTGGGCTCTGGGCTTCCTGAAGTGAGGGAGCCGCTCTCAGTAGGCGTGAGGCACGAGGCCTCAGGCGTGTAGGGCACGAGGGGCAGCGACCAAGAACATGATTACCTCCTTGCCGGGTGACAATCGAGCCAGGGACAGCCGAACTGCCCCGGGCTCCAATTCCCATGACCCCGAGCCGCAAATCGTCGTCGGCCTCGATCTGGGCACGACAAAAGTCTGTGCCGTAGTCGGTGAACTCGACGCCGAAGGCATCACTATTCTCGGCGCCGAGAGCGTTCCGTGCGCGGGGCTGCGCAAAGGCATGGTGTCGAATATCGAGCGCACTGCCGATGCGATCGGCAAGGCCATCGAGTCCGTCGAGACCATGGCCGGCGTCAAGGTGGAGACCGTCTACGTCAGCGTCGCGGGCGAGCACGTCCGGAGCATGATGTCCGACGGTGTCGCTGCCGTGACCGGGACCGAAGTCGGCCTCAGCGACCAGGGGCGAGCCCTTGAGGGAGCGCGCGCCGTCCCCATCGACTCGGATCGCCAGATCATTCACGCCTTGCCCCGCGAGTACCTGGTCGATAACCAGGACGGCATTCGGGATCCGGTCGGCATGAGTGGCGTCCGGCTTCAGGTTCGGGTGAACCTCATCACCGCGGCTTCCGCCTGTGTCCGGAACGTCGTGCGATGCGTGGAGCGTCGAGGGCTCGGCGTCGCTGAGGTGGTGTTGGCCCCTCTCGCGAGTTCTATCGCGGTTCTTTCGGAGGACGAGAAGGAGCTGGGCATCGGTGTCATCGACATCGGCGGCGGCACGACGGACTTTGTGGCGTACTGCGACGGAGGCGTTGAGCACGCCTGCGTGCTGCCCGTTGGCGGCGCCAACGTCACCACCGACATCGGCGCCGGCCTGAGGGCACCTCTCGCGGAGGCCGAGCGGCTGAAGCAGCGGTTCGGATGCGCTCTCGGTCGCCTCGTTCACGATGACGAGGAGGTGGAGGTCACTGGAGTGGGCAGCCACGGCCCTCGCTGAATCCCGCGGCGCGTTCTCGCGGACATCATTGAGCCGCGGATGGAAGAAATCTTCGCCGAGATCCGGCAACGGATCGAGGACTGGCACCTTGTCGATCAGCTTAGCGCCGGCATCGTCCTGACGGGGGGCAGCGTTCAGATGGACGGCATCAGTGACCTCGCTGAGGAGGTCCTTGGCTTGCAGGTGCGCGAGGCGGAACCCGCGCCCGTACGTGGTTTGACTAACTTCGTCGAGGCTCCGCAGTTTTCGACCGCCGTGGGGCTCGTCGAATACGCGGCGCTCCGACTGCGCGAAGCGCCGACGGTCGAGGAGCCCTCGGCGCCCGTGAAGAAGAGTTCCGGTTTTTGGGGTTGGCTAAAAGAAGTGATTTAGGGGGAGCGAAGCAAGGCAGAGCGAGCCCGTTTCAAACGGGCGTAGCGACAAGACAAGGTGAGCGAGCCCGTTTCGAACGGGCGCAGCGTTAAGAGAGAGAAGATTTCGATCCGCATGTGCGGGTCGGTTTGATGAAGGCAGATCGGTAGAACCCATTCAATGGGAAGAGGCACCCTGGGTTCAGATCGGTCGAAGCGCGCGGCTGGCAAGCAAAGCTAGAAGCGCATCCCGGGAGATGGACAAATGAGTTTTTCAATCGAATTCGCCGACGACGCGGCAGAGTACCAAGCACGGATCAAGGTCATTGGATGTGGTGGTGCGGGCGGCAATGCCCTCAACACGATGATCAACTACGGCCTTGAGGGCGTCGAGTTCGCGGCCGTCAACACCGACGCGCAAGCGCTCAACGCGAACGGCGCGCCCACAAAGCTCGCCATCGGCACGAACGTGACGCGCGGCCTAGGCGCTGGCGCGGACCCGGACAAGGGACGCAAGGCGGCTGAGGAAGACTTGGTGCGCATCAAGGAGTCCATCCAAGGCGCGGACATGGTCTTCGTCACGGCTGGCATGGGCGGCGGCACGGGAACCGGCGCGGCGCCGGTCGTCGCACGGATTGCGAGGGAGGAAGGGGCGCTCACGGTTGGAGTCGTCACCAAGCCTTTCCTTTTCGAGGGGCGCACCCGCGCGCGGCGTGCGGAGCGCGGGCTCGAAGAGCTGGGGCAGCATGTGGATACCCTGATCACCATCCCCAACGAGAAGCTCATGTCTCTCGGTGACGAGGAGCTCACCTTCGTCGATGCGTTTCGCAAGGCCGACGAAGTTCTATTCCATGCCGTTAAGGGAATCAGCGACCTCATCACCCAGGACGGCATCGTCAACGTCGACTTCGCCGACGTGCGAACCGTAATGGACCAGATGGGCCGCGCGCTCATGGGCACCGGCTGTGCGAAGGGCGAGGGGCGCGCGCGACTTGCCGCAGAGCAAGCCATCGCATCACCGCTGCTCGATGACATCTCCGTCGAGGGCGCAATGGGTGTGCTCATCAACGTCGTTGGTGGCCGCGACATGCGGATGAGCGAGATCAACGACGCGGCGATCTTCATTCAGGAGCAGGCGCACGAAGACGCGAACATCATCTTCGGCGCCAGCATCGACGAGACGATGGAGGACGCCTTCAAAGTCACGGTCATCGCGACCGGATTCGATCGCTCGATGTCAGAGCAGGAGCCCATGCTCATTCGATCGGCGCTGCAGCAGCCGGCGGCCCCGGCCATGCAGCGCGATATGTTCAACCCCGCTTCGCGTCCCGCTCAGCGCGAGAGCTACGCGCCCGCAACCCGTCCGCCCCGAGCTTCAGAACCGGAGATGGTCCCTGCTGGGGCACGCCGGGGCCCGTCGGTGCCTCCGACGCGAGCCGTGTCGGGTACCGCCGGTCAGGGCCCAGCGGTTCGGGAGCGGATCACATTCCCCTCAAACCTCGAGCACTCCGAGCGCACCGACCGAGACTGGGATACGCCCGCGTTTCAGCGTCGCCGGAACAACAACGAGGATTGAGTCGTTTCGCTCACTCGCCCACCGCGCCGACCGCGGCGGGCTCCTAGCTTCCCGCACCGAGGGTGACAACCGGGCGTGACTGACGCGGTGCGGCGAACGTGCGAACGTGGTAGACGGGCCAGATGTCGCTCCGGTTGCACCGATTCCCGCTCAGTCATTTCTCGGAGAAGGGCCGTGCCCTGCTCGATTTCAAGAAACTCGACTACGAGATCGTCGAGCACCAGCTCGGCGTCCCGCAGCTCGGGATCTACCGGATGTCGGGGCAACGCCAGGTGCCCGTACTCGACCACGACGGCACGATCGTACCGGATTCGACGGAGATTGCGCTCTACCTCGAAAAGACGTTCCCCGATGGTCGGTCGCTGCTGCCTGAGGACGAGGACGTGCGTCGAGACGCATTGGACCTAGAGGAACGCATCGACCGCGTGTTCGGCTTTTCCGCCGTCCTCGTTTGGTTCGCGTGGGCGGTCGAAAACGACCCGAAGATTGGCGAGTGGCTCAGCCTTGAGACGTGGGGGCTGCCTACGTTCGGCGGGAAGCTGGTCGCCGCCGCTGTTCGCAACGCCCAGAACTTGGCGGGGCTGCGGCGCACCAACGAGAAGGCCCTGGACCGCACCAAGTCGTTGCTCGACGAACTCTGCGAGCGGCTCGAGAAGCAGCCCTATCTAACCGGCGACGCGCCTTGCATCGCGGACGTCGCAGCCGCCGGCCTTGCTTTCCACCTCAAGTTCCCCGAGTCCAAATACCTCCGCGTGCCCGAACTCGCAGGGCAGGGCGTCTCGCCGCTCGTCGATGATCCCGTCTATTCGGCCTTCTTCGAGTGGCGCGACCAATTCTACTCGGACTTTCTGAGCTAGGGCCCGCTGGCGCGTGGTGGGCCGCGCCCGTGCCCGCGGCGGGCACGCGGCGGGCGCGTGTTCGAAAATTTCGCGCTGAGCATTGCGGCCCGCAGCCACTACACTCCCGACCATGGCAAGTGCTGAGTTTCTTCCCCTCGGCGTTGCGGTCCTGACCGTCAGCGACACACGCACCCTCGAAACCGACAAGAGCGGCGGCTTCATCGTCGAACGTCTGGCGGCCGCGGGGCACCGTCTTGTAGCCCGCGAGATACTGGTCGACGACGCCGAAGCGCTCCGCGATCAGATGCGCGTCTGGATCGCCGACGAAGCCGTCCAAGTCATTCTCGCGACCGGAGGCACCGGCGTTACCGCGCGCGACGTTACGCCCGAAGCCTTGGCGCCGCTCATCACGAAGCCGATCCCCGGCTTCGGCGAGCTTTTCCGATGGCTGAGTTACGCGGACATCGGGGCGGCAACGATCCAGTCACGCGCCGAAGCCGCACTGTGCGAACGCACCCTCGTCTTCGCCCTTCCCGGCTCGACCGGAGCCGTGAAACTCGCGATCGACGAGATCATTCTCCCCCAACTCGATCGGCGTACGAAGCCGTGCAACTTCGCGGAACTTCTGCCGCGGATTTGACCCGGATCTGCCGCGGATCTGGGCCCGCCCGCCTCACTTCCGTGAGAGTTCGGGCATTTCCTCGTCTAGTTTCTCTCCGTGTGCCTCGATCCAATCACCGAGGCGGCGCAGGTAGGCAAAGTCATAAATCCCGGTGTCGTGCCGGTCGCCCCACGTGAGAGCCAGCGCGTAGTTGCCCACCGTCTCCAGTTCGCGGAGTTCGAGGTTGCCGCCGTCCTTGAAGCGAATCGGCCCTGAGTGCCCTTGGCAGCCGGCGCACGGGCAGTAGCCGCGGAGCAGCCGGTGCGGAAACCGCGTCCTCACCCCGTCGGCCCACTGGATCTCCAGAACTCGGGCCCCAAGGGGCGCTTTCACTTCATTGGGCGTGTTCTTCGCGTCCATGGTTCTTCCGCGTCTACACTAGGTTCTCGCCCGAATTCGCGCCCAAATCCGCGCCAGGGTGGCTCGACTGGCGCATCGGCCGGCTCCGCTCCGGGAGCACGTTTGGCTTGCATCCGCCGGAGCAGTCTGTCATATGCCCAAGCCTCGTGGCTAACCCTACAGAATCAGTTCAGTGCAAGCCCCTCGAAGTTGCTGTTGGCGACAAGGGGATCGAGCGCGCCATCAAGCACCTCAAGCGCAAGATGGCGGGCGAAGGCATTCTCCGTGAACTCAAGCGGCGCAGGCATTACCTGAAGCCCTCCATCAAAAAGCGTAAGAAGATCGCTGAGGCAGCTCGTCGCCGCCGCAAGCGTGACCGCGCCCCGTTGATGTAGACGACGTTGCGGCCGCAGTGCTTGGCCCCAGTGGCTGAGTGGCTGCGTCCAACGGCGCTGCACCTTCACTCCACAAAAGCGCCCTTCCTGGTCTGACCAGGCGGGCGCTTCACGCGTTTGTAGCGCGCGCTTGCGTGGTGAAGCACGGTCTCCGCTCTAGGGCCCGTTGAGGCGGCGAGAACGCGGCTTGCGCCGACGAACGGGTCAGCCGCCGGTGCACTCGAGCGTGATATCGACCCGGGCCGCCGGATCGGCCTTCATGATGTCGCAGCTCGCGTCGCAGAGCAGGAGCTGCGTCGCGAACTGTGGCGCGGCGTTGAGGTAGTACCCCTCGCCGCCTGCGCACGCCGCTGCGCTGGTGCCGCGGGGGAGGAGGGGCGTCTCCGAGCCGTTGCCCGCCACGATTTTTGCTTTGAGGGTGCTCATGTCCACAGCCCCGGAAGCCGAAGTGGGGATTTGGAACATGCACTCCACGGAGGCCGCCTGAATGGTCTTGAGCACGTCGGTGAGCACCGAGCCGCTGCCGTTGCCGACATTGTGGACTACATTGAGCGGTGCCGGAGCGGCGCCCGCTGCAAGCGAGTTCAATGTGCCGAAGTTCGCTCCAGTCATTCCGACCATGTAGGTCGCGATCTGGGGATTGGTATTGTTGTAGTGGTTCGTGACGATACTTGCGAGCGTGCCAGTGTTGTTGTTGCAGCCGCCTTCGGGCTGGCCGTCGGTGATGAGGATGCCCACGTGGATGCGGTCCGGCACGTTGCCTTGGCGGTTTCCCGTGTAGCTCACGAGGCCGCGGAGAGCGCCCTCCATTTCAGTGCCGCCGCTTGCGCTCCAGCCGTTGAGTGCAGAGGACAGTTGCGAGGTGTGCGAGGGTAGGTCCTGCATCGCGACGGCTGGCGTCGACAGTGCACTGCAGCCCGTGCTGTCGAAGTCTTGGAGCGCGACGCCGTTGCCCGCCATGGCTGGGTCGCTGAAGAAATTATTCAGCGCCTTTTTCGCGTTGGTCCACTTGGTTCCAGACATCGACCCTGAACTGTCCAAGATGATGTACATGTCCACGGGCACCGGCAGCGCCGGAACGTTCGTGTTGGCGCAGGGATCGTATTCTTCCACCGGGGCGTTGTAGTCGAAGTCGAAATCGGCCGTTTCGTCACCGCCGGCACCTGCAGCTCCGCCGTCGTCCGAGCCGCCTTCGCCGCCCGTCGCGCCACTAGCGCTGGTGCCGCCCGTTCCCGCTGCCGAGGCTCCACCGGTACCTGGATCGCCTCCGGTCGCACCTTCGCCGCCGGAGTCCGTGCCACCGCTTGCTCCGCCACCGCCGCCCGAGCTGCTTTGGCCGCCCGTTGCGGCTCCGCCACCGGGCTCAGCCTCGTTTTCGCTGCCCCCTTCCGTTCCGCAAGCGAAGGCTAGGCTGGCGCCAAGGAGGGGAAGAGCGAATTTGAACAGCGGGCCAATCACGGGCGTAGTTTCGGCGATCCCGCGTCCGGCGGCAATAGTTCCCGGGCCTCAAACGAGTCCGCTTCGGGCCTGGCCGGGACTTTCGGCCGGAAAACGGCCTTTTCTTCAGAAAAACGCGAGCGAGACGTGGGGCTGGGTAGCTTTTGCGGGAGCCGGAGCCGCGTCCGGATCGTATATGTCGGCCCATGAAGCGCTACGAGAGACCTGTGCATTTCCACGAGGTGGACGCTGCAGGCCTGGTCTTTTTCCCCCATTTCCTCCTCTACGCGCACGAGGCGATGGAGGCGTTCTTCGATGAGGACGAGATCGAAGAGGGCTATCCGGGTCTAATCATGAACCGCAGGGTTGGGTTGCCAGCGGTCCACATCGAGACCAGTCACCTTACACCGCTCCGCTTCGGTGACCGGATGGTCGTCGAAACCAGCGTTGAAGAGCTTGGCACCCGCAGTTTTTGTTTTCGTCACGATATCCGGCGCGTTCGCGACAGCGAACTCGCGGCGACGATCAAACACACCGCCGTGTGCACGGATCTGGACGCAATGAAGAGCTGTGACATGCCCGGTGACGTGCGCCGTCTACTCGAGCAACACGCGGCCGGCGCCTCCGAAGCGTAACCGTCCGGGGAAGTCCGACCCTCAGCGGGCGATGCGGCTCTCGCCTCGTAGCGTTCTTTCGGCCACGCGCCCGGCGTGCGGATCTCGCTCGAGCTCTGCCTCTAGCCACGGATCCTGCAACAGGTCGAGGAGGTGGTCGGCGATCAGTGTTCGTAGCAGTGGCGCCGCGCCTTCCGCGGTCGGCAGCAATCTGCCAAGGAATTCCGCGCTGCCGTCTTGTCGCAGCCTTTCGGCCAGCGGCTCCCGCTCTGAGCGCGAAAGTTCGAGTTCGCCGCGGGCGAAGCGCCGCTTATTCCAGTGTCCTGTGGTTTGATTTCGAGCCAAATAACGACCGTGCAAGCTCCCAGTGTCGTCGTACGCCCACTCTTCGACAAGCTCCGCAGACGGGTCGAAACGGCGCCAGGTGCCGATGCGCCTGCCGTCAGCGTGAGCGCCGCTCTCGTTCAAGAGCCCGTTTGCATGCCGCGACGAGTAGGGGCCGTTCATCTTTCCGCCGGTGTACCGAACCTCTTCGTCCAGTTGGCCATTGGGATGCCACGTCTTCCAAACGCCGCTCCGCCTTCCGTGCTCGTAGGTGCCCTCCCGCCAAACGCGACCCTCAGCCGTGCGAAAGCTCCACACGCCATGACGCAGCCCGTCTCGGGGAGGGCCTTCCTCAAGGGTGCCGCTGTCAGCGGTCCTCACGAGTTCTGTCATCACTTTCCTTAAGATAACCAGTAAGAAGCAGCGCACCAAACATAGCCCATACGATGGCCAGCGCACAAGGCCGAATTGTGCGGCAACAAGTTCCGATACGTCGGACGCTGCGGTCTCGCGATCGGGGCGTGGCTTGCCTCGGTCGCGTTAGACGGGAGTGTTAGTCGTCGACGTCAGCGGGCGGCGCAACGTCGGGGACTTCTTGGGCGTCGTTCACTTCTGAACCGCCGGAGGACTGCGGCTCGTTGTGCGGGTTTGAGTCTTTGTTGCCGGAACTGGCGTCGTCCGGATTCGCGTCTTCCGGGTCAGCTTTTGGCGGCGCGTCTTGCAGCGCGCTCAGCCGAGTCGATGCCTCCAGGCAGTCGGGCTGCTCATCGAGGAGTTGTCTCAGGGTGATCATCGCTCGCGCCGAATCCCCAGCCCGTCGCGCGAGTTCGCTCAACCCGAGCAGGGCGGATTGTCGATGTCCGGACGGCAATAGCTCCGCAAGGCGTGACCAAATGGCCTCGGCGCGGCGCGAGTCGTTGTCTCGCATGCACGCCTCCGCCAGCACCTCCAGCGCGTCCACGTTCTCGGGCTGCTCCTTGAGGAGCCCTGCGACCGCGCGTTTGGCGTGCGCACGGTCTCCGGCTTGGAGCAGGGCCCGGCCGAGGGCGAGATGAAGCGTGTCTGTGGGAGCGTCGGCCGGGAGAAGGCCCAGACGCCGGCGGATGAGCGCCGCCAGCTTGCGGTGGGCTCCGGCGGCCTCGTAGCGCCCGCAGAGCTCCTCGAAGAGACCGTCCTGTGAGGGATCAACCTTCAGCGCTTTTTCGAGCGCGGCGACAGCGCGGTCTTGTCGCCCGCCCTCCGTCCAATAGCGCGCGGCGGCGATCAGTGCGGCGGACTGATGTTCCTTGTGGGCGACCGTGTCGGCGAACGTTTCAGCCGCCATTGCGGCATGGCTCGGCCTGTGTGCGTCGGCTGTTAGGCGAGCGTACAGATCGAGGAACGTTGGCCAGGAGGGAACTCGCTTGAGCGCCGTCCGTAGCAGCTCCAACGCCAACGACTCGTCGCCTAAGCGCGCAGCCATTGAGCCCGCCTTCCCAACCAACGCTGCGGCATCAAGCGCCCGTTGGCAGCGCCGGCCCAGCTCGGCGTTTGCTGTCACGCCAGCGGTCGAATCTTCCTCACGGTTTGCGAGCGCCCGGAGCGCCCAGGCCGGCGCGCGCTCGGTCGGATGCGAGTCCAGGGTTTCGGCGAGCATATCTAGGTTCGCCTCGCCGACCGACCGCGTCGTGCCCGGTTCCAGATCGAAGTAGACGAGAGCGGCGAGCGCCCAGGCGACGCTGCATTCTTTGGTTGTCCGCAACCCGGCTCGCACTTCTTCGAGTGCCGTCTTGTCGCCGCCGAGCGCGCGTTCCTCCGCGGCTCGCAGCTCGGCGCTGGCGCCGGGTGATTCTGCGATGAGTGTGTGTTCTTCGCCGACGTCCGCGCGCATCTGGGCGCGCACATCTGCGACAACTTCTCCTCGTCTCGCTAGCGGATCGAGCAGACTGGCCAGCTCTGTGAGGTGTGCGTCGTCTGCGACCCATTCGGCGCCCGTTCCTTGGCCCGTTCTTTGGCCCGTGGCAGCCACGCAGAGCGCTTCGCGCGTCCTCGCCACGATTTCTTCGTTGCCGTCGGCCGTAGTGCGGCGAGCCTGCATCCAGCGCAATCGTCCTGGGGTCTGCTTCGCATCTCGACCGGCGAGCACATCGCCCAACTCGACGGCCGGCGAAAGATCGGGCGCGAGCAGCAGCGCTTCGAGAAGCAGGCTGTTGCGGGTCTCGGCGCTCTTATCCTCGTCGGCATCCGTCGCATCCAGCGCGCGTGCGGCGTCAAAGAGGCGAAGTGCTCGCTCCATCGGTCCGCTCGCCGCATCTGCCGCCGCGCGCCAGCGTTCCGTGGAATCCTCGCGCCGGGCCTCCGTTAGCGCGGTCAGCGTCCAGAAGCCGCCATCGGCGGCGGCAACGTAATCGGTCGCCGCTGGCGTGGCGTCGCCGGCGAGTTCTTTGGCAAGCCCCAGGACGAGTCTATCGCTTGCGCGCTGATCGTTCGTCAGAGACTGGAGAGCACTCACCACAGCCTTGCGGTCATGCGTTCTTATCGCAGCCTCGAGGCGCAGGGCTGCGCTCGTCTCCGGCGAGTCTTGCTCCAGTTGGCTCGCCGCGCTCAGTAGCGACGTCCACGGTGCGGTCGAGTCGGTGTCGTGCCCGCTCGCGCATCGGAGCAACCACGCTTCTGTTAAATGTTTGGGCGCGTCTGGCGTGGCTACCGCGTCTGGCGCGTCTGGCGTGGCTGCCGCGTCGGCGACGGGACCGCACGCGATTTGGACGAGATCAAGCGCGGCTTCTAGGACGGCTGCTCCGGGATCGCTATCGGCGTCGGGAACGGCCGTTTCGTCGCGTACCAGCGCCGCAAGCGCGTCCGCGGGCGACTCCGTCGCGGAGAGGGCATTGAGCGCCAACACGTCCGGAGCCTCAGGCGTTTGCTGCGCGCCACCCGGCGCGCGCAGCGCGAGCGAGGCGGATGCCGCCAGGATCGCTGCGTACGGTGCGTCGCTGCCATCGACGCGCGCCTGGGCTCGCTCGAGCACCTCGCGCAGGCCGGCGTCTCCTGCTTGCGCTGTCTCGCGCTTCGCGCTGTCGGCCCCGTCTGCGCGCAGCGCAAGCGTCAGAGCTAGCCAGCTTGCGGACACGCGGAAGTCAGCGTGTTCGGCGAGTTCGTCCAAGCGTTGTCGAGTCGGTGCGGAATCGCCGTCGAGTCCGTCGCGTAGGTCCGCGAGCAGCTCGGCGAGCGCGTCCGTCCCATCGTCGAGCCAGCGAAGCGAGGCTAGGGCGTCAGCGAGCTCCGGATGGCCGTCTGTTGTTGGAACGCTCCCGCCAGCCAGGGCATCGAGCGAGCGGCGAAGTGCGAGCCGGATGTCGCGCGTGCAGTCCTTGGTGGTGATGTCCTCGGGTAGTTTCGCGACGGGATTGAACTCTGCCGCCCAAGCCGCGAAATGCGCGCCGGCGTCTTCGGTTGCGGCGCCGCGGCGCAGCTCGCCGCAAAGTTCCGTTGCTCGCTCCATGTCGCCGGTCATGCGCGCCAGCGTTGCCGCTTGCATGCCGGCCAGTTGCGTCTCCGCCTGTTCGTGAGCTCGTTCGGCCGCTTCCCGCGCGCCATCTCGATCGCCGAGTAACGCCCGAAGTTCGCTTACATTGAGCCAGAGACGTGCGCGCTCGAGCGTCGTGGTTGCGGCTTGTGCGCGGGCGGCCAGATCCGCTTCGGCATCCGATAGCCATCGCGGCTGGGCGGAAGAGGGTGACGTATTCATTCGCCCTCCATTCCGAGCTCTGCTCGTACCCGCGCGAGGTGACCTTCCCATACCCAAAGCAATAAAGAGCGGCGATGAGACAGGCGGCTATCGTCGTCCGCATACGTGCTGGTCAAGGCCTGTCGCACGCTACCCGTTGCCACCGTCGCCACCCGCGCGAAGCGGAGCGTCTCCGCCGCAGCCCAGTCGGCTAGCGTCTGCCCGCTCGCGTCCGCCTCGCGCAATTGGTCGCACGCTCTTCGGAGAGAGCGCCGCGGCATCGCACGCTTCAGTTCGCGCACGTACGCCGGGTCCGCATCAGCGCTCGGAGCCGTTGGCGGCTCGTCATCGCGCGAGCCGGCGAGCGCTCGGAGCGAGGCGAGGACGAGCTCCAGTTCCGACTGTTTGCGATGACAGAGGCAGAGCGAGCCCGCGTCGAGGGCAAACAACTCGCGCGCTACGGCGCAAAGGGTGTCCCTTCCGAGGGGCGCACGAACAGCCTCGCCGATGACGAGAATAGGCGTTGACTCGGCGACGCAGTACACACGTTCTGCCTCGGGTCCGCCGAGATACACTTCGATGCTGCCCGCCCCCAGGCCGAGACCGAGAGCGTCAAGCCACGGTTCGATTTCGGCGAGCACCGGCAGCTCGGCGCTGTTTCGAACCCGATCCCGGCGCCCGAGGTTCAATTCCCGCAATGTGGGGCCCAAGACCGTGGTCAGTGCTGGCGCCAGCGTGGACATCAATTCGCCCCACGGCCCGTCATTGCCGCTCACGTTCAGGGACTCCCGTGCGTTGTCTGAGAGTCGAGAAGTGGGTGCTCGACGTGGCATCTTCGCTGTGCCGCTCGCCACCCCGCAGGCGCGCAGTGACTCGCTCACTACGAATTCCAGCTCAGCGTCGCCGGCATGCCGTGCGATCGAGAGATAGCGCGCCATAAGGGACGTGTCTTCCGGAGTGTTTCGCAGTGACGCCTCGCAACGCGACCGCGCGGACTTCAGAGCGGATGCAGCGACGAGCCCGGTCGGTTCCGTCGCGAGCACGCATTCGAGAGCGTCGCTATCATCGGGATCTCGCTCCAGCACGAGCTTCGCGACGGTGGCGGCTCCAGCAGCATCGGCAATTCGGTCGCGACGAAGCGCGAGTTCGAGTCGCAATGTCGTGAGTTCGGTCGGTCCCGGGAGTGCGCTGCGCAGTTGCTCCAGCGCCTCACAGGTACCGACCCAATCTTCCCGCGCCGCTCGCGCGACCACGAGCCGTTCGAGAAGGGCCTGATCGGCGAGACCGGCGTCGAAGCTCTTCTCGAGCATCTTCGCACTCCCCGAGCGGCCCTCGGGCATCTCTTGCAGAAGGTCCGCCGCGCGTACTGCAGCGGCCGTTCGCAGAGCCTTGGGAGCGGTCGTATTGAGGGCCACCTGCATCAGCGCCGCTGCGGCCCCTGGGTTGGTGCCGCTTTTCTCCGCCTGGCTACGGTTTGCTAGGGCGCGTTCGGCGCTGGCGCTGAGCGCCTCCGCGTGCGTCGGTGCACGAACAATAACCTCGGCTAGGGCGCGCTCGGCCCCTTCCGCGTCGTGCAGACGCCAGCACACACTTGCGAGTTGCCAATTCAGAGCGGCGCCGTCGTCAGTAGCGAGACCGAGCCGTAGGCGCGACTCGAGCAGTGCGCGCATTCTCGTGAAATCGTCGCGAGCTGCCGCCAGGCGCAACACCCGGTCGAATGGGCCGCGCCGGTGAGGCTCTCTGGAAAGCGAGTCGTTGAAGAGAGCTTCTGCGACGGCAGGGTCGTCGAGCGACTCGAGCGCGCGCACACCGATTTGCTCGAGCTCGCTCGCGGGGTTTTCGCTGAGGCGAGCGAGACACGCCTCAGCCTCGAGCTCCGCCTGCATATCACCTGCGGCGTTCGCGACCGCGCGAAGGCCGACGAATCCCAGCGGGCTCTCGGGATCGCTCTTTGCGACTCGGGAGAAGAGCGAGCGCGCAGCGTCGAGTTCACCGGCGGCCAATAGGTTCCACGCGGCAAGCGGATTCGCCGCGGCCAACTCGCGCGCGGACTCCGAGAGCGCACGCGCTCGCACGCGCGGGTCGGTGCCGGCGGGGGCCGACTCGAGATTGGTCAGGCGCGCAGCTTCCGACTCAGGTTTGAGCAGTTCGACGGGGGCGGCTGTTTTGGCCAGAGCCGTTTCGTCTCCGAGAATTCGGCGAGTCGCGCGGATCAGTTCGCCTTGCCCGAGGCTGAGGCTGAGGCTGAGCGTCGTGCAGACCGCGTCCCACGCATTGCTTAGGGCCTGCGTTTCGTGCGCGTCCCGCGCGCCATTTCCGTCCCCTGCGCGGCGTACCGCGAGTTCCTCGAGTTGAGATGCGAGCCCCGGTTCGCTCCGTGCGAGAGCGTGCGCTGCGCTGATGCGGACCGTCGCGTCGCCGCTACGCCGGGCCGAGAGCACATGCGACCGCACGAAGGCCGCGGCGGCCGGCTCGTCGTCGTCCTGTACCGCGGCGCTGATGCGCCGATCGAGGGCGCGCGCTGCGTCCAGCGGGTGGTCCGTAGCCTTGCCGCCGCTGGCTGTCTCGAGTGCTGCAAAGGGGTCGTTCGGGGAGGCCGTCCGGAGTGCGTTGGCTCGACGCGCCCACATTGCCAGCGCGTCGAACTTGGCCGAGGTCGTGACCTTCGCGAGATCCGAGAGCTCCTGCGCCGCTCGTTCGCGATCCCCGCTCTGGTGGTGCCATTCGAGCAACGCGCCTGTGGCGCGCCACGGAAGTCCGCGGCGTTCGTCGAGCACTTGGCTCATTTGCTCGACGGTTTGCCGGGTCGTCGCCTTGTCGGCCTCTTTTCCGGTCGCAAGAGCGTGCGCCGCGAGGCGCGTTTTCGCGATCCACTCCGCGTGGGGAATCTCCTCGTGTAGCGCGTCGAGGGCTCGCGACGCGTCCGCAGTTTCGCCGCTAGCAGCGCCCAACACCGCCGCCAGCCAACGCAGGGCGCGCTCCTGATTCGGATCGGTCGAACGGCTCGCCCAGTTCTCGAACGCCGCGCTGCGATCGTCGTCAGGTGCGGCGAGCAGCACGTCGCGAATTAGTGCGGCCGGATCCGCGTGCTGGCCGCTGTTCTTGTCCGCTCCTAGCGGGAATTCTGTGGCGAGTTCGAGCGCTAGCTCTCGGTCGCCGTCGAGCGCCGCACGGCGCAGTGTCTCGAACGTCTCCGTCGCGTTTGGCGGATGCGTCTCGGAGCGCGCGCTTTTGGCTGCGCTCGCGGTTTCCGGATAGTGGGAGGCGAACCAGTGGCGCAGCGCAAGTTCGTCGTCGTCGGTCGTCGCGTCCGTCGCGTGGCGGAGCCGGCTGAGAGCGACGGACGCTCTCTCCTTGTTGTCGGCCGCCGTCCACTCGAAGGCTGCGTTCAGCCAGGCGCGTCGTTTGGCGCCCTTCGTGTCTACCCACTCCGCAAAACGCTCGAAGAGCTCGGCCCGGGCTACGCCGCTCTCTGCGTGCTCGAAGGCGATACTCCAGCCGGCGCCGCTGAGATGGTCAGGATCGTTGGGGTCCAGGAGTGCGGAAATCGCGTCAGCGTCTCCCGCTGCTGCGAGCTGGAGTCGTACCGCCGCTTTGCCGTCGTGTGGCGCGTCGTTTGGTGCGACGTCCAGAAGCGCTCTCGCGGATCGTTCCGCTTCTTCCGAGTCGCCTGCAATCAACGCCAGGCGCCGCCGATGCTCGAGCACGTCCGGCGAGTTCCCCGCATTCTCCAGCGCCGCACGCGCCCGACTGAGCGTGTCATTCTCGAGCCAGGCCAGGGTGGCTCGCAACCACGCAACATGCTGCGTCGTCTGTCTCGTTTGGCTCGCCTGGCTCGCCTGAGGCGCCGGGGGCGCGGGCTCCGTCTCCGCTGGCTCGCTCGGGTCAGCGGCCGCGAGGAAGCGCGCGATCCGTTCTCGCGTTTCGGCGAGTTCCTCGCCGTTGCCCGTCGCCTCGGCGAGTTCTTCGAGCCTGAGGAGCGCCATCCCCAGCAAGCCTCGCGTCGGCGCCTCTTTAGTCGCTTGCACGAGCGAATCGAGGGCCGGCTCATTCAAGTCTTCGTTCGCGCATTCTTTGGCAAGTGCGAGCAGGAGCACCGTCCGCCACTCCGCGTCCTCGCATAATCGCGCGCGACCCATAAGCGCGCGCACGCGAGCTTCGCCGTCGTCAGCCTCCTTCGCGAACCGTTCCGAGAGCGCCCAGGCACCCGCATCTTTCGGGTCGGCCTGAAGTGCTCGCTCGAGAGCGCGCTTCGCTGCTTCGTCGTTCCCGCTACGACGGTTCGAAATCGCCGTGCGCAGCTCGACGAGCGCTCGCTCCTCCTGAGTTTGGGCGGCCCGGCTCATCCGTTCGAAGAGTTTGTCGAGATTTGCCGAGTCCTCGGAGGTGTCCGCGCTCAAGAGCCCAAAGAGTTCTTCGAGCGGTTCGAGGGCACTTGGCTCTTCGCGGGCCGCTGCCAGCAGACGTCGGCCCGCCTCCTCGATTTGGCCCAAGTTTCGCTCCCGACGAGAAATCTCAAGCAGGAGTGCCACTCGGAGCGTACGGCTCCGCGCTGCCTGTAGTTCGTCAGTGAGCCAGGCGAGGGATTCCCCCTCTGAGCGAGGTATCAGATTGTTCTGAGGCGCTGTCATGAATGCGCGTCGGCGGGTTCCCGGCATGTCGGGCCGCCACTTGCCTAGTAACCGATTCTCGCCCTGTGAGGAAACGCCGTGACAAGGGTGGGATCTGATTAAGGAATCTGGAACAATCCCCCACATCGGCGCATCGCGCGCCGCGTCAGGTCTCAGCACCGCCTTTCCGGCGTTGCGCGGGCGACAAAGGCTCTGCCTAATTTCAGGGGGCGGCCGATAACGGATCACCATGTTTAAGGTCGAATGCCCGGGCTGTCGGGCTTCCTATCAAGTCGATGAACGTCGCGTACCCGCGGACGGGCTCAGCATGCGCTGCCCCAAATGCGGCACGAGTTTTCGCGTCGAGCAGCCGGGTGGCAGCAATGCGGACGCCCTTGGCGCATCGCTGGGCTTTACGAGTGCGGACACCGCAACTTCGGCGCCGCCCATGGCCTCGGTCAAATCCACGCAGCTAGGCATGGGGTCTGAACGGCCCAAACCCCCATCACGGGCGCGCACTCAAGCAGGCGTCGCGCCCGGGCAAGGCGGCCCTCCGGGGCTTGAACTCGATATCGAAGATGATCCAGCGGGTATGGGAAACACCTTCCCACCATCAAGGGCGCCGTCTCTTCCGTCCATCCCGCCTGCCCCGTCTGCCCCGCCTGCCCCGTCTGCCCCGCCTGGCCCGTCGGCTCCCTCGTTTCCCTCCATCCCCGCCGCTCCGCCCGCGCGGTCCGCGCCGCCGGCTCCGCCCCGCGGTCGCATCTCTGACCTGCCCACGGTCCACGAGGGTCGGGGGGCTGCGCTTCCAGACATCCCGAAGCCCGGCGCGCTGCCATCCCTGCCCAAGGGGGAGATCCCCGGCTTTGGCGAAATCGACCTCCCTTCCTCGGGCGGTGGGGATTTACCCGCTCACACGACGGGCAACCTGCCCGAATCAACGGGGCGAATCTCCGAGCTACCGAGCATCGCCCCGGCTCCCCCACAGCGCCCCAGCGACGGCTCCGGGTTTGGCGAACTCGATCTGCCTGAGGGCGACATGCCGAGCCCGGCGCCTGCCGGTGTTCCCAGCGGCAGCCCCCAGACTGAGAGTACCGCGGCCGTACCCACGGAGGCAGGATCGGCTGTCAACTCGGGGGCGCCAAGCGAAATCGAGCGCTCAGGCGGAGGCGGTACTGCGTACGGTGAGGTCAACCTGGAGGGAAGCGGGGCCCCCAACCCAGTGGGACTCGAGGATGAAGCGGGTGGTCAGGGCGGCCCGCCCAGCACCGACGATATGGAGTTCCAGGGGATCCCCACAGGGGCTCCCGATGAGGCAGCCAAGAAGTCAACTGCCCCTGCGCCGGCTTCTGAGGCTGCGCCCTCCGCGCGGACGAGGCGCCGACGTCAGCTTCCCTTCCTTGTTGCCGGTGCTGTTGTCATCGTCGTGGCAGGCGGCGCGCTTGCCTTGGCGCCTGAGGTCGGGCCCTTCGGCGCGTACTGGGTCATCGACCTTGTGAGAGCCGGCCAGTACGAAGACGCTATTAATGAGACCGTCGTCTCCACCCAGGAGAAGCTCGGTCAGGATGTGTACCCGGCGGCAGCCCAGGCCTCGGATGCTGTCGACGCGCAGCGCATCGAGTATACGAGGGTGCCGGCCTTCGCAGCCTACGAAGCGTTTGTTGGCTTCGACCGCGAGCTTCGATTCGGGGCTGACGAGAAGGTGTCGGCCCGCGCGAAGGTGCTGCTGAATGAGCTCCGCGAAGAGCCGGACGTGCCCTATGTCGGGCTAGCGCGCGCGGCACGTGCCGCAGCCGAGGGGCGCTTGGCCAAGGCGAGGCAATTGCTCGCCCCGCTGGAAGCGGCCCAGAAGGACAACATCGATGTAGCCGTTCTTCGAGGCGAGACTGAGCTCCGCGCGGACGATCCAGCGGCGGCTCTGGCGGCCTGGAACCGAGCCGTCGCAATCAAACGCGTTCCGCGCTCGGTATTCGGCTTGGCGAGAGCCAACGCCCAGGCTGAAAAGAGCCTCGAGGCCACCGCCTTGGCGCGCGAAGTGTTGAAGCTAAATCCCAAGCACGTCGGGGCAAAACTGCTTTTGGCGTCGCTGCTTCTCGACGAGGGGGCAGACGAGTCTGAGGCGGGGCAGCTTCTCAGCGGGGTCCTTGCGGCGCCCAACGAGTCGAGCCAACGCGAGCTTGTCGAGGCCTATACGCTCATGGGTCGCGTGCATCTCGTGCATTCACGGATTTCGGCCGCCGAAGAAAACTTGGTCAAGGCCATCGACCTCGATCCGAAGGCTGCCGGAGCTCTGGTCGGTCTCGGCGAAGCACTTTACGTTTCCACTCGATACTCCGAGGCTCTCGCCCGATACGAGGCGGCCATCAAGGCGGCGCCTGACTTTCTGCCCGCAAAGATAGGTGCCATCAAAGCTCAGTTCGCCCTCGAGCGGCTGGGTGGAGCGCGGGCATTGCTCACTAAGGTCGTCAAGGACCATCCGAGCGACTCCACCGTGCTCTATTGGAACGGCGTCGTCGAGCAAGCGCTCGGTAACTCGGAGAAGGCCGAGGCCTCGTATCGCAAGTCGATCGAGTTCGGCGAGGACCGCCCCGGCGTGGTCGATTCCTATATCGCGGTCGTGAATATGCTCTCGCGCCGGGGCCAGGCCGACGAAGCGGCAGCGCTGCTTGATCAGGCCCGCACAGAGCTGCCGGAGACGCCGTCCATCCATCAAGCGCTGGGGGACGTCGCGCTGTCGCAGGGACGCTTTGATACGGCCCTGGAGGAGTTCACGAGGGCTCTGGAGCTGGATTCGGAACACATCGGCGCTCAATTCCAATTGGGTGTTACGTACCGCCGGCTCGGCAAGTTTGACCTCGCGGCGGAGCATTTGAATGCTGTTGCGAGTATCGATGCGAAGTATCCGGGGCTGGCGCTCGAACGTGGTCTTCTTTTTGAGGCTTCTGGCAAGGGCGAACAGGCGCTGGCGGAGTACGAGGAAGCTCTCGCGAGAGCGCCGAGCGATCCTGACTTGATGCTCCGCGTGGGTTGCGCTCGCGTGGCTGCCGGGCGGGGCGCGGACGCCGAGAAAATGCTTCGCGATGTCCTCTTTCAGCGTCCGACTTCGGCTGAAACTCAGTACTGCCTCGGTCGCGCTCAGCTACTCAGCGGAACGCGACTCACGGACGCACAAAAGTCTCTGGAGCGCGCCGCTGAGCTCGATCCGTACAAGCCCGAGTATCACCTCTACGTCGGCTGGGCTGCCAACGAAGCCGGTCACGCCGTCAAGGCGGAACGCGCGCTGCGCGAAGCGCTAAGGCTCGACAAGGGGCTCGCGGACGCCTACTGGCAGCGCGGCGTGCTGCGCTATCGTCAGGGGCGCCCACGCGATGCCGTCAAGGACTTCAAGAAGGCGCTCGACCTCCGGCCGTCACGCACCGAGGCGCGGGCGGGGCTTGCGTCGGCGTATCTCGATCTCGGGCGGCAGGGCGCGGCCCTGGAAGAGTGGCGGCAAGCTGTTCTGGCTCGTCCGGAGAATGCCATGTGGCACTTTCGCTATGGAAAGCTGCTGAGCACGAATGGCCAGCTCGCGGCGGCTACACCGCAACTCCAGGACGCCATCGACTTGGCGAAGGGGGAGGCGCCGCCGCCGCGTTGGCTGTGGGAGGCTCACCGACTTCTCGCCACCGCTCTCGGCGCTCGTAAAGAGGCAGCCAAGCATTGGCGCATCTTCCTCCGAGACGGGCCGGCTGACTCGCCCTACCGCACGGAGGCGAAGCGGGGGTTGGCTCGGCTCGGTGAGCCCTGGGACGGCGATTGACGCAGCGGGCCTCACGCGCCGCCGTGGCTACGGACACGTTTGCGCGGCGGTTACCTTGCTTGGCTCGGCGCGGGTGCTCGTGCAGGCGTCCTTGCAGAGCACGATATGGGATGCGTCATCCGTGATGTTGTAGCCCTCCGGGCCGCTCGAGCAACCGGGGTTGTGCGTCAGATTGCGCGTTTCGCCGTCCAGCTCTAGGTGCACGGTCAGCGTATCGCCGGCGTAAGCCGGGGGGAGCCGGAACGCGCAGTTCGTCATCACGAAGGAGAACCAACCCATGAGGCTTGTGAGATCGTTTCGGAAGTCGTAGCCGTAGCCGGGGTCGTAGTCGAGGTGGCAATAGCCTCCTGGATCCTGCTGGCATCCCGGCTCTGCGGTGCCGCCCGCCACTGCCAACCGGCTGAGCACGTCGCCGTACACGTCCGAACTCCCGGGCAGGCCGACAACCCAGGTGTAGATGTTCTCGTTCTGGTAGGCGGTGTCGGCTTCGCCGACCATCGGATCGGCGTCGACGCCGTTCTCGCCGTCGCCGGTGCAGTTCTCGCCGATCTCTCCGGCGGGGCCGATGCCGTAGTTGCCGGCGCCATCCGTAACGAGGATCAGGTGCCGGTCGCTCTTGGCAGGGTCAACGCCGCGGAGTTGTTTGAGTCCAAAGCGGACGCCGTGGTGGGTCGGGGTGCCGCCCTGAGGCGTCATGTAGAGCGACAAGACGTCACTCGAGTCTTGGACCGGTAGCCAGGACTGGTTCTGCTCGGCGGCGTAACAGCGTTCCTCGTTGGTGGTTGCCTCGAGGCCCGGGAAAAGCGTGACTCCGAACCAGACCGGAGCGCCTGGCCAGGCTTGGGCGAGGCCGGAGGCCATGCTCTCGAGTGTCGCGTCTAGCCGGTCCGTCTGCCACGCCGAGGAGGAAACGCGGGTGCCCATCGAACCGCTGGTATCGACCACAAACTCGACGTGGGTCTCCCGGCGCTCCAGGGGGCCGGAGAAGGGAATGCACGTGTCCCCGCCGCCTGTGCCGCCGGTAGCTCCTGTGCCACCGGTCGCTCCTGCGCCGCCGGTCGCTCCTGTGCCGCCGGTCGCTCCTGTGCCGCCGGAGCCCGCCTCTCCGGAGTCGCCAGCCTTGCCTCCTATTGAGCTATCGCCGCCCGTGGCCGCGCCGCCACCGCTTTGCGAACCGCCCGTGCCGGGCGCTGGGTCACCGAAGAGACCTTCGGTGTTGCTCCCGCAACCGCCGAGCGCTGCTGCCACCAATCCCGCGGCAAGTGCCCGCGGCGCGAATCCATCTGGGTCAGTGATCATAGGGTCTGTTCCGGCCGGCCACTTCGCTGCACGTGGCGTGATGGCGGCACTCTACCATTGGGTTCCCCGCCGTCGCTGGGGCGATTCTGAGAGTCCCGTCGAGCCATTGTGTTGGGACTCGAACAACTCAGAATCATTGGAATTCCAGCTCTTCCCAGACATGCGCCAAGCGTTGTCCTGAACTTGCTGATGGCGCCTGCGCACTCAGGGCGCCGCTGGCGCGTCGAACGATTCCTCAGCGGCTTGGCCGAACCCGATATCGTCGCATTCCCACTCCTGGGTGCGTATGCGGTCCTCGGGGATCTCGTCGAGTCGCGATGGGTCGAAGCCGATCTTTGAACCGTCCTCTGCGTTCACGAAGGTCTCCCGTCTTCGCAACATGATGTCGTGATCTTGGTCGAGCCAGATCTCGAGGACGAGGTGCTTGTTCTGACCCTGCTTGAGAAAACGGTGGCGATCCGTGAGTTGATCGGGATGTTCTCGGAGTCTACCCCCGGCTTGCGCCCCTGGAGATCGAAGTCGAGTTTCACTTCCGGCCGGAAGATCAGGCAGTGCGTCGAACCGCCGAAATGAAACATGCCCGTTTGCTCCCCCTTCTCCAGGTGCTGTCCTTCGTAGACGGTGACGTCGCAGGTGGAGACCTCGTTCATGCCCACGGCCAAGAAGCACATCAATCCGATGTCGGGGTTATCCGCCTCGATGTAAATGCGCGCTCGCGTCGCCATGTGTGTGATGTACGCCTGTGACTCATCCGGTCCCGCGGGGTCGTAGCCGACGTCATGACACTCCGAGTAGTAGGTGCCGTCCTGAACGTCGACCTTCACTACCGTGCCGCTCACTGGACTGTGCCAGCGGTGGTAGCTCAGCGCGCTCAGAAACGCTTGGTAGATCGTCCCTCCCACGAATTGCTCGACTCGCTCGTCGTTCGCGAGCATGTGAACGAGCGAGTAGGGTTGAGCCTTGATCCAGAACTTGGCGTCGCGCTTCACGTCCGACGCCAATCTGAAGGGACCCGATTCGCAGGCGTTGACGATCACGTTGTCGTCATCGGGCGACGCGACCGGGCGCACTCCATCTCTGAACTCCCTCGTGAAGAAGTCATCCCACGACCGAAATCCATGATGCGGCTGGCTCGGATCGCACTTGAAGTCGTCTTCGAATGTCGGCATTGCCGCCTTGGCATCCTCGCCAAACCAACCTTTATGCGGCTCCGTACTCAAGACGTAGCGGGAATTGGGTGACTTGAGAAACGTGCCCCACGCGTTGAGGACTTTCTTTAGCTGACGGTTGACCTTCTCATTCGCGAAGGCGGCAAATCCACCGGTCGTTCCCATCGACCAATCCAAGATGACGCTGATGGGACAGCCCACCATGACCGTCTTGTCGAACGCTGGGGCCATCGTCAGGATGGCGTTCAGGAGTTCGAGTAGGTGGTAAAAATCCCTGATCTGTCGCGTGCCAACCGAGGTTTTTTCAAAGCGCGGCTCGTGCGGAATCTGCTCGAACATCTGATCGAAGAACATGCAGAGTTCAGGATCGCGCTCGATGACTTCCTTGAACTCCTGGACGACGGGATGCAGCGATTTCGGGTCTTTGGCGACGTCCTTGATGTGCGCATCGAGCCATTGTTCTAAGAGCAGCTGATCCGAGGGGAGCCATTCGCCCACCCGAAACGGTGCCTTCTTCTTTGCGCTTTCACTCATGTCCCGTTCCTCTTCTAGCTGTCTGGATTCTGTGCGTGCTGTGTGCGAACCATCTTCATGGCTGCGGCACCCCACGAGGGTTTGCTCAATTTCATGAAGATGAAGACCGGGCAGATCAAGATGATGATCCCGGCGCCGATGATCAGTGGATAGATGCCCGTCGGGATGCCCGTGATCTGACTGGGTGGGAAGAATCCGATGATGATCGTGAAGAGCATCGCGAGTGTGCCGAATCCGGAGACGATCCACATCCCGAACTTGCCTCCAGGGATCTTGTACGGGCGATGCAGATCAGGTTGCGTGTACCGGAGTCGGATCGCCGATACGAAGATCAGGAGGTACATGATAGCGACGATCTGAGCCGTCAGAGCGGTCAAGATCCAGTAGGCCCCGCTGATCCCGGGGACGATGAGGAAGGCGGCGCTTGTGATCGTGCCGAGCACCGTTTGGAGCAAGACCACGCCTACCGGAACACCGCGCTTACTCTCTTTCGCCCACATCGGAGGCAGTAGCCCTTCTCGGGTGGGGCCGTGCAGACCCTTCGCGGGGCCGATCACCCAGGTGCTCAGAAGCGCGATGCCGCCGACAAAGACGAGCACGGCCATTGGCCTCAGCGCCCATTTCACCCCCAGGGAATCAAACATGAGCTCAAAGGACTGCATCAGGCCCGCGATCAAGCTGATCTTCTCCCGAGGTACGACAAACGCGATAGCGAGCCCGCCTAGCGCCGTCACGATGAAGATGATCACCGCCGAGAAGAACATCGCCTTGGGGAAGTCTCGCTGGGGATTCTTGGTCTCGAGGGCGTGATACCCGGCCATCTCCATGCCCGCGAAGAGCAGCGTCACGTTCGCGACCAGGGCGAGCGTATCGAAACTGAAACTGCTCGGAAGAAGGTCGCTGACGCCTTCGAAAGGAATCTGATTGGGCAGCGGGCCAAAGAGCCAAACCACCCCAAGCACGATGATGACGATGCCCGGCACGATGGAGCCGAGGATCGTGCCGAAGGTACTGATCGCCCCGCTCCAGCGATCACCTAGAAAATTCACCAGGGTGACCAGCCAGAAGAATCCGAGCATGGTGCAGAATAAGTAGACCTTGTTGTGCGCGAGCGCGGGCGCGAGTGCGTAAGCGAGTGTCGCCGCCAAGAACGAGAGCACGGTTGGGAACCAAACGAGGCAGGATGTCCACTCGCTCCAGATCCCAACGAACCCCGAACGGTTTCCAAGCCCCTCCTTCACCCAATCGAAGACCCCAGAGCTCTTCGGGTACGCGGACGCGAGCTCCGCGCCGACCAGGGCTACCGGCAGCAGAAAGGTCAGCAATCCTACCAAGACCCAGAAGACGAGCGCCCAGCCGTATTCGGCCAGGGTAGGGAAGTTCCTCAAGCTGAGCACCGCGGCGACGTTGATCATCGCCAGCACGAAGACGCCCATCACCTTGCGGTGCGCGTGAGGGTCCTGCTTCGGACTGGCCGACGGCGTGGGATCCTTAGCCACGATGCGCACGCTCCGAACCAGCGATGCGTTTCGATGGTCTCTGCGTCGGCACGGTCATTCTAGTATTGCTACGTGGGAATGCTGCGCAAGCTGCGCGTCAACGTGCTGACGCTCGCTAACGCCCGAACAGGCGCAGCGCCTTCATTCGGCTCGCCGAGCGCCCCTCAGCGCATTCTACCGGTGTTGCTCGCGGCTCGGCCGTCAGGTGACTCCGATCTAGGTAGTACCAGTCGTGCTCGATGAGCACGCACTCGCCTCCCGGCAGTCCATCCCGGAGGTTCTTCGCCACGGTCGTCTTTCCGGAACCGCTTCCGCCGGCGATGCCTGATGACCAACGGCTCGTTTCGCTGAATGGGCAAATCTCAGTCTCCTGTTCAACCGCAAGTAGTGTAGTCCAGCTCGCCGCTCGACCGCAACTCAAGTGGGCCGCGAGTACGCGCCGCGTGGCCGGACGCTCTCCGGGGTATCGCTTCCGCCCTATTGACAGAAGTGCGCCGGAGGTGTCGGCGGCGTGTAGTGAGTCAGATCCGCCGCGAGTTCGGCGGTTCCGAGCTTGTCGTCGATGCGGAACACTCGCGCGCCCTCGCCCACACCGAGCTGCAACTCCTCGAAGGCGGTGACGAAGAAGTAGCCCGTCTCGAAGGCGCAATTGGCCGAGTTGTACTCGAAGATGATCGTCCGGCGCCCCGTTGGGCTCTCGCCGCATTCGATGCAGTACGCGGCGTAGGGGTCGTGTTGGGCAGCCTCTCCATCGAGTCAAGCTCCGCTCAAGCTCGAATCGTCGTCAGTCTGGCCAGTGCACTTTCGTTGGCGAACTGCGTTGATCGGTCGACGAACCGATCCCGAGTTGCCCGTCATCGGCCTTGCCCCAACAGAAGGCGACTCCCTGCTGATCGAGAGCACATGTAAAGAAGTCGCCAGCGGAAATACGGTTGAACGTACGCCCCTCGGGCATGCTCACTGGAACGGGTTTCGGGCTGTCTGACTCGTCCCCGTTGCCAAGCTCGCCGGAATCCCCTCGGCCCCAGCAATACGCCGCGCCGGTTTCGTCGAGGGCGCAGCTGTGTGCCCATCCAGCCGTGATTCGGGAGAACGTGTGCCCTTCGGGCATCGAGACGGGCTCCGGTGCCGGCGTACTAGAATAGCTTCCCCTACCAAGCTGTCCTTCACCCCCGTAGCCCCAGCAGAACGCGGCGCCCTCCTTGTCGATCGCGCACGAATGGATCCGACCTGCCGTCACCTGCTCAAAGTCGTGCCCCTCGGGCATGTCCACCTTTTCTGGGACGAGGCTCTCGCTGTTACCCCAGCAATAGGCGTCGCCCGTTGCATCGAGTGCGCAAGAGTGGTCGTTCCCAGCGAATAGGCGCGAAAAGGCAATTCCATTCGGCATCGTCGCAGCTTCGGGAACGTCCTGGTCCGACCGGTCGTTGTTTCCAATTTGGCCCTTGTTCCCGTAACCCCAACAATACGCCGCGCCATCTTGGTCGAGTGCGCAACTGTGATATTGCCCCGCGGCTATCGCAGAGAACGTCTTTCCTTCCGGCATCAACACCGCAACCGGTGCGGTGTGGGCGCTGGTCTCGCTCTTGTTACCGAGCTGACCGTTGGTGCCTAGGCCCCAGCAGAACGCGGCCGCGTTTTGATCGAGCGCGCACGCGTGCCAATCGCCGGTGGCGATGATCGAGAAGCGACTCCCGGGAGGGGGGGGGACCCGAATGGGAGTTCGACTTTTCCAGGTCGGCGCGGCAGATTCGACGAGCCTGCCCCAGCAGAACGCACCACCGTCGGCGACTACGCCGCACGCTGCCGCCTGTCCCGCGCCAAGTTCAGTGAGTTCCATGACGCAATCTTCGCTGTCCCAGAACCGCTCGTCACCGCACTCGGCAGAACCCCCTCCTCCGCCGGCGGCGCCGGCCGTGCCCGCCGTTCCACCCGTCGATCCCCCGTTGCCCGCCGAACCGCTCGAACCGGCTGCGCCCGCCGCTCCACCCGTCGTCCCCCCGCTGCCAGCGGAACCACTCGAACCGGCAGCGCCAGCGTCGCCCGCCGTTCCAGCCGTCGTCCCCCCGTTGCCTGCCGAACCGCTCGAACCACCGGCGTCCCCGATCATCCCGCTAGCGTCCTCACTCGATTGCAGCTCGCCGGGCGTGCAGGCCGCGAGCAGGGCGGCGAACGAGGTGGCAAGAAGCAACGCCGCGGCCGACCCGCAAGCGGCGGGTTGTGGCAAGAGCCGGACGCGAGCAGCGTGCGCTTCGTTCATAAGGGGTCGAGGGGACCCTATATTGAACGGCCTCGCCTGTCGAAGGGTCGAACCGGCCTCTAGCGAACAGCCAGTCGGACCGAGACGGGAACACGCCCAGCGCCTCGATCTGGCCGACGACGCGCGAAACGCCGACTGAGTGGTCCTTCCAAGCGGCATCCGGCCCGTCCGCCCCCGACAAGCTTCTTTGATGCCGTGGTTCGCGCTCAAAGTCGTGTTTGCGCCCTTCACTCCTGATGATACGACGCGCCCATGTGCGCCATGAGGCTGCTGTCAGCCAGCAGGTGCGCGAATCGGTTGAAAGACCGAGGAGCAAGTCCTGTCCGCGGAAATCCCCGACCCACACGGCTCGCTCGGTTGCTTCCCGGACTCTTGGCTAGCGTAAGCGGGAGACCCCCCGGCTCTGCCGGGGAGGCAGCCGCAGTTTGACATTTCCGGGAGTTTCCAAGCGGAACTCCCTTTCGTGAGCCGCCAAAGCATCACGAAAGGGAGAACCATTGAAATACCAGACTCTCA
>PVBE011495753.1_pt1 | contig 27286 bp, 20 predicted proteins | sample 1631181 | NCBI WGS metagenome assembly PVBE01 (sample SAMN08397723, study PRJNA350692) | Marine metagenome, whole genome shotgun sequencing project. | isolation source: water | place: Pacific Ocean | collected 2012-04
ACCTGCTAGTGCGGGCTGCCGATGTGACCTTGAAGGAAAAACGCCTGTTGGTATTGATGGTGCGCGAAACGCCGCTGCATCGGGGGCATCTGGACCTGATGTCTCGGGCGGCCGACTTAGGCGCCACCATTCTGCCGCCCATGCCGTCCTTTTATCATGGCCCCCAGTCCATTACCGATATCATTCACCAGACGGTAGGTAAGATACTCGACCATTTCGAGATTGAGCACAATCTGTTCCGCCGCTGGAAAGGCGACGAGAAAGTCTCCGACGACTGAGTCACCCTACATTCTTCAGCCGCTATGGCACCCTCCTAGTGATTCCTTGCACGGTTTTGGATTTATCATCAATTTTTAACCGATTCGAATATGGCAAAACGCCTGAAACGCCCGTAGAGTATAGGGTTATGCCAATCACATTTTCGTGAGAACGGGACGTACTTGACACGCGTCAAGGCACCTTGAGCGGTTCCAACATTACTCTACCCCCACGCGAAATTTTCACCGCTGACAGAATTGCGACAAGAAGAGATCCACGGTGGAGAGGAAAGAGCCAGATAAATCTTTGGCTTCTCCTCATCGAAATTTTTTTGGAAGTCTTCCCGTCAGTCATTAGCGGCGAAAAACGCCTGTTTTAGAAATTGGGTGTCTGGGGGGGACCGTAGATGCCTTGTCGGTATTAACGACGGAGGGACCCAATAGATGGGTATTCTTTTTACTAAGGGGTTCCGCAGCCATATTATTAAGGCGGCGGTAATCGTATTGAGCGGTGTTGTCACCGCTTCCGCCACGGTTGCGGCCGATGGCTTTGGACCGGTCAAAGCACCGAAAGTTAATGCCAAGAAAGCGGCGCTCGGAAAGCGTCTTTTTTTCGATCAAAGATTGTCAGGTGATGCGGCGATCAGCTGCGCTACATGCCATGTTCCCAGCAAAGGATTTTCAGACGGTTTGGCCTTATCAAAGGCTTATCCCGGTTCTGATGGTTTTCGGAACACGCCGACTTTGATCAATGCGGCGCAGAAAGCGTCTTGGTTCCATGATGGACGTATCGGAACCAATCTCAATGACGTTACCCGCGAATCGATCACCGAAACCTACAACATGAATATGGACATGCGGTTGATGCAGGAACGCGTTAAACAGGATCCCGTTTATGTGAAAATGTTTAAGGATGCCGGTTACGGTGAGCCGTCAAACGGATCCATCCGTAAAGCGATCCCTGAGTATTTGAAAACTCTGACGTCTCGTGGTGCAGCGTTCGATAACGGTAAAATGTCCGATGCGGCAAAGCGTGGCTTCGAATTGTTCAAGGGTAAAGCCGGTTGCGCATCTTGTCACTCGGGTAATCGTTTCACCGATGATCAGCCTCACAATACGGCTGTACCGAACAATCCGGAAATCTGGAAAAATCCTTTACGCCATGTCACTTATGTCACCTTTGGTCTGTTTCTGGGAATTGAAAATATCATGAACATTCGGCGCGATGTTGGTGCTCATATTCGCACTCACAAAGCAGATGGATCGGACATTGGTAAATTCATGACGCCGACCTTGCGCGAGTTGAAACAAACGGCTCCGTATATGCATAACGGCATGATCAAAACCCTTAAGGACGTTGTCGAGTTCTACAACAACGGTGGCGGCAATGACGCCAATAAGGACCCGCGTATTAAGCCTCTGGATTTGAGCAAGGAAGAACAATCTAATTTGGTCGTTTTCCTGGAATCTTTATCCGGTAAGCCTTTGACGGGATCGCAGCATGTTTGGAACGACAAGATCGACGTTAATTATAAGCCCATCAAAGATTGGCTCAAGCAGCGCAATTAGGAGGCGAGAGATAAAAATGATGAAAAAAATTATTTATACATTCTCGATTGGCCTGGTCGCCGTGGGTTTTTCCACAGCCGCTATAGCCGACAAAAACCCTCCATTAGGAGCCTTAGGCAACCCGCCTATTCCTGTCGACAACAAGCAGTCAGCGGAAAAAATTGCTCTCGGAAAATTGTTGTTTTTCGATCCCAGGATTGGCGGCGACGCCTCCGTATCTTGCGCCGATTGCCATTCGCCGAAACAAGGTTGGGGGTTTAATGACCCGATTTCTCGTGGCTATCCAGGCGCCATTCATTGGCGCAACAGCCAAACGGTAGTGAACACCGCATATCTCGGTAAGTTATTTTGGTCCGGTTCCGTTAACTCGCTTGAAAGTCAGGCCCCTTCGGCGGCGTTGGGCGCACTCTCCGGTAACGGAGAGCGTGACATGATTGAGGCTAGGCTGGCGTTTATTCCGGCTTATGTTGAAGCGTTCCGCAAAGTTTTCGGCGATCGTTGGCCGCGTGTTAACAATGTGTGGCGGGCGATGGCCGCGTTCGAGAGGACTTTGATTCACAATCAAACGCCTTTTGACAAATATATGCGGGGCGATAAGAAAGCACTCAGTGCACAACAAGTGCGCGGTCTTAAGTTGTTCCAGGGTAAGGCCAATTGCATCGAATGTCACAATGGCCCGCAGATGACCGACCAGAAATACTACAATCTCGGTGTTCCGCGCGCTGAAGAATGGCTGACCCAAGGTCTTGCTCAGGTTAGCTTCCGCTATCAAAATTATAGCAAAGGCACCACCGAGAAGATGTATCGGTCGGTCAAGGATGACGCCGGTCTCTATTTTCGGACTAAAGAAAAGGCCGATAAAGGTAAATTCCGGACGCCGCCGTTGCGCTACACAGCATATACCGCTCCGTATATGCACAATGGTTCGTTTTTCGATTTAGAGGAATTGGTTGATTTCTATAACGATGGTGGCGGAAAAAATGAATTCTCCGCCAATAAGACGAAGCTGTTGAAACCTCTTAAACTGTCAGATGAGGAGAAGGAAGATCTTGTTGCTTTCCTCGAATCCCTGAGCGGACCTGAGATCAAAATGGCGACGCCTAAACTTCCACCTTACGCGCCCCTGGATTAGGCAGGACGAGGAGAAATATTCATGAAAATGGAAACTCAAACCAAACTGGACCTTGCCCCGACTGAGGGAGAGGTCACGAAAAGCGAAAAGGGTCATGGCAAGTGCCTAATGTCACGACGGGACTTCCTGTTCGCCTCTGGCGTCTCCACGGTAGCCATGGTCAGCGCCGGTCCCGGCATGGCCCAGATTCCAGCCATGGTGGCGACCTATCCGCGAAAACTGGTTGCCAAACTCAGCCAGTTGAAAGCCGACACGCCAATCGATTTCCAATATCCCGATAAAGGGGCGTATTCGGACTCTATGATTGTCAAACTCGGTGTTGAAGCTGGCGGCGGTATCGGTCCCAACAAAGATATCGTGGCGTTTAACTATACCTGTACCCATCAAGGTGGCGACATGTCCGGAAGCTACAAGGGCGACACCAAATCATTGGGCGCATGTCCATTGCATTTGTCGACTTACGACCTAACGCGACATGGCATCCTGATTTCCGGCCAAGCTTATCAAAGCTTGCCCCAGGTGCTGCTCGAAGTTGATGGTGACGATATTTATGCGATTGCCGTTTTCGGTCTGATTTACGGCCGCTTCGACAATTTTCAAGGTTAGGGGGAACAGAAATTGGCTACTCCATATTATATTCCAGAAACAGACGTGCCGCTTCCTCCGAAGGGCGCTGATGTTGTCACCACGGCATGTGATTATTGTATCGTCGCATGTGGTCTCAAAGTTTACCGCTGGCCTGTCAACTTTCATAAAAACGGTGGACCGAAAGCCAGTGAGAATGCTTTCAACGAAAAATTCCCTGTTGATCCGTTGGGATCATGGGTTGCGCCTAATCAGCACAACATCGTGCTGCATAATGACGAGCCGCATCATGTCGTGATTATTCCTGATAAAGATGCCAAGTTCGTCAATAAGGGCGGTGACTCAAGTCTCCGCGGTGGCTGTATTGCGCAAAAGGTTTACAATCCACAGTCCCCGACCCGCGATCGGCTAAAGAGCCCGATGATGCGGATCTATGGCATTTTACAGCCGGTGCCGTGGGATTTTGCCCTCGATGTTGCTGCTGAAGTCGGCAAACATGTCATCAACAATCACGGCGCCAACGCTTACGGTGTAAAGACCTATTCCTATCAATATCTGGAAAATACCTACGCGATCACTAAATACGCGTTGCGTCACATTAATACGGCGAACTTTACTTTCCATGATACGCCGTCGGATGTGTCTTCCACACCGGGTTTCCGTGACGCTGGTTTTGACAATTTCGGTCCTGCCTATGACGATTGGATGAATGCCGAAACATTGATGATCTGCGGTACCGACCCGTATGAGACTAAAACCATCTTGTTTACTCAATGGATCATGCAAGGTATCCAAAATGGCCAAAAAGCTATCTTTATGGTGCCGCGCCGCACCGCCGGTGTCGCTTATGCGGAAGCCAATGGAGGTTTGTGGCTGGATGTAAATCCGGGCACCGATGTCCTGGTGATCAACGCCATTGCACGGATCATTGCCGAAAACGGCTGGCAGGATAAAGAGTGGATCAAGAAATGGGTCAACAATAAATGGGCCTCCTCCTCAGGCTTCGGTCAGGGTACGCGTAATACGCCTTGGCAGTGGCGCACGACTTGGGGCCTTTTCCAGACCAAAGGTTATGATGACTGGAAGAAATGGCTGCTATCTCAGGACGAGTTCAAACTCACCAACGCCGCCAAGGTCTCTGGTGTAGACGCCAAGAAGATCAAATTGGCGGCCGAATGGATGGCTAAACCTAAAGGCTCCAAGCGTCCTAAAACTTCGATCATGATCGAAAAGGGTCTGTATTGGTCTAACAATACCGGCAGCACCCAGGCGATTTCTGCCCTCGGTATTGTGGTTGGCGCCGGCGGACGTCCGGGCCAAGTTATCGGTCGCGCCGGTGGTCACCAACGTGGCGGTCAACGCGGTGGCAAATATCCGCGCAACAAGTCACCCATGAAGGTACCGGGACGTCGTCGTCGGGCGCTGGATACGGATACGTACACCATGTCCGGCCATACCCGGATGGCTCATGTGATCGGCACCACTTGGATTCAATCCATGTGCGGATCACAGCAATTGGCCAAACGTTTCCATGAACTGACGGTCGCCAATCCTCATCAGGTTCGCTCCTATGACAAGCAGGATATCATTGATACCTTGAAGAAAAGGGCGGACTCTGGCGGTATGGTTGTAATCAACCAGGAAATTTATTTGGTTGATCCGATTGGCGCTCAATATGCCGATATCGTCTTCCCCGCTGCAACTTGGGGCGAAGAAGATTTCATGCGGGCCAATGGTGAGCGTCGTCTTCGATTGTATCAAAAATTCTATGATGCGCCGGGCGCATCAAAACCTGATTGGTGGATTATCGCCCAATTGTCCCAAAGGATGGGTTTCGACGGCTTCGATTGGAAAAACACCAGCGAGGTCGCCGAAGAAATGGCGAGGTTCTCCCGCGGCAGTCGTAAAGACTTTTATATGATTAAGGTCGCCGCTAAGCGTGAAGGCAAAACCTTGCATCAGAAGATGCGGGAGTTTGGCACCAACGGTATCCAAGGTCCGGTTTTTATGAAAGATGATGGGTCTTTGGTTGGAACCAAACGCCTCCATGATACCACGCGTAAGCTGGATGCAACGGGACCGGAAGCGGCCAATGTGTTCAATAAGAAATTGACACATTTCAACAGTCAGTCCGGTCGTTGTAATATCCAGAAATCTCCTTGGTCACTATTCTCCGATTACTGGGAATGGATGAACCCCCGGGGTGATGAGCTGTGGTGTTCTTCGGGACGGACCAACGAACGTTGGCAGTCTGGTTTTGATGATCGTCGTCGGCCTTATATCGTCCAACGCTGGCCCAGCAACTATGTCGAAATCCATCCTGATGACGCCAAAAAACGCGGTATCGAATCAGGTGATATGGTTATGGCCTATTCGGATCGGGTGCCGTCTTTGAAAGAGACCGTGCTTGGTGTCGAAGGATCTGACTATACCTTCTCCGGTCAAATGAAGGCTGGGAATATCGAGTTAACCCGGGCAGCTGTCACCGGCGTTGCCATGGTTACCCGCCATATCAAGAAGGGCATGATCTATATGGATTTCTTGCACACCCAGCAGCCGGCCAATGCGCTGGAAGGCCGGATCGTTGATTGGATCAGCGGCAACTACAACTTCAAAATGGGGACCTCGAAAGTGAAGAAGATTGGCGAATCGTCTTACAAACGCACTTTCCGGACCATGTCCTTTGCACCAAGGGATATCATCTGATCCGAGTTTCGCGCGTTTATTTGCGTGGGGCCGCACTACAGGCTAGATCCTGCCGAACATGCCCCTCGGGTAAAGTTGTATTTATCTGAGGGGCGGCAGGGTTTTCTGCCTTTTAAAGGATAAGAGCAACTTATGAACGTAAATCAAGCACTGAGTTCCATATTACGCGATGGCGTCGACATACACCGTTGTGCAGCGGCGCAGGCTTTGGGTGCTATTGGCAATACAGCTTCTGTCGACATTTTGATCGAGGCTTTATTGGATGAAGATGAAGATGTCCGGACTGACGCTGCGGAGGCGTTGTTGGTAATCAATGATGCAAAAGCGGCGCCGAAATTGCTTGAAAACTTAATCGGCGATCCATGCTTTGAAGTCAAAATAGCGGCCGTACAGGCATTGAGCAAGATGCAGTTCCAAGAAGTCGTTCCTTGGCTCAAACGCTTGTTGGTCAGGCATGACGAGGAAATCAATTGGGACGAGGAAGAATTTTACCAGGATGGCTGGGACAGCTGGGTCGATCTGCAAGTTGAGGCGATAAAATCACTGGCCGCTTTGAGCGTTGAAGAAGCCGTTCCGGATATTATGGCGGCAATTGACGATGACGAAGGTCAGGATCTTACTGAAATGGCCTTTGAAAGCCTGGGACGATTGGGTGATGCCGGAATCGGAGCATTGATCCATTATCTAAACGATCCGGAAAGCCGACGTCGGCGCCGCGCTGTGTTTATTCTGGCAGGATTGCCCGATGAAAAAGCCCAAAAAGCTGTGCAGGTAGCTGTAATGGATTCTGCCAAGGAAGTTAGAATTTCAGTGATTAAGGCCCTCGCCAAAAACAAATCCGGTGAAGAAACAATGGCTATGTTTTTCAGGGATCCCGATGTGGAAGTCCGCGCATTGGCGGTGGCCGCAGCCGGTGTTGGCGCTACCGAGCAGTTGGTTGGTCTTTTGGATGACCCGTCTCCGGAGGTACAGGCCATAACGATTAAAAAACTTAAAGAATTTTCCGAAGTTTTGAGCCAAGAGGGCATGGCAGAAAGACTTGCCGATAAATTGCAAAATGGTGAGCCAGCCGTATCCGCTCAGGCAGCCGAAGCTTTGGCGCTAGGTTTTGGTGTTCAATCGCAGGATCTATTGATAACAGTCCTGCAGGATCCAGAGATCATTGAAGAAACCCGTCTCGGGGCTCTTCGCGGGCTCAGTAAGATCGTAGATTTCGCTTCATTGGAAGCCATGGCGGCCATATTAGGTGATGATACAAGGCAGTTACGCCTGGAAGCACTGTCCCAAATGGCTAAAATAGCTGCGTCAGAACAGGAATGTGCGGACGCGGCTGAGAATTTTTTAATTGCCGCTTTTAATGGCGAATTGGTGGAGATCCCAGAAGGTGGTCCGGAACAGGAAATGCCGGAGGTTATTCACGACATGGCGGAACTCGAACAGCCCGTCGATGCCGAGGAACTCACAAGCGATTCCGATCCGGGTGAAAATTCATTAGAGGCTCTCGGTCCCGAAAGTAAAGAAGATTATCCGACATCCACCTGGGCTGCCATTATGGGAGAGCAAGGACCGCAAGACGGTCGTGTTGCCGAACTGGGTAACATCAAGGAAAACCGTGTTCGTTTAACCCAGTCTGATATGGAATTACTGGCTTTGTCTGCTCGTACGCCCAAAAAAGGCCGAGTTAATCTCAGCCGTGAAATTCCAGCTTATAGTGATGTACCCCAATTCGCCGCTCGCGTAATGGGTGATATTGCAAGTGAGAAAACAGCATCAGCCTTGGCGGCTCAAATTGAATCAAAGAATGAACAATTGCGCAGTGCCGCGCTGGATTCATTGGCGCGTATCGGTAAAAAAATGGGACGACTGCCCAAAGACGCCGTTCAGGGCTTGATAAGGGTGGTGGCCAATGCAGATCGGGATAATCGGCTCTTGGCTGTTCGGGCTCTTGGCAATTCTGACGCGACGGAATGCGCTGGGTTCCTTCAAAATCGCTTGGTTGATGGCGATAGTTTCGTCAAAACAGAGGCCATTCAAGCACTGTCTCGATTGGGCGCTGAAATCGATTCTCTTGATGAATTACTAGAGAGCCAAGAGAGATCAGTTAGGCTTGCTGCGGCCGAGGCTCACGCGAACGTGAATAATCGTGATAGTGTCGATAAATTACTTGATTTCGCTTTCGCCAACGAAGGATATCACCGGCGGGATGCTGGTAGATTCCTTCGAAAAGTCAATGTGGAAGCCGCAAATGATAGATTGGTAGCGGTTCTTCAAGATGAAGAACGGCGGCGTGAATGGCCAGTCGCCATTGAGGCGCTGGCTGAGATCAACATGAACATGACATAGATCAAGGCCCATTTTTTTGGGAGGGGATAGTTATTGTCCTGAAATATTTTTATGAGGATTAAGTATATGAAATTAACTATGAAAAAAACAATTTTCATTGTTGCAGGGATGGTCGTAGGCGCCGGTTTGGTTGCCGGTGACGCCGATGCGGCAAAATCCAAATATAAGGAAGGCTCGGTCAGCAACGGTGGTAGCATTGCCGGAAAAGTCACCTTTACGGGTGCCGTACCCGCAGATGGCGTAGAAAAAATCCTAATTACCAAAAATCCGGAAGTCTGTGGTACCGGAGAACGGGAAGTTACCTGGATCGACGTTAAAGACGGCGCACTTCGCGGCACCTTCGTATTCATCGACAAAATCAAAACCGGTAAAAAATGGGGTAAGCCCAAAGGCGGTGCCTATTTAATCAATCAGGAAAAATGCCGGTTCAGGCCTTGGGCTCAGGTTATCCAGCCCGGTGACGTGATTATCCGCAATTCGGACAAGGGTGTGCTCCACAACATCAACACTCGCGAGATGATCGGTGTCGAGAAAAAGCGCGTGGTCAAGCGAACCATGTTCAATTTCGGCCAGCCGGATCCGGGCGACATCAAGCAAGAAGTCAAAACCCGCCGTTCGTCGTACATTGCGATCAATTGTGAAGCCCACAACTTCATGTTCGGTTACATGATGGCGCCGAAAAACCCCTATGCGGTGGTGGTCGGTGATGACGGCTCCTTCACGCTATCAAATGTTCCCGCCGGTAAATACAAGGTCAAAGCCTGGCATCCGCGATTGGGCGTTATAAAGACTAAAGTTACCGTTAAAGGCGGTGCCAAAACCGACGCCAATTTTGCCTTTTCCGCGAAATAATACCTTTTGGGTCAGTTAATCGGAGTATCGAGAGTGTTTGCGTCACGTAATTCCTCGCGACGGAATGCCATGCTGGCAGGTATGCTGGTGGCAGTCGTCTTCTTTGCCTTCCCGGCACTTGCCCAGGAAGCCAATGTGTATCGCCAAGTGCTCGGACTTGATTCGCGCAAGGTGGTCTGGTTTCTGGCCCAAATGCATCTTTTCTTTGGCGCCTTCGTGCTCGGTGTACCGCTCTTCGCAGTGATTATCGAGATCGTCGGCTGGCGGAGCAAAGACGACCGTTACGACAAGCTGGCCTATGAATTTACCAGTCTGTTGAGCGTCGCCTACGCGACGACGGCGGCCTTCGGCGGTCTGCTGGCGTTTGCCCTGTTTACACTCTATCCGACATTCATGGGCTATATGGCGGGCACCTTCAAGGACGTGATGTTCATTTACGCCCTCTTGTTCTTCGCCGAAACCTTCGCCCTATATATTTATTATTATGGCTGGCACTGGATGAAAGGTACCAACCCCTTCAGCGCCAAAGTCCGTATGATCACGAAGGCGCTTGGTATTGCCATGGCGATATTTACGGTGCTGGTCACCTTTAATATGATAGGCCCGGACATGCGGACCGATACCCGGTCCTTCGTCGTACTGCTATATTTCCTGCCAACGACAATTGGCCTGTTCCTTATTAAAGATCCGAAAAGCACCCACATTTTTATCGGCATCATGCTCAATGTGGTTGGTACCGCTATTATGCAGGCCGCCAATTCCATGGCCGGTTTCATGATGAGTCCCGCCGGCGTTAACGAAGCCGGTCAACTTACCGGTACCGTCTGGGTGGCATTTGAAAATATTCTGGCAACGCCCATTGCCATACACCGTATGCTCGGTAATTTGGCTTTTGGCGGGTTGGTCGCCGGTTCCTACGCTGCGGTGAAGTTTATCGGCGCCAAGACCATGCAGGAAAAGGCCCACTATGACTGGATGGGCTACATCGCCAATCTGATCGCCGTGGTGGCGCTGATTCCGCTGCCGTTCGCCGGCTATTATTTGGGCCGCGAGGTCTATTCCACCAGCGCCGTCATGGGCAACAACATGATGGGCGGCGATTTCTCCTGGACCTTCATCATCCAGGCGCTGCTGGTCGGCTCTATTTTCCTGATCTCCAACTACTATCTCTGGAGCGGCATGACCCGTATTCCCGGGTCCGAGCGCTATTATAAATTCATCAAGTATATTTTGTTTGCCCTGGTGGTGTCCTTTGCCGTTTGGCTAACACCGCATAACCTGCCTTTGACCGGTCAGGAAGTCAGCGAAATGGGCGGCAGCCAGTATCACCCGACCTTGAAGTTCCTCGGTCTGATGCCGGCTAAGAATGCCGTGATCAATCTGATCATTCTCTCGACATTTTTTTCGTTCCTGCTCTACCGGCGGGGCAACAAAAGCGAGGTTATTCCGATCAGCCAGCAGGGCAAGATGCCCAAGATTGTTATCCCCATTGCTGGCGCGTTGGCGATTGCGCTGGTCGGGCAGTACGCCATTTCCATGTTGACGCTGGATCCGGCGCACCTCGATTTACCCGCTGACCGGGCACAGTTTTTCCATGTTGTGGGCTATCTGCTGGTCTTTGAGTGCGTGGTGGCCGTCTTCTGTGTGCTGTTGGCACTCCGGGATAAAGGTAAATTCGCGCAAGGCCTCTATATGGCCGTGACCGCATTTAACGTCACCATATTCCTGGGAGTCTACGGCTTTATCGTCATGGAGCAGGCGTCGCCGTTCCTTCGTAACGTGGCCGTAGCCCAATTCCTGCAATTGATTTCATGCCTGATCTTGGTCGGCGGCATCGATATTTACCTGTTCAAAGACGCCAAGGAAGTCGGCGCGTTGCAATGGGGAAAGATGACAATTCGCAGTCAATATGCGCTTTTGGCCGTGACCTTCGTTATCACGCTCAATATGGGTCTGATGGGTTTCATCCGGTCGGGCCTCAGGGGTGATTGGCATATTTTCGGGATTATGCGGGATACCTCCGAATGGTCGTTCACGCCCAGTAATTTCACAATGACCCAGATGGTCGGAACCAGTTTCTTCGTTTTCATGATCGGCAGCGCCTTTATGTTCTGGATAGGCAGCCTCGCCACCAAAGGTCATGACGATGAAGGTGCCGAACACACAGCTGCCAGCCAGCAACCGGGCGAATAGGGTTTCCGGGGGGAAAACTTAATGAACACAATTGGAAAAGTTTTTGTTTTTTTGGTACTGGTCTACGCCACCTTTATGTGGGTGGGGTATTCGGTCACCGAACTGACCGGCGGCGAGAAAAAAGCCGCACCGGTTGGCGCAGTCGAAATATCTCCGGAGGGCGGTGAAGCGCTTTATTGGGGTAAGGGCCGTTGCTTCACTTGTCATTCATTGGGTGACCGCGGCAGCGCGGTCCGCGGACCTAACCATGGCCAGTTTGGCGAAAAATTCCCGCTGCCCATGGGGCTCCGTGCGGTTGAGCGGGCCAAGGAACGTGCGGCTAAGACCGGCAAAAAGTTCACGGCTTTAGATTATATCGTCGAAAGTATGGCTGATCCGGGCGCCTATGTGGTTAAGGGATACAAGAATGAAATGGCCGTAGTTTACGCGCCGCCGATTTCCCTAAGCCTGGACGAGATCAAGGCCATTGCCGCCTATATGTTGTCCCAGGGTGGCGACTTCGATCCGGAATTTCTCAACCAACCAAGTGAGATCACCCAGGGCTTCTTCGGCAAGATCGCCGTAGCGTCCGCTGCCGGTGGCGGCGATCCCGCCCACGGTAAGGAAGTTTATGAGGAAACCTGCGGCGATTGCCATTCCTTGGAAGGCGAGCCCGGCGATGTTGGGCCGGACTTGTCGACTGTCGGTAAAAAGGGCTTGAAATTTATTTCAGAAGCTATCCTTTTGCCGGCCAAGTCCATTGCCAAGGGCTTTGAGACATATGTAGCGGTTAAAAAAGACGGCCGTAAAGTCGTCGGATTGAAAACCCGTGACGAAGACGGCGAAGTGGACCTGGTGACCAAGGATGGTGATGAGGTCACCATCAAGAAATCAGATATCAACGAGCTTGCCGAGGATAAAACCTCCAGCATCATGCCGGACGATTTGTCCGAGGAAATGACGGTGAAGGACTATCAGGATGTTCTTTCCTTCATGTTGATGCAAAAAGGCAAAAAGAAATAACGGGGCGGGGCGAAATCCATGAGCAAATTCAAGATCAACCGTTTTTGGTCCGTTGTTATTACCATCCTGGTGATTTACGGGATTGTGAAACTAGTAATTCCAGCGGTCTCCAGGGAAATCACCGCCCTGCCGTTTCCGCTGACCGTGCCCGGTACGTTGGTATTTATCTATATGACGCTGACCGTCGTGGCGTTGTTCCTGTTGGTGACCTTTTCCGACGAATTCATGAAAGAGTTCGTTGGTCCCATCCGGGGAATGCTGCGGGGCGAATATACCAAGGCTTTCAGGGCCGTGGTATTGGTCGTGGTGCCGCTGGTTATCGGCTGGCAGGTCTATGACATTACGGTGCCGAAAATCCAGTTGCCGTCGAGCCTGCGCATCCAGCACCCGTCGTCGAACTTCCCGAAAAAATTCGAGAGCCTGAAAAACCCGTTTACCCAACCGACGGATGCCCGGGTGGATGCCTTTATCAAGCAGGCCAAGGACAACGAAATTACCCTGATCCCGCAGGTGATGAAGGATATCGAAGTTTGGGCGGAGGAAACTGATCCTGATCATATGCTGCAATTCCTGCCCTTCGAGCCGGTAAAAAAACTGTTGGCGGAAATCGAGGCGGACAAGGTAAGCAAGGAAACCGCCAAAGCAGCCTTGCATGAAATAGATCTGTTTGAAGGGCGCGCTCTCTACGCCATGAACTGTCGGCCTTGCCATGGCGATAGCGTCGCCGGTGACGGCCCCATGGCTGACGGCTTCAAGCTGCGCCCTATCAATTTTACCGATAATGGCACCATTGAAACCATCGTTGAAGGCTACACCTTCTGGCGGGTGATGAACGGCGGCCCCGGCCTGCCGACCGAGGCGACGCCCTGGGATTCCGCCATGCCCGAATGGAAAATCAGCCTCACCGATGAAGAACGGTGGAAGATCATCCTAGCCGAATATGATCTGGCCGAGAAGACGCCCAGAATACCGGAGTCCGAATAATGCGTAGCATAAAAATTACTAAAGTCATTCCGGTCCTGGGAGCCATTGTTCTCGGAGCAATTGCCTATCCGTCATTGGCAGCGGATGAGCCGAAAAACCCCATGCCCGAAGCCACCGAAGCCTTTGTTGAAAAAGGACGGGTTACCTATATGAAGCGGTGCAGCTTCTGCCACGGCCTTTTGGGCGACGGCAACGGACCGGCCGCCGAATTCATGGACCCGCGTCCCCGTGACTTTACGTTGGGTACGTTCAAGTTCCGCACCACCCAGTCCGGCGAACTGCCCACCGACAATGATATTTTCCGCACCGTCAGCCGTGGCCTTCAAGGCACCGGTATGCAGGCCTTCGATAGCGATATTATCAAAAACGGCCTGACCGAGGAGGAGCGTTGGCAGGTTATTTCCTACATCAAGACCTTCGCCCAGGAATTCGAGGATGAAGAGCTCGACCCCATCAAACGGGGCAAGCTGCTTTCGCTACCGGCCAATAAGGCGCCTTTTGACGAAGCGATCGTCAAAAAAGGCCAGGAAATTTTCATCAAAGCCAAATGTTGGGAATGCCACGGTAAGCAAGGGCGCGGTAACGGCCAGAAAGCCTTTGACCGCAAAGACGATTGGGGCTTCCCCATCCGCATTCGAAACGTGACCCATCCTTGGAAGATCAAGGGCGGCTCCAAGGTTGAAGACATCTATATGCGATTCTCGACCGGTATTAACGGTACACCCATGCCGTCCTTCGCCAAGGCACTCTCTGATGAAGACCGTTGGGCTTTGGCTAATTTCATCAAGTCCTTGCAGCACAAATTGACTTCTAATCAGGTCTTGCGGGCGATGAAGCTAGAAGGCGAGCTGCCGTTTGACACGGAAGCTAAGGAGTGGGCCGCCGCCGAACCCATGGACATGCGCCTCGCCGGACAGGTGATTGCGCCGCCGCGCTGGCAAAACCCCAGTATCGAGCTGGTAATCTTGAAAGCCGCTTTCAACGACAAGGAAATCGCCTTTTTGATGGAATGGGATGATCCCTTCAAAGATGCCGTCCACAAAAAGGAAAAGGAACTCAACACCAAAAAAATCAGCAAGGTGGGGGGGTACAATTCCTACGTTGCCGCCAACGACATGATACCGCGGGCACTAGAAACCTTTAGGGATTCTGTCGCTTTACAATTCCCCAGTAAACTGGTGGAAGGCACCAAGAAGCCGCATTTCTATCGGGGCGGTTCTTCCAATGCCGTCAATATGTGGATTTGGAAAGCCGATATGGCGGAGCAGAAAAAACGCGGCACCGAAGAAGCTATCGCCCGTGGTTGGCGTCAGCAGCCTCGGCCGCAAGCGGAAGATCAACAGCAGGTAGTTTCCAAGTCTCAATGGAAGGACGGCCGCTGGCGCGTAATCATGAAGCGTCCACTCACGACCGAAGACCGCAATGACATACAGTTCACGCCGGGCAAGTTCATTCCCATGTCGTTAAACGCCTGGGACGGCTCGAACGGTGAGCATGGATCGATTATGAGTCTGTCGACGTGGCATTTTGTAATTTTGGAAGCGCCGACGCCGATGGTAATTTATGTTTATGCCCTGATCGCCGTTGTCGTAACCGGCGGTATTGGCATATGGCTGATGAAAAAAGCCCAGGCCCATCAGGCCTGAATTATGGAGGAGCAAAGTCTATGAGACTGATATTTTCAATCATCACCGGGATCGGCCTCGTCGCGGCGACAACTGGCGATAGCTGGGCCGACGCCGCCGCCGGTAAAGCAGCGTTTGAGGCTAAAAAGTGCAACGAATGCCATTACACTGACGGACCTGCCAAAGAAAAAAGCATTGCCGAACAATTGGCGAAAAAGGGCCCCGAGCTGTGGTATGCAGGGTCCAAATTTCAGAAGCCCTGGTTGCAGGCCTGGCTGGCGGACCCCAAACCGATCCGCTCCCTCAAATACAACTCTCTGACGGAAAAGAACGCCGGTGACCACCCGAAACTTTCGGGCGGTGACGCGGGTAATGTTACCGACTTCCTGATGAGCAAAACCTCTGGGGAAGTCAAAGCGGGCACCATCAAACCCAAGAAAAGCCTCAAGGGTAAGAAGATATTTAACAAGAAAATGCCCTGCACCGGCTGCCATCAATCGGCCAATAAAAAAGGCAAAGTTTCCGGCGGTTTCAGCGGCCCCACCCTGGTCGGCGTCAGCAAGCGCCTGAACCCGGACTGGATCTACGCCTATCTGGCAAATCCGACACACTTCAAACCCTTCAAGGCAATGCCCACCTTCGCCGGTATTTTGAAGGACAAGGATTTGAAGAACGTCGCCAAGCATGTCAGCAAGCTTAAGTAAGGGAGAGGACAGAAAAATGATTAAAATGACTAAATTTGTTTTCCTGGCCGCCTCTCTCGTTTTTGCGACACAGGCCGTCACAAATACCGCCCTGGCCGCCGAGGCCGAGCAGGTGTTTAAATTCTATTGCGCCCAGTGCCACGGTCTCGAAGGAAAGGGTAAAGGCCCCAACGTCACCAAGGATTTTCCGGTAACGCCCCGCGACTTCACCAACGCTACGGAAATGAGCAAACTGACCGATAATTATATCCGCGGCATCGTCATGGATGGCGGACCGTCGCAGAGCAAGTCACCGCTTATGCCACCTTGGGGCAAGACGATAAGCGACGCCGAGGTTAACGGTCTGATCAAACACCTGCGCGGACTTTGCAAATGTAAAGGAAAGGCGGGTTAGCGGCATAAATTCAGCCGGTTCTACCGAATAGCTAAATGGGGGAGGGCGACTGATTACCGCTCAAAATACAAAATAAAACAGTATCAGAACGATAACGACGATATTAACGGCCGCACCAACAAAAATAACAATATCAACCGGCCGGGGGTTTTTTAAGAATTTCATAGGATCAATTTTTTCATTTTAGATGTGCGGGCACTTTAACGCTGAAATTTGAGATAATCAATGAAGGTTAGGGACCTTATAGAACATGAATACGAAAACGCCTCAAAACGAAACATCCACGCTGCCTGGTAAGGCTTTATTTATCGCGGTGACCATTGCCATGTGCGCCGTTTTTTGGTGGTTCTTGTTCTAGACAATTGAGGGGGGGGGGACATTCAGTTGAAAAATTTTTTTATACCATTCGTTCTTTCGCTCGCCGTTAGCGGTGTCGGCATGTTCGTCCTGGATTGGGGATTGATGAACTTGCAGGGCATATCCCTGTTCTTTCACCAGTAGTCGGTAACGAGGATGAAAAGTAATATGATTTGGCAAAAATTATCGAATGCTCTTGGCGTCCTACTGATCGCGGGCTTGTTTGTTTTTCTGTTACCGACAGATTTTTCCAGTGATCTTTCCGATTTTGGATCAAGCATCGCGAATGCTTCGGAAAAAGCAGCTGAAGCTGCTGCCGAAAACGGCAAAGCATCTCCTTTCGGACCAGCCCCCAAAACCACACTGGCCAGCTATCCGACGGTAGATGGCGTTAACAGCCGGGTCGCCGTCTGGCTGGTGGCCCAGTTGCACCTCTGGTTCGCTGCCTTTGTCCTGGCAGTGCCAATTTTTGTTTTTATCATCGAAGCCATTGGTATGAAAACCCGGGACCAGCGCTATGACGACATGGCGTATGAGTTCATCAAGGTCAGTATTACCGCTTATTCCCTGACGGCAGTCCTGGGCGGGCTTCTGGGCTTCCTTCTGATTCTGTTTTATCCCGATTTGTGGGGCTATCTGGTCACCATCTTCAAGGACACCATGTTCTGGTACGCCATGTTGTTCTTCGCCGAAAGCGCCTGCCTGTATCTGTATTATTACGGTTGGCACTGGCTCCAGGGCGGCAACCGGAAATGGGTGCATTTGACTTTGGGCCTGCTGCTCAATGCCGTCGGCACCATGCTGATGTTTCTGGCCAATGCCTGGCTCACCTTCATGATGAGCCCGGAGGGGGTCGACCCGTCCGGCGTGTTCAGCGGTGAGATTTGGCATGCCTTGCAGAACCATCTGTGGAACCCGATCAACCTGCACCGGGTGGTGGCCAATGTTGCCTTTGGCGGTTCCATCGTCGGCGCCTATGCGGCCTTCAAGTTTCTCAGCTCCACCGAACTTTCCCAGCGGGCTCATTACGACTGGGTCGGCTATAACGCTAACTTCATCGCCATTTCGGCGCTGTTGCCACTGCCCTTCGCTGGCTACTACCTGACGACGGAAATTTACGCCTATAGCCAGCAGATGGGCATTACACTGATGGGCGGCATTTTTGCCTGGTTGTTTATCATCCAGGCGGTGCTGATCGGCTCGCTGTTCCTGTCTGCCAATTATTATCTCTGGTGCTGCATGGGGCGGAGCAAAGGCGCCGTACGCTACAACAAATACATAAAGTATATCGCCATTGTTATTGTCGGTGCCTTCCTGGTCTGGTTCACGCCCCATACCTTGGTGCTGACCAACGAGGAGCTGAAAGCGTTGGGCGGGCCGTATCATAAATATGTCGGTCCCTTCGGTATCATGCCCGCCAAAAATACGGCGGTGAATCTGATGATCCTAGCCACCTACGTGAGCTTCCTTTTTTATCGCCGCGCCAATAAGGTGGCGACGGTCTCCTGGGTCAACGCGGGCAACGCCATGCAGGTGGCGCTGTTCACCGCGGGTGTGATCAACATCTTCATTCTTGGCATCTATTACGGCTATTTCACCAACACGGTCTATAAAATCGCCGCCTCGATCCCGCAGGTCTGCACGACGCTGGTGGTTATTGTCGTCAGCATTGTCATCGACGCGTTCATCTACAAGAATTCGAAAGAAGTCGCCCCGCTGAAATGGGGAAGGGTACCGGAACGCTCGCAATATGCACTGTTCCTGCTGGCAGTTTCTTTCACTTGGTTGATGGGGCTGATGGGCTATATCCGTTCGGGTATCCGCCAGCACTGGCACGTGGTGGACATCATGCGCGATAACTCGGCTGACGCTTTCACGCCGGCCATGGGATTCGCCGCCAACGTGGTTTCAGTTGGTGCCATCATCTTTCTCAGTATGGTGATATTTGTGTTCTGGCTCAGCCAGATCAGTGCCAAGAAGACTGATCCCAAGGGCTATTGGACCCCGCAAGCTGAAAAACCCACAGCGACCGTGGGGGCCGAATAATGAAGAATTTTTTCAAAGTTTGTTTTTTTAGCCTGCTGGTTATCGGCCTTTTTGCCGGCTTCGCCAATTTAGGCGTGCCTCGTATCGAACCGGCACCGCCGCCGACCGAGGAAAAGCTCGATCTCGGCGCCTTGACCATGGATCAGTTTATTGCTGTCGGCGAACGGGTCTACAAGGGCAAGGGCACGTGTACGCTGTGCCACAACAATCTGGGCCGTGCACCGCTGCTTGAAAAAGCCGCCGGCGTCGCCGAAGCGCGGATGAAAGACCCCAAATACAAGGGTGAAGCGGACAGCATCGAAAGCTATCTGATCGAGTCCATGCTTAAGCCTTCGGTTTACGTCGTCGCCGGGTTCGGCAAGAAGGGCAGTAATGATGCGGTCAGCCCCATGCCTGACGTGTCAGGCGGAAGCATCGGTATGAACGAAGTCGAGATTGCCGCCGTGACCGCCTACATCCAGGATTTGGGCGGCGCAGAAGTTACTGTTGAAATTCCGTCCGACGTGGGTGAAGCCGCTGACGATGAAGAGGAGGAGCAGCAGCGCAAGCCTTACGAAACTGTTGAGGATATCATCTCCGAAGTGGGCTGCGGCGCCTGCCATAAAATCGTCGAGGAAGAAGGGGAAAACGGTCCCGATCTGACCGATATCGGTGCTGAGCGCAGCGCTGCTGAAATCCGCAAGTCGATCCTCGATCCCAATGCCGAAATCAGTGACGGTTTTGAAGCAGATATCATGCCGCAGGATTACGGCGTCCAGCTTTATGCGCAGGAGTTGGAGATACTGGTCGAATATCTGGCGAAATCCAAATAAAGGGGGGACGGAAAAATGAAAATACCTAAACTTCTCCAAGCCGTCCTCGTTCTGACGGTTGTCTATTACGGCTTTGTCCTGGTCTTTGACGTCATTCTCGATCACGTCATTCCGTCCAGCCTGCTCACCATGTATATGTTCTTCGTTCTGGCGGGCGTCTTTATGGTGTTTACCGCCACCGACGAAAGCACCAAGGAACTTGTCGGGCCGATCAAGGCGTTGGTCGAAGACCCATCCAAGAAGATGATCCGCAATATCGTCTTCATCATCCTTCCCTTGGCGGCTGGTTGGTTTACCTATGACAAAATGAGCCTTAGCTTTGAAGCACCTGTCGAGCTCCGGACTATTCACCCGGCGCCGCCGACTTCTATGAAGGCGTACGGAAAGCGCTACGACGTCCTCAAACTGGAAAACCCATTCCGAAAATTCGAAAAGGAAGATCCTAAGAAATTCCAGGAATTGGTGGGAGAAGGCGCTGCTATCTATATCCAGAACTGACGTTTCTGCCATGGCGACAAGCTGGACGGCAAAGGACCTTATGCCGCTGGCCTCAACCCGGTACCTGCTAACTTCCAGGATGTCGGTACCATCGCCCAACTCCAGGAATCCTATCTGTTCTGGCGGATCGCCACTGGTGGTCCGGGCCTGCCCAACGAGGCGGCACCCTGGATATCCTCCATGCCGATCTGGCAGGATTTCCTGAAAGAGGAAGAAATCTGGAAAGTGATTTTGTTCCTTTACGATTACACCGGGCACCGCCCCAGAAAGTTTGAAGAATAGGGGGGGCTGGAACGATGAAAAAGATACTAGCAATTTTCACGGTATTGACTGTCCTTTCAGTCAATCCGGCCCTCTCCGCCCTCGGCAATGCAGAAAACGGCAAAAAGGTCTATGCTAAACGGTGCTTGATGTGCCATGGCGAAGAAGGTGACGGTGCCGGTCCGGGGGCCGAACGTCTCAACCCGCCGCCGCGTGACTTCACCGAAGCCAATTACAAGATCAAAACCACGGGGACTGATGATCCAGTACCCAACGACGACGATCTGTTCCGCATGATCCGCGACGGCATGCCGGGAACGGCTATGCCGGGCTGGAGCGATATCCTGTCGGAACAGGATATGTGGGACCTGGTTCTCTATCTCAAAATGTTCGGCGAGTTGGAAGAGGAAAAACCCGAAGAGCAACTCGATTACGGCACACAGGTGGCGACTTCGCCGGAAAGCATCGCCAAGGGGAAAGATCTTTTCCTGGGCGAAGAACGCTGTTCCGAGTGCCACGGCAAGGAAGGCAAGGGCGACGCCATCAAACGTCTCAAGGATGATGCCGGCGCCCGCACCTGGCCACGTAACCTGACCAAACCCTGGACCTTCAGAGGCAGCAACGATCCCACGGATATATTCTCCCGTATCACTGTCGGTATTCCGGGAACCCAAATGCCGTCCTTCGCCGATGAAAAAAGCGCCAAGAAACTGTCCATTGAAGAACGCTGGCACGTGGCCAACTATGTTCAGTCTTTGGCCACCACCGACAAAGCGGTACGGGCAGAAAACACAGTGGTGAAGGCGGAGCGCACCGCCGGCGATATCCCGTCTTCTCCCGATGATCCGGCCTGGGCCACGGCTTTGCCGACCACGTTCCCAATGGTGCCGCAGATAGTCGCCAATCCGCGTTTCTTCAAAATGGCCAATGACACAATCACAGCCTATGCCCTCTACAACGACACGGAAATCGCCATGTTGTTGGAATGGGATGACCGCACCAAATCCATTCCTGGTGATGAAGCTGCGGCCAAGATTGCCGATCCGGATATGGCTGAAGACGCCGTCGCCGTACAGTTACCGATTATTCCGGTGAAGGGCCTCAAAAAACCCTATTTCATCGCCGGTGACGCAACCCATCCGGTGAATATCTGGAAATGGAGTGCGGGTTCAACAGAAAAGCCGCAATCGATATCGCTAGCCAATGGCACCGGTCTTGATAAGGTCGAGACCCGCGACGCTAAAGCAGCCGGCATGTCCGGTGCCGGATCCTACAAAAACGGCACCTGGCGGGTGGTCATTAAGCGGCCTTTGAAGACAGATGATGTCGAAGCCGATATTCAATTCGGGGAGGGTAAATTTACGCCCATCGCTTTTGCCGCCTGGGACGGCAGCAACAGTGAAAAGGCCAGGGCTTATACCCTCTCCACCTGGTATTGGATTCTGCTGAAACCGGCGGCCAGCGCCAAGCCGATTATTTACGGTATTATTATGGCGTTGGCTATTTTCGGCCTGCTTGTCTGGTGGGCGAGAAACGCCGGGCGCAAACAGGGGGTGTAATGGCTGAAACGGTTCAGATTAAGACATCCGCTCAGCCGAACGCTAATACTGTTCCGGGCGTGATTCCGTGCTTAATCGGCGTGGCGCTGATTTTTATCGGCCTGCTCGATTTTATGTTGTCCTGGCGGGCGGGCAATGCCGTTGAAAATTTTTATATGGGATTGGTGATGGTAGGTGTGATTTTTTTCATCGTCGGTACAGTGCGCAAGCGGTACGGCGAGCCACACTGAATTCTGCCCACCCGGTAACGGATTGGTGAGTACTCTTTTGATCAAGATCAAAGACGAAAACGATTCTAAAAGCGAGGTTGGAGGATTGGTAGGAGAATTAGAATGAATAAAGTTCAAGCGGCGAAAATCGCCGAAACAGATCCTGATATAACGGCGGAAACCCATCCGCAATTTGCCCGCTTTTTGGTGGCCCTGGATGCGTCAGACTATGCTGACCGGGCGTTGGCGGAGGTGTTGAAGCTGGTGCCGAGTGGTGACGGTTCGATCACAGGTATTCACGCCTATGCCGCTCGCCTGCACGATGCCCGCTTTCGCCAAATGGAGGGAGGACTGCCGGAGCGCTATCTTGATGAAGAGGAAATGCAATATCAGCGGGACGTCCATGATGACTTGATCACCCATGGCCTGACTATTATTTCAGACAGCTACCACGACGTGGCGGAAGAATCCTGTGGAGATGCCGAAATTCCGTATAATCGTCTCAACCCCGAAGGCAAAAACTACAAAAAAATTGTCGAAGAACTGAATGACGGCGACTATGACGTCCTGGCGCTGGGATCACTGGGTTTGGGTGCCGTGCCGGGAAGTCTTATCGGTACAGTCTGTGAGCGGGTAGTTCGCCGTTCACCTATTGACTGCCTAGTGATCCGCGATCCGCAAAAATCAATTGGCGACGGCCCCATTGTTGTGGCCATCGACGGTTCTTCCAAATCCTACGGCGTACTCAAACGATCCTTCGATATCGCAGAGAAGGTCGGGGCCGAAGTACACATCATCTCGACCTATGATCCCTATTATCACTATGTGGCGTTTAATGCGATTTCTGAGGTGCTTAGCGAAGAGGCCGGCAAGGTTTTCCGCTTCCGGGAGCAGGAAGCACTGCATGAAGAACTGATCGACGACGGCATCGCCAAAATCTACCAGTCCCACATTGAGATCGCTCAAAAAATTGCCGGCGACGCTGGCGTCAAAGTCACCGCTAAACTGCTGGACGGTAAAGCCTTTAAAGTTGTCTGTGAGTATCTGGAAGAAGTGAACGCCAGTCTCTTGATGATCGGTAAGACTGGAATCCATGCTGATTCCCAGCTGGATATTGGCGGCAATGCTGAAAACCTTCTGCGTCTGGCACCCTGTCATATCTGGCTCGGCCAGACCACCCACACGCCGCCAACCGACGTGATGGCCGAGGAGACCACCTCCTGGAGCAATGAGGCAGAGGAATTCCTCAAAAGAGCGCCTGATTTCGTTCAGGATATGGCGCGGAAAGCGGTTGTTCGCTATGCACAGGAAAAGGGACATACGTTTATCACCCGCGATATCGTCGAAGTTGTCGCCAACGACATGATGCCGGGCGGCAAATCCCAAAAGCAACTGGAAGAGGCGCAGCAGGTGACCTGGAGCGCCGACGCCGACGCCATGATTGAGCAACATGTCGAGCCTACCATGGCTAAGAACATCCGCCTCCGGGCAGAGAAACGGGCCCGGCGGGAAGAATCTAAAGAAGTACTGGTGGAGCATGTGCGTCCCTTTATCGATATTGATGCGCCGGCAGGGTCTCTCGACTGGGCCGCCGCTGCATTGGCGCGTCTCTCCCGGGTGCCGGAAGCCATGCGCGACTCCACACGGGCCCGTATAGAAAGTGTTGCGCGTGTCAAGGGAACCGATGAAGTGACGTTGGATATCGTCGAGTTGGGCTTAGAAGAGGCCCGTCAGGACATGGCCGCCGCGATAAAAGTGCAGAAGAATGATGAAATTCCTGGCCACGAAGCGGTGACGGAGTCTGGGTCCACGTCCCAATCGACCGATGATTTCGTCTGCCCGTTCGGTGAAAAAGCCAAAGAAAAACGCTTGCTGCAAGGTGAGTTTAATTTTACTTGGGCGGAAGACGCCGAAACTAGAATGGAGAAAATTCCCGAAGGCTTTATGCGTGAAATGAGCCGGAAACGGGTCGAAGCCTTTGCCCGAAAGCATCAAATCGAAACGATTACCGAAGCCCTGGTAGAAGAAAAGTATTCTGAATGGGCCCAAGGATCAGCCAAGCAATCCCACAACATGGAATGGGATGAAAATGCCGCCGCCCGCATTGCCCGCATTCCCGATTTTGTCCGGGGTATGGTCGAACTGGAAATCGAACGCACCGCCCAGGAGTTGGATTTAGACCGGGTTACTTCAGAAGCCGTCGACGTGGCGAGTAAAATGTGGGAAGGCTCTGGCGCTTTTCACTCGGATATTGAGGACGGCTGAGATTTATGAATCTCCGCCGGTCAAAGGATAGCCCAAAGTCGGCTGGCGCGGATCAGCCGTTCTTGGTCGCGCTCAATTTGACGCGGCGTTGCAATCAGGCGTGCGATCACTGCTATCTGGACGCCGGTTGCCGGTTGAATGGTGAGGATGGCGAACTTTCGACCGCAGAAACCAAGAACGTTATTGAAGGCATCAATGACCTCGGTGGCGAGACCATGGTGGTGCTGACCGGCGGTGAACCCCTGATGCGGTCCGATTTGGACGAGTTAGCGTCCCATGCTGCGGAACTGGGTCTTATGGTCGTCGTCGGCACCAACGGCATGATGCTGAACGAAGACCGGGTGCGAAAGATGAAAGACGCCGGTGTCAGCGGCGTCGGGATCAGCCTGGATTCCCTCGATCCGACTTATCACGATAATTTCCGCGGACAGATCGGTGCCTGGGAAAAGACCATGGCGGGGATCGACGCCTGCCGCAATAATGGCCTCGCTTACCAGCTCCATTTTTCGGTCACCGATGACAACGCCCATGAACTGGACGACATGATTGAATTCGCCCGTTCGTCCGGTGCGCTGGTGCTTAATATTTTCTTTTTGGTGTGCACAGGGCGGGGCGAGAAAGTCACCAACATATCCAGTGAAAAATACGATCAGGTGTTGCGCAAAGTAACCCAAGCGGCCCATGACGAACCGGAACTGCTAATCCGCGCCAAATGCGCGCCTCACTTCAAGCGCATGGCAATAGAACTGGATCCCGACTGGCCCATTACTTTAGCGCAAGGTTACGAAGCAGGCGGGTGCTTGGCCGGGACCCGTTACTGCCGGGTGACACCCGAAGGCGGTGTGACAGCCTGTCCCTATATCGAGGATGAGGTTGGCTCCGTTCGCGGGCAAAGTTTTGCTGACATTTGGCGATCGGCGCCAATGTTTGAAAAACTGCGCCAGCCGCAACTGGAAGGGCGGTGCGGTGAATGTGAATACACCAAGCTTTGCGGCGGCTGCCGGGCGCGGCCTTGGGCCCGGGACGGAAACCTGATGGGCGAAGATTTTATCTGCCAGTACGAGCCGCAGGGAAATGCCGTTATCCAGCCCTTGCCTGAACAGACCAACGCACTGATGTGGACCGGTAAAGCTGAACAACGTATTTCACGAGCCCCTAGATTCCTGCGTAAGATGATCCGCAAGCGGGCCGAGGACTACGCCCGGGAACAGGGAAGAAATCAGGTGACGGCTGAGGATCTGACCACGCTGGCCGAGAAACGCTTCGGCAAGGGAAAATCCTTTAAGCCGAACTTTGGCGGCAAATCGGAGGCAGCGAACCATGAGCTATGATGTCGCCGTCATCGGTGGAGGAATTTCCGGCTTGACCACCGCATTTGATCTATCCCAGCGGGGCTATAAGGTTGTCGTTCTGGAGCGCCAGAATCATGCCGGCGGCAATGCCTTTTCCGAACGCATGGGCGGATTCTTGATGGAGCACGGCCCCAGCACGGTCAATGCCCAGTCGCCTTCCGCCGTTGCATTGTCCAAGCGATTAGGGCTGGACCAAGAACAATGTGATCTGGGCGAGGGTGTCAAACAGCGCTACCTAGTGGGCAGGGGTGAATTGCAGGGAATCCCCGTTCATCCGTTGGGTTTTTTACTTTCCAATTACCTTTCCCTCCCGGGACGTCTACGCCTGATGTCAGAGTTCGCCGTGCCGCGCTATAAGGGTGGCGGTGAGGAAACCGTCGAAGAATTCTCCACCCGCCGCTTTGGCAAGGAATTTACCGACAAGGTTATTGATCCTCTGGTCGCCGGCATCTATGCTGGGCGGGCGTCGGAGCTTTCGGTAGCTGTCGGCTTCCCAAAACTATCCGGTTTGGAGCAGAAATTCGGATCAATCGCCGTCGGTCTTTATAAGGGGTGCCGCCAGAACTTGAGCATGCCGTCAAAGCGTTTGTTCTCCTGGCGTGATGGCATCGGTACTCTGCCGGCAACGTTGACTGCCAAGCTGGGTGGGCGCGTTAAAACTGGGGTGACCGTCCGCAAAATTCGCCGCCGCGCCAATGGATTTGATATTGAAGCAGGTTCCGACGGCACCGTTCGGGTAAAGTCCGTTGTGATCGCGACCCAACCCCATGTGGCTGCCGTCTTGATGGATGGCGTCAACGATACAGCCGCCGCTGCAGCTGGTGACATTCAGGCGCCGCCTCTGGCTGTCGTTTATCTCGGTTACAAGCGTAATCAAGTCGATCATCCGCTGGATGGTCTCGGGTTCCTGGCGCCGGAAAATGAGGATCAGTATATGTCGGGCTCGCAATTTTGCTCGACCATGTTTCCGGGCCGTGCACCTGAAGGCTATGTTGCTGTCACGGGTTACTTTGGCGGAGCACGGGCGCCGGAACTAGCCAATGCGTCTGCCGATGACTTAACCGATTTCGCCTGCGAGGAATTTGCTAATCTGATCGGCGCCAAAGGTAAGCCTGCAATATCCCGTGTGCGGCACTGGCATCGCGGTCTGCCGCAATACAATCTTGGACACCAGCAACGGATCAACGATTTGTTGAACGCCGATAAGCGTGTGCCGGGTCTATTCCTGACCGGCAATTACTTTAGCGGCCCTTCAGTCGCTGTCTGTGCGTCCCAGGCTATTGCCACCTCCCAAAGGGTCGCCATGCATTTGGCAAAATGGGATGAATTGGGTCATGCTGAAACGGAAATCCAAATGGTGGCGTCAGAAAGCGGCCTCTAATGCGAGTGTTCAAGATTTTTAAGGCCTCGCTTGTAGCAGTGGTATTGGCGACCTCCGTTTCGACGATGGCGGAGGCGGCCAATCGCGGACCTTTTTCCCTGGTCACCCACAAAGGCGAGAAAGTCACGGACGAAAGTTTCCTCGGCCAGTATATGCTGGTCGTTTTTGGCTATACCCATTGTCCGGATGTCTGCCCCACC
>PVBE011361294.1_pt1 | contig 27280 bp, 30 predicted proteins | sample 1631181 | NCBI WGS metagenome assembly PVBE01 (sample SAMN08397723, study PRJNA350692) | Marine metagenome, whole genome shotgun sequencing project. | isolation source: water | place: Pacific Ocean | collected 2012-04
AGGGCAAGAGTGATGGTAATGGTGCTGCAGCTGCAGGTGGTATAGGTAAGGAAGACTTGGAGAAGCTCATTGAAGCAGCTGCCTCCACAGCACCAGCACAAACCATTAGAATAGAACAAGCACCAGTAAAACTTACTGGGATTGAACCCCCCATCAAACCTACGGTATAAACTTATGAGATTCGCTTTAGATGCAATGGCTACTGTTGCCTTCGCTGGTATTGTTGCCATCACTGGCGCAGTTGGTTATGTTTATGTGAATCAAGACTCTATTGTAGAGCAGGTTAAGGAAGCAGCAATGGCTGAGGTTCAGGGTATGCTTCCTAGTATCCTTGGTGGTCCTGCTGATGCTCCTATGGACATTCCAGCTGATGCTCCATTGCCTGCTGTTCCAGCTGGTCTCCCTTTCTAAATAATAGAAAAGAGTTAGACAATGAGTGTCGCTTCCCCTAAGAATAGAGCGGAGTTCAAAGAGTATATTCTTACTAAACTAGGTGCTCCTGTTCTTCAAATCAATGTATCTGATGCGCAGATGGATTGTGCTATCAATGATGCTTTTCAGTACTATAATGAAAGGTCTCATTTTTTGGGCACAGAAAGAATGTACTTATCTTTCACAGCAGGGCCTGAGTTTGTAGAACATTTTAAGAGCTTTGATAGTGAGCTTGTAACTCAGGTAGGGGGTCCAGAAGTATCTGCTGAAGGTATTGTGGATGAGTTACAGTTAGTTGATCCTGGTAGTGGGTATCCACTTCCTTTTCCACCTGATCAAACCTTTCCCACTCAGGATATAGATGATCCTATTGTTGGTACTCAGACTAATCAGGAGATTGAAACAGAAACAGAAAGTGAAATACAGTTAGATATTGCAGGTGGTAATGGTACTGGGTTGACTGTATATTGTGGTGAAGGTAGGACAGTAAGTCAAGGTTTAATCAGTGCAGTTCCTTATATGGGTGGTAGTGGATATGTAGTTGGTGATTTTGTTAGAGTAATGGCTGGTGGTAATGATGCTATATTTAAAGTTACCAAAGTAAAAACCAAGTCAGCTGTATTTGGTGTATCTGATATAAGAAAACAGAATAACTATATTGTCTTACCTGATGATGTGGTGGGGGTACAGCAGGTTCTCCATAGGGGTGGCTTCCTAGGAGCCTTTGGTATGGGTGGTATCCTTCCTGGTGGTATGGTTGGACCTATGTTGATGGGTGGTATGTTTGGTGATAGTTGTGCTGGTATTGGATTTGATTTGGTGAGTTATGTTGCAATGAGAGAGTATCTTGCAACCCTCCAGTTCTTATTTGAACCTCCCACTCAGTATAACTTCAATCAAAGAACACATAGATTGTTTATTGATAGTAATAGATTTAGAGCTAGCTTAGGTGTTGGTACTGTGGTATGTCTGGAGTGTATGGTTAAGCCTTCTCCTGATGTATTCCCTGATTTGTGGAACGATCTTTGGCTCAAGGAGTATTGTATTGCTCTGGTACAACAGATTTGGGGACGTAATCTTACTAAGTATGGAGCAGTGCAGTTACCTGGTGGTATCACTCTGAATGGTGAGGCTATATTGAATGAGGCTAATGCTACTATTAAAGGATTGAAGGAAAGATTTGCTATGGATTGGGCAGATCCAGCTTTGGACGCTGTAGGTTAAACTAATGCCTTATACTAATACCTTCTTTAGTAACACCACCGGTTATGTGGGTGAGATCAATCTTCTAGATGATCTAGTGAGAGAGCAAATCAAAATGTATGGGATTGATATTTTATATCTTCCTAGGTGGATGGTTAATCTTGACGACCTTCTACATGAGGCTACTAAGTCAGTGTTTGAACTGGCTATGCCTATCCCCATGTATTTGAAAAGCTTTGATGGCTATGATAATAGTATGGAGATGCTTACTAAGTTTGGAGTAAGAAGTTCTGATGAGCTTACATTGATAATGTCTAGGTCAGAATGGGGTGCATATTATGGTCCTTTTGTAAAAGCATATTATAATCAGAAGGATGGCCATCCCCCTACGGAACCATTAGATCATTTTGATGGACAAACAGCTATGAGGCCCAAAGAGGGAGACTTGATATATTTCCCCTTTGATGATAGTCTATTTGAAGTTAAGTATGTTCAGTTTGATCAGCCTTTCTTCCAGTTAGGGAAGGGTTATATCTATGAAATGCAATGTGAGAAGTTTGAATATAGTGGTGAAACCTTTGATACTGGGGTTGATAGATTGGATAAAATCCAGAGTAGGACGGGCTTCTATGAGCTGGAGTTTGATCTAGCAGCAGGTGGATCTTCTTCCTACTCTTTGTTAGAAGAAGTTACATTGTATAATGTAACAGGACTTACTCCACCTGAGGATCCAAATCTAAGTCCTTTCTCATTGTATAATGATGCTGGTTTCTTAGAGGATGTTCCTACAGTAAAGGGACAGGTGATGGAGTTTGATTTGCCTAAGAAGCGTCTCAAACTGGGAGATTTAAGTAACTTAAATCCAGATTTCGAGAAGACGTATTATAATACTCCTCCTACAGAGCTAGGAGATGAGGGAGGTACTGAGTATCCAGATGATTATTATAATGTTAATAAGAATGCTTTTGATAAAGTTCTTATTGTAGGTAAGAAGAGTGGAGCTTCCTGGGTATCAGAGAGAGCAGTTACTGCTCAAGCATTGTTCAATGATTCCCAAGAGATTCAAAGTGAGTTTGATAAGATTAAGATTCTTGATATTGCAGATCAAGATCCATTTGGATTTATTTAAAATCCTCTCTGGTGAGTTGGATTCCGTTCATAGAAATCAGTAATGCTTTTCATTGCTGCTGCTGGATTGTGAGATGGGGTAGGAGGTGTTATACCTGCTTTTCTATTATCATCTAGCTTTTTAGCAGCAGCCCTACTTTTCTTTTTACTTTCGATATAATGGTCTGCTCTTTGTGCAGCGATATCTGCAGGGGCTCCAGTCTGTCGGAGGTAGTTAAACCAGAGAGCCCTTTCTGTTGCGTATAGTTCTTCTGTGGTAGCCATTCTCTGGATAGTATATGGTAGAGTTATTTATTAAGTATAAATAGCGTTGTAGAATACAATGAATTAAAGTGCTAGGGACATACTACTACCACCAAATCTTTCGGAAGAGTATCATTGCTTTTGGTACTATTTTCAATAACATTATTGTTAAAAGGAAGCAACCTGGTGTAGACAAACCAACAGGTAAGGATGCTATTGAAGCTTATAAAGTTCCTATTCAATATGGACCTTATCAAAAGTATTTGGCTATCATTGAGTCAGAGCCTAATCCAGAAAGGCAATCCTATCAGATTAGTCTTCCTAGAATGTCCTTTGAGATTAAAGGATTGAACTATGATGGCTCCAGAAAACTAACACCCACTACATTCTCTAGGACTATTCCAAATAAGGGTGCAGAGAAGGATAAAGGAGTCCAGTATTCCCAGTATCTTCCAGTTCCTTATAACCTGGACATTGAACTTAGTATCCTAGCAAAGAATCAGGATGATGGGTTGCAGATTATTGAACAGATCCTGCCCTGTTTCCATCCTGCTCTGAATGTATCCATTGAAATCATTGATGTAACTCATGAGGAGAGAGATATTGCAGTTGTCCTCAATGGCGTAGGTTACAATGATGATTATGAAGGAGACTACACTCAACGTAGGACTTTGATTTGGACTTTGAACTTTACTGTTAAGACATACTTGTTTGGTCCTGTTGATATTACTAAGGACATCAGAAAGATTACATTGGATTATCGTACAGATGTTGTTTCTCGTCCTACAGAGGTTCGTTATACAGCAGAAGCTCAATCTACATTAGAGCCTCCTGTACCTAGGGATGAGATTGATCCATTGAAACCAGAAACCTATAAGGTTGTGGAGTCATATTCTGATTTGTTTGGAGACGATCAAAACTATTTTGGCTTGGACTAATGAGTACTTTTGAATCCTTAGATCAAACCTTTGACGTAACATCAGAGATAGTTCCTGTTGAAAGGGAGCCTAAGCCTATCAAGGTATCTAATCCTGAGGCAGATACAGAGAAGGATTATAAGTATGCTAGATCTCAGCTGTATGATCTAGTTGAGAAGATGCAGGAATCTTTAGATGGAGCTATGGAAGTAGCTCAACAATCAGATCACCCCAGAGCCTATGAGGTTGTGTTTAATGGTGCAAAGAATGCTGCAGAAGTGGTTGAAAAGATTGGGGATTTACATAAGAAGATGAAGGATATGGAGATAGATGAGGCTAAAGTAACTCAGACTAATGTTCAGAATAATGTGTTTATGTCTGGCACCACTTCTGAGTTGATGAAGTTACTTAAGGAACAATCTAAATAAAGAAAAAGAGTATTCTAATGAAGACTTACAGGCAACTAGCTGAAGTAATGAGTGGTGCTGATTTGGCTAAGGTCCCTGGAGGGAATGAACGCCAACGTAGGATAGCTCAAGAGAGACAAAAGAAACGTGAAGCTGCTGGTGGTAAGGGAACTGAAGGAAATAAAGAGGCTCCAGTAGCACGTGCTCCAGCTACAAGAACTACATCTTCTTCGTCTCCTAGGAGTAGTAGTGCTTTAGCTATTCGTCCAAAGAGTAGTGGTAGTAGTAAAGGAGGAGCTTTATCTCGGATAGGAGGTTCACTTGCTAAAGCGGCACCGGCTGCAGCAGCTTCAGTTGGAGGGGCACTTGCAACTAGACGTGCAGCTGATAAGGGAGGTGAGTTAGTTAAACAGAAGAATAGTGAACTAGCCAAGAAGGATGATATTAAGAAAGCAGATGTGAAAGTTCATGAGAAGAAAAAGAAGAAGGATTTTAAGGAAGTTCAGAAAGCTCAACAGGCTGCAGCAGCTGAGGATGCAGCTGACGAGCAAGAAGCAGCAGCTACTGATGATAAACTGGACAAGATAGATAAGCTTACAGATGATGCAAAAGAATCAAGAAAGAAGAAGAAGAAGAAAAAGAAGAAGTGGGCACTTAGTAGGCCTACATTCACGCCTAGTGAGGCAGATTCTTGGGGAGGAGATACACCAGAGGGTCCTCAACAAATCAAAAAAGGTTTAGTTGCAACCTAAACCTAAATACTTTTATAGAATAAGCCGCTAAAATGAGCAAACTCAACAAGAAACTTGACCTCAGTGTGCTGTCGGAAGATGAGACACATGAAATTCGTTCATCTCATATTAATGAGGGAATTAATTCATTTAAATCTAAGATTTCAGGTATGGATCTTCAGGTTGAATCGAAGGTAAAGGCTCCTGAGGCTGTTGAGCCTATTCATAATTATAGTGGAACTGAGTTGGCTGAGGTTGCAGTATCCGTTTATAAGAATAACATTAAGCCAGCACTTAATAATGGTGAGCTTGAGCAACCTATTGATCCAGGCCCAGATACTCATGCTCGTAGAGTTGGTGAGCGTTCTATTCAGAGAGCTCTTATTGGCTTGAGGAATGGAGGAAATGAAGGTAAGCTATCACAGGTTGGACCTAATGGTGGTGGTAATGTAGGTAAGCTATCTCCTACTGGTGATAATGGTGATGGTAATATTTCTAATCACTTTAATAACTATTATGCTCTTACAACTGATATGACGTTGGAGCAATATACGGAGTATATTAATAATAAGTTTGAGATGAAAGAAGGTTTGGTTGGTAGAGGATTAGGAGCTGTTGGTACGGATGTGGTGGCAGGTAAGGCTGTAGAAAAGGCTGCTAAACCTGTTGGTGAGAAAGCTGGGGGGCATGTTGGAAAAGAAGCTGGTAAGTTATTGGGGAAGGTGGGGAGTACTGCTGCTGGCCCTCTTGCTCCATTAGCTGCTCCACTTATAGGGGCAGCAACTGGTAAAGCAGGAGAGGAGATAGGAAAGGCAATTGGCGGTCAGGTTGCTGGTAAGGGTGCCAGGATTGCCGTTGACGCAGCTGGAAGTGAAGTTGGTAGCAGAGTAGAGGATGGGGTAACTGGAAAGGGTAAGAAGAAAAATGAAGAGTATATCGGGACGAAGTTTGAAGTTAATGAAGCAGATATGACTGGTGCTCCTAGTATTAAGAATGCAAAGCCACGTACGTCTACACCTGTTAAAGTTTATGATACTCCTCGTGGTAAGGAGGTTCTGCCTACTATTGAACCGCACTTAATGAATATGAAGGCAAGTTATATTGCAGACCTAGAAGGAAGACTACTCCAACTGGAAGATAGTGCTTGGCAGTCTATTGATATTGTAATGAGAGCAGTAGCTGCTGAGGTTGGTACCACTCCTAAGCAGCTCCATAAAGAGTTTAAGGCTCATCATGGTATGATTCCTGATGATTGGTTGAGAGAGAATAGAGAGGTAGAGGAAGCAGGCTGGATGCCTCTTGCAGAAGCAGCAAGGCTTAACCCTGCTGGTGTAGTATATGAACTTTCTCTTATGTTCCGTGGTGGGCGTCAGAGGTTTAAGTTCCTGTGGCCTAATATGGAGATGCCAACTGAAGAGGATATGCAGATGGCAGCTCAAAAGTTCTATCCATTTGCTAAACTATTAGCTTATTATCCTGCTGACATTGATAATATGCAGGATTATAATGGACAGATGGTTGCTGTTCCTGCTATGAGTGAGAACTACATCTGGTATAATGAGGATGACTGGGTTGATATGAGTGAAGAGTTATCTCAAATTTATGAGATGATTTGTTCTGAGGAGGGAGAGCCTATTGATGCTCCTGAACTTCAGGAAGATGGTTTTTACCACTTGGCTATCCTGGATCATGATACAGGAGAGAAGCGCCTGGTTAGATTTGGTGAAGGTTGGAATATGGATACTTCCGATCAAGGGGCTAAGCTTCTTAATAAAATGAAGATCCAGAAGAGGCAAGAAGCAGAAAGGGATAAGAAGAAACCAGGTTATAGTGTATCTAAGGGTAGAAAGGCAGGAGGTAGAGTATTCCCTCCAAATATCTCAATGAAGGAAGAGGATGATTGGATCCAGGATGCTAATAAGTCCATAGAGGAACGTGGAACAGAAGGTAAATGTACCCCTATCACTAAGCCAGGTTGTACAGGTAAAGCCAAAGCTTTAGCTAAGACATTTAAGAAGATGGCTAAGAATAAGTAACAGATGACACAAGTAGTATGGAGTGTAGTCTTTATGGTTACACTATGTGCCTTAGCCACAGCATGGTTGATTTATTACATTATTAGGTACATTGATTAATGGCTCAAGATACAGCTTATAAGGCTAATCCTCTCCTTAAACAAAGGGGAGTTGAAATTAACTTCACTAAAGATCAGGTAAAGGAAGTCATTAAGTGCTCCTCTGATCCTGAATATTTTCTCAATGAATATGTTAAGGTCATTTCTTTGGATGAGGGTATTGTACCTTTTCATCCTTATCCTTTTCAGCAGGAACTTGTTCAATCCTTCCATGATAACCGCTTTACCATCTGCAAACTTCCGAGACAGAGCGGCAAGAGTGTCACGGTTACCGCTTATCTGATACACCAAGCCTTATTCAGGGACAATATTAACATTGCTATTCTAGCTAACAAGCGAGAGACAGCATTTGAATTGATGGCTAAACTGCAAACTAGTTATGAAAATTTACCCAAATGGTTACAGCAGGGCGTCCTTGCGTGGAACAAGGGGTCCATTGAGCTTGAGAACGGCTCAAGGATTACTGCGTCGTCCACGTCTTCTAGTGCCGTACGTGGTTTTTCTTATAATATTGTTATGCTTGATGAGTTTGCATTCGTTCCCACCAACATAGCAGAAGAGTTCTTTAGTTCAGTTTATCCTACCATCTCCTCAGGTAAGAGTACTAAAGTTATTATTGTATCAACCCCTTGTGGGATGAACCACTTCTATAAGTTGTGGACTGATGCACAGAAAGGAAGAAATTCTTATAATCCAATTGAGGCTCACTGGTCAGAAGTACCAGGGAGAGATGAAAAGTGGAAGCAGGAAACAATTGCTAACACTTCAGAACAACAATTTCAACAGGAGTTTGGATGTGATTTCATCGGTTCTGCTGGTACTCTTATATCTCCTGCTAAGCTTAAGTCGTTGGTTTACGAAGACCCCATAGAAAGCTCAGCTGGTTTAGATATCTATGAGAAGCCTATCCCTGGGCATGAATATCTTATGACTATTGATGTTTCCAGGGGAATGAAGATGGATTATTCTGCCTTTATCTTGGTGGATATTACATCTTATCCTCATAAGTTAGTAGGGAAATATAGGAATAATGAAATAAAACCTATGCTATTTCCTGATATCATTGTGCAGATTGCTAAGCAATATAATAAAGCTTGGCTATTATGTGAGGTGAATGATATTGGAGACCAGGTAGCCTCCATTGTATTCTATGATATGGAATATGAAAACCTCCTGATGACTGCTATGAGAGGTAGAGCTGGGCAGGTATTAGGGCATGGATTTTCTGGTGGTAAAACTCAGTTAGGTTTGAAGATGGCTAAGGCACCTAAGAAATTAGGCTGCTCTAACCTAAAACAAATGGTAGAAAGTGATAAGATCCTTTTCCAGGACTTTCAAATCATTAATGAGATGACTACCTTTATTGAGAAGAGATCTTCTTTTGAAGCTGAGGAAGGTTGTCATGATGATTTGGTGATGTGTATGGTGATATATGCCTGGGCTGTTGCTCAAGATTACTTTAAGGAGATGGTTGATCAGAGTATCAGAGAAGAGCTGTATGAAAAGGATAAGTCTCAATTAGAAGAAGATATGTCTCCTTTTGGTTTTATAGAGACTGGCTTGCCTGATAGTATGGAAGTGGATGGAAATGGGGAGGTTTGGTTTAAAGATAAAGACAATTATGATGAATATGGGATGCCTCAAAGAAATTGGGAGTGGGGACATAGTTCGGCATATGGTCCAGACCCTAGCTGGTGGTCTTGAGTTGTTCTACCAGTGATATTTCTTCAAATCTATATTTCCGTATAGTCTTTAAACACTATATTATTCTAAATAGATATTGAATATCTTGTTAGGAGTTTCAAGATGGTTATTAAGACCGCATCTCCTGGGGTAACGATCAATGAATTTGATCTCACCAGGGGAACCAGTGATGCTATTACTACGAATGTAGGTGGTTTTGCTGGCCCGTTTGCAAGGGGTCCTGTAGATGAACTAGTGTTGGTTCAGACAGAAGCTGAACTACAGAGAACATTTGGTGATCCCAATGAAAAGAACTATGAGTTCTGGTATACTGTAGCGAATTTCCTTGAATATGGTGGAATTTGTTATGTGGTTCGTTGTGATGACGACGTTCAAATTATGGAAGGCGATCAACGCCAGATCATGAAGAATGCCTGCACAGGTGGTGGTGGTACCACTGTGTACATTAAAAACTATGATGACTTTGTTGAGAATTGGCTTCTGAATTCTAATGGTGAGACCTTTATGGCTCGTACCCCAGGTACTTGGGCTAATGGGTTGGCAGTAGCTGTTATTGATAGTGGCGCTGATAGCTACGTCAAGTTTGATATGGCTAAGGCTAATGTTATTCCTAGGAACTTCATCAATAGTGCCGATAGTGCTAGTCCAGATCCAGCTACTCTGAGTTACACTCCAAGGTGGACGTGTAGTGAGAGTGATGATCCTCTTGGCTATGAGTTGTACACTACAGATCCAGGTTTTAATACTAACTGTAGTGGAAATCACGTAGGTAAATACCTTAAAGTAATTGTTGACGAGGCTACCGTTGATCCTACCATTCCTATTGGTTCAACAGTATTCCAGGTAAATGTCAATAACCCTAGCTCTACTACCACACCTTGGCCTTGTGGCTATGTGACTGGTTATACTAGGTTGCTTGGTCCTCCCGATAAGGAAGGAGTTAGTTCCTCTGAATACCATGGTGTTTATGAAATCTGTCAGTTCTCATCCACTGGTTTACAGGGGGTAGATTTCTATATCAACGCTCCTCAGGTAGGACCTGATACTAAACTACAAACAACTACTGCATCTCTTAGTAGTGGAGTTATTACAGGCATTCAGTGGGTTGGTAATTATGAGCTTTACTCAGAAGATGGTAATGCTTCTAATGAAATCAATGTAATCTTCAAGCCACAAACCTTTACAGCATCACAGGTTCAAACTGCTGGATGGGCTACAGATACAGCTCCAGCAGCTGGATCTTTGGCTGGTTATTGGGATACTTGGCCCGTTCATCCACGTCCTAGTCAGCAGTTCGTAACATATTACGGCACTACTTTCTATTGGGATGCTAATACTCAGCTGTGGACAGCCTATAAGCAACTTTCATCTACAGATGTTCTGTTTGATGCTGTTTATGGTTTCAAGGTATCTCTTACTTCCTCTTGGTATGATAGGCAGATTGCCTTTGCTGAGATTCCTTGGAATAGGTTTGCTCAACGTCCTGTTACTACACAGAATGCAGCAGAGAAAGGAGCATCAAATGATGGTATGAATGTTATCATCTATGATATGTCCGGTAATTACACTGGAACTAAGGGTAATACTATTGCTCAGTTCCCTGGAGTTTCTAAGCTGAAAGGTGCTCAAACACCAGAAGGTGGCTCTAATTACTATGTGGACATTATTAATAATTTCAGCAATACCATCTATACTAGTGGCGTTAATCTGATTGGATCTCCTCAAACTGGACTTAATGCTAGTAAGTCTCCTGTTGGAACTACAATCGCTGATGGTGTTGAGTGTGTTTATATTAGAAGCAAGTCTTACGATCTTAAGAAGGGCGTGGACAACTTCTCAGCTAGTCTGGGAGAATTGATGAGGGGATATGATAAGTTCACTACTGAGAATGTAGAGGACCTTGATTATATTCTGCAAGGACCAGCTGGTGATAGTGAGTTTAGTTTCGATCCAGATGATTTCCATTCTGGAGATGCTCAGGTTAATACTATTTCTGATTGTATTGCTAAAGCTAACTATCTGATTTCTATTGCTGAATCCAGAAGGGATTGCATTAGCTTCATCTCTCCTCCTCGTCAGTTGGTTGTTGGTCAATCAAACGCAGATAAAGTAACTGATACTCTTGAGGATTACTATGATAATCTGACTAGTAGTTCCTATGCTGTATTTGATAGTGGCTACAAGTACATGTATGATAGGTTCTCTGATGAGTATAAGTATGTGCCTATGAATGCAGACGTTGCTGGATGCATGGTGCGTAGTTCTATTCTTGCTGAGCCCTGGTATTCACCAGCAGGTTTGGCTAGAGGTCAGGTCTTTAACATTGTGAAGCTTGCTTATAACCCAAGCAAGGCACAGAGAGATCAACTTTATACTTCTAGAGTTAATCCTATTGTTACTTTCCCAGGTGAAGGTACAGTTCTCTTTGGTGATAAGACAGCCCTGTCTTACAGCTCTGCCTTTGATAGAATCAATGTCAGAAAGCTCTTCTTGGTTATTGAGAGGGAGATTGCTAAGATGTCTAGGGTGAACTTGTTTGAGTTTAATGATGAAGTGACTCGTACACTCTTTAAGAACAATGTTAATCCTTTCCTGAGAGATGTTCAGGCTAAGAGAGGAGTAACAGACTTCCTGGTAGTTTGTGATGAAACAAACAACACACCTGAAGTTGTTGATAGGAATGAGTTTGTGGCTGATATTTATGTCAAGCCTGCAAGATCTATCAACTTCATCACTCTGAACTTCGTAGCAACGAAGACTGGAGTAGCATTCGATGAGAGTGTTGCTCTCTTTAGACGTCCCAACTCTTAATTAAACCCCCATTGCCTAGGTAACAACTATGTCACGTAAAAGTATTGAAGATTTTAAGGCAGTTCTACAGGGTGGTGGGGTACGCCCCACCATGTTCCAGGTGGAGCTTAGCTTTCCCCCTGGTGTCGCTGAAGACACCACAGAAGCAACACAAGAGGCAGTCTTTCTAGTAAAGGCTGCTTCACTTCCTGCATCTAACGTTGGAACAATTGAGGTTCCGTTCAGAGGACGTAAGCTCAAAGTTTCAGGTGACAGGACATTTGATCCATGGGAAGTAACTATCATCAATGATGTTAGTTTCTACCTTAGGACTACTTTTGAAAAGTGGTCAGAGAAGATTCAGAATATGAATTATGCTCTGGGTGCTAATACTCTTGATGCTTACTTTGCTACAGCAACTGTAAGACAGCTTGATAGAGATGGTAACCAACTGAGAGTATATGCTTTTGAAGGTATTTGGCCTTCAACTGTTAGTGAGATTGGACTTGACTTTGATAGCACAGACACCATTGAAGAATACACAGTTTCCTTCAATGTCCAATACTGGGGTGCTGCTGCTAACAACGATCCACTTCCTTCTACCACTCCTGTGATTCCACAGCCTGGTCCAGTTATCAGAAGTTAAAATACATTCCAAAGGGGCTGGAAACAGTCCCTTTTTTAATGCCCTAAATACTTCACAAGGTAAATTAGTGGCACTGTGAATCCGTCCCAATCACAATATTTGAATCAACCTTCCCGTCTATTTGGTTTTTCCTATAAAACTGATGAACTGGAACAGCTCACCAAGATATCTCCCGTACCTCCTAATATGGATGATGGGGTCCAGGTATCTGCTGGTGGACTTTACGGGTATGGAATTGATCTAGACCAAGAAACAACTAAAGATTATGAAGCTGTGAGGAAATGGAGGTGCATGGCACTCCATCCCGAAGTTGATTCAGCTATTGAAGATATTGTTAATGAAGCTATTGTTTCCGACACCAACGATACTCCTGTTGCAATTGATTTAAGTAATCTTGATATTTCAGAAAGAGTTAAAACAATCATCAGGGAAGAGTTTCAATACATTCTTCACCTATTAGATTTTAATAATAAAGCCCATGATATGTTCCGCAAGTGGTACATTGATGGACGCATTTATTATCAGAAAGTAATTGATCTGAATCAACCAGAGAAAGGTATTACAGACATTCGTAATATTGACGCTCTTAAGATCAAACCTATTCGTCAGTATATGAATCCCAATCTTCCTCAACCTTATTTGAGGAATGATCAGAAGGCATATTCTTCTAATTCATCTGGGACATTTGGGCAGGCTCAGAATCAATTCCCTGCTAGAGTAATAGAATACTTCCTTTATAATAAGAAGGGTATGAATTACCTGGGACAATCAATGGGTCCCAATAGTCAAGCTCAAACTATTAAGCTTGCTAGAGATGCTGTAACCTATGTTTCATCTGGCCTTGTTGATGGTAATAATGGGAGGGTTCTATCTTATCTCCAGAAAGCACAAAAGGCGATGAACCAGCTGCGCTGGATGGAGGATTCTATTGTTATCTACAGGATGGCTAGAGCCCCTGAGAGGAGACTTTTCTATATTGATGTAGGTAATCTTCCTAAGGCTAAGGCTGAGAATTATCTCCGTGATGTGATGGCACGTTATAGGACTAAGATTTCCTACAATGCTGCTACTGGAGAGATTCAGGATGAGAAGAAGTATATGTCTATGCTGGAAGACTACTGGCTACCACGTAGAGAAGGTGGTAGAGGTACAGAAGTATCCACACTACCTGGTGGACAGAACCTAGGTGAGTTGGAAGATCTTAAGTACTTCCAGGATAAGCTTTATCGTTCCTTGAATGTTCCTGCTTCACGTCAGGATGCTGGTGATGGCTTCCAGATTGGACAATCAGATAACATCATGAGGGATGAGGTTAAGTTCTCCAAGTTTGTTGGTAGAATGAGAAAGAGATTCTCCGGTATCTTTGTTGATCTTCTTAAGACTCAGTTGGTTCTGAAAGGTGTTGTATCGCCCAAAGAATATGATGCAATGAAGGAGCATATCCAGTATGACTTCATGTATGATAATCACTTTGCTGAGCTGAAAGAGATGGAGATGATGCAGAATCGTCTCAACCTTGCTACTATGGCTGAGCCATATCTTGGTAAGTATTTCTCCGTGTATCAGGTTCGCAATCGTCTCCTTGGTTATACTGATGGGGAGATTAAAGATATTGATAGGCAGATTGCATATGAGCGTAACGTTGGTATTATTCCGGATCCAGAAGCTCAACTTGCTACTGAGGATGATGAAGCTATTGCTCAGGGACAGGGACAACCTGCTGATATGGGAATAGAAGGAGACATGGGATTGTCTGGTGACCCTGCTGAGATCAGTGCTGATATTAATATGCAAGGGATGGGCGGAGGAGCACCTTCTCCTATGCCTTCTCCTATGCCAGCACCAGCCCCAATGCGATAAACCCTAAATACACAGTGTAAACTACTTAATTATTATGTCCCGAGTAGCAGAGTTAATCGATCTCGTTGTTCAAGGTAAGAACGCAGAAGCTTCTGATTGTCTTAATCAGGAGTTGCTTTCTAGAACATATGATGGTATTAATGAAATTAAACCACAAGTGGCAATGGATTATTTTGCCCCAGTGATTAATGTGCCAGGTGACGGTGGTCCATTGTCAGCAGAACATCCATCAGGAGGAGTATCCGATGAAACTGATTAGAGAAGAAGTCGAATCTATTGAGGTTCTTTGTGAAGAAAGTCAAGGTAAGAAAACATTCTATATCCAGGGGCCATTCCTACAAGGCGACATCAAAAATAGGAACGGTCGTATCTATGAGTCTCGGATTTTGGCTAAGGAAGTCAAAAGATACAATGAATCTTATGTGGATAAGAATAGGGCAATGGGGGAGCTTGGTCATCCAGACGGCCCAACTGTTAATCTTGACAGAGTATCTCATAAGATTACGTCTCTCAAGCAGGAAGGTTCAAACTTCATAGGTAAAGCAAAGATTCTTGAAACACCTATGGGACGTATTGCTGGTGCTCTTCTTAATGATGGAGTAACACTTGGTGTATCTTCCCGTGGAATGGGATCACTTCAACAAAGAAATGGCTGTAACTATGTGGGTGAAGATTTTATGTTGGCTACCGCTGCTGACATTGTTGCTGATCCCTCTGCTCCCGATGCCTTCGTCCAGGGAATTATGGAAGGGAAAGAATGGGTTTGGGACAACGGACTTCTTAAAGAAAGAGAAGTTGCAGCAATTTACGACAGAATCGAGAACTCTGTTCTCATTGGGGAACTAGAAGCTCAAAGTTTAATTGAGTTTGAACAGTTCCTTTTATCATAAGAGTTATCCGTAAATAAATCTTCCATAATGTGGGGGATTTATAAATAACTTTGACTAAATACTTGAAACAAAGCATCTGAAACAATGGCAATTACACAGTCACGTACTCAAGTTAATTCTAGGGCCTCTTCTGGGGAGCCTATGCAAAAACTATCTCCCTCAGTAGTACCTGGTCAATCTATTAGTGATATTGGTGGTCCTACTCCTTATGATGGAGAGCCTACTGGTGATTCTCAGAAGATTGATAATGAGGGTACATCCCAGTCACATACTGAAGTAAACAATGATGCTTCTGCTGCTGAATCAGGTGGTCGTTATGTAAATGCTAAGGATGCTCTTCCTGGCGGTGCTTCCTCAGGGAGTGCTAATGGTTCTACAGGGACTGGCCGTAAGAACAAAGGTGTTGGTAAACTGAGCCCAACTGTGGCTTATGAGGACACCCAAATTGATGACACTGCTCGGGAATCCCTTGAGGAACTGGCAGATGGTCAAGGTGCAAGTGCTGACTTTAAGACAAAAGCTAAAGTCATTTTTGAAAGCGCACTGAACCAGAAACTCCAACTGGAAGTTAACAGGTTGGAAGAAGAATTCTCAACACGTTTTGAGGAAGAGATCAAGGACATTGCAGAGAAAGTCGAGTCCTTCCTTAACTACACTTCAGCACAATGGCTGGAGGAGAACAAGCTTGTGGTTGAAAATGGTATCCGCAATGAGCTTTCTGAAAGCTTCATGCAGGGTATGAAATCACTCTTTGAAGACCATTATGTCACACTTCCAGATGAGAAGTATGACATCTTTGAAAGCATGGTCGCTAAACTTGATGATATGGAAAACAAACTGAACGAACAGATTGAAGCCAATGTTGGTCTTTCATCTAAGATGTCAAGTTTCCAGCGTGAATCAATTGTTTCTGATGTCTCTTGGGATCTTTCCGAGAGTGCTAAGGACAAGCTCGCTGGGCTGGCTGAAAGCGTAGAGTTTGAAAGTGAAGCTAATTATCGTGAGAAACTCAACATTCTCAAGGAATCATTTGTGGAAGCAGCTGTAGTTTCTGAGGAAACTCAGGCTTCTTCTGGTGAGTACCTTGCAGAATCTGCTGAGGCTCTCGCCCCGACAGTGGATGAGAGTATGAGTGGCACAATGGCTGCATATAGCCGTGCCCTTTCCCGCACTGTCAACCGTTGAAAACAAACAAAAGGTAATCCCTAAAATGACTGCACAAAATCTGCAGGAGAAGTGGGCACCTATTCTGAATCATCAAGATCTTCCTGAGATCCGCGATCCATACAGAAAGGCTGTCACCGCTCAACTCCTGGAAAACCAAGAGAAATTCCTCGAAGAGCGTTCCGCAATGGGCGAGTCTTCAGGTCTCCTGATGGAAGCCCCCACCAGCATCGTAGGTGCTGATGGTTTCCAATCAGCTGCTGATCCCAAAGGTCCACGCGCTGGTTTCGACCCAGTGCTGATCAGCCTCATTCGTCGTGCAATGCCTAACCTCATTGCTTATGACATCTGTGGTGTTCAGCCAATGTCTGGTCCTACTGGACTCATCTTCGCCATGCGTGCGATGTATGATGGTCCTAATGGCCCGAATGAAGCACTGTTTAACGAAGCAGATCCTGCCTTCTCTAACGCTGGCGGTGGACTTACTGCTGCTAACACTCAGTATACCTATCCTAATGGGCAGACTGTTACGCCTCCTTATGCGTATGTTCCTGGTCAAACCCCTTATTCAACAGACGCTCAGGGTAACCTGATCCCTGCTGATCCTGGTCTGCTTGAGACTAATGCCTCTACACCTGGCATTACTACAGACAATACCTCCAACACAGGTCAAACACCTCCTGGTGGTACCCACTACGACCCAATCCTAGGTCCTAATACTCAAACCATTGGTGGTCAGTCGACTGCTAACATTGGTATGGGTGGCATGAACAAAGCCGTCCTGGAATCCTTGGGCGAAACTGGCAATGAGTTCCGCCAGATGGGCTTCTCGATTGAGAAAGCCATTGTGGAAGCCAAAGGTCGTGCACTGAAAGCTCAGTACACCATTGAACTGGCTCAGGATCTCCGTGCTATTCATGGCTTGGATGCTGAAGCTGAACTGGCTAACATCCTCTCCTCTGAGATCCTCGCTGAGATCAACCGTGAGGTTGTTCGTACCGTGTATCGTACTGCTGTTCCTGGTGCTCAGAACAATGTCACCACACCTGGTGTGTTTGACCTTGACACTGATGCTAATGGTAGGTGGTCCGTTGAGAAATTCAAGGGTCTTCTCTTCCAGATTGAAAGAGACTGTAACGCCATCGCACAGGAAACTCGTCGTGGCAAAGGCAACATGATCATCTGCTCAGCAGACGTTGCTTCAGCTCTGACAATGGCTGGTGTGCTTGATTACACTCCTGCCCTCAATGCTAACCTTAATGTTGATGACACTGGCAACCTGTTTGCTGGTACAATCAATGGTAAGCTTAAGGTTTACATTGACCCATACTCTGCTAACGTTTCAAACGTTCAGTACTATGTTGCTGGCTACAAAGGTTCTAATGCCTATGATGCTGGTATCTTCTACTGCCCATATGTGCCCCTGCAGATGGTCCGCAGTGTAACAGCTGAGACATTCCAGCCTAACATTGGTTTCAAAACCCGTTATGGTTTGATTGCTAACCCTTATGCAGAAGGTCCTATTGGTGGACTGGGTGCTAACCAAGGTCTTGGCCGTCTCTCTGACAACACCAACCGTTACTACCGTCGTGTTTCCATCACCAACCTGATGTGATCCATAAAAGTGTTTAGTATCCAATGGGATACCACTGGGGAGCCTACCAAGGCTCCCTTTTTTTGTCTAAATAACCTTATGGAACACGAATTAACCGACGACGAATACTGGAGAGACAACTGGTACTGTGAGACCCGTATGGGTATTGAAGAGACTAGGTTGATGTATAGTTGGATATGTTTTTCATTAGAAATGTGGCCAGGCTCACCTAAACGACCAATAGAAGAGCAACAATGGTTATTTCTTATGAAGAATAGACTGTTCGCCGTCCTTATGGACCATCAATTACAACAGCAGGATTAAATGGCTAAGCAATCTGATAATCTATCTTTACCAAGAGATCAGCAGAACTTTACTATTGAGAATAGGAATTTCCTTTCTCCTATTGGATTTAAGTTTGCTGTTAATAAGCTGCGAGGTGTAGATTTCTTTTGTCAGTCTGCTTCTATTCCTGCTATTTCAATGCAGCCTGCTAATCAAGGCACAAGATTTAATAAGATCCCACAACCAGGGGATGAGTTATATTATGAGGATCTATTCATTAGGTTCCTGGTAGATGAGAACATGAAGAACTGGTACCAGGTGCATGACTGGATGAGAGAGCTGGCTACTCCTTTTAGTGCAAGTGAGTTTACCTACAATAGGGGCACTATCAGAAGTATCAACCAACCCTTAGCAGAAGATCTAGGTAAGACTACAGGGGATTGGGATCACCAATGGAGATCTGATTGTTCTCTTTTTATTCTATCAAGTAACTACCAACCAGTAGCTGAGTTTGTATTCCATGATGCTTGGCCTGCTTCATTAACTACTCTTAATTTTGATGCATCAGTTCCTGATATTAATTACTTTACAGCAGAGTGTAGTTTGAAGTATACTTACTATGATTATTACATTTACCCAGCAGCAACTGCTACTGATGCTACTATGAAAACTAGTATGCATAGGACTTCTACTGGGAGTGTTGTTAACTTTTAATTATTATGGACCTGGAGAAAATCCAGAGCATGTGGAAGAAAGATAGTGTGATTGATGATGTGATGCTGGACAAGGCATCACTTAAAATCCCTCAGCTACACCAGAAGTATCTAACTCTCCGCTCTGAGTATACATTATTATCAAAGAAGAAATCACAGGAGTTAAAAAGATTACAACATAACAAGTGGTTGTATTATTCTGGCAAGGCATCACCAGAAGAGTATGAGGAGAGCCCCTTTCCTCATAAGGTTATCAAGTCTGATGTTGTTCATTGGGTACAAGTGGATAAGGACATCATGAATGCAGAAATGAAGTTAGAGTATTATGACACAGTTATAAATGTATTGAATGAAATACTTAAACAAATTCATCAGATGAGTTATAATATTAAGAATTGCATTCAATGGCGTACCTTTGTAGGAGGAGTATGACTAGAGCAGACATTTCAGCACCAGTACATCAGGCACCAACAATGCCTGAGTTACCACATAGACCCAGGTATGAGATACTACATAAGCTCACTGAACATGAGTGGTCTTTACTTAGTGAGTTGGTATATTCTCAGATTAAGAACCCTTTAGAGCGTGATTATGAGGACCCATGGGACACCCTCTATAGGAAGCTATGTACTTATCATAGAGCAGACATTTACGACGAGGAACTCTAATGTTTCCAATACTATACGTTTTCTTTTTTACCTTTCTATTGGTTGGGGGTATGCATCTTACCTGGCCATTACCATATAAAGGGAGATGAAGACGTTTACTTCTACAAGTGAAGAACCCTATGACCGTCACCACTATAAGTTGTACCATAAGTATGGGGTCAGTGTGACAGTGGAGTCTTATGAGGAGGTAAGGTACATATGGCAAATGAATATTGGTAAAGTATCACACATTGAGGTAGTAGATGACGGATGTAGTAATAAGCAAGAAGAATGAACTAGATGTTCATTTAAATTGCGATCAGCATGTATTATATGAGTTGCAGGAAGCATTTTCCTTTGATGTAGAGGGAGCATCCTTTGCTCCTGCATATAGAAAGAAGTATTGGGATGGAAAGATACGTCTGTGTAGTGTCACTAAACAGACTCTTCCTGCTGGACTAACCTATAGACTTTGTAAGTGGTTAGATAAGCATAACTATTCATGGGATTTTGAAAACAATACCTATTATGGTGTTCCTTATCAGGTAGATGATAGAGTATTCTATGAGGGTGTAGAACTCTTTATGGATAAGATATCCGCAGTTAAGCCAAGGGAATACCAGGTTGAAACAGTCTTCCATGCACTGAAAGAATACAGAAAGACTATTGTATCACCAACAGGTTCTGGTAAATCACTGATGATTTATACCATTGCTAGGTATCTTAAGTCTATTAAGGGTAACACTTTGATTGTTGTTCCAACCAAGTCATTGGTTGAGCAGATGGCTAAGGATTTTATAGACTATGGATGGGATCCTGATAATGTTCATAAGATATATCAGGGACATTCGTTAGATTCTAAAGCACCAGTTACTGTGTCAACTTGGCAATCTATCTATGGATTACCTAAGGGATGGTATAGAAAGTTTGATTGTATCATAGGAGATGAGTGTCATAACTTTAAAGCCAAAACCTTACAGGGTATCATGAAGAAGTGTCCTGATGCTAAGTGGAGATATGGATTCACTGGTACTTTGGATGGGAAGAATGTTAATAAGTTAATCTTAGAAGGTATGTTCGGCCCAGTCTATCAGACAACTACCTCCTCTGATTTGATGGAGAAGGGCTTCCTTGCTCAGTTAAAGGTGGAGATTATTATACTCAAGCATCCTCCTCGTTCATTTGCTACCTACAATGATGAGATAGAATACATTGGAGAGATGAGAGATAGGAATAGATTTATTTCTAAACTGGCATGTGATTTGAAGGGTAATGTATTAGTCTTATTCACCAGAGTAGAGGGACATGGTATTCCATTGGCTGATATTATACAAGCCTCCACTGATAGACCTGTTCATCTTATTCATGGTGGAGTAGATGTGGTAGCAAGAGAGGAGGTAAGAAGAATAGCAGAAGTATCAAATAATAATATCATCTTAGGTTCCTATGGTACTATGTCTACTGGTGTAAATATTAAGAATCTTCATCATGTAGTGTTTGCCTCACCTTCTAAATCTAGAATCAGAGTGTTACAATCTATAGGTAGAGGGTTAAGGAAAGCTAAAGGCAAGAACTCAGTCCTACTCTATGATATAGCTGACGATTATAGGGACCAGGGTAGCAGGAATAACTTTACATTAAATCACTTAGCAGAAAGGATGAGATTCTACGTGGATGAGGACTTTGAGTATAGAGTGACAGAGCTTCCCCTAAATACAGGCGTAGGAGTATTTGATTTATGAACGAGAACTTCTTTGCCACAATAAAAATGTCCACAGGTGAGGAAGTGTTGTCTGAAATTATGCCTTCTCAAGAGAATGGTAAACACTTCTTTGTATTGAATAATCCAATTATAGTTCAGGAGAATAGTCACGTAGATACTGAGAAAGGAATTATAATGAGTGGGTTGATTCCTAAGAAATGGTTGTTATATTCCAGTGAAGATATGGCTATAGTGTTTAAGGACCATGTGATTTCTATGTCTGAGTTGGATAAGTTTGGTGTAGATTTCTATAAGAAAGCTTTGATTGCTGCCAGGATGGCTTGTCCTATCAGAAAGAAGGTGGATTCTCCTAATAATACTGGTTATGTTGGTAAGATTGACCAGTGGAGAGGTAGATTGGAGAGGCTGTTCGAGGACGATAAGAAGGAGACTTGACGGATTAGAATATTTGTTCTATAATATAGTCAAGAATAATAAAACTTATGACTACCACCCCAGCTCCAAAGAAGCGTAAGAAGAATAACTTTATTGATAATAAAGAATTCTATGCTGCTCTGGTGGAATATAGAAGTAAGTGTGATGCCGCAAAGTTGGATGAACAACCTCGACCTATTATCCCTCGTTATATTGGTAAGTGTTTCCTTGATATTGCAGAGCACCTATCAATGAGACCCAACTTTTCCAACTACATGTACCGCCAGGATATGGTGATGGATGCAGTGGAGAACTGTGTAGTATATTGTGGTAACTTTGATCCAGAGAAGTCCAAGAATCCATTCTCTTATTTCACACAGGTATGTTGGTACGCATTTATTAGACGTATTGGTAAGGAGAAGAGACAGATTGATATCTGTGATAAGATTATTTCTAAGTCAGGTTTTGAAGAGTTCTTTGAAGGTGACCAGTTAGGAAATAGCTCGGAGTACAACTCTATTAAGGATAGTGTAGACCAACGAAGGAAAGGGAATAAATAACCATATAGGTCTTATTAAAGTATATACCTTATTCAAAGGAAATCTAATAACCTTTAATAAGACCTAATACTATTAAAGGTTATTAGAATGGATCCTCTTCAACAGCTATATGATCTCTATGAAAATGAGATGAGTATGATGAGTGTGATGGATAAGCCTGATCTGCAGGAGCCTGATGCTGATATGATGGGCACTCCTCAGAGAGGAAATTTTGAGCATCCTATTATTCAACAGAGACAGGAAGTAGATAAGTTACGTAAGAGTGGGATGTCTCCTGAAGATGCCCATCAGGAGATTCATGGTGAAGTTGACTTAGGAGACGTAGAACATAAGAAGAAGTTAGCATCCACCTTGGGTAGGGTGCAGGATGATGGTGCTAAGAATGGGGTTAAGATGGATAAGAATGCTGATTTTAAATCTATCTTGGCAATAGATGCTGAGATTGAGAAGGCGACAGATCAGGTAACACCTGATGATATGAGAACTCCTATGGCTCAGCAGGTTCCTGACTTTGAGCAACAGGTGGAGGAGACTAAGTGTGGTAAGGGTGAGTACTTCTGTACTGATAAGAAGAAGTGTATGCCTATCCCTGAGGGGCATGGTGTAGACAAGGATGGTTGGCTATACAAAAAGGAAGAATACGACTATAATGAGGATGTAATGTATCTACAACAATATGGGAGAGCGTAAGGTTGCTCTTATAACGGACACTCACTTCGGAGTCCGTAAGGGTAGTCAGGTATTTCATGATTATTTTGAGAAGTTTTACAATGAAGTTTTCTTTCCGGCACTAGACGAACATGGCATCGATACCGTCATACACCTTGGGGACACCTTTGATGTTCGCAAAGGGATTGATTACTGGAGCCTTCAATGGGCTAAAAGAGTGTTCTTTAATCCTCTCCAGGAACGAGGTATTAAAGTATACATTATTGTTGGTAATCATGATATCTTTTATAAGACCTCACTGAGACTTAACTCAGGTATGAACCTGACTGAGTATGATAACGTCACTATCATAGATGCCCCTCAGACACTAACCATCAAAGGGGAGAAGGTATTCTTTGTTCCTTGGTTGTGTGAAGGGAGTGCTGAACTCTTTATGGAAGAGAGGAATGATACTAAAGCCAAATTAGCAATGGGTCATTTAGAACTCGCTGGCTTTTATGCAAATCAAAACTATCAGTGCCAGCATGGCACAGATCCTGGCCAGTTCTCCAGGTTTGAAATGGTTTTCTCCGGGCACTTTCATAAGAGGGATACAAGAGGTAACATTACTTATCTTGGTAACCCTTATCAGTTGTATTGGAATGATGAAGGGGAGACAAGAGGCTTTGGTATCTTTGATTTAGATACCCATGAAGTGGAGTTGGTGGACAACCCATTTACTATGTTCAATAAAGTTTATTACAATGAAGATAAGAAGAAGCTCTTTAATCCTAATAAGTTTAAGGATTCTTATGTGAAGATTATCGTAGAGAAGTCCTCACCTGATAGGTTATCTAAGTTTGTAGATAAATTATATGAGGTAGGTATTCATGATCTTAAGATCATTGAAAATATGGATGTTCAAGTAGATGATGATGTAAATATTGAAGCTGAAGATACACTTACTACCCTTACTAACTATGTTAGTGTGATGGAAACTCCCTTAGATAAGGAGAATCTAGTTAATATATTTAAATCTTTATATGTAGAAGCCCAGGAGGTCTGATGTACTTACTAACGAGAGTGGAAAATGATATAGAATCTGGTACTTATGCTACTATGGATAGTGATGGTACCAGGGTGATACAATTCTTCGTTGACAAAGATGATGCTATAACCTATAATACATTCCTAGAGGCTCTAGGACAGGAATTATGTGTCACCGAAACAAAGGATGATAACATAGATAAGCTATGTGATATATTAGGTCATGCTTATACAGTAGTAGAGCCCGGCGATGTGGTGTATCCTCGCATTGAAACCTTACAAAATGATGAACCATTAGACAGTGATTTTATTTCAGAAATTAGTTTTTAGTAACTTTCTATCAGTAGGTAACCAACCAGTTACAATCGAACTGAATAAGACTAAGACAACTTTAGTTCATGGATCCAATGGATCAGGAAAGAGTACCATTCTGGATGCTCTTACCTATGCTTTGTTCAACAAACCTTTCAGGAAGATCAACTTACCTCAACTTATTAACACCCAGAATAAGAAGGGTCTATTAGTAGAGGTGGAGTTTTCTATAGGTAAGAATACCTATAATATCCAACGTGGAATTAAACCTAAGGTATTCAGGATCATTAAGAATGGAGAAGAGATTGATGCCCTGGCAGCTGATAAGGATAACCAAGCTTACTTGGAACAGAATATTCTTAAACTTTCATATAAATCCTTTACACAGATTGTTATTCTGGGTAGCAGTAGTTACACTCCTTTTATGTCTCTATCCGCCGGAGGTAGACGAGATGTGGTTGAAGATTTTCTCGACATTAAAGTCTTCTCTACTATGGGTATCATAGCTAAGGAAAGGTTAAGAGGACTAAGGGAGCAGTTGAATACTTTGAAGGGTGAGGTAGGCAATAGAGAGTTTCAATTAGACGTACAACAGCAGAGAGTGAAGGAGTTAGAGCAACGTTCAGAAGATGATATCAGAGAGCACGAGGATGCCCTGATGAAGGAAGAGGACGAGTATGAGAAGTTATATGCAGAGGATACCGATTTGCTTAATGATATAAACGACCTCCAGGCGATTATTGATATCTTGATGGCAGACAACCCACATAAGAAGCAGGCAGAGTTACAGAAGTGTGTTATTAAGTTTGCTAACAAGGTAGAGAGGTTGGAGAAGGATAAGTCATTCTACACTGACAATGACACCTGCCACACCTGTAACCAGGAGATAACAGAGGATACCAAGACAACCTATCTGACAAAGACAGAGGAAGAGATAGACAACTTCACCAAGGTTGGTGTGGAAGCAGACCAGCACCTGACTGAATACAATAAGATTGCCCAGAGGATAGCAAAGTTAGAAATAGAGAAGAAGAATAAAGAAAGAGATCGTTATAACAACAAGACCAAGAGAGAACAGGTGAATGATAACATAGAAAGGGAGAATAAGAAGATTAAGAACCTGAAAGATGAGAGTGGTATTATAGACAATGAGAGAGGGAAACTGGACTTAATGGAGGTTCAGTTAATAGATCTTTTGATCTCACTGAAGGAACTGAAGGGTACTGTTGCTGAGCACGAATCAGTTGCTAACCTCTTGAAGGATGGAGGTATCAAGACACAGATTGTTAGACGCTATCTTCCTATTATGAATAAGCTTCTTAGGAAGTATCTGACAGAGTTAGATTTACCTATCCATTTCATATTGGATGAGGAGTTTAATGAGTCTGTTGCGTCTCCTATCTATCAGGACTTCTCTTATGCTTCCTTTAGTGAGGGTCAGAAGAGTAGGATAGATTTAGCATTGTGCTTTATGTGGAGAGAGATATGTTCTCTTAAGAATTCAGTGAGTACAAACTTACTAATACTGGATGAAGTATTTTCCTCTTCATTGGATGATGTAGGAAAGGAAAATCTATTGGTATTGTTGCGCTATAAGTTAGATGAAAGACAACGTATTGTCGTAGTGGATCATACTCTAAGTGGTTTATTCAAAGAGAAGTTTGATAATTGTATTGAAGTTAATAGGGTGAAGGGGTTCAGTCAGTACGTTTAAGGACCCGCAAATACATTGGGACTTCCTTGTGCTACACTGGTGCATCCACTAATAGCATCCCCTACTCTGCCTCCACCTATTCCATTTATGAATACAGTAGTTGAACCCACAGCAATAGGTGCTACGTGTGAAGGACATTCTTCACCACCTGGGAGTAGGTGAGGTGTGTTTTTATCTCCCTTTCTGCTCCAGGGAATTCCATTTACGAAGACGTTTGGTGAACCTTCTGCTCTAACCATACCAGAGCAATGTGGGACATCAGCGTCTCCTATTCTAGTTGCTGCGGGCACGTACTTTCTCCAATAACTCATGAAATCTTTTGTTCCAGTTGTCCAACTCGATGTGTTCCTCAAGTGTATGAGGAGGGGGTGGATAACTGGGTGCGAACTTAATCACCTCTTTAATATTTAGATCTTCTGGGATGTGATAGTAGTCATTATATGTTGCTTGTGTATAATCATCTAGGAGAAATACAAACTCTCCGTTGCTTGTTCTGGACATTAAATACCTGGTGGTGCTGGGGGTGGATAAGGATAATTGGGATTGGTTGGGGGTAGTGGATAACCAGAATCAAAAGAACCTCCTAGTGAGTGGAAGTATTCTGTTCTTTCTATCTCTGCTCTACACGCATCCCCCCAGTCGTTGATGGACTGGATTATGTATTGGGACACTACAGCAGTTTCACTTATACTGCCTAGTCCCATATCGTATGTAGTAGTTAATTCATATTGTACCAGTACATACTGCCTAGTGTCAGGCATAAAAGTTACTACTGCTTCAGTAGGGTAGATATTATTTGTTGGGTCATAAGGTTCCCTAGGGATGTCGCCCTCCACTGAACCATCTACTGGAGGTGGAGCAGTTGGTGGTTCATAACCTCTCTCTAGGTATCTGAATTCAGACTGGTCAAAGGTTTTAGCAAATGCATAAGCACTACCATCTGTGATACCAGCATAAGCATAGAACCCAACATAGGCACCAGCAGTAGCAGTGAATAACTCATTGCCAGTTTCTGTGGTGAATGGGTTTGGGTTATTATGTGGTGCTAGTGGTACAAATGTCTGTGACACCAGTGTCCATGGAGGATATACTCTAGTAGTTGTCTCTGGTGTTGGTGGATCTGTGGTTGGATCTGCTGGTGTTATAGTTATAGAATAGGGTCTAACTCCCACAGTGAAACCAGTCAGTGGATTGGGAGGGAGGTAACCTATAGGAGTTGTTGCCCACTGGTAGGGTGGTTCATTCCAAGTTGCTGGTGCTACTGGTGGCAGGAAACTAGGAGTAATAGAATACTCTAACATCAGTTCAAGAATATCTGTGCTGCTGTGATTTTCTGGATGCCTCCAATGGTAACTGTTTCAGCACCACCAACTG
>PVBE012068742.1_pt1 | contig 27279 bp, 31 predicted proteins | sample 1631181 | NCBI WGS metagenome assembly PVBE01 (sample SAMN08397723, study PRJNA350692) | Marine metagenome, whole genome shotgun sequencing project. | isolation source: water | place: Pacific Ocean | collected 2012-04
TGCCTTTCTTCTTGAGCATCAGGCGTGGTTTGCGGTCGCGGCGCTCCTGATCACATTCTTCGCTCTCCATCACTCCGCGCGAAAGGTCAATCACGGTTGTCAGGTTTGTAAGGTGAAATTGTAATCGAAACAAAAAGATCCTCGATGAGAGGATCTTTTTTGTTTTAGAATGCCGCCATCTGAATCAGGTGCGGGATCACGAGTTCGGTGAAGTGATCGCGCGCATTCACAGTCGGAACCGTGCGCTGCGTGTACTGTGCGTTTGGCGCGCCGTCGTTCAGGACCACCCACGGGATATTACCAACGGCCGCATCGATCATTTCGAGGGTGTGGTCGTAATTTGGCTGAACATGATCTTCCTCTTCTTGAATGCGCCAGTAATACTCAATGTTCGTCTCCGCGATAAACGTCGCCGCCTCACGCTCTACCCAATGCTCTTCGTCGGCGCAGGAGAATCCGTTTGGTTTTCCTGAGTCGAGGCTAGTGGAGTTGCAGCCCACCGTGGTGTAGAAGCGGCTCGATGGCCCTTCCCAATCTGAGTAGAACTTCACGCCGAGCTCCGGATAGCGCGCGAGTACGCCGGTCGCTCCTGTGACTCCGTAAGAGAAACTCGCAATGCCGATGTTGTTTGCGTCAACGCTGTCACGCATCGACGCTTCGGAGATAATTAGCGCGAGCCCGTCTTGATCGTAGTGTCCTTGAAAGTTGAGCTCGCCTTGGCTCTCACCAGTACCGAGCGGGTCATACACCACAACAACGAACCCTTCGGCCGCGAGCACTTCGGCCTCTCGGATGCTCTGGCCGATCGTCTGCTCAAATGTATTCCCTGAACTGCTTCCTCCTGGAACGAGGGTAACCATTGGAAGTGGTTCGCTGGCCTCTGGTTCATAAATACGAACATTTTGCAGATCTCCGGTTGAGGGGTTTTCAATCGTCCCTCCGGTTTTCGATACTTCAACACCGTTAACGTAGGAGGTGCTGAAGGTGAGTTCGCGCAGGAGTCCCGTTGCCTCTTCTGCGATCTCCTCCTCTTGCCCTTCTTCTACGAATTCAGTCTCATCGGACGACAGAGTCACAACACGCCAAACGATGACGCTAAGCGCAATGGCGATCACGATGAGAATGGCAAGGGTGCGTGTACGGCGGCTTGGCATAATGATATTGTGTGAGTAAATCTATTCGCCTATCTTACCTATGTCTTCCAAAACTTCAAACCTCCGCGCAGCTCACTGGTTCTTCCTCGCTCTCGGGGCGGTTGTGCTCTATCTTTCCTGGCGCGTAGCTGAGCCGTTTATACTCGTCCTCGTGGCTGCCGGAATTGCCGCGGTTGTTCTCACGCCGCTCGACGATCGATTACGTAAGTATGTGAAAAGGGAGAAATTGTCTGCGGTGCTCATGCTAGTCGCGTCGTTCTTCATCCTGTTCGTCCCGCTCTTTAGCGTGGGCGTACTTATGGTTCATCAGGCGTCAGATATCGTCGAGGTTTCTTTTGGAGATGAAGGGTGGCTCCAGAGTTTCGATATGGAAACGTTCCCGCTCTTCACGCTGCTTCCATCGCTCGTGCAAGAAGAGATTTTGAGTATTGATCTTCGAGAGCTCGGTGGGTTCGCAGCGGACTGGGCATTTGAGCACGTGGGAAATGTCTTCTCAAGCGGTGTTCGGTTTGTCTTCAACACATTCATCTTCTTCATCGCGCTTTACTACTTCCTTGCTGAGCGCGGAAAAATTTACAAAGAAGTCCTCGAGCTGTCTCCGTTTAAAGATCGGCTCGATGCAAAGATCGTGGACCGCATCATTCAAACAGTCCGCGGCGTGGTATTCGGCGCGCTCGTCGTCGCGCTCGTGCAGGGGATCCTCGCATCGATCGGTATGACAATCTTCGGCGTCCCCGGCGCACTCCTGTGGGGATCGCTCGTGGTGATCGCCTCGCAAGTCCCGCTCCTTGGCGTTGGACTCATCTTGATCCCGGCGGTGCTTTACCTCTATTTCACAGGAAGCGCTGGCGCCGCCCTCGGACTCTTGATCTGGGCTGTGGTAGTAGTTGGCCTCGTTGATAACTTTCTCTCCCCTCGCATCGTCGGAGGACGTACAAACATGCATTCACTTCTCGTGCTCATCGCGATCCTCGGAGGACTCCAGATGTTCGGCCCGATCGGCTTCATCGTCGGTCCTACTATCCTCGCGGCTTTGCTCGTCGTGACGGAGCTTTACAAAGAAGGCGCGAAGCTTTGATCGATCGTTGACTTAAGTAGAAGCGCCCACCGAGTGAATCGGCGGGCGGTTTCTTTTATTTCCCTATCCCGACGCCCAGGAGGGATCCTCGCTCGTGCGTCCGACGCGTCAAACTTGCGAAGATCCTTCCTATCGTCAGGATGGGGAAGGGGCGTTTGTTGCTACCGGATCGGTGTGTCTACTGAAGTAAGATATCGATATTGTTCGTATCAATCGCACTCCAGCCAACGATCTTGGACCACGCCGGGCTCAGGAACTCAATCGTGACGGCGCTTCCAGATGCTTCAACGGTCATCGTGACGTCATCGTTGTCATGACTGATATTGTAAAGCGCGAGAACGAGGTCGGCTTCCTCTTCTGATGAGTCCGTGGTGAGTAGCGCTTCCTGATACGCATCGATTTGATTTTCGATGAGTTCGAAGCGATTTCGGTCTTCTGCAGAGAGAACGTTCTCATCGACGGATGAAGTTTCAGAGCAGCCAATGCCCATGAGGAGAAGAAGTAGGGCGGGCATGATGAATCGAATCCTAGACATAGGCTTTGATTTTCGATTGAACAAAAGGATAGATGTAGTGAATAAAGATGAGACCGAGCACGCCCCAGCCAATGGCATGCGCGAAGTCGGTGTAGCCGGCAAGATTCATCGGCATGCTCGCGTAGTCCCAGAGTCTCTTACCGAAGACCATTTCTGAGAACGCGCCACCGCCAAACTCGAACACAGCAAGACCGATCGCAAGCGTCACAAATTGCCAAGCGATGTGCAGCTTTTTGATGCGCGGCGCAAGGAGCGTGAGCGCGAGTCCGCCGAATCCATAGATCGGACAAAGCGGAATGCCAAAGGCGCTGCCCTCCACGGGGTATCCCTCTACAATCGATCGTACCAAACTATCGAGGATCCAGCCAAGGAAGCTGTAGAGGATAAAAAGAGTGATGACTTTGCGTGTGCTCATAAGGGGACTATACTACATGAACTAACCACTTTCTATGAAAAAGACACTTCTTCTCTTTTGCGCCCTTTTCCTGATCGGTGCAGGCTGTAACGGTTCGGGCGATAGCCTTGGATCGTATAGCAAACTTAATGACACCTTTTACGGCTACATGCACTGGACGCACGAGGACCCTGGGCAGAACGATTTGCAATGGACTGTGGGGTTTGAGGCTGATTTGGTTTTGGAGTTTGTGAGAGATGAAGAGAATCACTGGGACGTCACCGGTGCGGTCGCTGGAAATCCTAGCACGTACGAGTGCTCAACATCAGACTCTTCCGTTGCCTGCGATCTAACCTTTATTCGTCAAGGAGATATCATCGGGGATGCATCCCTCGATGGCGAAGATTTGAATCTTGCGTTGACCTGGGATGAGATGTATCCGATCGAACAGGGCACGGTAACGATTCAAGGTCCGCTCGCACCGATCGTCGGCGAAGAGGAGCTGGCGGTTCTGAACACGGATCTCACAAATGAATTCCTCGGGCCTGTGTGGACGCTCGCGCTTCCTGAATATCCATACGTCGATGAGGGCTGGGGAGAATTATCTTACGGCATCCCGGTCGACGATTGGGAGTTTGCCGAATTCATCGCAGACGTCGCCGCACAGACGTTCGCGACGGAGCATACGCTTTACGGCATGGGTTACGGAACGTTCTACTTGCTTGCCGAGGATCCAAACGAGACCGTACTCAAGGGTGGGCACGAGGTGCTTTTCTAGGTTGACATAGAACGTTTTTTCTGATAGCCTCCCGGGCAAGGAGGTGCCTGTTGCACAAATTTCGTACATTCTTCTGGCCGAGCGCTGATCAAGTGCTCGATGGTCGATACGTCGACCTGGAACTTCGCGAGAGAATTGCCAAGATGCTGAGGTTCGCGAACTTTGCCGTCTTCACTCTCGGCGCCTTCGTGGCGGGGCTCTATGCGAACCTGTTCGCCGGCATCGTCTGCGTGTCCAGCGTCGTTGTGGGCAGTGCTTTGTTCACTGCCAGCGTTTCGCGAGTCCGCGCCCTCATGGATGACACCGACATCAACATGCGGCTCTACCGGCAGCGTCAGCAGATGCTCGTGGAGGCATACGCCGACATCGTCCTTGCACACACCCCGATGTTCACCGATGAAGAGCCTGGTCCACCGCCGACGCCGGACGGCCCACCAGACCTACGCATCGTGCACTGAGCGTTCTCGTTCCCCGTGCCGCCCACACCCTGTGGGCGGTTCTTCTTTTCGTCATCATTGACAATACCGTCGTTTTTCATTATCCTACCGACACGTTCACCAAGGCGGCCCCATCGTCTAGCCCGGCTACCCGGCCTGATTTGACCGCTGCCGGGGCCGGGTCCGGCCGAGCGTAGCGAGTTGCCGGATGGTTAGGACGCCAGGTTTTTCCGGCGGAGCCGGACCCGGCTCCGCCGGGCATCCCCTTGAATATGCATTATGTATACGTTCTCATGAGCGAGGTAAACGATCGATTGTACATTGGAGTTACGGATGATATTAGCAAACGACTCATTGAGCATAATCTTGGTAAAACAAGATCTACAAAACCACACCGACCCTATCGTCTTATTTATTCTGAGTGTTATCAGATGCGTTCAAAGGCATTCAAACGTGAACGACAGATAAAAACATCTGGTAAAATTCGGAGGGAAATAAAAGAAGGAACCTACCCCGGCCCCATCGTCTAGTGGTTAGGACGCCAGGTTTTCATCCTGGAAATCGGGGTTCGATTCCCCGTGGGGTCACCAAAGCGCCCTGCTCGTAAAGAGCGGGGTGTTTTGTTTGTAGAACTAGCGCTGTTTTGGCGGTTCGACATTTTCCTTGGTCGAAAATGACACCTTCGGGGAATAGAAGCGCTTGAAATGCCTGTTTTTGTTGGAGAGAAAAGTCGTGCCAGGTGGTTCGAGGACTGCTAAGAACCTGGAAACCAAAAGCAACAACCTCGTTCATGTTGTGATGTTCGGTTGGGAGGATATAAAGCTCCTGTTCGTTGTTTGTGATCTTCTGCCGTTTTTCTTCAAGAAGACGATGCGTTAGTTCATCATCAAAGAGGCCAGATAAGTTTTTCTCAACGATAGTGCTTTGTTCTTGTTTGAGTTTTTTGATCCGTTTATTCAGCTTTGATCTTGTCTTTTCCGCGTTCTCAAAGATCGTTTTCATATTCTCTCGGATAGCGATCTCGAGTATGTTTGCATAGTTTGGGTTGAGTGCGTTCTCATCAAGGAGTTGGTCAAACTCAGCATGAACTTTATCTTGCGCGTGGTTTTTCTTCTTACAATACCGACAATGATAGTGCGCGTAGCGTTTACTTCTTCCCCTGGACCAGCTTCCCATCAAGCGCTTGCCACAACTGCAAAGCAAAAAGCCACGCAAGGGGAAGTCCTCACGTCGCATGCTGTACTTTGGTTGCTTGTGGTTTCGCTCGTCTAGGATCGCCTGCACGCGATCAAACAAGGCTTCATCCACGATCGGTTCAAAACTTCCTTTGTGGTCGCCAAACGTAGTGATCCTGCCGGCGTATACAGGGTTTCTTAGGATCTTACCCCAAAATGACATGCGTACTGGTTTGCCATCTGGTTTACAAAAACCTTCCTTTTGAAGCTCAACGAGTGCGTCTTTTGGTGAGTAACCTTTCGCAAGAAGTGAAAACCCTTGGGAGATAAAACTAGCCTGCGGTTCTTGTGGAACTATGTTTTTCTTTCCTGCAACCGTTGTATTGATGTAGCCAATAGGAGCACGCCATACAAACCGGCCCTCTTTGACAGCTTCGATCATGCCGTTTCTGGAACGGTCTGCTCGTAGTTCGTTATCAAACTGGGCAATGTTTGAAAACATGTTTTCGATCAACCGCCCAGCAGGGGTGTCCTCTGTAGGCTGTGTTACGGAAATACACTTGATCCCGAGTCGTTTGAAAAACTCTCGCAGCATGTGAAAGTCTGCGCTATCACGCGAAAAACGGTCGATCGCGTAGTAGTAGACTGCTCCGATCTCGTTTGCGTGCTGAGCAGCATATTTCATCATTGCTTGGAGCTGCGTTCTGTCGGACGTTTTGGCGCTTTCGCCGCGTTCAATGAACTTTGCGGTTTCAGGTACGCGATAACCGTCATGTTCTGCCCGATCACAACAAACAAGCTCCTGAGAATGGAGACTGGTTCCTTGTTCAACCTGGCGAACAGTTGAAACGCGGCAGTAAATAAGGGCTATGAGCTTTGACATACCTATTTTGCGAAACGAACTATGCACCAGCGTTTACTGAGCGTTCTTCGCGAAGCTCACGCATAGCTCGGTACAAGCGGTTCTCGAGGCTCGTTTCGTAGCGTCCATAAATGCTCAGTAAATGTTTCACATTCTCTACGCTAACCTGGGGAACGTATCCTTCACGCTCTACGACAGTTTCGTGACTTCTAGCTCCTCAAAACCCGAGATCATACGCTCAACTTCAATATGGGGGTCAAGAACGGATCGCATAAACTCACGCTCTGCTTTTGCAACACGTCGAAGTTTCACATACGCCGTAGCGATACGTTCCAGGAGCATTTTCTCGATCGTTGTCTTTGGAGCATATTCTGCGTTCAGCTCATCAAGGAGCTCTGCCTCGATCCCTTGTTCATACTCCGTAAGTGTTTCGCGCAAAATACCGTGCGTGAGCGCGTTGAAACGGGAAACGGCTTTCCCCTCAATTGTTTGTGGTCCGCCTTGCGGGTTTTCTGTTTCCATATGTCTCAATGATGAACTGACTTAGTTGGTTGAGCATAGCTGTTATTTGGTCTTGCTCGCTGTCCTCCAGTATTCCGAGGCGTTCAAACTCGCCTTTGAGCTTCGCTTTGAGCTCTTCGTGTGGAACCATATCCAAATGCGGCAACTGTGTGCCACATTCGGCTCAAGGAGCTCTCGGTACCGAATGACTTGTCGTTGTTTAGAGTTGCGTCGAGGCGCTCTCGGTCGCAATGGAGTGGCTATACTTTCCTCTTTTCTTCGATCTCATGGACGACGGTTTTTCCGTCTTCCATTTGGATCGTCACTTTAGCGTAGGCCTTTCCTTCGAGCATTTTTGCAAGGTCTCCAGGAGTAAATGGGTTTCGTCTGATCTGTGTTTTGCGCAATACGTTTATCTGTCCGTCTTTCATGGTGACCTCGATGCGGTTGCAGTCACCCATGCGCACCAATTCGATGAGTTCTTTTTCTTTATCGTCGAGCGTGGTGCCGCTCAGGAAGTCAGAAAATAGCGTTTCGTACTTTGGTGCCGTTTTTCCACCCAGTTTTTTGATAACCTTTTGCACGATCTCATTTAGGTTCACCACGATGGACGGAAGTTGTCCCTCTGTACTGAGACATAATGGAAAATGCGTGTTGTCACAAAACGTTACGTCACCATCTGGGCGAACGAGGATGGAAACACCAACTCCACCAAATACGAACCCGAGGGGGATGACGGCATACCCGCGCCATTTGCGTTTTTTGTCTTTCGGGTCTTTGAAAAATGCGTAGTAGAGCTCGGTGAGTTGAGTATTCGTAAGTCCAAACTGTTTGAGTTCTGTAACAAGGTGTAAAAAGACAACTTCCTTGAAGGAAAACCGTCGCCAGGTGTTTTCTTTTCCTTGTGCGTTTTTACTCAGCAGCCCACTCTGGTCCAGGATATGGATCTGACGATAGGTGAGCGGTGTATCTGCGGCTCGGAACTTTTGCTTTTCAAAAAAGTCGATGAGTCCTAGTTTCTCATCTGCTTCCCAAAAACAAACTTCGTCGTATTCTGATAAAAATGCCTTCATAGTAGGTTGAGTGTATAAACAAAAAAATGAACGGTCAAGTTCATTTTTCAATATAGCCAGAAATATCAAAGCCCCGGTCGCGCGTGAGTGCTGCGCTTCCGGGGCTCGAGTTGGGTCGAGTGACCTCCTGTTCCATGCGACCCGTGCATGGGGAGGGGTGAGTGCGAACAGGGTCTAGGATGTTCGGACTCGGGAGAGAACCTGTCGAAAGCCTAGAACTTCCGTGCGGACTAGCGGCGGCCGAACTTGGCCAGCAGGTCCGTCATCGTGGCGGGAGCGGCGGGCTCGGACTTCGGCTCGGGAGTGCTGACGGGCACGACCGTCGAGGCGCTGGCCTCGATGTAGTCGCAGACCTCCAGCGGGTCCGCGCCGAGGAAGAAGTCGGGATCACCGGAGACCCGGATCACCTCCGCCTTCCGACGGGCGCGTCCACAGGACATCTCGTGCTCGTCGAGCTGCGAGACGTCGAGCTCCTCGACCTTCTGCATGAAGGCCTTCACGCGCTCGGTGTCACCACCGAAAGCGTTGAAGAGCTCCTCCGGGAGCCCGCTCTCCTGCGCCGCCTTCTCACGGGCGGACACGAAGCGCGGGATCTCCGACTCCGTTCCCGGGACGATAGCGACCGTCACCGAGACGTAGCCGCCGCCGTGGCCGCTGGAGTGGGTGGCCGACACCACGGTGCCGAGGATCCCGACGACCGTGATGTTGTCCTTGTCCCAGCCCCTCTCCGCGTCGATGAGCCGCAGCTCACCGTCGTGGTTGGGGATGGACTTCGGGTTCGTCCAGAACCCCTCGGCCCGCTGACGGCGGGTCGGGGAGCCGAACGAGACCACCACGGTCTCCGTGTCCGCCATCGCCTCCGCCTCGTCCGCGGCCTCGTCGAGGGCGGAGAGGGCCGCGTCGACGTCGTCGAGCGCTGCCGCGGCCTTGGGCCGCCAGCTGCGCAGGAACTCCATCGCCGAGGGGACGCTCACGCCGAGGGCGTTCGCAACGTCGGCCCAGGTGTCGATCGGACCGCCGAAGCGGACCGCCGAAGCCAGTCCCTCCACGAACTTGTTGGTCTCCCAGCCGTTCTTGCCGCTGATCGCCTGGACGCCCGGGGCGAGCTCGATCCGGTAGGTGGTGTGGGACCACTTCCCGTTCTTGTTGTAGCTCGTCCCCCGCACGACGGCCACTCCGGGGATGTTCTGCCCGGTGAAGGCCATGACTTCCTCGCCCTTGACGAGCAGGAGCCAGGCCTTCCGGCTCCGGGATCCGATCTTGTCCGACCAGTTGATGTTGCTTTCCATGATGTACCTCGTGTCGCTATCGCGACATTCCGCTCGTGTTCGTGTAAACGGTCACTGTGACCTTCAGACTGTGGCGACAACCGCCGGCGTCTTATTTACGTAAACGTGAGCATGTGGCATGTCCTTGCTGGACAGCGTCCGGGGCGCAGAACGCCACAAACGCTATCCAGCATTTTCAATGAGTAGGTTGTGAATGACCTCTCATCCCTCACCAGTTTCCTGATGCGAGAAGTTGAGGTCCCGGCCACTGCGAAGTGCATCGCGTTGGCCGGGCTCGTTGGGTTAGTGCGCCGTTGATCTCATGTACCCAATGACATGAGCGGCGGTTGAGTACTACTCGACCGAGAAGATGCTGAAGGAGAACTGAGCTCCCTCAACCTCTGAGTCGGTGTACTCGTGCCGATCCTCGAGACGAGGGAGTCCGCGGACCCCCATGACGACCACCCGGTCGCCGTTCTCGAGCGACACCCGGGGGGCGCGCTCGGGGATCTCGACCTCGATGCCGAACCTCGTGTTCATCACCGCGATGGTCGCGGTGTGGGACGGGTTCAGGCACGGGACGACTCCCTCGGCGACGATGGACTTGACCTCGTCGACGGTCAGGGGCCGGCGGGTGATGGTGCAGGTCTCGGGGAACATGGAAGGAGCGATGCCGAAGCCGAAGAAGGAACGGGACGTGTTTTTGCCTCCATAGTGGGCCTGGGCTTTACCCCAGACGGTTTCCGAAATGGAACCGGTTGCGAACTCACGAGACTCTCTCCTCATGTGTTCTTGCAAAATAGTGTTGCGTTGCACTACTTAGCAAGATCCATGAAAAAACACTGATGTTTAGGCACTTTCCGAGAAAATACTCAAACATCAGCGTTTATGCTGTCCATCCTGCCTATGGGCCCGCGGATGGCTGCGGCTCTCTCCCCGAATTGTAATGTTCTTATTTGATGATCTCCAGCTCGTATCTGGTTCTCATCTTTTCGATAGGCACACTATACCATATTTTGGCAAGTTTGTCAAGACATTATAGTTATATTTAGGCTTATATTAGCCAAGTATTCTGTCCTAACCTTACTTAGAAAATAGCTCTTTTCAGACCCTATTTACTACCGGTTCTACTCTTTTCTGGTAGTTCTTTCAGGAAACAGCTAAAACGGGGCTTTTCCTGTTGCCAATGTTATAAAGCTCTAAAAGCTCATCGAGTATTTGGTTCCACATTTGAGGCGTATGGGTCACCAAAAGGGACTCATCAATGATTGGTGAGTCTTCTTATCACACAAAAAGCAAAGGAGGGCGTCCACACCGTTTCGGTGGACGCCCTCCAAGGGCAAGCGAGCCTCTGCTCCAAAATTTGTCTCGATCCGCCTGCGGCGGAGGATCAAGGATTCAAGAGGAGCAAGGGCTCAAGGTTCAAGGATCACTTCCGAGACGAGACCACACCAACGTGGCTGCCCCGACCGCTGTCGTCCCAGCCGTCGACGTAGAGGCCGTCCCCGTCGAAGACCCCGACGCCCACGTGGTCGCCGTCCGAGCCGACGCTGGATGTGCGAGCGTAGACGTTGCCGAGGAGGTAGACGCCCCTGACCGCCTTGTAGACGGTCATTCCCCAGACCTGTTCGGCGGCGTTGGGCACCACCTCGAGATCGGAGAGGAGCTTCTCCTGCTCACCCCACGTCTTGGACGTCGAGTTTGGCACGATGCCCTTGCGGAGCATGAGCCAACGGCAGGTGACCTTGTCATTGCGGGCGAAGGCCTCCTTCGGCTCGGAGTACCAGCCACCCTCTTTCGAGTAGAAGTGGCTCCGCTCGAGCTCACGGATGTCGAGGAGCGACATATCACGGGGCGAGCCCGCCACGAGCATGAAGTCGTTGCGACGCAACCACTCCAGCGTCTCCCTGTCGGGGAGAGTGCTCTCGAGCTCGGCGATCTGGTCGTCGGTGTAGGTGAGGCCTCGAGCGGTAGCGATCTCCTCTGGGGAGATAAAGTCGTCACCGAGAATCTCACGAATTAGGGCGTAGTCGGGAACCTTGGCCGTGTAGCGACCGATGAGGGTCACGAGATCGGCCTTGAAGTCCCCACCACGATCGGCGAGGCGCTGGATGTCGTCCTTGTCGGACTTGGTGGAGTCGAGCGCATCTTCCATGAGGCGCAGGACATGCTTCTTCTGACGGAGCGAGACGGCCGTAAAGCGTATGCTCCGTCGCGAACGTCTGTGCTTGGTCATCACCTTCTCCTTTTGTTTTGACTCGTCATCGGACGGTCACGGCTGGTCTCGAACATGAGACAGGCACTCTGAACAGCATAAATATGCCGTACAAGGTGTCTATCTCATGCGAAATGTAATCCTTGAATTGGAATGAACAAGGTACAAATATAGCATAAATTAGCCATTTTGTCAATGATTTGAGGGGAAAATTGTGCTTTTCCTTGGCATTTTGAAGTGATCTCACTTACCCTGAAAGCCCAAAGGATTGCTCTCCGAAAATGTGTGGCAATGTCTCCGACCATTGCTTGAGATGCTGAATAATGGTGTTCCAATTCTCAATACAGTAGGTCACCAAAAAAGACGGTCTTCAGACCGTCTTTTTTGTTTTGTTGTATTTTTTTATGTGCTCTGTTTGTATTTCGGTTTTGCGTCGCATCTCCTCCGAAGCATTTTTGATAAATTCGTAGATCTCCTCGTAGGTTACCTCCTTCATATGTGAAGCGGTTATGAATTAGATCTCGCAGGGGTTACATCTATTAAGTCACGAAAAATCGTTCAGGTCAATGCTATTTGTGGATGAAGTGTTGAGATTTGACGTTTCTTCGACCTCGCAGTACGCTCGCACTGACTCGTCACACAGGGCGAGGAGTATTGGAGGGCTTCAATGGTTCAGCTGAGTCAGGATTCGCGAGAGGGCGTTCGCGCCAAGGTGTTCGAATGCATCGCGGAAGTGGGGGGTGTCGAGCTGGAGATGATTCGAGAGGAGCACGCGTGGAAGGATGACCTCGGGATGGACAGCCTCGACGTCCTCGATCTGATCATGACGCTCGAGAGAGAGTTCGATCTCAAGATCCCGGACAGCGACGCAGAAGAGCTCACCACCGTGAAGCTCGCCGTCGACTACACGTTCCGTCGCGTTACCCTGGCCGCCTAGCCGGCCCAACCTCTTCCCCCGCGCCACCTCGGCGTGGGGATGTTTCTTTTGTCTCTTAGCGACTTTTTGCTATACTTCCTCTATAAAATTTTCTATGAAATATACTCCAATTCTTCTTGCCGCCTTTCTCCTTATCCCATCATTCGCTCATGCAGAGATGCTTGCTGCGGAGGATTTGATCACCTGTGTTGAAACGGACGCAGTTTACTATTATGGGGATGATGGAGATCGGTATGTTTTCCAAAATTCACAGACATACTTTTCCTGGAATACTGATTTCGATGACGTTAAAACGATCGCTTGCGATGACCTTGCGGACATCAGCCTTGCGGGAATCGTCCCTTATCAGGCGGGAACGCAGCTTGTAAAGATTCCAAGTGTTCCAAAGGTGTATGCGGTTGAGCCGCGAAGTGTTCTTCGGGAGCTTCCAAGTGAAGATACGGCTATTGCACTTTACGGCGACGATTGGGCAAGCTTTGTTCAAGATCTCGATGAGTCTTTCTTCCCGCAATATAGCATTGGGGTTAAGCTTAGGGATGACGAGATGCCAGAGGGGATGATCCTGGAAGATGCTGGTGTGTATTATCGCGTTGACGGCGATGGGGTCGCTGTCGAAGCGACGGATTTGGTTGGAGATGCTAACACTTCAACGCTTCCAGCCGCCGCGGTAAAGATTCAAGAGTTGAAAGATACTATTAAAGAGCTTCTCACGTTGCTTGCGGAGGGTGAGGAGGATTACGATGAGCGCGCTCTAGAGATTGTTGATGATCATAGGATGGTGAACGTACCCGAAGATGAGCGGCTTGATGAGGTGCCTGAAGTTGCGATTCTGACAGAGGAGGAGGTTACGGAGCTGCTTACGGAGATCGATGAGGTCGATACTGACGGCGACGGACTTGCTGATACGCAGGAGACGGACGTATGGGGTACGGATCCAAACAATCCTGACACCGATGGTGATGGATATGGCGACGGCGATGAGATTTTGAATGGCTATGATCCGCTTGGCGATGGCATGCTAGGCGACGATGATGACGACGATTCGGACGAATCATCAAGCGATGACGCTGAAGATACATCCGGCGACGCGGAGTCAGGCGACGGTGAAACGGATGATTCTACCGCAACAGAAGACGCATCCACAGATGATGATGCAACCGATGACGTAGCTGATGATGCTTCTGACGATACCGCGACCGAGGCCACCGATCCGGTCGAGGATTCTGCTCAGGATGATGTTGACACCGATGGCGACGGTCTTTCGGACACGGAAGAGACTGATGTCTGGGGAACGGATCCTGCGCTCTACGATACGGACGGCGATGGGTACGGCGATGGAGGTGAGGTTGCAAACGGATACAATCCGTTGGGGGATGGGTTGCTGGACGATGATGCGTCGGATGACGCTTCTGACGCCGCGGACGATTCCACCGATGACTCGACAGATGACGCCGCAACCGACACCGACGGCGATGGCCTCTCGGACGAAGTCGAGGATGCATCAGGCACCGATCCAAACAGCGCCGACACCGACGGCGACGGGGTTGATGACAGTCAAGAAGTGGTCGACGGAACCGATCCGGTTGACAGCACGGATGCGCTCGATGATACAACCGGCGACACAGCGGACGATTCGACGACTGATTCGGATGGATATGATTATGACCACGATGATCCGTATGAGGATCTCGATGGGGACGGTTTAAACGTTCTTGATGAGTGGCTGCTTCTCACTGATCCGAATAATGCCGACACTGACGGGGATGGTGTAGACGACGGACAGGAGATTATGGACGGAACAAGTCCGTCTGACAGCGGAAGTCATCTGTAAAGCTATAAAGAGGCCCCCCGCACCGATTTGGTGCGGGGCTTTTTGTTTTTCCTTGACGAATCTTGAGAATCTGGCAAGATCAAAGTGCTTCGAAAGGAGAGTTCTATTCACACACACTGGAGGACAGGAATGCCTGTCATTACGGGGACGATGAACTTAGCGCGGATACTGCAGACGCACCTCGTGAACGGCGAGACGATGCTGGGCGGCGAAGGGCCGGCGGCGGCCGTCAACCCACTTCTGCTCGACGGCGTCATGATGGCGACCGGCGCGCTCTGCGTGCTCCTGACCGAGGACGGGGCAACGTTTCGCTGCGTGGACTCGCAGCTTCGCGTGATCCTTATGCCTCAGCTCGGCATCGCGCCGACTGTCTGGCGCGTCGAACCCCGTCCGGATGGCGGGGGCGCTTCCGCGGACAGCATCCCGCATCGGATGGGAGGGTTCTTCGACAAGGCCGAGGAGCTCCGCAACGCGCGTAAACCTGGCGAAGGGCCGGAGGACGAGCGTCCGCTCATCTGGAGCGGCCGAGAACTCGCCGCGTGGCTCGAGCGTCGGCTTCTGCGGATGCTTCCGTACCCCACGGCGAACGCAACCATGACGCGGATGCTGTCCGCTTGGATGCTGCTCGTGCGCGGCGGGGATCAGCTGCCCACGTACCGGAACTGGGAACAGCACGCAGAGCGAGCTTGTGGGCTCTCCGCAGAGGAGTGGACTCAGTACTACCAGGGCCTTTTCCTCAGCTGAGGACCCCTCCAACTTGCTCCGTACCACTTCGTGGTGCGGGGTGCTTCTTTTTCAAAGAAAATACCCCCGTCACCTTGCGGTAACGGGAGTACGGGCGAGCAGCTATTCCATCTGAACGATGGTGAAGCCGCCGCTTTGGAAGATGCGCTCATCGGAGCGCCGGTCTGCGAGGCGCCTCGTTGCCGCGTCGCCTACCATGGTCCAGGTTTTTCTGTCCGCCTTTGCGATACCTTGAGCTTTCATGACCGTAGAGACAGTGTCGTCTTCCTCAACCCGGTGCAGGATACTCGACCCAATCGGGTGAAGCGCGCTGCACAGAGCTTCGACGCGGGGGTTCTCTGCCCATGCGTCGGGAGGGGGCTTCGTGAATGCTGGATCCAACATGAGAGCGAAACGCTGCCACCACCACTTCTTCTCACTACGCACACGATCACGCAGGCGTTCAACGCCGAAGTTGAAGAGTCCGGTGGTGTGGATGGTAGGTTGCCATCCCCCGCGGTGTGCGCATCCGATCAGGATGGTGCTTCCGCGCAGGAGCGGAACTCCCTGCAGGGTGGCGAAGGCTTCCTTGATCTGATCGAATGCGGCGGGGCGTGTCCCGGGCGGCCTGGTGACTGCGCGCCGGAGGAGCGGCTTGTTTGGGTACGTGGTGAAGCTCCACGTACACTTCGCTCGATCACCGGTTAGCACGAAGCTCTCGAGAGCGAAGGCGACTGCGAAAGCGAATCGGTCGTCCATCAAGCTCCGGTTCTCCGGGTCGACGAAGTGCCGGAACAGCACTGGTGGGATCTTGTCGTCATCCGGGGGAAAGAACGTCAGGGGGAATCCACCCTGTTGACGCTCCCGATCGATCACATGCTCGTAGCCTCCGGGGGCGTCCCGCGGATGCAGAAGACGTAGGCTGCGCAGATCTTCAAGGGTTGCCAGGGTTGAGGACACGGTTTCCTCCAGGTGGAAAGGTTGTTGAACTCGTGGCCATCTTGATATTTTCGCCAGCGTTTGTCAAGCATTGCTGCGACGGGACACCTCTGCTACACTCGCGCCATGCGTATCCTTGGAATTGAAACAAGTTGTGATGAGACCGCACTGGCCCTTGCGAGCGGTTCAGGCGATCGAGTAACGATCGAACGATCGGTTGTTTTGTCGCAGATCAAAAAGCATCAGGAGTATGGCGGTGTGGTTCCAGAAGTTGCTGCGCGCGAGCATATTCAGGCGATGTTTCCCATGCTCGAGAAGGAGCTACCTCGGGATGGGAAGGGGATTGATGCGATCGCGGTCACTTGCGGCCCGGGCCTCGCACCGGCGCTTCGTATTGGCGTTGAGGCCGCAAAGACGCTCGCGTGGATTTGGAAAAAGCCGCTCGTAGGGGTGAATCATCTTGAGGGGCATTTGTATGCGAATTGGATTGTGGAGTCGAAAGTCGAAAGTCAAAAGTCGAAGGTCCCATCATTTCCTGCGCTTTGTCTCATCGTGTCGGGGGGGCACACGGAGCTTGTTTTGATGCAGGGTCACGGGCAGTATGAACGGCTCGGCGAGACGCTTGACGACGCGGCTGGCGAGGCGTTCGATAAAGTCGCGAAGATGCTAGGGCTCGGCTATCCTGGCGGGCCGGAGATCGCGAAGCTTGCAGAAGGAGGGGATAAAGAGGTATTTGATTTTCCACGCGGACTGATTGATCGACCAGATTTCAATTTTAGTTTCTCAGGCGTGAAGACGAGTGTGCTCTACAAGCTTCGGAAGCTCGAAGAGAAGCTCGACGACAAGATGCGCGCCGATGTCGCGGCATCGTTCCAAGAAGCCGTTGTCGATGTGCTCGTAAAGAAGACTCTCCGCGCGGCGAAGAAGTCGAAGCCCGCATCGATCATTCTTGCTGGAGGCGTTGCGGCGAACATAGAGCTTCGGGAGAGACTTACGAGTCAGATGGAGAATGTTTTTATCCCAACGCTTGAATACTCGATGGATAACGCAGCGATGATTGCGTCGGCTGGGTACTTCCGTGCGCGCGTGAAAGATTTTGTTGATCCTCTTACGCTCAAGGCTGATCCGAATTTGGAGCTCGTATAGGAATAGGAAGAATATGAAGGATAGGAAGTATACAACGAAAGACGAGGGAAAGACGCGAGCGCTGGCGGCTGAGTTTGCGTCAAAGCTCGAAGGTGGGGAGGTGGTTGAGCTTGTTGGCGATCTTGGAAGTGGGAAGACGACGTTTGTTCGAGGTGTCGCCGAGGCGCTCGGGGCTACCGCTCGCGTGAAGAGTCCGACGTTTACGATCATGAACGAATATCCGCTTGATCATGGCCAGATTAAGCGCATCGTACACATCGATCTGTATCGATTCAAAGATCCAGCGCAACTTTCCGCGCTCGAGCTCGAAGATTATCAAGACGACGAGACGGTGATCTTCATCGAGTGGCCGAACGTGTTCCACGAATCCGTGATCGAGGCAACGCAGACGATTCAGTTTACGTTCATCGATGAGACGACGCGGGAAATCGAAATGTAAACAAAAGCACCCGAGTAGATCGGGTGTTTTTGATTTCCCGCGACCGAGGAGGTGGTCGCGAGAAGGTTGAAGGTTGAGAGGGGGCTACTTCGCCAGCTTGAGACCAGCCTTCTTGAGCTGGGCCTTCGACGGCATCTCACCGATCGCGAGGACCACGCAGACGCAGGCGAGAACGCCCCAGCCCAGCCAGCCGAACATCCAGCCACAGGCGACCTTCAAGGCGCGCGCGACGGGCAGGAGCGGGTGCGCGGTGAAGGCGGGGCCGAAGCCCTCGAGCGCTCCGTCCAGGCCTAGGCCGTGGAGGAAGAAGCTGAGGATCATCACCAGGCAGACGATCGCCAGGATCCGAAGAGTCGTCGACGTGTGCACCTGCGCACGCACGCTGCGCTTGATCATCTTGCCGGTGATGCACAGGGCGATGCCGAAGGTGAGCAGGCCGCCGAGCAGGGCGGTGAAGATGCCTGCCGGGAAACTGAGGGTATGGAACAAGGGGACTCCGGGGGGTTGAGGGGGTTTATCGCTTTTTGAGCATCAGCCGAATCAGGAGGATCCAGCCGATGAGGAACAAGATACCGACGAGGGTTTCCATTTCTGTTTCTGCCTTCCCATTTCAGGGAGGACGTTTGTGAGAGTTTTCTTTTCCCACCCGTAGATCTGAACGTTTCAGATGCACAGGTGGCTCCTCGACGATCCTTGGTCGTCGAGGGGGAAGTAACCGGTTTGGCAGATGTTGCCACCGATGCACACCGGGGAGACGATGCGCATTGGTGGGCCCTCGAGTTTTGCTCGAGGGGAGAGGGTTCAGCACGTGCGGAGCTCGTCCTGGATCTTCCACGCGGCGTAGAAGTAGGAGAGCCAGAACGGCGGGAGGGCCATCATGAAGGCCAGCCCCCCGTGCAACACGTCGCAGCGCGGGATGCGGCAATCGAAGGCGGTCCAGATGTCCCACGCCATGATTCCGAGGTACAAGATGGTGGCTGCCAAGTAGTACAGGACCTTGAGCATGTTTCGTTCTGCCATCCCATTTCAGGGAGGACGCTTGCTTGGGTTGAATGATCACCACTTGCCAGAACGGTTTCTGATGAGTGGTGATGCGACGAACCGAGGGGCTCGTCGCTGAGAAGGGTTAGCTCTAGCGTTGCCGCGTGAGCGTGTGGATGGTGTAGGCGATCATGGCTCCAACGCCGAGGCCGCCGTAGGTGGCGAGTCGGATGATGGTGATTTCCTTTGCGCCCATGAAGTCGATCGGGGACTGGATTCCGAGGGTGATCACGAGGAGCGCGATCAGGTATCCCACGACTCCGGTCAACACGATGATGATTCCGGCCTTGATCTGGGTTGCGGTCATTGCAGCGTCTCCTATTTCAGCTTCTGCAGGTGCCTTTTCTCCATCGAAAAAGGCAGGCATTCGATTCTCTGCTGAGAGTCAAATACCTGCCTTCTCGAGCTTTTGGCTCGAGTGTCCTGTATCCCTGGACGAGGGCTCCCTCTTCTTTAGATTGTTAACGCTCTTTACTATAGCACGAAATGACGGTTTTGTCAAGGGGTACTGAACAACGGAAATCCATCATTTATTGATGTATTAAGCAAAAATAGGGCACTTTGCCCTATTTTGTCCGTCTAATCCTTATTTTGCTGCCGATTTATCATTTACTTCATTTTCTCCCTGTAATCGTATTGCTTTGCGGATTTCTTTTGCTTTTAGGGAGAGGAGTTCCATGTCTTCTCGCGTAATGCTTTTTCCAGTTATTTGAAATAACTGTTGCGCAACAGAGCTTGCTTCATCGAGTCTGAGAGCTGCCATCTCATCAAATGTCTGCGGGAACGGGTCGATGCCGAGTTTTTTGGCTAGGGTAGCGAGTGGTCTGATCATCACTTCAACTTCCTCAACCTTTTCCTGAAGATCGACCCCGAGTTCGAGCAGAAATGTTGCCGAATAGGTGTCTGATATTTTTAAGCGATTCTCTAGGTACGTGTTTGTTGCGACTGTGACAGGACTGTCCTCAGTGACCTCTTCGCTACCATCGCCGTCTATCATGTAGTTGATCGTTGGTTCGATGACCTCATTATTTCTTCTATCACTCCTCGGTACGCGTTCTCTCGGCGCTTGGGCCGTTGTTTATTCAGGCTGAATCACCCGCGTCAATTGGTCTTTATTCGATACAGGAGGGCCGACTTGTGTGCGGTCGTCATCCTCAAGATCAAAATTATAAGTAGGCTCTGTCTTGTAGCCCGTGTCCGGTGCGCCTGGGCTCGAAGGTTTTGGTTGAAGCTCCTTATTCATATGTTCATTACATTCCTGTCACGCGTTCGATTTCCTCGATCGACGTGAGCCCCTCCATTGCTTTAAGAAGTCCGTCTTGCGCCATGGTGATCATACCTTGCTTAGCCGCGACTTCGCGGACGGCGTACTCAGATACTTCGCCCGAGAGGATGAACTTTTCGATCTCTTCGTCTTTGATCAAAATCTCGTACAGGCCGAGCCGTCCCTTGTATCCGCTTCCGTTACATACATCGCAGCTCCCAGGACCCATGAAAGAAAGATTTGAGGTATCCGGTCTTGGCTCCCCTGAGGATTCTGGAATCGCCTCAAGGAGTCCCTTCACCTTGATGAGCGTTTTCTCATCAATCTCGGTTGGCTTCTTGCACTCTACGCAAAGTCGCCTAGCGAGGCGTTGACCCATGATGGCATTAATGGCCGGGGCGAGGAGGAACGGTTTTACACCCATCGAGGTGAATCGCGGAATGGCTCCCGCGGCGTCGTTTGTGTGAATGGTCGAAACAAGAAGGTGTCCGGTTAGCGCGGCCTGGATGGCTGTCTCGGCCGTTTCGAGGTCACGAATTTCTCCAACCATCACGATGTCTGGGTCTTGCCGGAGGATCGATCGCAGACCTTTGGCGAAGGTGTATTCCTTTGAGTGGTTGATCTGGCTTTGGTTGAGTCCCTCGACTTTATACTCGACCGGATCTTCGAGGGTGATGATTTTTACGCCAGGTTTGTTGAGGCTTGAAAGAATGGCGTAGAGCGTGGTCGTCTTTCCGGAACCCGTCGGACCGGTCGTGACGATCATCCCGTGCGGCTTCGTGATTTCTTTCTCGAGCCTGGCGAACGCCGCCTTGCGGAATCCGAGTTTTTCAAACTCGAGGTTGATGGAGTCTGGATTCAAGATACGCATGACCACCGATTCCCCCCACGCGGTTGGAAGGGTTGAGGTACGCACATCGATATTTTTCCCTTTTGAGAAAATGGTGAAGCGTCCGTCTTGCGGCCGATCCGTAATGTTCATTTTGAGTCCCGCAACGAGCTTGATGCGGTTGATGATCTTGCTCCACTGCTTCACATCGATCGTGGCAACATCTTGCAAGATACCGTCAATGCGGAATCGTGCTGCGATGCCTTTTTCTTCTGCTTCGATGTGAATGTCACTCGTGCCGAGCTTGAGCGCTGCGGCAATGACGATGGCAATGAGGTCGGTAACGCTCGCTCCCTTCACGACCGTGGCGATATCCTTCAGCGTCTTCATCTGCGCCTGATACTTCTCAAGATCCTCTTCCTTGATTTGGATACCTTTCACGACCTTGCGGATTTTTGGAAGGGTGTCGTAAAGTTTGAGCCCTTCCTTAAAGCTTTGCTCGGAAATCTTATAAGTCGCTCCGTGAGTTTTGGTACGCTCTTCGATTTGGAAGAGAAGTTCTTTGACTTTTTCCTCTGTCGGATTTACCGCTCCAATGCGCACTTCCTCTCCTGAGAAAAGAAAGCAGATCACTTGGAGTTCCTTGGCGAGTTCCAGAGGGATCTGCGTGAGGGCTTCTGGGCTCACAGGGAAGCCCTTCAAATCAACATACTCAACCTTCAAAGCCGCCGCTTGCATCGCGGCTTCTTTTTCTTTTCCTCCAAGCTCAAGAGCGCCGAGCTTTTCTTCTAGCTGCTGACCTTTTGGAGGCTCCGCGTCTGTATCGGCTTTCACCTTTGCCGGAGCGCCTGTTGGCTGATCATCCTCTTTCGCGGCGGACGAATCATCCCCAGATTTTTTTAGGAGGTCTTCGATGGAGGGGAGTTGTTGGGACATGGGAAATATCTAATTTCTAATTTCCGCGGAGTGGTTTCAAAACCCATCGTACGATTCCTTCAAGGCCAGGAAAAAGTCCGTGGCGCTCGAGGCGATGTGCGAGCTGGGTCCAGACGCTGTAGTTAAAGCAAGAGACAATACCGGCGTGGAAGAGGAAGATGATTACGGCGCCGAGAACCCCGAGAACCCCCACAGTTACCATGAGCGCGAAGGAGCCGACGTTATAGGCAGCGAACAGTAGGAGGATGACAATCAGCGCGTAGGCGGAAATTATGATGAGAAGAAGGAGGGAAATGAGCGCGTTTACAATAAATAGAAGAAGCGTTGTTTCGAGCGTAACGAGCCAGTTTCGACGCAAGAGATTCCATGTGCCGATGGCTGCCTCTGGGATGGTGCGGTCTTGGCGAACGATCTGAATCAACGTTAGCATGCCAAGGGCGCTTACGGCGAATAGAATTGGAAGAACGATGATGTAGACACCCGAGAAAGCCAGCGTGTCGATAATGGCGGAGTCTGAAAGGAGCGGGACAAGAACGAGGGCGCCAAGGGCAATCGTGATCGTAGTCGCGAGCACCATGATGATATTCACGGCGAGCAAGCGCCAGAGGTGTGCATGCTTAATAGCGTGAATGATTGCGTGGAGGTTCAGGGCTTTGCGCGATTTGATTTTTTTGTCGATGCCGAGGATCAGGACGTGTTGCGCGGCCATGGCGGCGAGGGCAGCGGCAAGCAGGAGGATGGCCGCCGACGCGATCGTGAAAATAATTCGAGCGGGGCTGAGCGTTACAAGATGCTCGAGATAGGTAACGAGCCAAGGCATGCCAAGCAGCGCATCTTGCGCCTGCTCAACGTTGAGCTGATCGGCAGGTTGAAGGTGCGAGAATCCGCGCAGGACACTGCGGAAGACGGCGCCTGTGTTTGCGAGGCCAGCGACTGCGGCGATGATCCAGAGTTCCTTATGTTGCCAGGTCATCTGCCAGGCTTTCTCGAACATGGATCGGTATATTGTGAGGGATTTTTTCATAGAAAAGGCTCCGTGCATTATAGCACGGAGCCTATCTATTATTCTATCCACTTGTTTCTTTCGCGAGGGATTACGCTGGCTGGATGCGAAGCTTTGGCGGCTTGCTTGGCATTCCCGCAATTTTCTCGAATGCTTCCTTTTCGATCGTTTCTTTTTCAAGAAGTTCTTTCACGATCTCTTCGAGAACGGCGCGGTGCTTCACGATAGTTTCTTTTGCGGTCCGGAACGCTGCGGCGATCAGTTCAGAGATTTCCGAATCAATCGTTTCTGCCGTCTTCTCGGAGTAGTCACGATTTTCATGGATTTCTTTTCCAAGGAAGATCATCTCGCCGCGCTCGCCATAGGTTCGTGGGCCGAGCTTCTCACTCATGCCGAATCGCATCACAAGACTTCGCGCAACTTTGGTTGCCTTTTGAAGATCGCTCGATGCTCCTGTGGTGATGTCTCCAAAGATCAGCTTCTCAGCGGCGTACCCGCCAAGCATCATCGCCATATCATCAACGTACTCTTGCCTGAACTGCATCCGCTTGTCTTCATCTGGAACGCTCATGGTGTACCCGGCTGCTGGGCCGCGAGAGATGATGGAGATTTTGTGCACTTCGTCTGTGTAAGGAAGGACGTGGCCAACAATGGCGTGGCCGGCTTCATGGTAGGCAGTGATTTTTCGCTCGTTGTCACTGAGGACGCGGCTTTTACGCTCTGGTCCGAGCATGACTTTTTCAATCGCTTCAAGGAGATCCTTTTGCTCGACCTTCTTTTTGTTCTGGCGAGCCGCAAGGATGGCCCCCTCGTTCATGACGTTCATGAGGTCCGCGCCAGAGAATCCGACGGTACGCTGCGCAACGCGCTTGAGGTCGACTTCCTTTGCGACAGGCTTTCCTTTCACATGAATCTTGAGGATGGCTTCGCGGTCCTTCAAGGATGGCATGTCGAGTACAACGCGGCGGTCGAATCGACCTGGGCGAAGAAGCGCTGGGTCGAGGACGTCGGGTCGGTTCGTGGCAGCGATCACGATCACTCCGCTGTTTGGATCAAAGCCGTCCATCTCAACGAGGATCTGGTTCAGGGTCTGTTCGCGTTCATCGTTTCCGCCTCCAAGTCCTGCTCCGCGCTGGCGTCCAACAGCGTCGATCTCATCGATGAACACGATGCAGGGCGCAGCCTTCTTGGCTTTCGTAAAGAGATCACGCACGCGCGAGGCTCCCACTCCGACAAACATTTCGACGAATTCAGAACCTGAGAGGTGAAAGAATGGTGCGTTTGCCTCTCCGGCAACGGCGCGGGCAAGGAGGGTTTTCCCGGTTCCAGGAGCTCCCATCAAGAGCACGCCCTTTGGAATTTTCGCTCCAACGTCTACGAATTTTTTTGGTGATTTTAGAAAGTCGACGATCTCGTGCAGTTCTTCTTTTGCTTCCTTCGCGCCGGCGACGTTCTTAAAGGTGATGCGATTCTTTTTACTCGTCACTTCTCGTGCTCTCGACTGACCGAAGCTCATCGCCCGGTTATTCGCTCCTTGCATCTGGCGCATGATGAACCAGAAAACGATCAGGAATCCGATGAGGAAGATCAGCGTTGGCAAAACCGTTCGGATAATAGTGACGCCAATGCCGGGCTCCGTGACTTCGATGTTGATCGCTGCAAGTTCTTCACTTGAGACGCCGTAATTCGTGAGAAGGTCTGACAGTGGCTCACCGCCTTCTTTTTTTGAGCTGAATTCGGTCTCATCGGTCGCGATAACGACGAGCGTGTCTTCCTTAACTTCGATCGATTCGACGTCGCCAGCCTGAATCATCTCCACAAGTTCCGACGTACTGAGCGTCTCGGGTTTATCTTGCTGCAAGTCATAGCTCGAAAAAATCACGCCAAGCGCGAGCACGAACAGGAGGAAAATGATGATGTTCTTTGAAAGTGGTTTCATAGATTTGATGAGATCAGGACGGATCCTTTGGCGGATCAGAGCGGATGGATATTGAGGCGCTAGTTTAGCATCGCCTTGTAAGAATGACAAGCCTATAATGGCAGAACTTACGCGAAGAATCAAGGGGTGTTACAAGGTTTGAATATGAGAAAACCGAGCGCGCGCTCGGTTTTCATTTTTCACTTACGCTGCGGCTACTTCCTCTTCTTTTTTCTCCTCCTCTTCTTTTTCTTCTACCTTCTCCTCTGTCTTCTCCTCGGCTGGAGCTTCTTCTTTCTTTTCTTCAGCCGGAGCCTCCTCTGCCTTCTCCTCTTCTGCCTCTTGCGGCTTGTCACTTGCGACTTCCGATTTCTCATTCAATGCCTTCAACGACAGTCCGAGACGGTGCTCCTTTGGCTCGATCGAGACGATCTTGAACTTCATCACATCGCCAATCTTTCCAAGTGAGTGGATGTCTTCGGTTGGGGATTCGGAGAGTTCTGAAACGTGCGCGAGGCCGTGGATGTCTGGGTCGAGCTCAACGAAGAATCCAAATGGATTGATTTTGAGAACGGTTCCTTCAACAACATCGCCGACTTTGTATTTCTTTTCAACGTCCGTCCAAGGGTCTGCGAGCAGCTTCTTCATGGAGAGGAAGATCTTACTTCCTTCGATGCCGATCACCTGCGCTTTCACATCCTGACTCACCTTGAGGAGGTCCTTTGGATGATCGATGCGCTGCCAGGCGATCTCTGAAATGTGCACGAGTCCCTCGAGTGAGGTTGTGGCGTCGCCCGCGGGAGAGAACTTCACAAAGGCTCCGAAGTCTGCGAGAGCGGTGATGTTCCCGTCGATCAAATCGCCGACGTTAATCTGTGAGATGATGCTGCGCTGCTCACCTTCCCAAACGGCTTTTTCGGAGAGGATGAGTTTTTCGTCTGCTTCGTTCAAATCGAGAACCTTCACCTTGAGGGTCTGACCAACGAACTCTTTGAGCTTGTCGAGAATCTTTTGCTTGTCACCTCCGCTCACGCGAGGGTAGTGCTCTGGAGCGAGTTGAGAAACAGGAAGGAATCCAGAGAGGTGTTTGACCTTGGCAATAAGGCCACCCTTGTTTGCGTCGAGGACCTTCGCCTCAACCGGGTCACCCGCTGTGAACAAGGCGCGGAGGTCTTCCCAAGATTTGCGGTTGCCGGCGTAGCGGAAGGAGAGTTCCATTTCTCCGTTTTCATTCTCGAGTTCGATGACGGTCGCCTCAACCGAATCTCCCGATTTCAGATTTTGGTACATGGACCCTTCTGCGAAGAGTTCTCGGCCGCGGACGATGCCGGTGATGATTCCGCCGACGTCGAGGCGCACCTCGCGACCCTTGGTGGAGATGATCGATCCAGTGATAAGGTCACCGAGTTTTGGTACAGTCAAAAAATCTCCCTCGTCGAGGAGTTTTTGAAATTCAGAAATAGTTGCTTCTTCGTTTGGCATAGGGTTCCTGACCGCGTGCAGTGGTTTGATGAGCTCAAACCGGCAGGCTTTCAGGCATTAGGTGAGTTAATTGATGCCGGCAGCGTAGCTTATCGGGCGTTTTTCGTCAAGTCTAACCCGTCATCCCGAGCGACAACGTTATCTCGGGAGCCGAGGGATCTCTTGTCTTGTCTTGTCACGGTGAGGTGTAGCAGGCGCGGCATCTGGTTTTGTCGCACGCGGATCATCAAGGGGCTCTTTGCGCTTTACACCTATTTACTCATCCGCTAAGGTTCCCTCGTTCTTTCAAAGAGGAGTTCACGATGCACATCATAGGATGTCGTTCGTTTGAGATGTTCATGCGCGTCCTTGAGGACGTCAGGCCGAGTGATCACGTGATCGTGGTGAATCTGGCTCACGGCACGCGCGACAAGTTCTGCGCCGACGTCGCGGAGGCTGATGCTCTCGTCGCCGACTACGATGCTTCGCTGCACCCCGGCAATCACTGGAACAGTATGCGTGCACTCATGACGCCTGATCTGCGCGCAGCCGATGAAGCGGACCTCGCGGCGTATCTCGATGGGGGCGCTGACCGAACCGATCACGATGACATCGGGTTCATCTTCCGGAGTGTCGAGCGGCTCGAGGAGTCTGTCTTGACGACGGACAAGCTCGCGCGTGCGGCAGCGGGGTATGAGCCTCGCGAAGGGACTGTGCCGTTTCTGATGAGCTTTGAGCGGCAGGGCGAATGCCTCTCGAACGTCTGCGTAATGAGTTTCGGGATCCGAGACTTCATTCATCTCTGGCTGGAGCGGGTCATGCCCTATCTGAGGCACGGCATGAGTGTGATGGCGCTGCGTCTGAAGTGGACAGGTAGCTGTCTGGTCGGGTACGAACCCCACACCGTCGTCTCGGACGGGAACAAGGGTTTCCTCGCGGACGCCTTCTGCGCGAGTCGTGGACTCGCGCCCGGGCGCACCATCATCCTCGGCGATGCACCCACAGATCTCGAGATGCTCCGTCCCGAGAACATCGGCATTCTCCTCGTCCCCAAGGTCGATGACGAACCCGCCCGTCGAGCCTTCCGCATGCGCGGACTCGAACGCCTCTGGCCCCGAGTCTCCGCCGTCCTCGTCTCCGACTCCCTCACACCCCTCGCCGAGCTGCGCTCGTGACTCGTAATACCAACCCCCGGGGTTGGTAAGGAGTCGGAGGATCTTAATCGCTTCATTTTGAGGCGATTCTTTCTTTTTTTGCATTTTTTTATTGAAAAACCCCTCTACCAACCCCGGGGGTTGGTTTTTATGCTAAACTCTGTTTAGAAATTAGATGAATTAGACAA